>Ga0184637_10001024_pt1 | contig 19582 bp, 18 predicted proteins | sample PLM3_127_b2_FD_133143 | JGI IMG/M metagenome (GOLD analysis project Ga0184637, IMG submission 133143) | Groundwater sediment microbial communities from an aquifer in East River, Colorado, USA - PLM3_127_b2 | ecosystem: Environmental > Terrestrial > Soil > Riparian zone | place: USA: East River... | reverse complement strand
GGCGCGCGGTCGGCGGGGGGGCCCACGCCCGCTCCACGCGGCGGGGCGGGCGCGCGCGGCCCCGCCCCGTCCCCCCCGCCGTGCTCCTCGCCGCCCTCCTCGCCCTGGCCTTGCTTCTCGCCCCCCGCGCCGAGGCGTTCGTCTACTGGGCCAACGCCGAGACGATCGGGCGCGCCAACCTCGACGGCAGCGCCGCTGACCAGAGCTTCATCAGCGGCGTGGAGGCCGCCTGCGGGGTAGCGGTAGACGACGCGCACGTCTACTGGAAGAACCGTAACTTTCCTAACACCATCGGGCGCGCCAACCTGGACGGCAGCGGCGTGGACCAGGCCTTCATCACCGGCGCTGGCCCCAGCTCCTGCGGGGTGGCGGTAGACGACGCGCACGTCTACTGGGCCAACGGCGGCAAGATCGGGCGCGCCAACCTCGACGGCAGCGGGGTGGACCAGAGCTTCATCACCGGCGGGAGTCCCTGCGGGGTGGCGGTCGACGCAACGCACGTCTACTGGGCCAACGGCGTCTTCGACACGATCGTCGGCAGCATCGGGCGCGCCAACCTGGACGGCAGCGGTGCCAACCAGGGCTTCATCACGGGCGCGTCCGAGCCCTGCGGGGTGGCGGTCGACGCGGCGCACGTCTACTGGAGCATGGGGAGCTTCACGTCGGGAGGCGGCCCAGCCGCAAACGGGATCGGGCGCGCGAACCTGGACGGCAGCGGGGCCAACCAGGGCTTCATCGGCGGCGGGCTCGTCACGTGCGGGGTGGCGGTCGACGACGCGCACCTCTACTGGGGCAACCTCGAGACGGTCGGGCGCGCGAACCTGGACGGCAGCGGCGTGAGGCAGAGCTTTATCACCGGCGCGAGGAACGTCTGCGGGGTGGCACTCGACGCGCTCTCGAACGCCTTTCGGCTCGGCAAGCCGAAGCGAAACGAGAGCCGGGGAACCGCGACGCTCCCGGTGAAGCCGCGGGGATCGGCTCCGGGCGAGCTGGAGCTGGCCGAGACCAAGAAGCTAAAGGGCGAGCAGAAGCCGGCCGGGGAGGCGGGCAAGGTGAACCTGCCGATCCGCCCCCGGGGCAAGGCGAAGCGAAAGCTCAAGCGGACCGGCAGGACGCGGGTCAAGGCGCGGGTCACCTACAGCCCCGAGGGCGTCGATCCGGACACGAAGACCAGGTCGCTGAAGCTCCTGATGCGCTGAGCGGCGCGCATCCGCGTCTAGAGTGGAGGAGATCACGACCGCTGACAGCCCAGCTCCCCAGCCGCCCGTGCAGCTCGACCCGGTAGAGCGCATCCCCTCGGTTGGGGGAGTGGACAGGACTCGCATCGCTGCCGTCGAGCCGGGCCTCGTCGACAAGCTGAGCTCCCAAGCAGACGCCATCCTCGCCGCACGGATCGGCGAGGATCCGCCGATCATCTGCGATCTGCGACGCAACCGGGAAGCCGACCCAACGCGAACGAGGCCAGATGTCCTGTTGTGGCTGGAGCCGCAGGTGGCGCATCGCTTCTGGCTTGGCCAGGAGCACGAGCCCTGCCTTCTGGCGGCGGGATCGCTTCGGGTTGAGGGTCCCCTCGCGACGATCGTAACCATGCTGGGGAGCCTCGAGGCGATCAGCGCCGCCTACCGGCGCGCGCTCGGGGTCAGCGGTGGCGACCCGTTGCGCTTCTCGATCCTGAAGGCCTTTCCAACCGACGGATTGGAGCAGACACTCCCGGGGCTCCCTGCCCGGCTCTCGGGGAGCAGCGGCGATCAGTCGCTGCTCGCCGCGCTGATAGTGCTCGGTCTCCCGGGGGGTTGCCGCCAGTTGGAGATCCCGCCACTCGTCGCCGCGTTTCGCAGCGGGGAGATCGACCCGGCGGGCTTCGGGCGGGTGCTCCAGGTCTTCAGGGCGGCTGCCGAGAACTCTGCGGTGGCGCCGCAATCAGAAGGCGAGCCGACCAGTGACGAGACCGACGGGATCGTGGAGCTGTGCGCGAGCCTGGACGACCCTCGGGACGCCGAGGCCGTGGTCGAACAGCTCGCGGATCTGGGCGCCGCCGCCTGCGCGCTGCGACGGACGTGCGCAGAGCTCGCTGGACGGTTGCCAGCAGTCGGTGCCCCCGTCCAAATAACGAGCGGCGGAGCCGAGTTGACCAGGGGGGCTTGAGTCCCGCCCAACTGCGCGTCGCTGGCGGTTGTGGGAGGTGAGACGCAGCTTGCGGTCGGAGCGGATGACGCGGGTGGAATCTACAGCCCGTGGTGAGGCCACTCGGGTGGACGGCGCTCCTTGAAGGCGCGGGCGCCGAGGGCGTGGGAGTCCTTGCGCATGAACATCGACAGGCAGGCCTCGACCTCCTGGCGCAGCTGTTCCTCGAAGCTGCGCCCGACGTTTCGGATCAGCGTCTCCTTGTCGGAGCGAATCGCACCCTGCGGCAGATTCGCGATCTCCCGCGCGAGCTCCACGGCGCGCTCGAGCGACTTGCCCTCCGGAACCACCTCGTTCGCGAGCCCGATCCGCAGTGCCTCCTCGGCTCCAACGGGTCGGCCGGTGACGATCATCTCCATCGCCCGGCCCCACCCGACGACGAGCGGCAGCCTCACGGTCATCCCGTCGCCGGCGACGATGTTCCAGCGCCGCTCCAGTGCGCCGAAGACGGCGTTCTCCGCGACGATCCGGATGTCGGCGAGCAGGGCGTTCTCGAGTCCCGCCGCGACCGCCCAACCGTTGATCGCGCCGATCACGGGCTTGAACACGTCGGCGCGCCGGGTGTAGCCGCAGTCGCCGGGCGCGTTGTAGACGTGGGTACGGAACTCGTCCCAGTCGTCCATCCCCGCCTCCGCCGCGTCCGCGAGGTCCCAGCCGGCGCAGAACGCGTCTCCGGCGCCCGTGATCACGAGCACGAAGGCGTCGCCGTCGTCCCGGAAGCGCTGCCAGGCGTCGTGGAGCTCGGCGTTCATCTCGCGGCTGACCGCGTTGCGCTGCTCGGGGCGGTTATAGGTGAGCACGGTGACGTGGTCGTCCTGCTCGTAGGTCAGGGTCCGGTACTCCATTGGCTTCCTTTCGCCGGCTCGACTGCGGTAGCGGCGGACACTATCCGTGCGCTGTGGCGGTAGGTCAGACTGACGCACCGTGATCCCGGTGCTCGACAACGACGCCGTGCTCGCCGCCGTGGGCCCCGAGGCGGCGATCGAGGCAACCCGCCGCGCGTTCGAGCGCCACGCGCGCGGTGAGTGGGAGATGCCGGCCAAGGTCTACCTCGACAGCCCGCCGCATGGGGACTTTCGGGCGATGCCCGCACGGGGGGACGGGGTCGCGCTGCTCAAGTGGGTGACCTCGTTCCCGCACAACCCCGAGCGCGGCCTTCCGGTCGTGGCCGGCGCGATCGTGCTCTCCGACGCCGCGACCGGCGAGCTGCGCGCGATCATGGACTGCCGGGCGGTGACCTGGCTCAGGACGGGGGCGTCGGCGGCCGTCTCGGCGCAGGCGCTGGCATCGGAAGGCGCGAGCTCGGTGGGCGTGATCGGCTGCGGGGTGAACGGGGCATGGGCCGCCCGCTGCCTGCGGGCGGCCGGCTACGGGCCCGGGGTGTGCGCCGACGCGCGCGAGGAGCCTGCGCGGTCGCTGGCCGCGGAGCTGGGCTGGCGGGCAGGCAGCCGCGCCGAGGCCGCCTCCCAGGACGTGGTGATCACGATGACCCCGGGCGAGGAGCCGGTGATCCTGGCCTCCGATCTTCGCGGCGGACAGCACCTCGCCGTGCTCGGAGCCGATGCGCATGGCAAGGCCGAGGTCGAGCCGGCAGCGATCGAGCGCTGCCGGCTGTTCTGCGACGAGTGGGAGCAGGCCTCCGGCGGCGGTGAGCTCGCGGGCCCGGTCGCCGCCGGGCGCCTCAGCGGCGACCGGGTGACGCAGCTCGGCGACGTGCTGATCGGCCGCGCGGAGGGACGCCGCACGGCGGATGAGATCACCCTGTTCGACTCGACCGGGCTCGCGATCCAGGACCTGGCGATCGCCGTCGCGGCCCACGAGGCGTGGCGCGAGGACCGGGTCGAGGCGCAGGCCGTCGAGCTCTGATCCTCGCCGACCCTCGCTACAGCGGGATGTTCCCGTGCTTGCGCTTCGGCTGCTCGACCCGCTTCGTCTGCAGGGTGCGAAGCGCCCGGATCAGCTTCGGGCGGGTCTCGTGGGGGACGATCACGTCGTCGATGTAGCCGCGCTCCGCGGCCGCGTAGGGGTTGGCGAAGCGCGCCCTGTAGTCCTCGATCAGATTGCCGCGGCGCTCGTCGGGGGTGGGGGACTGGTTGATGTCGCGCCGGAAGATGATGTTCACCGCGCCCTCGGGGCCCATCACCGCCACCTCGGCGGTCGGCCACGCGAAGTTGAAGTCGGCCAGCATGTGCTTCGAGTTCATGACGTCGTAGGCACCGCCGTACGCCTTGCGGGTGACGACGGTCAGCTTCGGCACCGTGGCCTCGGTGAACGCGTACAGCAGCTTCGCCCCGTGGCGGATGATCCCGCCCCACTCCTGCGAGGTTCCAGGGAGGAACCCCGGCACGTCGCAGAACGTCAGCAGCGGGACATTGAAGGCGTCGCAGGTACGCACGAAGCGCGCCGCCTTCTCGGATGAGTTGATGTCGAGCACCCCGGCGAGATGCTGCGGCTGGTTGCCGACCACGCCGATCGGGAAGCCGTCGAGGCGCGCGAACCCGACGACGATGTTCTGCGCGAAGTGCTTGTGCACTTCGAAGAAGTCGCCGTCGTCGACGATCAGGGAGATCACGTCGCGCATGTCGTAGGGCTTCGTGGCATCGTTCGGGACGATCTCGTCCAGCGCCGCCTCCTGGCGGTCGGGCTCGTCGTAGGGGTCTGCGCGCGGCGGCGCCTCCAGGTTGTTGAGCGGCAGGAACGACATCAGGTAGCGCACGTCCTCCAGGCACTGCTCCTCGTTCTCGGCCGCGAAGTGGGCGACGCCCGACTTCGTGTTGTGGGTCATCGCGCCGCCCAGCTCCTCGAACGTGGGCTCTTCGCCGGTCACCGTCTTGATCACGTCGGGACCGGTGATGAACATGTGCGAGGTCTCCTTGACCATGAAGATGAAGTCGGTCATCGCCGGCGAGTAAACGGCCCCGCCCGCGCACGGGCCCATGACCAGGCTGATCTGCGGGATCACGCCGGAGCACTCCACGTTGCGTACGAACACGTCGCCGTAGGCGCCCAGCGACACGACGCCCTCCTGGATCCGCGCGCCGCCGGAGTCGTTGATCCCGATCACCGGCGCCCCCACCTCCGCGGCGAGGTCCATCACCTTGCACATCTTCGCCGCCATCACCTCGCCCAGCGAGCCGCCAAAGACGGTGAAGTCCTGCGAGAAGACGAACACCGTGCGGCCGTCGATCGTCCCGTAGCCGGTCACAACGGCGTCGCCCCAGGGGCGGCGCTTGTCCATCCCGAACTCGTGTGTGCGGTGGCGCACGAACGTGTCCAGCTCCTCGAAAGAGCCCGGGTCGAGCAGCTTCTCGATCCGCTCGCGGGCGGTGAGCTTGCCCTTCCCGTGCTGCTTCTCGACCGCCTCCTCGGAGGCCGAGTGAATCGCGTCCGCGCGCAGCTCACGCAGGTAGGCGAGCTTCTCCTCGTGGGTCTCGGGGAACTTCTGGCGCACCGGAGGACCGATTCTACGTCCCCTCCGACGCACGCTCGACCACCCGCGCCAGGGCGTCGACGACCATCGGGTCCAGTTTGCCGGCCTCCTCGATCACCCCGATCAGAGCCCAGCGGCGGCCCGCCAGGCTCCCCCCCGTGTACGCGCCGAGCAGGACGTCGTACTCGCAGGCGGCGGCGATGATCCTCGAGGGGAGCGGGATGTCGCTCCCCGCCGCTCGCGCGCCCTCGCCGGCGTCGAACCGCTCGGTGCAGTGCAGGATCCACTCGCAGACGAGCTCCGGGACACCGGCCCCACGCGCGAGCCTGCACCCGGCTGCGGGATGCGACTCGTCGCGAACGTAGATCTTTCCCACCTCGTGCAGGCGGGCCGCCTCGCGCACCAGCAGGCAGGCGTCGCGGTCGAGTCGCAGCTCGACGGCCGTGGCGAACGCGTACGAGGCGACCGCGTCGCCATGGCGGCGCGCGCCCTCGGTGCGCTCCTCGAGCGCCCCAAGCAGAACCTCGCCGCGCAGCCGCGCCCGCTCGGGCTCGCCGGGCCCGACCGCGATGGGCTGACCGGTCGCGGGCTCGGCCTCAGGTGCGGCTGAAGGGTCGCCTCTGTGGCGATCCCAGCTCATCGAGGAGGCGCTTCAGCACCGGGCCGGCTTCGCCGTCCTGGGCGCCGGGCCCGGTGATCCGGATCGACACGTTGGTGCCCCAGCCCTTCTCGGCGAGGAGCAGTTCGACGCGTGCGTCGCCTCCGCCCCCCGGCGCATCCCAGACCAGGCGCTGCCCCGGCTCGCGCTCGACCACGTCGACCTCCGCGACCCCCGAGGCCCCGGTCAGCTCGGCCGACCAGCGCCCCATCAGCTCGGGGTCGTCCACGAGCTCCCACAGCTCCGGAGGGGACTTGACCAGTGTCCTCTCGATCGTTGGCACGGGCACGCACTTCTGCCCCGCGCATCCCACTCCTTCCCGAGACCTCGATATGGGCGCCCGCCTTCACACCCGTGCCCAGGCGCGCACGGTCTAGTGCCCCGTCAACCAATGAACGCCCCGTTCTGGCGGCTGCGAACCTTCGCCTGGCTGCGTCCTCAGTCGCCGAAATAGCGCCTGCTATTCCGGCTCCCTGCGTCCTTGCCAGGCTCGGTTCTCGCTCGCCAGAAGCGGGCCGCCATTGGTGGACGCGGCACTAGAAGAAGGCGCCGCCCTGATACTCGCCGAACACGTCGCGCATCGCGCCGCACACCTCGCCGATCGAGGCCCCCTCGCGAAGCGCGTCCCTGATCGGATACAGCAGGTTTCCCTCGCCGCGGGCCGTCTCCCGAAGCGCCTCGAGGCGCTCGGCGACCCGATCCCGGTCGCGTGCCGCTTTGAAAGCGCCCAGCCGCTCGAGCTGGCGGCGCTCGGACTCGGGGTCGACCTTCAGCACCTCGACGTCATCCGCTGCGTCGGTCACGTACTTGTTGACGCCGACGACGATGTCCTGGCCGGTTCGGTAGCGCTCGTGGTAGGAGAGCGCCGACTCCTCGATCTCGCGCTGGATGAAGTCGAGCGCGTTCACGGACCCGCCGAGCTGCTCGACCTTCCCCATCAGCTCCCACGCCCGGGCCTCGATCTCGTCGGTGAGCGCCTCGACGAAGAACGACCCGGCGAAGGGGTCGACGCTGTCCGCGGCGCCCGACTCGTGCGCGAGCACCTGCTGGGTGCGCAGCGCGATCCTGGCCGAGCGCTCGGTCGGCAGCGCAAGCGCCTCGTCGAAGCCGTTGGTGTGCAGCGACTGGGTCCCGCCGCACACGGCCGCGAAGCCCTGAAGCGCGACCCTGACGATGTTGACCTCGGGCTGCTGGGCCTGCAGGGTGACGCCGCCCGTCTGGGTGTGGAAGCGGATCTTCATCGCGCGCTCGTCCGTCGCCTCGAACCGTTCCCGCATGATCCTCGCCCACATGCGGCGCACGGCCCGGAACTTCGCGATCTCCTGGAACACGTTGTTGTGGCAGTTGAAGAAGAACGCGAGCCGGGGCCCGAACTCGTCCACCTTCAGCCCCGCCTCGAGCGCGGCCTCGACGTAGGCGATCGCGTTGGAGAGCGTGAACGCGACCTCCTGGACCGCGGAGCAGCCCTTCTCGCGGATGTGGTAGCCGGAGATCGAGATCGTGTTCCAGCTCGGCACGTTCTCGCGGCAGTAGGCGAAGATGTCGGTGGTCAGGCGCATCGTCGGCTCGGGCGGGTAGATGTAGTTCCCGCGCGCCACGTACTCCTTCAGCACGTCGTTCTGGACCGTGCCGCGGAGCTTCTGCGAGGGAACGTCCTGCTCCTCGGCGACCAGCTCGTAGAGCAGCAGCAGGATCGCCGCGGGCGCGTTGATCGTCATCGAGGTCGAGACCTCGTCGAGTGGGATCTCGCGGAAGCAGAGCCGCATGTCCTCGATCGTGTCGATCGCGACCCCGGTGCGACCCACCTCCCCCTGGCACAGCGGATCGTCGGAGTCGCGGCCGAGCTGGGTGGGGAGGTCGAAGGCCATCGACAGCCCGGTCGAGCCGTGCTCGATCAGGTAGCGGTAGCGCCGGTTGGTCTCCTCCGCGGTCGCGTAGCCGGCGTACTGGCGCATCGTCCACAGCCGGTCGCGGTACATCCCCGGGTGGACTCCGCGCGTGTAGGGGTAATCACCCGGCTCGCCGAGGCGCTCCGGGAGCCCCGGGGCGACATCGTCCTCCTCGTACAGCCGCTCGACCTCGATCCCCGAGTCCGTGAAGCGGCGCTCGTCCTCGGCGCCGACGACCGGCGCGACGAAGCGGTGTATGTCCTCCTCGGCGGCTCTCTCCGATCTCTGGTTCGTTCGTGAGGCCATCGGCTCAAGGATAGGTCGCACGAGGCCCGCGCGCGGCGATCGCGCGCTCGACGGCGTCCCCCATGCGCTCGGCGAGCGAGGGGTAGGTGTACTCACGCAGGCGCTCGGGATCCGGCGCCTCGGTCTCGCCGGCGACCAGCCGGCGAAGCGCCTCTGCGATCGCCGTGACGTCATCGGAGCGCACGACCTCGCCGGCGCCGGCCTCGGCGACGATCCGCCCCGCCTCGGTTCCGCCCGCGAGGGCGAGGATCGGACGGGCGGCGGCAAGGTACTCGAACAGCTTCAGGTTGGCGAGCTGGCTGCGCCGGGGCGAGGCGAGGAGCAGCAGGGCGTCGGCGGCGCGCTGCAGGGCGAGGGCACGGGGGCGCGGCAGGCTCCCCAGCACCGAGATCCGGGCCGGGGCCACCTCGGTGTGGACCAGCTCGAGCTCGGCCTCGGTGTAGGGGCCGGCAAGCACGAGCTCGAGCCGCGCGGCCAGCTCCGGCTCCGAGGCGGTGAGCTGCCGCAGCGCGTCGATCAGCGGCCGCGGGTCGCGCCCGTAGCTGCCGAAGCGTCCCGTGTAGACGAGCGAGACCCGCTCGGGGTCGAGGAGCCGCGCCACCTCCCCCTTGTCCGGGGGTGGGGCGAGCTCCGGATCCCATCCGTTGGGGACCAGCTCGACGTTGGCGCCCACCCGGGAGCGCAGGTCGTCGGCGGCCGGACGGCTGACGCAGGTCACCACGTCCGCCGCCCCCAGCAGCCGCCGCTCGAGCCGGGCGTCGAGCCGGCGCTGCGCGCCGGTCGGGAAGGCGGGTCGCAGCGGCTCGAACGTCCATGCGTCGCGCACGTCCGCGATCCAGGCCGCGCCCCGCCGGGCGAGCGCGCGGCCGATCAGGTGGGCCGACTCCGGCGGGGAGGTGGTGATCACGGCATCGAAGCGCTGGGCGCGGTGGAGGCGAAGCGCCCGCGGCAGCGCGAACGGCACCCAGGCCAGGACGAGCGGCTCGGGCACGAGCACGCGACTCAAGGGGTGAGGCCGCCCGGAGTAGGTGTCCGCCTCGTACATCGCCTGCACCCGCTCCTTGCCGCGCAGGCGAGCTCGGAGGAGCTGCAGGTCGGCGGTGCGCGCGACGCCGCCCTCGTCGTCGGGGAGGCGACCGTAGGCCGAGGTCGTGAGCACGGTGACCCGGTGGCCGAGCCGCCGCAGGTACTTGACCATCGCCGCCGGCCGGTGGGCGCCGGCGTCCGTGCACGGCGGATAGAAGTAGGCGACGAAGAGGATCGAGCGGCTCATCCGCGCGCGATCCCGGCTCGCCTGTGCTCGATCGCGCCGCGGTAGGCGTCGTCCATCCGCTCCACGAGGCGAGGCCACGCCCACTCGCGGACCGCCTTCGCGCGACCTGCCTCGCCCAGCCTCCGCCTCCCCTCCGCCCCGATCTCGACCATCGAGCGCAGCGCCGCGGCGATCGCCGCCACGTCGCCGCGAGGAACGAGCAGGCCGTCGGCGTCGGGCTCGACCACGGCCCGCACGCCGGGGTACTCGGTCGCGACGGCCGGCAGCCCGCAGGCCATCGCCTCGATCAGCACGATCCCGAACGACTCCGGCGGCTCGGTCGTCAGCAGGATCAGGTCGCTGGCCCCGAGCGCCCCCGGGAGGCGGGGGTGGGGCACCGAGCCGAGGAAGTGGACCCGGCCGGCGAGCCCGGCGGCCCGCGCCTGGGCGCGGTAGCCCTCGAGCAGCTCGCCGCCTCCCGCGACGAGCAGGTGCAGGCGATCCTCGCCGGCGCGGGCCAGCGCCTCGATCGCGAGGTCGAGCCGCTTGAAGTGATGGGCGCGGTCCAGGGTGGCGACGAACGCGGCCACGACCGCGTCCTCGGGGATCCCCAGCGAGTCCCGCAGGCCGGCGGCGTCCGGTCCGGGGGCGAAGGCCTCGATGTCGACGCCGTTGGGCATCTCGACCAGACGCTCGGGGTCGCTGCGAAGCGCGCGGCGCAGGTAGGGGACGGACTCGGCGTGGTCGCGCGACAGCACGCAGAGCCTGTCCGCGCTGCGGATCAGAAGCGGGGACACGGTGTGCTCGTAGATCTCGAACAGGGCGCCCCGCGGGCCCTTGCCGACGAGCCGGTTCTTGTAGTGGACGAGCAGCGCCGTGCCGCGCGCATTCCGGCGCAGGCGCCCGGCCAGCGCCAGCTCGGAGCCGAAGATGAACGGATAGTGGAGGTGGAGGACGTCGAATCCCTCGAGCCGGGCCAGGCGGGGGATCAGCGGCGCGTTGCCGATCGCGAGCGCCGGTGGGATGCGGTGAACGACCACCTCGCCGCTATCGGGCGCCTCGCCGTCGGCGGGGGCCGTGAAGACCTCGACGTGGTTGCCGCGCTCCGCCTGGTGGCGCGCGAACTGGAAGCACGTGTTGCCGGCCCCGCCGGGATAGGGCGGGAAGGTCGCGGTCAGGTGTGCGATCCGCAGCTGCGTCGCCCTATTCCGCGGCGCCGACGAGCCGCTCCACACCGGCTTGCTCGATCGTGTGGCGCAAGCCGTCGGCGAGCTCGACCTGCGGTTCCCAGTCGAGCAGCTGCCGCGCCCGGGTGATGTCGGGCTGGCGCACGCGGGGGTCGTCGATCGGGAGCGCCTCGAAGACGATCTCCGAACGGGACTCGGTGACCTCGATCACGGTCTTCGCGAGCTCGAGCAGGCTCATCTCCTTCGGGTTGCCGAGGTTGACCGGAAGATGCACGTCCGACTCCATTAGCGCGACCAGCCCGCGGATCATGTCGTCGACGTAGCAGAAGCTCCGTGTTTGGCCGCCGTCGCCGTACACCGTGACCGGCTTGTCCTGGAGCGCCTGGCGCAGGAAGGTCGGGATCGCGCGGCCGTCGTGGGGTCTCATTCGGCTCCCGAAGCTATTGAACACCCGAGCGATGCACGTATCCACGCCCTGCTGGCTGTGGTAGGCCATCGTCAGCGCCTCGGCGTAGCGCTTCGCCTCGTCGTACACGCCCCGCGGGCCGATCGGGTTCACGTTCCCCCAGTACTCCTCGGATTGCGGGTGCACCTCGGGATCGCCGTACACCTCGGAGGTCGAGGCGAGCAGGATCCGCGCCCGCTTGAACTTGACGAGTCCGAGCATGTGGTGGGTCCCGTAGGAGCCGACCTTGAGCGTGTGCAGCGGCAGCCGCTGGTAGTCGATCGGGCTCGCCGGGGAGGCGAGATGGTAGACGCGGTCCACGTCCTCGTCGACGAACAGCGGCTCGGTGAGGTCGTGGTTGAGGAAGCTGAAGCTCGGGTCGCGGATGTGCTCGAGGTTCTGAAGCGACCCGGTGTCCAGGTTGTCGACGCAGATCACCCGCGTGCCCTGAGCGAGCAGGTGATCGCACAGGTGCGAGCCGAGGAAGCCGGCGCCTCCGGTGACCAGGCAAGTGCTCATAGCTGAGCGCGATCCGGGGTCATGAGCGGGGTGAGGATAGCGGCGGCCTCTGACTAGAGTCAGCGCCCGTGCTGCGCATCACCGACGACAACCGGCGCTGGTGGACGCTGATCGGCGCCTGCATCGGGCTCTTTCTCCTCTTCCTCGACTCCACCGCCGTGACGCTCGCGCTCCCCGACGTGCAGCGCGAGCTCGGCGTCTCCGACGAGACGCTGCAGTGGATGATCAACGGCTATCTGCTGACGATCCTCGTGCTGGTGATCCCGGCGGGCCGTCTCGGCGACATCAGCGGGCGCCGCCGGGTGTACTTCGCCGGGCTGATCGCCTTCGCGCTCGGCTCCTTGGTCACCGCGGCAGCGCAGGGCGACGCCGCGCTGATCGGGGGCAGGCTGGTGCAGGGGGTGGGTGCCGGCTCGATGCTGACCCTGTCGCTGGCGATCGTCAGCAACGCGTTCTCGGCGGCGGAGCGGCCGCGGGCGCTGGGGATCTGGACGGCGGTGTCCGCGATCGCGCTCGGGATCGGCCCGCTGCTCGGCGGCGCGGTGGTCGAGGCGCTGAGCTGGCGCTGGATCTTCGGCGTCAACCCGCCACTCGCGGCGCTCTCGATCGCGATCCTCATCGCCTCGACCCGCGAGACGCGCGACGAGACCGCTCCGCGCCGGCTCGACTATCCCGGCATCGCGCTCGCGACCGTGGGCCTGACCGCGATCGTGCTGGCACTGGTCCAGAGCGGGGCGTGGGGGCTGGGCTCCGCGCTCACGCTCGGCCTGATCGCGGGCGGCTTCGCCGTGCTCGCGGTGTTCTGGGTCGTCGAGGGGCGGGTGGATGCGCCGATGGTCGACTTCGAGCTGTTTCGCAACGGCCCCTACTTCGGCGCCGCCGCCGCCGCGTTCGTGGTCGTCGGCTGCTGGTGGGCGGTCGTGTTCTTCATCCCCCAGTACATCCAGAACGTGCTCGACGACTCGGCCTTCGTCAGCGGCTTGCTGATCCTGCCGGCGACCCTTCCGATGATCGCGATCTCGCCCTTCACGGGCAGGTTGATGAGCGCGTTCGGAGCCCGCGCGGTGATGACCGCCGGCGTCGCCCTGGTCGGGATCGGCATGTTCCTGATGACGCGGATCACGGCCGATTCCGGCTACCCGCTGCTGGGCGCGGCGATGTTCGTGTTCGGGATCGGGCTCGGCTTCGTCTACGGGCCGATGTCGACCGCCGCGATGAGCGCGATGCCGAGGGCGAAGGCGGGGATCGCGGCCGGGGTGTTCGGCATGACCCGGTTCATGGCGGGAGCGCTCGGGCTGGCGCTGGTCGGCGCGGTGTTCCACGAGCTGGAGAACGACAAGCAGGACGAGCTGATCGCCGACCGGGTCGTGAGCCCCGACGAGCGCGGCGAGCTGGACGGGCTGTTGGCCGGGTCCGACGCGGCCCACCGCGCCCTCGCGGGGCTGGCGCCCGAGGTCCAGAGGCGCGTCGAGGACGCGGTGACCGAGGCGTTCACGTTCGCGTTTGCGAGGTCCTTCTGGCTGCTGGTCGGCCTGGCCGTCGTCGGGACCGTCGTCACGTGGCTGCTCGTGCGCTCGCCCGGCCCGCCCCAGGCGCCCGGCGATGACCCCGCTCCGGACCACGTCCGCCACCGCCAGTTCCACCTATAGATAGAGCGACGGCTGCTCTCCAGCGCGCTCCCCGCCGGGGGGCACGCGCGCCACCACCCGCCTTTACGGAGTGTGGCGTCTTCGCGCACGATCTCCCCGCCCCCGGCACGCTTCGAGGCCGCCGTCGCGGTGATCGACTCCCACGGCGCCGCGCTGATGCGCACCGCCCGCCGTCACTCGCTGTGCAGCGACGACGCCGAGGACGCCTACCAGCGCGCGCTCGAGATCCTGCTCGCGAAGGCGCCGCCGTGCGAGCTCCCGCGGCTCGCGGCCTGGATGCACACGGTGACCAAGCGGGAGGCGATGGCCGTGCGGAGAGCTCGCGAGCGCCTGCTCGGCGCCAGGCTGGGCGCACACCGGGATGGCGAGCCGACCGGCCTCGACTCGCTCCCCGCCGAGCGACCCGGCCCCGCGGAGCGCGCGGAGCGGCGCGAGCGGGTCGCGCGAAGCTCGGAGGCGCTCGCCGCCCTGAAGCCTCAGGAGCGCCGGGCGCTGGTGCTGAAGGCGCAGGGCTACTCCTACGCCGAGATCCAGCAGCTGTGCGGGTGGACATACACCAAGGTCAACCGCTGCATGGCCGAGGGGCGAAAGCGCTTCCTGGAGCTGTTCGCGGCGATCTACGGCGGCTGACCCGTATAGGGTGGCGGCTACCTACCAAATGCGACCGGGAGATCGAAATGGAATTCGTTATCGGCGGCATCCTGTACTTCATCCTGCTGGTCACCCTGGGGATCATCACGATCCGGAAGGGCCACTGGGTCATGTTCATCCTCGGGCTCTTCATCCCGCTGTTCTGGATCATCGGTGCGCTGATGCCGCCGAGGGAGCCCGCCTAGACATAGTCGGAGCTGCCAGGGGTCCGAAGCCGGTGCCTTTCAGGCCGGGATGGGCACGTCCAGCGACGAACCCGGTCCTGGCTCAGGGCGGCAGGGGCACCGAGCCCGTGCCGGCGAGCCGGTTGAAGCGGCGCGCCGCCTGGGGGGTCAGCTCGCTGGCCGAAACCCAGTGAGGCTGCGGGTCCCCTGTATCCGCCACCGCGCAGTAGCGAGGCTTGCCGGAACAGATGACGTAGGGCTTCCGGTCAACGTCCTTCGTCGACTGATCGGAGGCCGTGGTGCCACCGCACCCGGCCACAAGAGCCGCAGCAGCCGAGGCGGTGAGCAGCGCCTTTCGCATCACCGTCAAGCGTAGAGAGTGGGGTTCGCCGCCCCGGGGGGTTATGGCTCGGGCCCCGGGTCCTGGCCGACGAGCCGGCGGAAGCGGCGCGCGGCCTTCGGCGCCAGCTCGCGGGCGTTGTTGTTGAACAGCACGTGCACCTGATCGGCGTCGTCGGCCATCGTCCGCGCGCGCTCGGCGATCTCCTCCAGCTCGCCGTCGGAGTAGTCGTAGTCGAAGCGCTCCGCGACGCTGCGGCCCGACATGTAGCCGCGCTCGTTTCGCCCATGGCAGCGCAGGTAGGCGAGCCGGCGATTGGTCACCGCGTCGACCGGCGGCATGATCGTCACATGGTCGGCGAGCGGGGCGTCGACGGCGACGAATGTGACCTCGTGGGCGGAGAGGTAGCCGAGCACGTCCTCGATCCGCTTCTGCTTCAGCCACGCCCGGTAGCGGAACTCCACCGCGAGCGTGTGCGGAGCGAGGCCCTCGATGATCGGGTCCAGCTCCGCGAGCTCGGCGCTGCGCGGGCGGAAGGCGGGACTGAGCTGGAGCAGGAAGGCGCCGAGCTTGCCCGCGTCGGCAAGCGGCGCCATCGAGGCGACGATCCGCTCCACCATCGCTCCCTGCAGCTCGGCGGTCGGCACCACGTTGCCGCGCGGGTTGAGCTCGACGCCCTCGCGGAGGTCGGGCGGCAGCGCGTCCGGCTTCGTCGCGTGGCGCGAGAGCAGCCGGTGCAGCTTGACGTGAAAGCGGAAGCCCTCCGGCGTCACCTCGTCCCATCGCTCCACGTTGTCGCGCGAGGGCGTCGCGTAGAAGCTCGAGTTCAGCTCCACGACCTCGAACAGCTCGAGGTGCCGACGACGATCGCGCCCATCGAGCGGAGGGGGAGGGATTCGAACCCCCGGACCGGGGAGTGCCCGGTCAGCGCTTTTCAAGAGCGCCGCATTCGACCGCTCTGCCACCCCTCCGGGTGCGGCCGGGCCGCCTGCCAGAGGCTAGCCGCCGCGGGCCGGCCCCGGCGCCCGATTAGGCTTCCGCGTGATGGCCAGCGAGTGGCGGAACTGGGCCGGCGACCAGCGCTGTACCCCGGCTGAGATCGAGCGGCCCGGCACGCGCCCGGAGCTGGTCGAGGCGATCGGCCGCGCCGCGAGGGCCGGGCGGGGCGTCCGCGCGGCCGCCTCCGGGCACTCGTTCACGGACATCGCCTGCACCGAGGGGACGATGCTCCGGCTCGAGCGGCTGAACTGCGTGCTCGACCTCGATCGCGCCTCCGGGCTGGTCAGGGTGGAGGCCGGGATCGCGGTCGGCGACCTGGCCGAGGCGCTCCAGACCTACGGCCTGGCGCTCGAGAACCAGGGCGACATCGACCGCCAGACGCTCGCCGGCGCAATCTCGACCGCGACGCACGGGACTGGGGCGAGCTTTCGCAACATGTCGGCGCAGGTCGAGGCCGTCGAGCTGGTGCTCGCCGACGGCGGCGTCGCCGAGCTGAGCGCCGAGTCCGATCCCGAGGGGCTGCAGGCCGCCCGGGCCGGGCTGGGGGCGCTCGGGATCCTCTACTCGGTCACCCTGCGCACCGTTCCGGCGTTCACGATCAGGCGGGTGGACCGCCCGGCGCCCGTGGACGAGACGCTCGCCGGCCTCGACGAGCTGGTCGACTCCAACGACCACTTCGAGCTGTACGTCTTCCCGCACACCGACATCGCCGTGCAGCGGGCGAGCGAGCGCACGGATGAGCCGCCGCGCCCGCGCCCGCGCCTGACCGAGTACCTGCAGGAGGTGGTGATCGAGAACTGGGTTGTCGAGGCCTACGCCCGCCTCGCGCGCCGCTTCCCATCCCTCACTCCGCGGCTTGCCCGGCTCGTCGCCGCCCAGCTCGGGCGCTCGGTGAAGGTCGACCGCAGCCACCGCGTTTACGCGAGCGAGCGGCGCGTCCGCTTCACGGAGATGGAATACGGGATCCCGCGCGAGCACGGCGCCGAGGCGGTGCGGCGGGTGCTGGAGCTGATCGAGGGCGAGCGCCTGTACGTGAGCTTTCCGATCGAGGTCCGCTTCGTCGCTCCCGACGACATCTTCCTCAGCCCCTCGCACGAGCGCGAGACCTGCTACATCGCGGTCCACATGTACGGCGGGGTGGAGTGGGAGCGCTACTTCCGCGGCGTCGAGGGGATCATGGACTCCTACGGCGGCCGCCCGCACTGGGGGAAGCGCCACTTCCAGACCGCCGGGACGCTGGCACCCCGGTATGCGCGCTGGGAGGACTTCCAGGAGGTGCGCGCGCGGCTCGACCCCGAGGGGCGGTTCGCGAACGCCTACACGGAGCGCGTGCTGGGGCCCGCGCTGGCGCCGGCGCGAGCCTGAGCGACGCTCACAGGAAGCACCTTCCCTCGCCGCGATAGGTCGGCACCTCGTCGACGATCCCCCCGCCCTCGACCAGGTACAGGCTCGCGAACCGCTCACACAGCTCGCCCGCCTTCGCGTGGCGAAAGTAGACGCGATCCCCGACCTCGAGGCGCGCCGCGGCCTCGCCGAGCAGCGGCGTCTGCACCTCGCCCGTCCCCTCGAGCGGGTCGAGCCGCAGCTCCGGCGGCAGGTAGGGCTGCGGCAGCCGGTCCTTCCCCGGTGCGCCGGAGGCGGGGTAGCCGCCGCCGAGCACGGTGGCGATCCTGGGGCTGGGCTTTCGCACCACCGGCATCGCGAACGCCGCCGCCGCGCGAAGCTCGAGCGAGCGGTAATGGTCGAACAGCACGGAGGCGTAGAAGCCGGAGCCTGCCGTGACCTCGGTCACCGCCGGCTCGGATGCGGTCGCCGCGAGGCTGCCGGTGCCGCCGCCGTTCACGAACTCGAGTGCACTCACCCGCGAGACCGCCTCGACCACCGCGGACCGCCGGGAGCGGATCTCGCGTGCCGAGAGGCGCTGCATCGCGCGGATCGCGAGGTTTCGCAGCCGGCTCGCCGGAGCGTCGTCGCCGACCCCGGCGATGTGACCCTCGTAGGCCATCAGGCCGACCAGGCGCGCGCCGGGCCGGGCGTCGATCTCCCGGGCGAGCGCCGTGGCGGCCTCGGGCGTCCGCATGGGCGAGCGCTTTGGGCCGATCTTCACGGCGCCCCCGAGCGGCCACCACCCGACGTCGAGCTCCATGCAGACCCGCAGCGGCGCGCCGCCATCCCCGGCGGCCGCCTCGATCATGTCGAGGTGGGGGCCGGAGTCGACCATCACCGCCGGCGCGCCGTCGGGATCGGCCGCCGTGAGCCGCGCAAGCTCGTCGAGCGCTTCGTGATCGGCGCTCGGGTAGGCGAGCACCAGGTCCTCGAACCCCTCGCCCGCGAGCCACAGGGTCTCGGGCAGCGTGAACGTGAGCAGCCCCGTGAAGCCCGTGTCGCGCTCCAGGATCCGGCGCAGAAGCGAGCGGCAGCGCACGGACTTGCTCGCCACCCTGATCGGGACCCCCGCGGCCATATGAAGCAGGTCCCGGGTGTTAGCCCACATCGCGTCCAGGTCGACGAAAGCGAACGGCGCGGTGATCGACTCGAAGATCCCCTCGTAGCGAGCGTACGGGTCGGCGGGTGTGGGGGCCGCCCGTGGCTCGGTCGCCGGCGTGGCCATCGCCGCGAGCGTAGCGATCCAGACACAGCGATCTAGACTTGGGGGCCGCCCGGAGAGGTGGCCGAGTGGCTGAAGGCACTCGCCTGCTAAGCGAGTAGGGGGCGCAAGCTCTCTCGAGGGTTCGAATCCCTCCCTCTCCGCTGCCGGGCAGGGCGGGGTCGATACGGAGGCAACACGTGATGGAAGGAATCAGAGTCTGGGTCGGGATCGCCGCGGTGATCCTGCTGCTCGGCGGCGGGGGCACGGCGGGGTTCCTGATCGGCATGGACTCAGAATCCGATTCCGGGCCCGCCCCGGCACCGCCCACCCGGACGGTCGAGCGGACAGTCACCGAGAAGCACGTCGTCGTGCGGGACAGCGAGCGGCGCCTCACCCCGCCGAACCGGTGGAGCGGGCCGGGCTTTCGGGTGATCGAGATCGAGCCCGGCCCGGCGGTCCCGGTGCGAGACGCCCCGGGCGGCAGGACGCTGAAGCGGTTCGACGACGAGACCGAGCTCGGCTCGCCGCGCGTGCTTTGGGTCGCGGAGCGGCGCGGCCGGTGGCTCGGGGTGGTCGCGCCGGAGCTGGGGAACAACCGCATCGGATGGATTCGGTCCGATCCCGAGCGGCTCCGCTTCGGCACGACCAGCTACTCGATGCGCGTCGATCTCTCCGACCGGGTGGTCGAGCTGCGCCGCGGCGACCGAACCGTGCGCCGGGTGATCGTCAGCGTGGGGCGTTTCGGCTCCGGCACCCCTGCCGGGCAGTTCGCGGTCACGGACATCGTCACCCGCGGGCTCAGCGACACCTACGGCTGCTGCGCGATCGCGCTCTCGGCGCGCCAGCCGAACCTCCCGCCGGGCTGGATCGGGGGCGACCGGATAGCGGTGCACGGGTGGTCGGGCCCTGTCGGAGCGGCGGCCTCAGGCGGCTGCCTGCGCGCCACCAATCGGGACCTGCGCCGGCTGATCCAGCGCGTGCCGCTGGGCGCGCCGGTCTTCATCGCGGCCTAGACCTAGGGTCCAGGCGGACTCTGCGGCGGCGACGGGGGTGGCGGCTCGCTTGGCGGGGGCGGCGGGGGGGGCGGCGGCTCGCTCGGCGGGGGCGGCGGTGGCGGCTCGCCGGCCGATGGCCCCGCGGGCGCGACCGGAGCGCCACCTCTCGACATCACTCCCCCGAGCGCGATCAGGGCCGCGCCGATCAGCGCCACGAAGATCCCGAACTGGAGGCTGGTCTCGGCGCCGGTCGCATCGACCGGGAAGATGATCCGAAGCACGACCATCACGGCTGCGGCGATCCCCAGCGCGGCGGTGACGCTG
>Ga0184637_10001023_pt1 | contig 19589 bp, 15 predicted proteins | sample PLM3_127_b2_FD_133143 | JGI IMG/M metagenome (GOLD analysis project Ga0184637, IMG submission 133143) | Groundwater sediment microbial communities from an aquifer in East River, Colorado, USA - PLM3_127_b2 | ecosystem: Environmental > Terrestrial > Soil > Riparian zone | place: USA: East River... | reverse complement strand
TTCGTGATCAGTCAGCTCAAGGCCTGGTGGGGCGACGCTGCGACCAAGGACAACGACTTCGCCTACGACTACCTGCCGAAGCGCGAGAAGGGCGACGCGTACTCGCACCAGCACTTCATGGTCGGCATGCGCGAGGGCACCGTGAAGGGCTTTGTCTGCCAGGGCCAGAACCCGGCGGTGGACAGCCCCAACGCCAAGATGGTCCGCGGCGCCATGCGGAATTTGAAGTGGCTGGTCGTCGCCGACCTCTTCGAGACGGAGACGGCCCAGGTCTGGAAGGAGCCCGGAGTCGATCCCAAGAGCTGCCCGACGGAAGTGTTTTTCATTCCCGCCGCGCCGGCTGCCGAGAAGGACGGCTCCCTCACCAACACCATGCGCCTCGTGCAGTGGCACCAGAAGGCCGCCGAGTCGCCCGGGGACGCGCGGTCGGACGCCGCGTTCATCGTGGACCTCGGCACCCGGCTCAAGAAGCTCTACGCCGACTCCAAGGAGAAGAAGGACCGTCCGATCCTGGATCTCGTCTGGGCCTACCAGCCCGAGGGCGCCAAGCAGGAGCCCAAGATGGAACTGGTGCTCCGCGAGATCAACGGCTTCGCCACGCGCGACATCCTCGACAAGGACGGCAAGCCGACCTACAAGGCCGGGCAGCACCTCAAGGCCTTCGTCCACCTGACCGACGACGGCTCCACGGCCTGTGGCAACTGGATCATGACGGGCGTCTTCCCCGAGGAAGGCAAGAACCTGGCGGCCCGTCGCGAGCGGCCCAAGGCCGACGACTACCTGGCCCACAACTGGGGCTTCGTGTGGCCGGCGAACCGACGCATCCTCTACAACCGGGCCTCCGCCGATCCCTCCGGCAAGCCGTGGAGCGAGAAGAAGAAGCTCATCTGGTGGGACCCGGAGGCCGCGGGCCAGACGCCCGACAAGAAGGGGAAGTGGGTCGGAAAGGACGTGCCGGACTTCGGCGCGTTCATCGCGCCGGACGCGCCGGCGGCAAAAGACGGCCCGCTCAAGGGTATCGGCGGGACGGACGCGTTCATCATGCGGGCCGACGGCAAGGGCGGGCTCCTGGCCTCCGTGCTCGACGGCGCCTTCCCTGAGCACTACGAGCCCTTCGAGTCGCCCGCGAAGAATCTGCTCTCGAAGGTGCAGAACAACCCGTTGGCCAAGCGTTGGAACATCGGCGATGCCAACCAGCTCGGGACGCCCGACAAGTACCCCTACATCCTGACGACCTACCGGCTCACCGAACACCACGCCGCCGGCACCTCGCGGCACGTGCCGTGGCTGTCGGAGCTGTTCCCCGGTCACTTCGCCGAGATCGGCGTGGAGATGGCCAAGACGCTGGCCATCGCCAACGGGGACATGATTACCGTGGAGACGCCGCGCGGGGCGATCAAGCTCCGCGCGATGGTCACCGAGCGGATCAAGCCGTTCGTCATCGACGGCAAGACGGTCTACCAGGTCGGCATCCCGTGGCACTGGGGATGGGCCGGCGTGATGAAGTCCTCGCGCGGCGACATCACCAATGACCTGGTGGCGAGCCTGGGCGATCCGACGACGTTCATCCAGGAGTCGAAAGCGCTTCTCTGCAACGTCCGGAAGGGGGGGGCGTAGCCATGGCCCGCACCGTCGCGATGTTCACGGACGTGTCGCTCTGCATCGGCTGCCGCGCCTGCCAGGTGGCGTGCAAGCAGTGGAACGAGCTCGCCCCCGAGGAGCCGGAGTGGACGGGGACCTACCAGAACCACGCCCACTTCACCGACAAGACCTACCGCCTCGTGCGCTTCTTCGAGGAGCCGGCCGACGACAAGGTCGGCCTCCGGTGGCACATGATGTCGGACGTCTGCAAGCACTGCGCTCAGGCCGGTTGTCTCGAAGCCTGTCCAACGGGCGCCATCTACCGGACCGAGTACGGCACCGTCAACATCAACCAGGAGATCTGCAACGGCTGCCGCTACTGCGTCTCCGCTTGCCCCTTCGGCGTCGTCGCGTTCAACCACGACACCGGGACCGCCAGCAAGTGCACGTTCTGCAACGACCGGCTCCACAACGGCCTCGGGCCCGCCTGTGCCAAGGCCTGCCCGACCGAGTCGATCAAGTTCGGCTTCCGCGACGAGTTGGAGGCCAAGGCGCGCCAGCGCGTCGACGAGCTCCAGAAGATGGGCCACAAGGACGCCCAGCTCTACGGGGCCGACCAGGGCGGAGCGCTGGGCGGCCTCAACGCCTTCTTCCTCCTCCTGGGCAAGCCGGCCAAGTACGGGCTGCCCGAGCAGCCGAAGCTGCCCCAGCGGAACGTGTTCGTGGATTCGCTCCTGTCCATCGGTGCCGCCGTCGCCGTCGGCCTCGGGGCGGTGTTCACCTTCCGCGGACGCGGTGACAACGGCGGCAGCGAGGAACGGCGAACGCCCGAAGGCGAGCGGTAGAGGAGGGATCGCGCGATGGAGCCCGGACTCCTCAAGAGTGCCGACTGGCCGCTCCTGATCGACGTCTACTTCTTCCTCGGCGGTTTGGCCGGCGGGGCGTTCGTCATCGCCACGATCGCCAACCTGCTCGACGGCCGCCGCTACCAGGACATCGTGCGGTTCGGCTACTACGTGGCGTTCCTGGCCATCCTCCCGTGCCCGATCCTCCTGATCGTCGATCTCGGCCTCCCGACGCGGTTCCTCCACATGATGATGGTCTCGAAGCCGTCCACGGCCATCGGCATGGGCGCCGTGACGGCCGGGCCGTTCCACCTGAAGCTCTACTCGCCGATGAGCGCCGGCGCCTGGGCACTGCTGGCCTTCGGCCTCTGCGCGTTCCTCTGCGCCTTGGACGTGTTCCTCGCCGACCGCGGCGGCCGCAGCATGGCCGGGCTGCGCAAGGTGGTGGGCGTACTGGGCAGCGTGTTCGGCTTCTTCATCGCCGCGTATCCTGGCGTGCTCCTCGGCGCCACTGCGCGGCCGCTCTTCATCAGCGCCCACTGGCTGGGCGCGCTGTTCCTGGCCGTCGGGGCGGCCACCGGCGGTGCGGCCATCGCCCTGGTCCTCGTGGTGCTCCGCGGATCCGGCGCGCGTGACGCGCTGGCGCGGGTCATGCGCGTCACGTCGGTGGCGCTCGTCGTCGAGCTGGTCGCGCTGATCCTGTTCGTCGTCTCGGTCACGGCCGCCGGCTCCGGCCGGATCTCGGCGGCGCTGGGTCAGCTCCTTGCCGGGCCGTACAGCATCCCGTTCTGGCTGGGCGTGGTGATCATCGGCGTCGTCGCGCCTCTCGTTCTCCAGCGTGGGGCAGCCCGGCGCGGCGAGCCCGGGATGACCGCCCTGGTGTCGGTGCTCGTCCTCGTCGGCGGCTTCCTGGTAAAGTACATCGTGATCACAGCGGGGCAGGCATCGTAGGAAGATGGGGGGCCCAGCCCGGGCCCCCCAAGCCCCCCGCACTCGTCGCGCCCCGGGGAACCCGGGGCGCTCCTCGATACTCCGCCACGCTCGTCGGCGACGTCGCAGTCGTATGACGCTGCTGACGGACTGGGCGGACCTGATCCAGCGGCGCCCGGCCTTCCGCGAGACCCTGGAGCCGCTCGGTCAGGTCCTCACGGCGTGGGCAGAATGGACGGACGATCCGCCCGCACCGCTCGGCTGGGGCGCGGAGGCCTGTCGCGTCCGCTGGTCAAAGGGCGAGCCGCTCATCGCTGCGGTGCCGCCGGAGATCCCGCCCGATAGCGTGGAGGGCCTCCTCGGAGCCGCGCTCGACCTCCTCGCCGGGTTCGAGGAAGACGTCCGGGAGTTCGCCGAAGCTTGGGACCGTGGCGAGATCGGGCCAGCCGCGCTGTTCCCGGAGCGCGGGCGAATCGGCTCGGTCGAGGTTCAGGAGCGCTGCCATCTCTCGCAGGACGCCCTCGCCTTCCTGGCCATCGCCGGGCTACGCCCGGCGCTCTCGGCGTACTTCGCCCAGTGCCGCGAGCACGTCGCGGGCAGCGGCTGGGATCTCGGCATCTGTCCCTGTTGCGGCGCCCCGCCGGGCTTCGCCGATCTGCTGGAGGACGGTCGACGCCAGCTCGCCTGTCACCTGTGCGCCACGAGCTGGACGTTCGCTCGTCTCGCGTGCCCGCTCTGCGGCAACCGCACCGCCAGCGACTTCGTGCGACTCCTCGCGGAGGACGCGGACGAGGGCTACGCCATCGGCGCCTGTCGATCCTGCCGAGGCTACATGAAGGAGCTCGATCGGCGTCTCCGCTGGAACGCGGGCGTGGCACTGGTCGAGGACTGGGGCTCGCCCCATCTCGATCTCATCGCGCACCGGCAGGAATTCTGGCGCCCGATCCCCACCCTCATCCAGCTCGCGCCGCCGCGTAAGCCGCAGCTGTGACCGCCATCCTGTCACACGGCTCGGACCCTGCCCCATCGACCGAGTCTCCGCGCATGACCGGTATCCATCTTGTCTCGGGCGCAGATTCTGCCTGAGTCGTAGTCCTCCCGCTTCCGGAACTTCTGCCTGCGACGGTGTCGCCGCTCGTCGGCGTCCGCATCCGCCGCGGACGGCCGCTCATTCACGCGACGCCTCCGCGGCCTCGGCGATCAGCAGCCCCGCGCCGGCGTAGAGATTCAGGCTCTCCCCTCGGACGTAGCCACAGACCGTGATGTTGAGCTGCTCGGCGAGGGCGACCGCCATCTCCGTCGGCGAGGTGCGCGAGGCCACGATGGGGACGCCCATGCGCGCCGCCTTGAGGAGCATCTCCGACGACACCCGCCCGGTGGATAGGAGGATGCGGTCCTCGGTCGGGAGGGCGCGGAAGAGCGCCTCGCCCTTCACCTTGTCCACGGCATTGTGACGGCCCACATCCTCGGCCACCACGAGCAGGCGATCGCCCTCGCTGAGGGCGGCGCCATGGATGCCGCGAGACTGCTTGTAGTGAACCGCGGCGTCGAACAGATCCTTCATGCGAGCGGCGATCTGCTCGGGGCGCACACGGAGCGAGGACGCGAGTCGTGGAAAGAGCCGGTGATCGATGCGGAAGGTGACGCCCCCTCCACACCCGGACGTGAGAATGCGTTCCGTGGGCAACGTGACGGGATGAGTCAGCGTGACGTCCGCGCGGCCGTCGACGGCCGACACCTCGAGCTGCGCCACCTCGTCGAGCCCCGCGATCACCTTCTCCATCCAGAGGTAGCCGACCACCAGAGCCTCGACCTGCATCGCCGTGCACAGGAGGGTGAGAAACCGCTCTCCGTTCACATAGAGGGTGAGCGGCTGCTCGTTGACAACGGCGCCGACGACCTCGTCGACGCGCCCGGAGCGCACCTTGAGATACGAGCGCATGAAATTGGGGCGATCTTACCCTCAGATGTGCTCGCAAGCTAGGTGATCGGCGCTCGATCGTCGCGCAGGGTTGCGGGTCACCGTCTGCTCGAAATTGGGCCAGCAAGGACCGATAGTGGGCTAGGTCGCTACCGGACCGCCTCGTAACACCCCGAATCTGCGTGCGACTTCTGGCATGACACTTGAATCTTAGCCTCGCGGATTCTCTCGAGTCGGCAAGGACCTAACTGGAGGACCTGGAATTGATCCGGCACGACAACCGTGCGGCCAGGCGGGGACACCGCAGCACCCGCTGGTTCGCCTGCACGACGGCGGCCCTGGCCCTGGCCGTCATCACCACTTCGGTGCTGGCCTACGAGGGCTACGGCGCCTCCACACCGGGAGGGGCCGGCGGAGCCATCGTCAGGGTCACGACCCTCGAGAGCTCCGGCCCGGGGAGCTTGCGAGCGGCGATCTCCGAGGGGCACCGCGTGGTCGTGTTCGACGTGGCGGGCGACATTTACCTCGACGATCATCTCTACGTCCTGGGTCCGTTCGTCACCATCGACGGCTTCTCGGCGCCTCCACCCGGCATCACCCTGCGCAACCGCGGCCTCGTCATCCGGGGAACCAAGGGCGCCCATGACGTGATCGTGCGGGGGCTCCGCGTGCGCGATGCCACCATCGATGGGATCCAGGTTGCCTATGGAGCCTACAACGTCGTCATCGACCACGTGTCCGTGGCCGGCGCGGGCGACGGCAATATCGAGATCACCGACTCCAGCGACGTCACTGTCTCCTGGTCTATCCTCGCCAGCCCGCAGAGTCGCCACTCCATGCTCGTAAGTTACGAGCCGGCCCGCGTCTCGCTTCATCACAACCTGTTCGCCAACAGTCGCCGCCAGAGTCCCGACGTGGCCATCGGCGCCTTCATGAGCCCCGCCCTCGACACCACGGTGGACATGCGGAACAACCTCATCTGGAACTGGGGCGACGGCTTCGGGACGAAGATTCATAGCAACGCGCGCGCTAACGTGATCGGCAACCTCTACGCCACTCCGGGAGCCGCGCTGGGTGACCAGGGCCACGCGATCATCGTGTGCACCACCAATTGCTCCGCGGAGCCCCCCAGCCTCACGCGTGCCCACATCAGCAGCAACGTCAGCGCCGACCCGCCGGCCTTCGCCATCAACCGGGCCAGCACCGATCCCACGCCCTTCCCCGCTCCGCGCGTGACTACCGAGGACGCCTGTCTGGCCGCGCAGAGGGTGCTGGGTGGAGCTGGGGTCCGCCCGCTGGACGAAGTCGACGAGGCGAACCTCGCGGGTATTGCGCTCCCCTGGTGTCCCGCCGTCTTCGTCCAGGGCCTCAACCACGAAGCTCTCGGCCGCAATTCCTCGGACGCCGAGGTGCAATACTGGCTCGCCGTCCTGGGGGCTCAGCCGTCCGCGTGGGCGACCTGGTCCCTTGTCCGCACGATTTTCGAGAGCACCGAGGCGCGTGTCCTTCCCATCACCCCATCCGGCTACATCGCCGCCGTCTACCGCGCCGCGCACGGGCACCCCCCGGACGATGACGGCCTCGCCCTCTACACCGGGCAGCTCCTCGACCGGTGGAACACCATGATTCCGGCCCTCCTCGCGTCGTCCGACTTCGCGGACACGAGCAGCGCCGTATCGCCGCGCGCGCGGGTGGGACGCTTCTATCAGGAAGCGCTGGGACGAACCCCGAGCGCCGCCGAATGGAACGGATGGACGGAGTACCTCGAGGTGACGGGCGACGTGGCCGGCGTCGCCCGGGCATTCTTCAACTCGGAGGAGTACACCTCGCGGCCGAGGACCCTGTCGGATCACGTGAGCCGCGTCTACCGCGCGGTCCTGGGCCGGGCGCCCGGGGAGCCGGACACCACGGCGTGGGTCGACTATCTCGCCACGCAGCTGGGCACCCTCTCGCCGCGCGAGGAGGACGTCAGCGCCTTCGTGAGCCGCGTCACGCAGCTCTTCAGGTGACGTGGGGGGCCCCGACATGGCCCCCCACACCCCCCGGCGCTCGTCGCGCCCCGGCTGCGCCAGGCTGCGCCGGGGCGCTCCTCGATTCCCAACGGCTCTAGGCTCCGTAGAGGACGCGGACCAGGGTGAGTCCGTGCGCGGGCGCGGTCGGAGCGGCCTGGCGGCGATCGCCGCCGCGCACGACGGCGGCGAGCCAGCCCGGATCGCGCGCGCCGGTGCCGACGGCCAGCACGCTCCCCACGATGTTGCGCACCATGTGGTGCAGGTAGCGGTCGGCCGAGACGACGAGGCCGAGCCGGCCGCGCCGCCGGACTACGTGCGCGGCGCGCACGGTACAGACGGGATCAGCGGCCCGTCCCGGGGCGGCGCAGAACGCGCTGAAGTCGCGCTGCCCGCGCAGGGCCACCAGCGCTCGTCGCATGGCACTCACGTCGAGCGCTCGGGGCACGTGCCAGGCGAAGCGGCGAAGCATCGGGCTGGCCACCTCGTCCCCATCGATCAGGTACGCGTAGCGCTTGCCGGTGGCCTCCCGCCTCGCGTTGAAGCCGGGTCGCGCGTCGGTGACCTCGCTCACGCGGATGTCCACCGGAATCGTGGCGTTGAGCGCGCGCCGGAGCGTCTCCGCGGGAAGCGCCGTGGCCGTGTCGAGCGAGGCCACCTGGCGGAGGGCGTGAACACCCGCGTCCGTGCGGCTCGCCCCGGTCAGGCGCGCGGTGGGATCGAGGGTCCGCGCCGCCCGCAGCAATGTTCCCTGGATGGTGGGGGCCTGCGGCTGCACCTGCCAGCCCGCGTAGTCGCTGCCGTCGTAGGCCACGACGAGACGGAGGGTGCGGGGAACCCGCTCCCCGTGCGAGGCCGAGAACACGGGCGCCCGGTCAGGAGCGGAGCAGCAGCTCGGCGATCTGCACGGCGTTGGTCGCCGCGCCCTTGCGCAGCTGGTCGCCCACCACCCAGAAGTTCAGGGCGCGCGGATGCGAGCGGTCCTCGCGGATCCGTCCCACGTAGCAATCGTCCTGGCCTTCTACCAGCACCGGCATAGGGTACCGGTTCTCGGAGGGATCGTCCCAGACTCGGAGACCCGGGAACCGCTCGAAGAGCCCCCGCGCTTCCCCGGCACTCACGCGCTCGTCGGTCTCCGCGTTGACGGCGATGGAGTGGCAGGTGAAGACGGGCACCCGGACCGTGGTCGGGGCCATGAGCAGGTCGGGGACCTCGAGAATCTTCCTCGTCTCGTTGACGAGCTTCATCTCCTCGCCGGTGTATCCGTCGGCGCCGGCCTCGCCCGCCGGGAGCAGGTTGAAGGCGATCGGGTGCGCGAAGTGCCGCGGCACCATCGCCTCCCCGCGCGCCCACGCCAAGGTTTGCTGGCGAAGATCCTCGATGCCGCTGAGGCCGGCGCCCGAGACCGCCTGGAAGCTCGTGGCCACCACGCGGCGCAGGCGGGCCGCATCGTGCAACGGCTTGAGGGGCATCACCGTCACGATGGTGGTGCAGTTCGGGCAGGCCAGGATCCCTTGATGGGTCTTCACGGTATGCGGGTTGACCTCCGGGACCACCAGCGGAACGGTCGGGTCCATGCGGAAGGCGCTGGACTTGTCGACCACGACGGCGCCGGCCTTGACGATCATCGGCGCGTATTCTTTGGACTGCGCCGCGCCGGCCGAGCAGAACGCGATGTCCACGCCCTGGAAGGCCGACGGCGCGATGGCCTGCACGGGAAGGGCCTCTCCCCGGAAGGTCACCGTCTTGCCCACCGAGCGCGCCGACGCGAAGGCCCGCAACTCGCCCACGGGGAACTTTCGCTCCTCGAGGATGCGCAGGGTGGTGGAGCCTGCCGCCCCCGTGGCTCCCACCACCGCGACGGTGATTTCGGATGCCATCAGAACTGGGCCTCCACGTGCTTGATGATGGCCTCACCCATCTCCCGCGTGCCCACCCGGCGGGTCCCCGGCGCGGCGATGTCCGCCGTCCGGTACCCCTGCTCCAGCACGCGCAGGACGGCGCGATCGACCTTGGCGGCGGCCTCGACGAGGTCGAGCGAGTAGCGCAGGAGCATCCCCGCCGAAAGGATGGCCGCGATGGGATTGGCCACGCCCTGGCCCGCGATGTCCGGCGCGGTGCCGTGCACCGGTTCGTACAGCCCCACCGTGCCTCCGAGCGAGGCGGAGGGCAGCATCCCCATCGAGCCGGCCAGGATGGCCGCCTCGTCGGACAGGATGTCCCCGAAGGTGTTCTCCGTCACGATGGTGTCGAACTGGGTCGGGCGTTGCACGAGGGCCATGGCGCAGTTGTCCACGAGGACGTGCTCCAGGCTGACGTCGGGGTAGTCCTGAGCCACCCGGGTGACCACCTGGCGCCACAGCTGTGAGACCACCAGCACGTTGGACTTGTCCACCGAGGTCACGCGCTTGCGCCGCTTGCGCGCCACGTCGAAGGCCACGCGCGCCACGCGCTCGATCTCCCGCGACGTGTAGGCCATGGTATTGACAGCCCGGGCGCTCCCGTCGGCGAACGTCTCCACGCCGCGCGGCTCCCCGAAGTACAGCCCCCCCGTCAACTCGCGGATGACCATGAGGTCGGTCCCCTCCACCACTTCGCGCTTGAGCGGCGAGGCGTCCACGAGCATCGGAAAACAGGTCGCCGGACGGAGATTGGCGTAGAGGTCCAGCTCCTTGCGCAAGGCGAGCAGCCCTCGTTCCGGGCGTTGCTCCTGCGGGGCATGGTCCCACTTCGGTCCGCCCACGGCGCCGAACAGGATCGCGCGCGCCCCCTGGCAGAGCTTCAACGTCTCCGGAGGCAGCGGCTGGCCCGTCGCGTCGATGGCGGCGCCGCCGCAGAGGGCCTGCTCGAACTCGAAGTGGACGCCCGTCCCCTTGCCCACCGCCTGTAGGACACGCACGGCCTCGGGGGTGACTTCTTGCCCGACGCCGTCGCCGGGGAGGACCGCGATCCGGTATGTCGCCATCGGCTCCTGTTCTCCCTTCGGGAGCGGCCCGCTACGACCCGACTGCCCTGACGCGCCGGCTGCCGCGAGGAGCGCGGCGGTCCCTGACGCCTGGTGCGATCATGTCGGCGTTCGCCGCGCGAGGCGCGCGGTCACTCCCGCACTCCCGCTCAATGAGATTCTCGCGGGGCTTCCAAGGTCGCCACGGCCGGCGTCGGCGCGCGCCCTGACCAGAGCCGGTAGGCCGGACCGGAGATCGCGTAGCCCGTGAACAGCAGGAACGGAAAGATCTCGTGGTTGGTGGCCACGATCATGACCCCCAGCACCACCACGAGCAGGGTCTGGAGGGGGCGCCGCCGAGCGAAGTCGATCTCCTTGAAGCTCCAGTAGCGGAACGTGGAGACCATGAGGAGGGCCACCACGTAGGTGCCCACCGCGATCGCGCTCAGGATCCACCGGGTCAGCTCCACGCTCTGGAGGACGATCACCGTGCTCACGGCGACTCCCGCCGCCGCCGGGATCGGCAAGCCCACGAAGAAGCGCTTGTCCGCCGTGCCCGTCTGCACGTTGAAACGCGCCAGCCGGAGCGCGCCGCAGATCACGAAGAGCGCGGCCCCGAACCAGGCCGCGCGGGGCAGCTCCGAGAGTGCGAACGCGTACAGGAGGAAGGCCGGCGCCACCCCGAACGAGACCACATCGGCCAGGGAGTCGAACTCCACGCCGAACTGGCTGGTCGCTTTCATCAAGCGGGCCACGCGGCCGTCCAGCACATCCATGACCATGGCCACGAAGACGGCCAGGGCCGCCTCCGTGTACCGGTGGTTCACGGTCAGGAGCAGAGCGTAAAAGCCGCAGGAGAGGTTCGCGATGGTCAAGAGCGCGGGGAGCAGGAAGACGCCGCGGCCGCGCTGCTCGCGGATCTGCTGCCAGCGGCGGCGCCGCAGCGCCTTGCCGTGCCGCCGCATCACGATGTCATCCCAGCATGCCGATGACGGTCTCGCCGCCCACCACGCGGTCGCCCGGCTGTACGAGAGCCTGGGTGCCTCGCGGCATGAAGCAGTCCGTCCGCGATCCGAACCGGATGATGCCGAACCGCTCGCCCGCCTCCACCTTGTCTCCGGCGCCGACCCGGCACACGACGCGACGGGCCGCCACCCCCGCGATCTGGACCACGGTGACGCGCGTGCCCATCCCCTCGATGTGCACGGCGCACCGTTCGTTCTCCTCGCCGGCCTCGGGCCGGTAGGCGGGCAGGAAGCGCCCGGACGTGTAGACCGTGCCGACGACCAGGCCCGTGATGGGCGACCGGGTCACGTGCACGTCGAAGGGCGAGAGGAAAATCGACACGCGCACCGCGGGCCCCACGAAGGGATCGTCCTGCTCGTCGACGATGGTCACCCTGCCGTCGGCGGGTGCGATCACCCCGTGCGGGGCCACCGGAGTGATGCGCTCGGGGTCTCGGAAGAAGCCGAGCGAGGCCAGCGAGGCGGCGGCGAAGGGCAGGGCCAGCCGGCGCCGGCCCCCGAGGGTGAGCAGCACGGCAATGGCGCCGGGAACCAGCACGAATGGCCAACCCTCGCGGGCGACGGGAAATCGTGACACACCGTCCCCCGTCACATCCGCGGCGGCTTGATCCAGGACATCATGGCCCGCAGCCGCTTGCCGACCTCTTCGATCTGATGATCGGCGTCACGCCGACGCATGGCGAGGAAGCCCGCGCGGTTAGCCTGGTTCTCCAGCACCCACTCACGCGCGAACTGGCCGGACTGGATCTCGCCGAGGATCTTCTTCATCTCGGCCTTGGTCTCGTCGCTCACCACACGAGGACCGCGGGTGTAGTCGCCGTACTCCGCGGTGTCGGAGACGGAATAGCGCATGTACGCGAGCCCGCCCTGATAGAAGAGGTCGACGATCAGCTTCATCTCGTGCATGCACTCGAAGTATGCGACCTCGGGCTGGTAGCCGGCTTCCACCAGGGTCTCGAAGGCAGCCTTGATGAGGTGCGAGACGCCCCCGCAGAGCGTGGTCTGCTCGCCGAAGAGATCGGTCTCGGTCTCTTCCTTGAACGTGGTCTCGAGGACCCCGGCCCGCGTGCAGCCCACGCCCTTGCCGTAGGCCAAGGCGACGTCACGGGCCCTGCCCGTCACGTCCTGATAGACGGCCACCAGGGCGGGAACGCCCGGGCCCTGGGTGAAGAGATCGCGCATCACGTGGCCGGGGGCCTTGGGCGCGATCATGGTCACGTCCACGTCCGGGGGCGGGACCACCTGGTTGAAGTGGATGTTGAAGCCGTGGGCGAACATCAACATCTTGCCCTTGCCCAGCCCGCCCCGGATCTCCCGCTCGAAGACCTCGCGCTGGCTCTGATCGGGGAGGAGGATCATGACGACGTCCGCCATCTGCGCGGCCTCGGGCACGGTGGCCACGCGCAGTCCGTCCTTCTCCACCTTGGCCCAACTCTTGGAGCCCTTGTAGAGCCCGACCACGACATCCTGTCCCGTGTCCTTGAGGTTCAGGGCGTGGGCGTGCCCCTGGCTGCCATAGCCGATGATGGCGATCTTCTTGCCCTTGATGAGGCCGAGATCGGCGTCCTGGTCGTAGTAGATCTTCGCCGGCATTGTGTCGATCCTTTCTTCCCGCTAGTCCGCAAATCCCACCACGCGCGGGTCATCGCTCGGCCGCGCGCGCTTGGCCGTCTCCACGCGCCGGACGCGCGTCTTGGGGCCGCGCGCGATGGCCACCTTGCCCGTGCGCACGATCTCCTGGATTCCCATGGGGCGCAGCAATTCGATGAACGCGTCCAGCTTCTCTTCGTGGCCGGTGGCCTCCAGGGTGAAGGTCAGCGGGGTGACGTCGATCACCTTGGCCCGGAAGATGTCAGCCGTCCTGAGGATCTCCGCCCGGTGCTGGGGCTCGGCGTTGACCCGGATCAGCACCAGCTCCCGCTCCACCCGGCTCTCATCGGTCAGGTCCGTGACCTTGATCACGTCGATGAGCTTGTAGAGCTGTTTGGTGACCTGCTCGATGACGAACTCATCGCCGCGCACCACCAGGGTCATCCGCGACACGCTGGGATCCAGCGTCTCACCCACCGACAAGCTTTCGATGTTGTACCCCCGCGCGGAGAAGAGTCCCGCCACACGGGAGAGCACGCCGAACTTGTTCTCGACCTGCACGGCAATGGTGTGCTTGCGCGGCTCGTTGCCGTTCTGCATCAGAACCCCGTCTGGGACTTGACGGCCTTGTCCCGCACTTCACGCGTGGGGGGGGCCAGGATCATGTCGGTGTTGGCCCCGCCCGCGGGCACCATGGGGAACACACACTCGTCCTTGTCCACGCACATGTCGACGACGACCGGGGCCGGCGTGCTGATCATCTTCTCGAGGGCGGGCACGACTTCGCTCGGCTTGGTCACCCGGATCCCCACGCAGCCGTAGGCCTCCGCCAGCTTGACCCAGTCGGGAACGCCCGGCAGATCGATGGCGCAGTAGCGCTCCTTGTAGATGATCCGCTGCCACTGCCGAACCATCCCATGGCCGCTGTTGTTGATGATGACCGTCTTGACGGGCAACCCTTCCGTGAAGCACGTGGCCAGCTCCTGGCTGTTCATGGCGAAGGAGCCGTCGCCGTCGACGTTGATGACCAGCTTGCCGGGATTGCCGGCCTGGACCCCCATGGCCGTGGGCAGGCCATAGCCCATGGTCCCGAGCCCTCCGGAGGTGCACCAGCGGCGGGGGTGGGTAAAGCGGTAGTACTGGGCGGCCCACATCTGGTGCTGGCCCACGCCCGTCACCATGTAGGCTTCCCCGCGGGTGAGGTTGGAGATCTCCTCCATCACGTACTGCGGCTTGATCACCTCGTCGCTCCACTCGTAGCGGAACGGGAATCGCTCACGCCACTCGGCGAGCTGCGCGTGCCACCCTGAGCGGCCCTCCCGCGCCGCAACCGGAGTCTCGTCGCCCATCTCCTCTCGCACGGCCTCCAGGAGCGCACGCAGCACGCGCCGGCAGTCCCCCACGATCGGCACGTCGACCTTCAGGTTCTTGCTGATCGACGAGGGATCGATGTCGATGTGGATGATCTGGGCATTGGGCGCGAAGGCTTCGACCTTGCCGGTGACTCGATCATCGAAGCGGGCTCCCACCGACACGAGGACGTCCGAGTGGTGCACGGCCATGTTGCCGTAGTAGCTGCCGTGCATGCCCAGCATGTCGAGAGACAGCGGATGGGCGGAGGGAAAGGCGCCGAGCCCCATGAGGGTCGTGGTGACGGGGATCTGTGTCAGCTCGGCCAGCTCCAGCAGCTCGGCGCTGGCGTCGGACGAGATGGCCCCACCGCCCACGTAGAGGACGGGCCGGCGCGCCCGGACCATGAGCCGCGCCGCGCGCTTGATCTGGCCGGGGTGACCATCGTAATTCGGATTGTAGGAGCGGAGAACGACGCGCTCCGGCCACACGAACTCCGCCTCCTTGACCAGCACGTCCTTGGGCAGGTCGACGTGCACGGGACCAGGCCGTCCCGTGGAGGCGATGTGAAAGGCCTCGCGGATGATCGGCCCCAGGTCCTTGCCGTCCTTCACCAGGAAGTTGTGCTTGGTGCAGGACCGGGTGATGCCCACGTTGTCGGCTTCCTGGAAGGCATCGTTGCCGATGAGGTGCGTGGGCACCTGGCCCGTGAAGGCCACGATGGGGATGGAATCCATCAGCGCGTCCTGCAGCGCGGTGACGAGGTTCGTCGCGGCGGGCCCCGACGTCACCAGGCACACCCCGACCTTGCCCGTCGTCCGCGCGTACCCCTCCGCCGCGTGCCCCGCCGCCGCTTCCTGGCGCACCAGGATGTGGCGCAGGCCTTCGAAGTCATAGAGCACGTCGTAGATGGGCAGCACGGCGCCCCCGGGCAGGCCGAAGATGAGATCGACCCCTTCCCGCTTGAGCGCTTCCAGCACGATGCGCGCACCCGGCATCTTCACCAGCCGTTCCTCCTGGAAACATGGGGGGCCTCGACAGGGCCCCCCAAACCCCCCCACGCTCGGAGCACCCCGGCAAAGCCGTGACGCTCCTCGATTCTCCGACAAGCTCCTAGAGCAGGCCCGCCGTGGCGAGCAGTTCCTTGATGTCCTCGATGGCGTCGCCGTCCGGCGACGCGAGCGGCGGCCGGCAGGGTCCGCCGTAAAATCCCTGCAGATCCAGCGCCGCCTTCAGGCCGCCGAGGCCGTACCGGCTCGAGATGCCGCGGTCCGCGGGCATGAGGCGGGCGGCAATCTCCTTCGCCTCGGCCCATCGCCCCTGGCGCGCTCCCACGTACACCTCGCACCACTCGCGCGCGGAGATCGCGGCGAGGGCGAGGATGCCGCCCGAGGAGCCGATGGCCAGGGAGGGCAGCAGCGCCGACGCCGCGCCGACGAGGACGTGAAAGGTCTTCGGCGTCTGGTCGATGATCTGGGCGCACTGGGGGATGTTCCCCGAAGAGTCCTTGATCCCGCACACGTTGGGATGCTCGGCGATCCGGGCCACCGTTTCCGGCTCGAGATTGATTCCCGTGTTGAGCGGGACGTTGTAGAGCATGACGGGGATCGGCGAGGCGTCGGCCACCGCCCGGTAGTGTCGGATCTGCGCGGCGGCCTGGCTGAAGCCCCTGGTGAAGTAGTGCGGCGTGATCACGATGGCGGCGTCCGCGCCGATCTCCGCGGCGCGCCTGGTCTGGCGAATGGTGTGCAGCGTGGAGTGGGCGCCTGTTCCCGCGAGGAACAGCTTCTCGCGGGGAATGGCCTCGCGCGCCGAAACCAGAATTCGATCGCGCTCGGCCTCGCTCAGCATGGGGAACTCGCCGGTCGACCCCAGCACGACGTATCCGCGGAGGGGCCCGGCATTCCACCGGCCCAGGTTCGCCGCGAGCTGGTCGGGCGCCACGTCCTCACCGCGAAACGGCGTGGTGACGGGAATGAAGACGCCGTCGAACTCAGACACGGGAGCCTCCTCCGGCGGCGTCGCGCTCCTTGATGCGGGCCTGCGCCGCCGACAAGCGGGCGATGGGAAGCATGAAGGGCGAACACGACACGTAGCTCATGCGCACCCGGTGGCAGAACTCCACCGACGAGGGTTCACCGCCGTGCTCTCCGCAGATCCCGATCTTCAGATCGGGGCGGACGCGCCGCCCGCGCTCGATTCCGATGCGGATCAGCTCGCCCACACCCTCCTCGTCCAGCACGGAGAACGGATCGTGGGGCACCAGCCCCTTGTCGAGATAGTACGGCAGGAACTTCCCCACGTCGTCCCGGCTGTAGCCGTAGGTCATCTGGGTCAGGTCGTTGGTGCCGAAGGAGAAGAACTCGGCGTAGCGCGCGAGCTGGTCGGCGATCAGGGCCGCCCGCGGCACCTCGATCATCGTCCCGATCACGTACTTCACGGGAACGCCCAGCTCGGCCCTGACCCCGTCGGCCACGGCCTTGGTCGTCTCGTAGGTCAGCTTCATCTCCCCGATGGTGCCGGTGAGCGGGATCATGATCTCGGGCTCGACCTTCACGCCTTGCTCCGCCACCGTGCACGCCGCCTCCATGATGGCGCGCACCTGCATCCCGTAGATCTCGGGAAAGGTGATGCCCAGACGGCATCCGCGGTGGCCGAGCATGGGGTTCGCTTCCTGCAGCGAGCGCACCTTGGCCATCATCTCCTCGAGATGTTCGCGGGCCATACTCCGCGCGTCGAGCCGGGCGTGCTCCTCGATGAGGTCGGTGTACTTCGGCAGAAACTCGTGCAGCGGCGGATCGAGGAGCCGGATGGTCACGGGCAGCCCGTCCATGGCCCGGAAGATGCCGATGAAGTCCTCGCGCTGAAAGGGGAGCAGCTTGGCCACCGCGACGCGGCGCGTCGCGGAATCGCTGGCCATGATCATCTGGCGGACGAGCGGGATGCGGTCCTTGGCGAAGAACATGTGTTCGGTGCGGACAAGTCCGATGCCCTCCGCACCGAACTCACGGGCCTTGTGGGCGTCCTCCGGAGTATCCGCGTTGGCGCGCACTCCGATGGCGCGGGTGGCGTCGGCCCAACCGAGAAACTCTATGAACTCGCCCTCGAGTTTCGGCTCGACCGTGGGCATCTCGTCAAGGATGACCACACCCGCCGCGCCATCGACTGAGATGATGTCCCCTTCCCGCACAATCCGACCGCCCGCCTCGAAGATCCGCCGGGCCTCGTCGATGACAATATCGCCCGCTCCCACGATGCACGGTTTGCCCATGCCGACAGCGACCACCGCGGCATGCGAGGTCCGTCCCCCGCGCGCGGTGACGATGCCCTCCGCCGCCCACATGCCCGCCACGTCTTCCGGAGACGTCTCGGCGCGGACCAGAATGACCCTTTCGCCCGCCTTGGCCCGCTCCACCGCGGTGTCCGCGTCGAAGACGACGTGGCCGACCGCGGCCCCGGGCGACGCCTGCAGTCCACGCGCGATCAAGCGGCCAGCGGCAATGCCCGACTCCCTCACCGTGTCCTCGAAGCGCGGGTGCAAGAGCTGGTGCAGGTCGTGCGGGCGGACGCGCAGGAGCGCGGTGTCGCGGTCGATCACGTGCTCGCGGACGAGGTCCACGGCCACCCGCACCGCCGCGGCGGCCGAACGCTTGCCCGCGCGGGTCTGCAGGAGATAGAGCTTCCCCTCCTGGATGGTGAACTCGATGTCCTGCATGTCCTTGTAGTGGCGCTCGAGGCGACTGGCGATGGCCAGCAGGTCGTCGTAGATGGCGGGCATGCGACGCCGGAGATCGTCGATGTGCTCCGGCGTGCGGATCCCCGCCACCACGTCCTCGCCCTGCGCGTTGGCGAGGAACTCGGCGTAGAAGCGCCGCTCCCCCGTGCGGGGATCCCGGGTGAAGCCCACCCCGGTCCCCGATCGCTCGCCGAGATTGCCGAAGACCATCGACATCACGGTGACCGCGGTCCCCCAGGCGGCGGGAATTCCGTTGATGCGCCGGTACTCCACGGCCTTCTTGGCGAACCACGAATCGAACACGGCGTCGATGGCGAGGCGGAGCTGCTCGCGCGGATCCTGGGGAAAGGCCGACCCCGTGCGCTCGGCCACGAGGTTTTTGTAGATCTGGACGAGCGCCCGCAGCTCCTCGGCCGGCACCTCGGGGTCGGTCCGGACGCCGAGCCGCCGCTTGGCCGCGGCCAGATGCTCTTCGAACACCTCCCGCTTGATGCGGAGCACCACGTTGCCGAACATCGCGACGAAGCGTCGATAGCAATCCCAGGCGAAGCGGGCATTGCCCGTGCGCGCGGCCAAGCCCTCGACCGTTTCGTCGTTGAGGCCGAGGTTGAGGACGGTCTCCATCATGCCGGGCATGGACACCCGCGCCCCCGACCGCACCGACACCAGCAACGGACGATCACCCGCGCCGAGGCCCGCTTGCGTCATCGCCTCCAGCTTGCCCAGGCTCTCGACGACTTCGTCCCACAGGCCATCGGGATGGCGTCTGCTATTCTCGTTGTACTCGGCCCACGCCTGCGTCGTGATGGTGAACCCGGGAGGCACGGGGATGCCGAGGTTGGTCATCTCGGCGAGCTCGCAGCCCTTTCCTCCGAGAAGATTGCGCATCAGGGACGAGCCTTCCGCCGTGCCGTCTCCGAAGAAATACACGTACTTGGCCATGGGCATGAGTCTCCGTAGACGATCTTCTCCGGGGAGAGAAAAGTCTTTGGATTCTAGCGGATGGCGCGCACGAGTGTCAACGCTTCCCGCCCTGTCCGCCGTCATGCCCTCTCCCCGTCCTGCCCTCTGGCCACTCGATCGACTCCGTGCCGTTCGCCGAATTCACCCGGGTGGGGTGACCGGATCTCCAAAAAAGAAGGGCCACGGGTTCTGATCCCGTGGCCCTCTGATTCCAACTCGAGCGCCACGGGCTTCCTCCTGCCCGTAGCACCCCGCGTCGTCTAGCTCGGCGGTGCTCCGGGCAGGCCCGGCAGCGCCAGGGTAATCAGTCCCAGCGACAGCGCGCGCGAGATCAACGCTTCCATTGGGGCCGACTATACCGTCCCGCCGCGACGCCCGTCAACCTCTTCGTCGCGCCCCGGCCACGGTTCAAGGCGCTCCGCTCGCCTCGCCGCCAAACACCAGCGCTTCGACGGCCACCAGATGATCGCGCATGGCCTCCTCGGCCTCCGCCACGTGCCGCTGAGTGATGGCGTGCAAAATCCGGCGGTGATCCTGGTGTGAGCGCGTGGGGCGTCCGGGTGTGTTGAGCGATTCCTCGCGGCTCTGGGTGAGCAGATCCATCACCGCGTGGGCAATCCGCGTGATGGCCTCGTTGTGAGCGGCGCGCCCGATGGCGGCGTGGAACTCCGCGTCCTGGGCGAGGCCGGTGCGTC
>Ga0184637_10001022_pt1 | contig 19603 bp, 19 predicted proteins | sample PLM3_127_b2_FD_133143 | JGI IMG/M metagenome (GOLD analysis project Ga0184637, IMG submission 133143) | Groundwater sediment microbial communities from an aquifer in East River, Colorado, USA - PLM3_127_b2 | ecosystem: Environmental > Terrestrial > Soil > Riparian zone | place: USA: East River... | reverse complement strand
CGCCGGCAACCGCTTCCAGAGCGCCATCAACAACATCCAGGCGTTCTCGGAGAGCCTCTCCGCCGCCAACAGCCGCATCAAGGACGTCGACGTCGCCGAGGAGACGAGCCGCATGGCCCGCTCGCAGATCCTCTCGCAGGCCGGCGTCTCCGTCCTCGCCCAGGCCAACCAGGCGCCGCAGCTCGCCCTGAAGCTCCTCGGGTAAGCGCGCGAAGGAATCCCGGAACGCCGCCCCGGAGCCTGACCGCTCCGGGGCGGCCTCCGACCTCGAGCGAACCTCTTCGACCCACGACGAGAGCCGACCATGAACCCCGCGCGACGCTACAGCCAGGCCCAGCGAGAGACCGCCTCCCCGGAGCGCCTGATGGTGCTCCTCTTCGAGGCCGCCGTCCGGAACATCCGGTCGGGCGCCGCCGCCCTCGACGCGGGCAAGCCCACGGAGGCCACCCGTGCGCTGATGAAGGCGACCGACATCGTGGTCGAGCTCCACGCGACGCTCGACCGCGCGAAGTCCCCCGAGCTGTGTGACCAGCTCGCGGAGGTGTACCGCTTCGTCTGCCAGCGGCTCGGCGCCGCGGCGCTCTCCCGGGACGTCCGGGCTGCACGCGAGGCGGAGCGGGCCTTCACCCCGATCGCGGATGCCTTCGCGAGCGCGGTGCAGGCGATCGGCGCGCCGCGGTAGCCGCGCGAGCGTCCAGGGGGCCGGGGCGGCGCTGCCGCTCCGGCCTCTGCTTTTCAGCCCGCCGCGAGCGCGCGGTCCACCGCCTCGTGGCGCGCCCAGCGGTGCAGGCACTCGTAGCCGCACGCGGTCCGCTCCTTGGCGCGCGCGAGGAAGACGCGCGCGTCGGCGCCCGCGCCGAGCGCCGCCGCGGCGCTCGCCGCGACCAGCCACCCGTCGGGCTGCGGCCCGAGGGCCGGCTCCACCACCTCGAGCGCCCGGCGCGCCTCGCCGAGCTCGAGCAGCGCCTCGGCGGCCCCGACGCGGGCGGAGCCGTTCCCGGGCTCGCTCCGCAGCGCGCCCGCGAACGCCTGGAGCGCGTCGGACGGCTTGCCGGCGAGGAGCAGCACCACCCCGAGGTGGAGCCCGGCGCGCACCTCGTTCACCGCGCCCAGGAACTCGTAGGTCGCCCCGGAGGCGAGCCGCTCGAGCGCGCGGCGCAGCGCGCCCTCGGCGGACGCGAGCGCAGCGGCCCGCTCCGGGGAGCGGGGCGGCGCCCGGACCGCGCGGACCTCCTCGGCGAAGCCGCGCAGGTAGTCGAAGTCGGGGTGCGGGCCGTTGTGGGCCTCGGCGCGGTCCACCGTCTCGAGCACGGTGGCGGCGTCGGGGACGCGCAGCGCGAGCAGCCCGCGCGCCACCGAGATCCTGAGCAGGCAGCGGTGGCGAGGCTGGCGCGGCACGAGGGCCCAGCCCTCGGCGGCGGCCTCGGCGGCGGCGGCGAGCTCGCCCCCCTCCATGAGCTCGAGGGCGAGGTAGCCGCGCGGCGTGACGTCGTCCGGCTCCTCCGCGCAGCGCCGCCGCAGCAGCGCCACGTTCCGCTCGCGCTTGTGGCGCGAGACGAGGAGCGAAGGCACGTAGCCCAGGTGGACGACGTCCGCGTCGAGGTCGGCGCGCTTCCCGCCCCGCCGGATCACCCACTCGCCCACCGTCTCGTGGATCGCGCCCTTCCACTCGAGGTCGGGGGCGTTGCGGAAGATGCGGGGGAGCAGGATCGGCCGCCCCTGGCGCTCGGCCCCGGAGACCACCTCGGCGAACGGGGCGTCCACGCGGCGGGCGTTGTGGAGCCTGACCATCGCCACGTCGAACCGGGCGCCCTTGAGCGCGTCCCGCACGGCCCGGCCGGCGCCCGGCGCGAGCCGCTCGTCCGCGTCGAGCTGGAGGATGAACTTCCCGCGCGCGCGGCGCGCGGCGAGGTTCCGGGGCGCGGCGAAGTCGTGATCCCACGGGCGCTCGAGGATCGTCGCCCCCGCGGCGCGTGCGATCTCGATCGTGCGGTCGGTGGAGCCGGTGTCGACGAGCACGATCTCGTCCGCGACGCCGCGGACCGAGTCGAGGCAGCCGGGGAGGAGCTGCTCCTCGTTCTTCGCGATCAGGCAGAGCGTCAAGCGAGCCATTCCGCCGGACGTGAGAGCAAGGCGGGTGCCGGGACGGGGGCCGCGGGATCGCGCGGGGTTGCGCGGCCGGCGTCAATCCGCTGACGCGGGGAGCGAGGGCGACGCCGCCCCTGCCCTGCGCCTACCGCGCCGGCGCCACCGACCCGGCGGCGCTCGTCGGCGCCGGACCCGCTCCCCCGCTCGCGGTCGCGCCCGTCCCCGCCTGCGCGCCGAGGTGGCGCCGGAAGAACTCCGCGATGAGCTGGTTCCGCCGCACCTGCGCGATCGGCTCGGGCAGCAGGTGCGTCGCCCCCGCGATCGGCGCGAGCTCGAAGCGCCGCCCGGCGCGGAAGAGCGCGTCGGCGAGCTTCAGCCCGTGGCTGAAGTAGACGTTGTCGTCGGCGGTGCCGTGGAGGACGAGGAGCGGCCGCGAGAGCCCGGGGGCCCAGGTGAGCAGCGAGCTGCGGTCGTACCCCGCCGCGTTCTCCTGCGGCAGGCCGAGGTAACGCTCGGTGTAGTGCGTGTCGTAGTCGCGCCACTCGGCGACGGGCGCGCCCGCCACCGCCGCCTTGAACACCTCGGGCCGGCTGAGGACGGCCATCGCCGCGGTCCACCCGCCGAACGACCAGCCGGTCACGCCGACGCGGTCGAGGTCGAGCGCCGGCACCTCGGCCGCGAGGGCGCGGAGCGCCGCCACCTGGTCGTCGAGCACCACCTCCGAGAAGTCGCCCCGGATCGCGCGCGCGAAGGCCCGCCCGCGGCGGCCGGTGCCACGGCCGTCCACCTCGACCACGAGGAACCCCTGATCGGCGAGCCACTGGGCCTCGAGCCGCGGCGCGTGCACCACGCCCGGCGCGGCCGGCCCGCCGTAGACGTCCAGCACCACCGGGAGCTTCGCGACCGGCAGGCTGGTGCGCGGCCTGACCAGGCTCGTCCAGAGCCCGGCGCCCGGGCCCACCTTGCGCAGCTCCGTGGTGGCCACGAACGGCGGCTCCTCCGCGACGGAGGGGAGCTCCGCGAGCTTCGCCCCGTCGACCGAGAAGACCGCGCTCCGCGCCATCCGGCGGAGCGTCGACCAGGTGACCGCCACCGCGCCGCCCCGCTTCGAGAGCACCGCGCTGCGGAGGGCCGGCCCGTCCTCGCCGTCCTCGCCGAGGATGAGCGGCTCCGGCGTCCCGCCCGCGCGCACGCGGTGGACCACGGTCTGCGTCGGCTCGGGCGCGGCGGTGAACACCAGCAGGTCCGCCTCGCGATCGTGGCCCGCGAGCTTCACGAACCCCACCTCGGGCGGGACCACGCTCCGCACGAGCTCGCCGTTCCGGGCTCGCAGCTCCACCTCGGGCCCGCCGTTCCGCTCGGTGAGCCAGTAGAAGCTCCCGTCCTTCCGGAAGACCGGGAAGTCCTGGTCGAGCTCCAGGAAGTCGGGGTCGCGCTCCTCGAGGAGCAGCCGCGTCGCACCCGTGGCGGGGTCGGCGGCGAGGAGCCGCTGCACCTGCTGCGCGCGGTCCTGCACGAGCAGCACGAGCGGCGCCCCCTTCTCCCAGCGCACCGTCGCGAGGTACGGGAAGGCCTGCCGGTCCCAGCGCACCGCGACGGGCTTGCCGCCGGCGGCGGGCACGACGAGCAGGCGCACCCGCGCGTTCTCCCCGCCGGCTCGCGGGTACGGCTCGAGCGTGCAGCCGCGCTCGGGCCGCGCCGGATCGCAGAGCGCCCGCTTCGCGACCGGCGCGGTGTCCACCTCGGTGTACGCGAGCCGCCGCGCGTCGGGCGCCCACCAGTAGCCTTCCTGGCGCCCCATCTCCTCCTGCGCGACGAACTCGGCGAGGCCGTTCGTGAGGTCGGCGCGCCGCGCGCGCGTGAGCCGGCGCTCCCGCCCGCTCGCGAGGTCGAGCACGTGGAGGTCGCGATCCTTCACGTAGGCGAGGGCGCGCCCGTCGGGGGAGAAGCGCGGGTCGAGCACGTCCACCGCCGGCGCGAGCGGCCGGAGCGCCCCGGTCTTCCGGTCGAGCAGGAGGACGCGGCCGCCGACCGGCAGCGCCACTTGCGCGCCGTCGGGCGAGAGCTCGAAGTGCGTGACGCCGCGCGCGGTGATCCGCTGCCGCTCGAGCCGGGCGGCCTCCGCCGCGGTGGGCGCCTGCGCGCTCGCGAGCGCCGCCGGCGACACGAGCTCGCGCGTCGCGCCGGTCGCGAGGTCGGTCTCGAGGAGCGACTGGACGCGGCTGCGCGGGCCCGAGCGGAGGAACAGCGCCGCCTCCCCGCCCGGCGTGAGCTGGATGGCGGTCGGCCGCCCCGCGCGGAACGCCCGGGTCTCGGCGAGCTGCCGGAGGAACGGATCCTCCGGCGCGGGCTCGGGGGCGGTCACGGCGGGAGCGGCTGCCACGGCGAGCGCGCACGCGAGGGCGAACATCGCGTTCGTGTAGCACGCGTCGGCGCGCTCCGCTCGCGCGCCGGGCGTCGGGGCCCGGCCGCGCGGCGCGCGCTCGCGGGCCGGCCGCCCGGCCCGCGAAGGACGCCCCCGCCTACTTCTTCCCGCGCCGGCGCGACGCGGTCGACGTGCGCCCGCGGCGCACCGCCTTCTTGCGGGTCGCGGTCCCGCTCCGGCGTGCGCGGCTGCCGCCGCTCGCCTTGCCGCCCTTGCGGCCGATCTCCGAGTAGAACTCCGGCCCGCGCGCCCGGAGCGTGGCGTTGCCGCCCTTTCTCCCGGCCGCGCTGCGCGACGCCTTGCGCGTGGCCTTCCTTCGCGTGGACGTGCCGCGCGCCGCGCGGGACTTCCTCGACCTGGTCTTCGCCATGGGGACTCCTCGCGGCGCCGTCGGGCGCTCGCTCGTCGCAACCCTGCTCACGGCGGATCCCCCAGGCAAGCGGCCCCGGCTCGCACGCCCCCCGAGGCGGAGCCTCGCGCAGAGGAGCGCGGCGAGCCCCTCGGCGTCGTCGGCGTCGAAGCACGGCAGCGGACGAGGCGGCGGCTCGTCCGTGACGACGGCGAAGACCCGCCGGTCCTCGGCGCACAGGAACGCGCGGTTCACCGACCGCCGGTGCACCTCCACCCTCGGCAACGGCTCCCGCTTCCACCCCTCCGCGAGCACGAGGTCCACCGGCGGTCCGAGCGCGGCGAGCGCCCGGATTCCCTTCACGGGGGGGCCGAAGTACGCGACGCCGGCGGGACCCGCGATGGCCGCCGAGACGGCGCCCGCCTCCCGGGCGACGAAGGTGTCCTTGCCGGGGACGTCGAACGGGTGGTCGTGCCCGGTGTGCTTCACCACCGCCACGCGCACGCCGCGCCGCGCGAGCGCGGGCACGAGCCGCGCCACGAGCCGCGTCTTGCCCACCCCCGAGAAGCCGGACAGGGCGACGATGGGGGTCAGGCGCCTTCGCCGACGAGCCACGCCGTCACCTCCGCCCCTTCGGCGAGGTCGCCCGCGTCCGCGGGCACGAGCACCAGCGCGTCCGCGAGCGCGGGTCCGCGGATCTGCGCGGAGTCCTTCCCGAGCGGCCGCACGCGCCCGCCCGGCTCGAGCCGCGCCCAGAGCAGCCGCGCACGCCCGGGCCGCCCCGCGGCGGGCTCGGCGAGCCGCAACGGCAGGGCCGGCCGCTCGCGCACCGCCGCGCCGGCGAGGGCGAGCAGCGCCGGTCGCGCGAACACCTCGAACGCGACGAGGCACGCCGATGGGCTCCCCGGCAGGCCGAGCACGGGCTTCCCTCCGGCGAGCGCGAAGAGGAACGGCTTGCCCGGCTTCATCGGCACCCCGTGCACGCGCACCTCGGCGCCGAGCGCCGCGAGGGCCGCCGGCACGTGGTCCCGCTCGCCGACCGAGACGCCGCCCACCGTCACGACCGCGTCCGCCGCCGTGAGCGCCTCGGCGACCGCGTCGCGCACCGCCTCGAGCCGATCCGGCACCGCCCGCCGCGAGACGATCGCCCCGAGCGCCGCGACGAGCCCCTCGAGCGCGACCCCGTTCGAGTCCGGCGTCCCGCCGCGCACGACCTCGTCGCCGGTCGAGAGGATCGCGACGCGCGGCCGCCGGTGAACCCGCACCCGCTCGACGCCGACCGCAGCGAGCAGCGCCGCCTGGCGCGGGCCGATCCGGCCCCCCGCCGCGAGCGCGAGCCCGCCCGCGGCGACGTCCTCGCCCGCCTCGCGCACGTTCTCGCCCCGCCGCGCGGCGTCGAGGAAGCGGACGGCGCCGCCCTCCTCGCGCGCCGCCTCCGAGCGGATCACGGCGTCGGCGCCGGCCGGCACGGTCGCGCCGGTGAAGATGCGCGCCGCGGTGCCGGGCTCGAGCGGTCCGGGCGTGTCGCCGGCGTAGACGGCGCCCCGGAGCGGCAAGCCGCACGGCCCGCGCACGTCGGCGGCGCGGACCGCGTAACCGTCCATCGCGGAGCAGGTGGTGGGGGGCGCCGGCCGGCACGCCCGCGCCGCCTCGGCGAGCACGCGGCCGCCCGCCTCGGCGGTGGCCACCTCCTCGGGCGAGAGCGGCGCGACCGCAGCGACGACGGCGTCGCGGATGCGCAGGAGCCTGTCCATTTCGGCCATCATGCCACGCGACCCGCCGGTGGAGGCCCGCGTCCGCAAGAGTTGCGCGCCCACCGGGATTGACCGGGGCCAAAGCGCAAGCGCTGCGGCAGGTCAAGAAAAAAAGCCCGTCCGTCCGCGGGCCTAGGGCGTGCAAGCGACTAACCCATCAATTCGCCCCGTCTCGGCGGGGAGGAGGGTCTGTTGCTCGCGAACGCTCCGGTCACCGACTGCGGTACCTGCTCGCTCGGCGTGGCCTCGCAGGGGCGCTGCCGGCTCACCCCCACCAACCGTGAAGCCGGAGCCACGATCTGCGCGCAGGGCGAGCGGCCGCGCACGGTCTACTTCATCAAGGAGGGGTTCGTGGCGCTCTCCGCCGTGAGCCCGCGCGGCTCCGAGCTCCTCCTGTCCCTCCGGGGCCCCTCCTCGCTCCTCTGCACCGAGGCGCTCCAGGGCGAGGCGTCGCCCTTCGAGGTGCGCGCCCTCTCCCGCGTGAAGGTCTGCGGGATCGGCGGAGACGCGCTCTCCCAGTGGGTCGGCCCGGAGCGGAGCGCCGCCCGGGTCGTGCTGGAGCTGCTCCTCACCGAGTCGCGCCAGCAGCGCGACGAGGTCAACTGGAGGCAGGGCGACTGCCTCTCGCGGGTGGCGCGGTTCGCGCTCGCCCACGCGCGGTTCCTGGCGGACCGGCCGAACGCGGTGCGCAAGCAGGTGGTCGCCCGCCTGCTCGGGATGCGTCCGGAGACGCTCTCCCGCTGCCTCACGAAGCTCGAGAAGGACGGCGTGGTCGACGCCTCACGGGGCGTCCGCGTCATCGATCACCGGCGGCTCGCCGCCATCGCGATGGAAGACAACGCGGCCTGATCCTTGTTAGACAAGGGCTGGCGCACGAAAGAAAGGGTACACCGATGATTCCTAAGCTGGGCATGGGCGAGCTGGTCATCATCCTGCTCATCGTCGTGGTCCTCTTCGGCGCGAGCAAGCTGCCGCAGCTCGGCGCCGGGCTCGGGCAGGGGATCCGCAGCTTCAAGAAGGCGTTCAGCGGCGAGGACGAGGAGAAGCCGGTCTCCGGCAACGCCTCGACGCCGCCGAGCGACGCAACGAAGCGCGTCTGACAGAACGCACGGCGGGTCGCGGCGTGGCGCCGCGGCCCACCTTTCCGTTGCTGGGCGGCATCCCCCGTGAACGATCGTCGATCGTCAACGGCGAAAGGGGGACGTCATGGAGCGCATCCTGGTGGCGGTCGACGGGTCGGAGCCTTCCCTGAAGGCCGCCCGCATGGCCGCCGACGTGGCGATCCGGTTCGGCGCGAAGCTCACGCTCGTGCACGTGGTGCCGAAGCTGGTGCTCCCGCCGGACGTCTACGGGCTGACCATCGCGGAGGTCGAAAAGGAGCATCGGGCCTACGCCGACAAGCTGCTCGAGCGGGCCATCGCGCTGCTTCAGGAGCCCGGCCTCGAGATCACGACGACGGTCATCTACGGGTCGCCCCCCGAGGCGATCGCCGGGGAGGCCGCCGCCGCCGACGTCGGGATGATCGTGGTCGGCAGCCGCGGCCACGGCGCGGTGGCCCGGATGTTCCTCGGCAGCACTTCCGACCGGCTCATCCACATCAGCCCGAAGCCGGTCCTCGTGGTGCATTGACGGTCCGCGGGCTCGCCGCTTCCCCCCGCCGCCATCGCCTCGCGGTGCGCCCGCGCGGACCGCGGACGCCCCCTCGGCTATGATCCCTCGCGCGCGCGGCCCCGCGCCGCGCCGGGAGGCTCTTCGTGATCTCCGTCGCCGACTTCATGACGAAGGACCTCGTCACCGTGCGGGAGACGGACGACGTCGCGCTGGCCGAGTCCCTGCTGCGCCTCGGCGGCATCCGCCACCTGCCGGTGGTCCGCGATCGCAAGCTCGTGGGGCTGCTCACCCAGCGCGACGTGCTGCGCAGCGGCGACGCCGGCACGCCGGCGGCCCGGACCCTCCCCGTCGCGCAGGTGATGACCCGCGCGCTCACCACCGTCCGGCCGGAGACCGGCCTCGCCCAGGCGGCGCGGACGATGCTCGAGCGGAAGTTCGGCTGCCTCCCGGTCTGCGACGCCGACGGGGTGCTGGTCGGCATCGTGACCGAGGCCGACTTCGTCCGCTTCGCCGCCGACGTCGTCCGCGACCTCGACGTCGTGGCCGAGGCGGTGCGCGCCCAGGAGAACACCGGACGCGCCTAGAACACCGAACAGGTTGAAAGGGATCTCATCACGCCACCTTGCGCTGGATGGCTTCCAGGTTCTGGATGGCCGAGGCGCGCCGCAGGTCGAAGAGATTCTTGCGCACGCCACGGTAGCGAGCGCGCCGGCCCTGGCGGCGGACGAGGTGAGCGAGCTTGTGCTCGACGCCGACGCGCTCGCGTAGGCGCGCTCGTCCTCGCGGGGTCGCGATGTGCTTGCGCAGGCGCTGCTGCAGCCGCTCGTCCGGTGCGATGTTCACGGTCCGTCCCGAGCCAGCCGCCGCCGCGGTGCACTTCGCGCGCAGCTGGCACTGGTCACATACCTCGGGATCGAACTCCGTTACCGCGCCGAACACGATGCTCTCGGTCTCGCCCGCCGGGCAGGTGATGGAGAGGTCGCGGACGCTGATCTTGAAGGCCGCCTTCGTGAAGATGCCCTTGCCCCTCGCGACCCAGGGCCTGCACACGATCTCGCCACCGCGACCGAGGATCTCGTCGACGAGCGGTGCCTTCACGTAGCCGCGGTCGATGAAGAGTTCGTCGATCTCGAGGCCCTGGTGCGCGATGTCCTCGGCCAGCCCCGGCGCTGCTTCATTCTCCGGCCGGTTCGCCGGCGTGATCGCGCCGGAGAGGATGAGGCCGGAGTCGAGGTCGGTCGCGATGTGGCGCTTGTAGCCGTCGAAGCGCTTGGTCTTGCTCTTCCGGCCGTGGCGCATCTCCGGATCCTCGACCGAGACGCGCCGGTCCTCTGCCACGCCCTCGCGGATCTTCATCCCGCCGCCGCCGGGATCAGGCTCGAGATCCTGCCCCATCAGCTGCTTCAGCGTCCCCACCTCGTCGCTGAGAGGCGGCTTCTTCAGCTCCGCCGCGAGATTCGCGGCGAGCCAGTCCTTCAGGTTCTCGAGCTCGATGACGAGGCTCTTCACCGCCGCCGCCTTCTGGACGGGGTCGCTCCAGTTGCGGTCGAGCGCGGCCTTGATGCTCGGCGCGAGGAGCAGCGGAGCACGCGCCTCTCGGCACACGCGCTCGGGCGTCCAGTGCAGGAGATCGGCGGCGCACTCGACCACCTTGCGTGCCGCGTGCGCGAGCAAGTTGAGGGTGTCCTCCACCCGGCCCGCGCCTTCGAGCGGAGCCGAGTCGATGGCTACCCGAAGCGTCTTCGGCAGCTTCTTCCAGTCGAACTCCTTCGTCGCCTTGGCCAGCTCCACCGTGCGCTCGAGCAGACGGCGGTCCATGTCGTTCGCGATGAGCCGCTCGCGGAACGCAGGGAGGGCGCCCTGCGAGAAGGGCGGCTCGGTGGCGCCCAGGCAGCCGAGGACCATCTGCCAGCGCAGATCGACGACGGCGAGCTCGACCGCCTCGGCGTCTGAGGTCCCGAGGTAGCTCTGCAGGAACACCACCATCGCCAGCAGCGCGGGCGACAGCGGCTCCGTTCCGGCGCCGGTGTTGCGGTACATCGACTCGAGTTCCGTCTGGAAATTGTCGTCGAAGAGCTCATGCCGATGACGGCGCAGGAACCCGAAGAGCTTCCTCGTGCGATGCAGCCGCTTGAGAAGGAACTCCTCCTGCCGCGTGGTCTCTCGCTTCGGATTCCAGCGCTCTATCCCCATCGCCGCCTCCGTCGCGAGCGAGGGCTCACGCGGGGCGCAGAAGATCATGGCCGCATGGGGCCTGTCGATCCTCGGTGCGCAAGCGATCGGAATCATGGGGGATCCAAGCTGATCGCTGCTCTAGGCCCCCTCCTGCCCGGCCGGTCCGTTGCCCCCGGCGCGCCCGGACGCTACACGAACGGGTGCATGCCCGAGACGGTCTTCGAGGAGCTGAAACGCTACGTGCAGTTCGGGGAGGCCGACGAGGGCGCGCTCCGGGCGCTGCACGCCGTCGCGAGGCCGCAGTTCGAGGCCGTGGCCGAGGTCTTCTACGACCGGATCCTCACCCATGAGGAGGCGCGCGCCGCGCTCGTCGGCGGCGAGAGTCAGGTGGGGCACCTCAAGGTCACGATGGTCGCCTGGCTCGACAAGCTCCTCGCCGGCCCCTGGGACGAGGCGTACTGGGAGCAGCGCTACCGGATCGGCCGGGTCCACGTGCGGATCGGCTTGCCCCAGCACTACATGTTCGGCGCGATGAACGTGCACCGGACCGAGCTCGCGCGCATCGCGTGGGAGAGCTTCCATCGGGACGGCGAGGCGCTCCAGCGCGTCCGGACCGCGCTCGGCAAGATCCTCGACCTCGAGCTCGCGGTGATGCTCCACACCTACCGCGACGACCTGCTCGCGCAGCAGGCGCGCGTCGAGCGGCTCTCCACGTTCGGGCAGCTCGTCGGCTCGATCGGCCACGACCTGCGCAACCCGCTCGGCGTCATCGAGACCTCGCTCTACATCCTGCGCGGCCGGCTCGGCGAGGACGAGCGGGCGAGGAAGCACCTCAACCGCATCGGCGAGCAGCTCGGCGTCGCCAACGGGATCATCACCAACCTGCTCGACATGATCCGCAACAAGCCGCTCGCGCGCGAGCGCGTCGCGCTCGACGCGGTGGTGAGCGGCGCGGTGGCGGCGGTGAAGCGCCCCGCGGGCGTGGCGCTCGCGCTCGAGGGGCTCGACACGCTCCCGCCGGTGGACGGGGACCCGGTGCAGCTCCGCCAGGTGTTCGTGAACCTCGTCGAGAACGCGGTCTACGCGTCGTCCCCGTCGGGCGCGGTGACGGTGCGCGGCCGGGCGGCCGACGGCGAGGTGGCCCTCGACGTCGAGGACACCGGGCCGGGCGTGGACGCCGCCACGCGGCGGCGCCTCTTCGAGCCGCTCATCACCACCAAGGAGAACGGGATCGGGCTCGGCCTCGCGCTCGTGAAGCGGATCGCGGAGCGCCACGGCGGCTCGGTCGAGTACAGCGAGCGCGCGGGCGGCGGCGCGCGGTTCACGGTCCACCTCCCCGCCTAGCAACCCCGGAGTCCCAGATGCGGCGCTACCTGATCGTCGACGACAACCTCGATTTCGCCGAGAACCTGGCGGAGATCCTGCGCGACCGGGGGGACGAGGTCGCGGTGGCGTCCAGCGGGCCGGAGGCGATCGAGCTCGCGCGGCACGGGACGTACGACGCCCTGCTCACTGACATGCGCATGCCGGAGATGGGCGGCGCCGAGGTGGTGCATCAGATCCGGGCGATCGACCCGGGCGCGGCCGCGCTGGTGGTCACCGCCCACGTCGGGGACGACGCGATCGAGGCGGCGCGCCGCGAGGGGCTCCTCGCGGTGCTGCCCAAGCCCGTGCCGTTGGAGCGGCTGCTCGGCCTGCTCGCCCTGGCCCGGCGCAACGGCCTCGTCGTCATCATCGAGGACGACGACCGGCTCGCCGACAACGTCAGCGAGGCGCTGCGCGGGCGCGGCTTCGCCGCGGTGACCGCCGCCTCCGTGCTCGAGACCGAGCGGCTCGGGCCGGTGCAGCCCTTCTGCGCGCTCGTGGACCTGCGCGTGCCAGGCGGGCCCGACGGCGAGGCGCTGCGCCGGCTCGCGGCGAAGTACCCGGGCCTGCCCATCGTCGTGGTCACCGGCTTCGGCGAGGTCCCGGCCATCCCGCACCAGGCGTACTTCACGAAGCCCTTCGACACCCACGAGCTGCTCGCGGCGGTCGAGCGCCTCCACGAGGCCCGCGTCGCGGTGCTGCGCGGATGAAGGAGGGCGGCAAGCAGGCCCGGCTCCTCGTCGTCGACGACAACGCGAGCCTGGTGGACAACCTGTGCGAGATCCTCGAGGGGGCCGGCTACTCCGTGCGCGGCGCCGGCACCTGCGCGGCCGCGCTTGCCCTGGCCCGCGACGGGTTCGACGTGGCGCTCGTCGACCTGCGCCTCCCCGACGGCGACGGCACCGCTCTCGCCCCCGAGCTGAAGGGGCTCGCGCCGGACGGTGAGGTGGTGCTCCTCACCGGCTTCGCGACGCTCGAGTCGGCGGTCGCCGCGGTGCGGGCCGGCGCCTGCGCCTACCTCGTGAAGCCGTGCGCCACGCAGGAGCTGCTCGTCACGGTCGAGCAGGCGATGCGCCAGGTGCGGCTCCACGGGGAGAAGCGGGAGCTCGCTCGGCGCGCGCAGCAGGCGGAGAAGCTCGCCGCGGTGGGCACCATGACCGCCGGGGTGTCGCACGAGATCCGCAACCCGCTCAACGCGGCGTCGCTCCAGCTCTCCGTGCTCGAGCGCCGCATCGGCAAGCTGGCGCGCGAGGTCCAGCCCGCGCTGCTCGAGCCGCTCACGCTCGTGAAGGACGAGATCCGCAGGCTCGACCACATCCTCGAGGACTTCCTCCAGTTCGCCCGCCCGCGCGAGTTCGTGCCGCGGCGCGTGGAGCTCACACCCGTGCTCCACAAGGTGCTCGACCTGCTCGGCGGCGAGGCCGAGCGGCGCGGCGTGCGGCTCGTGCGCGACCTCTCGGCCACCCCCGCGGTCGCGGGCGACGAGGAGCGGCTGCGGCAGGTGCTCGTGAACCTCGGGCTGAACGCGCTCGAGGCGGTGCGCGACGGCGGGCGGGTGCGGGTCTCCTCGCGGCTCGACGGCCCCGATCCGGACCGCCCGGAGGAGCCGCCGTTCGTCACCGTCGACGTCGAGGACGACGGCCCCGGCGTGCCCCCGGACGCGCGGGACCGGATCTTCGAGCCGTTCTTCACGACCAAGGCGAAGGGGTCGGGGCTCGGGCTCTCGATCGTGCACGCCATCGTGGCGCAGCACGGCGGGACCCTGCGGGTGGACGACGCGCCGGGCGGCGGCGCGCGCTTCGTGCTGAGGCTCCCGCAGGCGCTCTGAGGCGCCCGCGGCCGGGCGGGGCCGCTACTCCCCGCCCGCCTTGTCCGCCGGCTCGCCGAGGTCATCGGGCTCGCGCCCGTCGCGGCTCCCGGAGGCGTACTCCTTCAGCCGGTACTGGATCTTCCGCACGCTGATCCCGAGGATCTCCGCGGCGCGCGAGGTCGAGCCGCCCACCATCTCGAGCGTGCGCAGGATCGCCTCGCGCTCGATCTCGTAGAGCGTCGCGCCGGGGATGAGCGCGCCCGGCGACCGCTCGCGGGGGCGCGGGCCGCGCAGCGTGGGCGGCAGGTCGTCCGCCGTCAGCTCCGTCGCCTTGCAGAGCACCACCGCCCGCTCCACCACGTTCTCGAGCTCGCGCACGTTGCCCGGCCAGTCGTGCGAGAGGAGCGCGTTGAGCGTCCCGGGCGCGAGGCCGCGGATCTCCTTCCCGTACGCCTTCGAGTACTTGTCCACGAAGTGCGAGACGAGCGCGGGGATGTCACCCTTGCGGTTCCGGAGCGGCGGGAGCGTGACCGCCACGACGTTGAGCCGGTAGTAGAGGTCCTCGCGGAACTTCCCGGCCTTCACCTCGCCGGCGAGATCGCGGTTCGTCGCGGCGACGAGCCGCACGTCCACCTTGATGGTCTGCGTCCCCCCGACCCGCTCGAACTCCTTCTGCTGGAGCACGCGCAGGAGCTTGATCTGCAGGGCCGGCGAGATGTCGCCGATCTCGTCGAGGAAGAGCGTGCCCGAGTCGGCGAGCTCGAAGCGCCCCTCCTTGCGGCCGATGGCGCCGGTGAACGAGCCCTTCTCGTGGCCGAACAGCTCCGACTCGAGGAGCGTCTCCGAGAGCGCCGCGCAGTTCACCTTGATGAAGGGCTTGTCGGCGCGGGGCGACTCCTCGTGGAGCGCCTGCGCGATGAGCTCCTTGCCGGTGCCCGACTCGCCGAGGATGAGCACGGTCGCGCGGGTGGGCGCGGCGCGCTTCACCACCTCGTAGACCGCCTGCAGCTCGGGCGCGTCGCCCACGATGTTGTGGAAGCGATACCGCTCGCGCACCCGCTCGCGCAGGTTGGCGGTGTCGCGCTGGAGCCGGAGCTTCTCGAGCGCCTTCTCGAGGACCACCAGCACGGCGTTCACGTCGAGGGGCTTCACGAGGTAGTTCTCGGCGCCCGCCCGCATCGCCTCGACGGCCGTCTCGACGCTCGCGAACGCCGTCATCATCACGAACACCGCGTCGGAGCCCTGCTCTCTCGCGCGCTTGAGGAGCGTGATGCCGTCCATGCGCGGCATCCGGACGTCCGCCAGCACGGCGGCGGGAGCGAAGCCGGGGAGGAGCGCGAGCGCCTCCTCGCCGTCCGCTGCCTCGGCGATCTCGAACCCCTCCTCGCTCAGGATCGTGCGCAGCGCGACGCGCGCGTTCTGCTCGTCGTCGACGACGAGGATCCGCTCCTTGCCTGACCGGGCACCCGAGCTCGCGATGTTTGCCATTCCATTCCTTGATCGGGGTGCGCAAAGCCTGCGGAACGCCGCAGGTTATGCATCATTCCAGGCCCGAGATCCAGCCGAGTCGGCTCGGCCCGTGCGAGACCAGCTCAGCCGCCCTTCCCCTCCGGCTCGATGCGGCCGAGCCGGTCGTAGGGGCGCCAGCGGAACCGCGCGCCGAGCCCGTCGGCCACCGCGCGGCACGCGGCCTCGGAGAGGCCGGGGAGCGCGACCGCGCTGGCGGCCACCTCGGGCAGGCACGCGGCCGCGCTGCGGATGAAGGCGAGGACCTCGGGGTACGCCGCCGCCCCGTGGCGGCTCGGGCAGATGCGCGCGTACGTCTCCGCGTCGGGCGCGTTGAGCGAGACCGACACCGCGGTGACGCCGGCGGCCGCGAGCAGCGGCGGCACGTCCCGCCCCTCCCTCAGGCTCGCGAGCCCGTCGGTGTCGACCCGCACCCGCGCGACGCCCGCGCCGCGCAGCCGGCGCGCCACCTCGAGCAGCACGTCGAGGCGCCGCGTCGGCTCGCCGAAGCCGGTGAAGACCACCTCCGCGCGCCCGCCGATCCCGGCGCGCACCGCGGCGTCCCAGACCTCGTCGGGGGCGGGGTCCCGCGCGAGGCGCAGATCGAAGCCACCGACGGTGAAGTCGCGGTCGCGGATCTTCGGGCAGAACAGACACGCGAGGGTGCAGGCGCTCGTCAGGTTCAGGTACAGGGCGTCGCCGAGCACGTAGGCGAACACGGGCCCGGCGGTCTGAGCGGTCGGTTCCAAGACGAGCGGGTGAATACCGGGTCCCCGTCCGGAGCGCCACCTTGGCGCTCCAAGAGCCCTCCGATCACGAGAACAAGTCGCCCTGCGGTTGGAGTCCCGGCATGCGGCGACGGAGCGGTCGCTGGCGCGCGCCGAGCTGCTCGAGGGCCGGGTGGGCTGATCCGGAAGCTGCAGGGCGCCCTACCCGGGCGCCTCCACGTGGCCGCTGCACGCCACGCAGTAGCGCGCCTCCGGGATCGCCCGCAGCCGCTGGAGCCCCATCGGGCCTCCGCAGTTCACGCACGTGCCGTAGCGCCCTTCCTGGATGCGCGTCAGGGCAGCGTCGATGTCGGCGAGCTCCCGGCGCACTCCGTCGGGCGGCGGCGTGGGGGTGGTCTCCCAGTCGCCCCAGCGGGCGGTGGGGTCTGCCGCGCTGGGGTTCGGCGGATGGCTGAGGGAGCGGCGTCGCCGCAGGAGCGTCTCGCGCGCTTCCGCCTCGATGCGGCTCATGCCGCCCGGGCCTTTCACGACGCGTGCCTCGCGGTAACGACTCGGAATTTGGGCGGTAAGCGCTGCGGAAGTTGCGTGCGCCGGATCCCCTTGCGCACCGCTTGCGCTCGCGCCGGCCCGTCGATGCTGGGTCGCGATCCCGGTCGGGCCTGCTAGTGCGACACGGCCCGGTGGCGGTGCGCGGAGCAGCCGTGTTGCGCGCCATGGGAGCCGTGGCTCCCGAGGCCCGCACGCTCGAGCTCCGGTCCTCCCACCAGGCCGAGGACGAGCCCGCCCACGACCACCGGCAGGCACCCGAGCCCGCATTCATCCAGCGTCGCGGCGGCCTCCTGCACGTCCGCGTCGGCGCGGATGGTGAGCACGGGGAGCGTCATGCACTCCGCGACGATGTCGTCGGGCGGCGCGCGTCGCAGGTCGCACGTGCAGAGGATGCCCGCCAGCGCCTCCCCGTCCACGACAAGCAGGTGATCCACCCCGGCGCAGCGCGCCAGTGCCGCCGCCTGGTCGACCGTCGCGTCGAGCGGCACGGTCACCACCCGCCGGTCCATCGCCTCCGAGACGATCGTCATGGGATCACCCCCGGGCTCGTGCCCTCTTCCTGACTCAGAGCGGGACAGACTCCCGCGGCACCTTCGAGGGGACGCGGATCGTCAGGACGGGACAGGTCGACCGCCGGAGCACCGCCTCCGCGACGCTCCCGATGAGGAGCCGCGACAGGCCGGTCCGGCCGTGCGTGCCCATCACGATGAGGTCCGCGCCCCCGTCACCGGCCGCGGCGAGGATCGCGTCGGACGGCTCGCCCGCCTCGATCCGGATGCTGAGCCGCTTCGGCTTCGCCTTGGCCTTCGCGAGGTACTGCTCCACCTCGCGCGTGACCTCGGCGCGCGTCTGATCCCACCCCGGCTGCCCGGCGGCGACCGGAAGGAGCGCGAGCGTGTCGGGGCCGACGTAGCCGGGCGGCTCCCAGACGTGGAGCACCGTCAGCTCCGCGCCGAAGGTGCCCGCGAGGAACGTCGCGTACTCGAGGGCCGCACGCGCGGACGGCGAGAAGTCGATCGGCACGAGGACTCGCGTGACGCCCTGCAAGCGTACCTCCGGGTTCGGCCGGCGAGCCATTGTAGCAGCGATGCGGCGGCGCGGGGGCTCACCCCGCGTGGGCCGCCGCGTGCCTCGACGCCGGTCGAACGCGTCAACCGGGCAGCACGCGGCGGACCGCGGGCCCGTCCGCGAGGTCGAGGAGCGGGCCCGCCGGCGCGCCGGTGCTCGCATCGACGTGCTGCACCACCGGGATCTCCCAGCGCGCGGGCGACTCCGGCGGCGCGGCGACGCGCGCGAGCCGGCCGTCCGCGAGCTCGAGCAGCGTGCCCGGGGGGTGCCGGCCGAGGGCGTTCACGAGCACCTGCGCGAGCGCGGGGTGGTAGAGCCGGCCGCCGGCGCGGAGCATCGCGCCGAGCGCGTCGGCCCGCGTCACGCGCGCGCCGTAGAGCCGGACGACGTTCGAGTAGTCCTCGGCGAGCCGCAGGATGGCGCCGGCTGGCGAGGGCGGGCCGGCCGGCCCCGCGAAGTCGCGGTGGTGCTCGAGGATCGCGCGGAGCCGCCGGACCTTCGCCTCGTGGAAGCCCTTCTGGCGGAGCACCACGCGCACGCCCTCGACCGGGTGGCGCGCGAGGCCGGCCGCGTCGTCGGCCACGCCGGGGGCGAGGTAGCCCACGTCGTGGAGCAGCGCCGCGATCCCGACGTCCTGCAGGAAGCGCGGGGCGAACCCGGCCGCGCGGCCCACGAGGATCGCCACGAAGGCCACCTCCAGCGCGTGCGCGGCGTGTGGCGGGGTGTCGCGGAAGGGCGCCCAGAACGCGCTCGACGCGGGGCCGAGCTCGATGGCCTCCATGACCGCGCGGCGCAGCGGGAGCGGGTTGACCACGCGCCCGGCGCCGACGTTGTCGAACGTCTCCGAGACGAGCGCGATCATCCGCGCGGCGACGGCCTCGGGGAGGCGCACCGACGCCTCCCCGTCCTCCTCGCCGGTGGTGCGGAAGCGGAAGATCCCCTGCAGCTCCACGGAGCCCAGCCCCGCCGCGCCGAGCGCCTCGCCGAGGGCGCGCCGCGGTGCGGTGGCCGCGTGCGCCGCCGCGAGCGCGCGGACGAGCCGGCGGATCGCCGCGTCGTCGAGCGCCGCGTGAAAGGAGAGGCCGCCCACGCCGTGGCGCGCGAGGTCCGCGCCGAGGTCCTTGCCGCCCTTCCCCTCCGCGCGGACCCGGACGTCGTTCACGTAGGTCTGATCCTCGACCGTGACGAGGTGGACGGTGCCGAGCCGGACGTGCAGGTCCGCGAGGACGCGGACCAGCTCGGCGACCGGCGCGTCGAAGGCGTGGTTCTCGGGTGCGTGCACGCGGGTGAGCCTCACGACGCCCGCGAGCAGGTGCGCGAGCTGCTCCCCCCGCTCGCGCACGGCGTCGTGGAGCGCCCTGTCCTCCCCGGCGCGCGCGCGGCCGAGCGTGCGCGCCAGCTCCGACTGCGCGCGGGCGAGCTCATCCATCGGCGGCCTCCTTGTGCCGGCGGGCGAGCGTCGCGTGGCAGTGCCGCCGCAGCTCGTCGTCGCCGTCCGCGGCCGCCTCCTCGATGCGCTGCACGGCCGCCCCGCCCGGCAGGACGCCGAGCCCGGCGATCGCCGCCCAGCGCAGGAGCACGTCGTGCTCCCGCTCGCCGCGGAACGCCCCGAGCAGCGTCCGCCGGCGCCTGAGCCACCCCTCGAAGAAGCGCTCCGCCGCGGCGGGGTGGAGGCGCGCGAGCGCCCGGCCGAGCGCCTCGGCCTCGGCGCGCGAGTAGGCGCCGCGATCGGTCAGCGCCGCGGCGACGGCCCGGGCGGACGCCGCGTCCCCGTGGCGCTCGAGCGCCACCGCCGCGGCGATCCGGACCGCCTCGGCGGACGCGCCGAGGAGCCGCACGAAGGGCGCGGGCGGCAGCCGCCGATCGGAGCCCGCGAGCGCGCGGAGGCCGGCCACCTGGATCTCCGGGTCGGGGTGCTCCGCGAGCGCGGCCGCCGCCGCCTCCGCCCGCTCCGGCGCGCGCGCGGCGACGAGCTGCGCGAGGGCGCGGGCGGCGGCCCCGGGCAGCGACGGGAGGTGGGCGACGACCGCCTCCGCGTCGGCCGGGAGCCGCGCCGCGGCGAGGGCGAGGAGCGCGGCGCGCCGGCCCTCGCTCGCCTCGCGGGTGAGGAGCTCGAGCACCGCGCCGGCGGGCACGAACGGCATGAGCCGCGCCACGCGCGGCGGGAGCGTGGTG
>Ga0184637_10001021_pt1 | contig 19607 bp, 16 predicted proteins | sample PLM3_127_b2_FD_133143 | JGI IMG/M metagenome (GOLD analysis project Ga0184637, IMG submission 133143) | Groundwater sediment microbial communities from an aquifer in East River, Colorado, USA - PLM3_127_b2 | ecosystem: Environmental > Terrestrial > Soil > Riparian zone | place: USA: East River... | reverse complement strand
CCATCCACAGCGTCGTCCTCCACATCTTCCTTCTCATTCTCGGTGGGGCGCAGAGAGGGCTCCTGGCGACGTTTCGCGCCGCCTGCTATGCGACCGGACCCGTTCTCTTTCAGGCCATTCCACTCTGCGGCGTGCTGGTGAGCGGCATCTGGGTTCTCGTGCTGACCGTTGTCGGTTTGCATGTGGTGCACCGCACGACCCTGGCCAAAGCATTCGGCGCGGTCGCCCTGCCATTGGTCTGCTGCTGCGGGTTCTTCCTCCTGACCCTCATGGCCGGCGTTTTCACCGCCATATTGCACAGATGAGCACGACGCGCCCGCGGACTGACCCGGTTCGCCTCGCTCGCCGGCACTTGGCAATGGTAACCGCAGCCGCCTTCCTGCTCGTCCTTGGGCTCCTGGCCGCACTGCCGGAATCGCTGGCGGACTCGTTGTCGCTTCCGATCCCCTGCCCTTGGCGCCTCTTGACCGGGATCAACTGCCCCGGATGCGGCGGCACTCGTGCACTCGCCTGTCTCGCCGCCCGCGACCTCGCCGGCGCCATGGCAATGAACCCACCCCTCACCCTCGCAACTCTCGGCGCCATTCTTCTTGGCGCGACCTCGATTGCCGCCCCGGCGGCCGCCGATCGGCTGCTCGACGGGCTCGCCGCAGCCGCAGGCACGCGACTGGCGCGCCTCGGCCTCGCCGCCGTCCTTCTGGCCCAGATGGTCTTTGGCCCGCGATAACGCCGATTACGCCGATTGCAATGTTGGCAATGGCTAGGCTCGGCAGGCTCAGCTCGCCGCCGGGGTAAAGGCTCCTCTCCCCCGCGACAAGAACACCTCGAGCACCACCAAGCAGAGAGCGATGAGGAGGATGGGCCGCCACAACTCGCGACCCTGCCTGATCTGGCGCACGTGGGTCTTCACTTCGCGATCGCCGTTCAGGTAGGAGTAGCCTTGCCCCCCAAACAACCGCTCGATCTCGGCCTGCTCTGCCCGGGCGAGATCGCTCTCCCGCGTGTCGGGATTGACCGCCGCCACCCCCACTTCGCCGCCGCTCTCGTCAACCAGACGATAGATTCCGGGTATGTCCACCTCCACCGTGCGCAGGAGGATTGACGGCCCGCGCTCGATGGCCTCGACCGGGATCTCGCTGCCATCCGGACCGAGACAGCGATAGCGTGCGGGAACCGGAGGGGCCGGGATCAGACGCTCGATGCGCGCCCCGGCCAGGCTCTGCCCTGACTCCGCGCCCGAACGCGCCAGATAGCCCACGGTCTGGTGGAGCAAAGGCACGAAAGCGCCGCTCGTCGGCAGATCATTCCACTCCCGATCCACGGAGGAGGCGAAAAAGACCACGCCGTCGTTTTCGACGATCGCCGGGAGGTCGCTCCGGAACTGGGCTAAGACGCGTGCTTCCCCCGGAACCACTTTCACCACCTTCTCAAATCGAGCATGGGTGAGTCGCTCACCAGGTGAAGCCCGAAATCCGACAAAGATCCGGTGCCCGGGGACCACGGGTGTGAGACGGAACGCCGCACCTTTCGCCTCGCCGGCCTGCACCACTCCGACGAGCTTGATGGGAAGGAACGGCGGCAGCAGGCGATCGTTGTAGAGGCGCAGGTCGGTGCGCTCTCCCGGGATGATGAGGAGCCCTCCCCCGTCGCGCACGAAAGTCTTGAGCCGCTCAACCCCATCGCTCTCGACGCGGGTCGGACCGGCGAGGACTACTACCCGTAGATCGGTGAGATCGAAGCTCCCGAGCGCAGCTGCGTCGATCAACCGCACCGCGAACGTCCCCTCTCCGGCCGCCGGCTCCAGTGCCAGCCGCACGAACTCGGCGGCACGCCCAAAGGGCTCCTCGCCGCCAGCGGACGCGGCGCGATCGGCAACGACTCCCACCGGCGTCGCCCTCTGCTCCCCCAGCAAGAAGTAGCGCGCATCATCGACCGTTAGCGCATCCTCTGGGATGGCAACCCGGCCCCATTCTTCGGGCCAGGGCCCCGCGCCGAGGTCGATCCGTACCCGGGCGCTCCCTCCCGCTGGCACGTCGGCGAAGACGTCCCCAACCCGCTTCTCGCCAACGAAAGCGGTAACTGGAATGCCTTTGTGATCTCGGTCGGTGTGATTCGACACCACCACTTCGACCATGGTGCCTCGGCCGCCGATCCGGTCCCGATCGGCTCGGGCGTCGTCGATCGCCAGGTTCTCGATCCGCTCCTCTCCCAAGCCGAGCACACAGACCGCGGTACCACGCGGCAAGTCGAACCCGGTCGTGACCGAGTCCACTGCACCGGTCCATGCCGTCTGTTGGAGATCCGAGATGACATACATCTCGCGGTTCAAGTTGTTGCTGGCACGTAGGAGACGAGCTGCGAGCACGAGGCCTTCGCGCATCTCACCGGCGCGGAAACTAGACTCAAGACTGCTCAAGCGCTCCCGAATGAGCCCGAGGTCCTGCACTGCGTAAGGAGTGAAGCTCTCCGCCCGATCGGACACGGTGATCAGGTGAGCCTCATCCCCCGCGCCAAGGAGGTCCACCACGTCGATTGCGCGCTGGCGGGCAATCGAGAACGCCGGCTCTCCGTGCAGCGCCGCCGCCATCGAATAGCTGGTATCGAGGACCAGGCAGGTGGTGCTCGGCGCCCGCCCGCCTGCCCGCAAGACGCCGGTGAGGGCCGGACGCCCCATGGCGACAGCAAACAGCACGATCGCGAGGGCACGCACGAGCAGGAGCAGCAGCTGGCGGAGCTTCACCCGCCGGATGCGCTGCCGATTGAGCTCGCGCAGGAAGCGGTTCGAGCTCCATTCGACCCGCCTGGCCCGGCGCCGGCTGAATAGATGAATGAGGATCGGCAGGGCCGCGGCCGCGATTCCCGCCAAGAAAACTGCGTTGAGAAAGGTGAGCCCTGGCATATGAGCTTTGAGCTTGAGCTCTGACCGCGACTAGTGCAGGCGCCCTCGCTTCTCCAGGAAGCGGAGGAGCGCGCGGTCAAAAGGCGTCTTGTTGGTCAGTGAGAGGAACTCGATCTGATGCTCACCGCAGAGACGTCGGTATGTCTCGCTCCATTCGCTTACCGCTTTCCGATATTCCCCGGCCACCACCCATGATTGAGTGATGACTTCCTCACCGGTCTCGAGATCGACGAACCCGATCTCATCCTGGAACGGGAACGCCCGCTCGTCCTCATCCAGGATCTGAAAAACGATGACCTCATTCTTCTTGTAACGGAAATGCTTCAACCCGCCCATGACCCGCTCCGGATCATCGAGCAGATCGCTGATGACGATCACCAACCCCCGGCGGCGAATCCGGTCCGCCATCTGGTGCAAACAGGCACCCACATCGGTGGACGTTCCGGGTTCGATCTGCTCGAGCTCGCGGAGCAGGACACGCAGATGACGCCCGGCCGCGCGCGGCGGCACATAGCGCCGGATGGTGTCGGCAAAGACCATGAGTCCCACCGCGTCCTGCTGGTGCAGCATGAGATAGGCGAGAGCCGCCGCTAGGTGCTTGGCATACTCAAGCTTCGAGATCGCTCCCGGTCCGCCGTAGGTCATCGACCGGCTGGCATCGAGCAGGATGTGAGCCCTGAGATTGGTCTCGTCCTCATATTGCTTGACGTAGAATCGGTCTGACTTGCCATAGACCTTCCAGTCGATGTTCCTGATCGGGTCGCCGGGCAGATAGGGGCGGTGTTCAGCGAACTCGACCGAAAACCCGTGGTAGGGGCTTCGATGCAAGCCAGTCATAAAGCCCTCGACCACTAGCTTGGCCTTAAGATCGAGCTTCCTCAGCCGTGAAATAATATTCGGGTCGAGATACCGGCGGGTTTCGAGGCCGGGCATGCTACACCGGGACCGGAATCACGCCGAGGAGCCGCTCGATGATCTCGCCGGCACCAATCCCCTCCGATTCGGCGGTGAAGTTGGTCACGATGCGATGACGAAGCACCGAGGGCGCCACCGCCCGGACATCTTCGACGGTAGGCGAGTAGCGGCCCAGCAGCACGGCGCGGCATTTCGCTCCCAGGATGAGGTACTGCGACGCGCGTGGGCCGGCACCCCAGCCGACGTAGTCGCGTACGAAATCCGGAGCTCCATCTCCCTTCGGCCGAGTTAGGCGGGCCAATCGCACCGCATAGCGCACGACGTGCTCGGCTGCCGGCACTCGCCGCACCAACTTCTGCAGGTTCATGATGTCCTTACCCGTGAGGACTCGATCGAGTTTTACTTGTTGGTCACTGGTCGTCGAGACCACGATCTCCACTTCGTCATTCTCGGACGGATAATCGATGTAGATGTTGAACATGAATCGATCGAGCTGCGCTTCCGGCAACGGATAGGTGCCCTCCAGCTCGATCGGGTTCTGAGTTGCTAGAACGAAGAACGGCCGATCAAGCAGGTAGGTCTCCCCGCCCGCCGTGACTTTGTACTCCTGCATGGCCTGCAGAAGCGCGGCCTGGGTCTTGGGCGGGGTCCGGTTGATCTCATCCGCGAGCACGATGTTGGCGAAAACTGGCCCGCGGATGAACTTGAATACCCGCTTGCCAGCGCCATCCTCTTCGATGATGTCCGTCCCCGTGATGTCGGATGGCATGAGATCCGGAGTGAACTGAATGCGATTGAATTCGAGGTCCAGCATGTCGGCGAGGCTGTGAATGAGCAGGGTCTTGGCCAGCCCCGGCACGCCGATGATCAGGCAGTGCCCGCCGGCGAAGAGGGCGGTGAGGAGCTCCTCGATCACCTGGTCCTGGCCCACGATCACCTTGCGAATCTCCGACCGAATCCGGTCGTGGGCTTCCTTCATCACCCCGACCGATCTGACGTCGTCCTCTTGGATCTGGATCGCCGACACCCGTGATTCTCCTTGCCAAGACCGCCAACTTGGGGCTCGCCGCCGGCCGCATTGACCGGGCGGGCGCCGATAATGGTGCAAAAGATCGCCCGGCTAGCAGCGGGCCGAGCGGATAACTTTTTGGTGCATCAAGACTTGCCATCCGGGCGCGGCATCGGTGGAGTTATCCACAAATCCACGCCCCGGTGGCCGTGTCGCCTAACGGTTCCGCCCTCGAGGGGAATCCAGGACGCTGAGGGAACCCGTGCCCGCACCCTCTCGCCCTTTCCAATGCTCGGCGGGACCCCCCTCCCACCCGCGAACCGCGGCCCGCCAGTGCTCCGTGGCCTCGTCACCCATCCGGCAGTTCCCACTGAACCGGACCCCGTCGGCGATCACCAGGCTCTGAGCCCAGACTTCGCCTTCAACCCTGGCCCCGGTTTGCAGTTCCACCCGTTCCTGAGCGATAAGCTTGCCCTCGACCCGGCCGCTGACCACGATCTCACGCGCTTCCAAGTCGGCACGTGCGAAGCCGGCCTGGCCGACAACCAGGCGGTCGCTCGCCACCAACCGCCCTTCGAACTCGCCGTCCAACCGGATCGATCCCTCAACTCGCAGGTTGCCGCTGAGTTGAGACCCTTGGCCGAGGATCGAGTTGAGTCCCCCCGCCGGTCCGGGCTTGCTGACTTCCTTGCTCTTGAACATCCAGCATCCCTCCACTCCCGCCTCTCCACACCGGCCCCCAAGTCAGGCAAGTCAGCGGGTCAAGTATTCTCGGGGATCGATCGGAGTCCCGTCGCGGCGCACCTCAAAGTGCAGATGCGGAGCCGAGCTCTCGCCGGTCGAGCCCACCCGGGCAATCTCCTGTCCCGACTGCACCCAGTCTCCAGTCCCTACCTTGAGGACCGAGTTGTGGCCATAGAGACTTTGCAGCCCATCTCCGTGTTCGATGATCACCAGTTGGCCGAAAATGCTGTCCACTCCAGCGAAAGCCACTACCCCCGCCCCCGCCGCGCGCACCGGGGAACCGTGCGAAGCGGCAATGTCGAGACCGTGATGTTCCTTGTCGGGGAGCGTAGCCAGCTTGAAGTCCTTGGAGATCACGCCGTCCACCGGCCAGCGTGTTGGAGGCGAGGATTCTCTCGGGGCGGCTTTCATGGATCCGGACTGAGCAGCCGCTTGCTTCGGTCCGTTGCCTTTGGCATCCGACGGCAGCGCAGACTGGATCTTGGTGCGGGTGTCCACTCCGGCAAGCTCGATCACGCGCCGCCGGAGGTCGTCAAGTTCGTTTAGCCTGCGTTCTAGCTCGACAAGCCTGGCGTTGTCCGCACGCAGCGCCACGTTCTCCTCCTCCGTCGCGTGTAAGCGTCTGAGCTCAACACCCATGCGGGCGGTGATGAGAACACCCCCGATCAGCAGGACCACGAGCGTCGCCCCACCCCCCAGGGTGAAATTGAACGCCCACGCCGGCAGCTTGAAATTCATCGTCGGCCCGCGCTTTTGCGGCACGATGATGATGTGCACGCCGCTCGGGCGACTCTCTGGATCCGCGATGTTGCTCATGCATCTTGTAGCGCCCCGAGCAGGCCCAAGATCCGCTCGAGGTCATCAGGGTTGTAGAATTCGATCTCGATCCGCCCGCGGCCCTTGCGGCGCTGGATCCGAACCTGAGTGGCAAATCGATGCCGGAGCCGATCCTCGAACGGAAGCAACTCGTTTTCCTGGCGGGCGCGGATCGGTCGCCGCCTGGGCGTTCCCTGTACCAAACGCTCGACCGTGCGGACCGGCAACTCCAGCCTGGCCGCTCGTTCGGCGATGGCGATGCAACGCAGAGGGTCCTCGACGCCGACCAACGCCCGCGCGTGTCCCATGCTCAGACGTTTCTCTCGTACCAGTGCTTGCACTTTCTCGGGCAAGCGCAGTAGTCGGAGTAGATTCGCCACCGTAGAGCGGTCGCGGCCAAGCACGTCGGCAAGCTCGGTTTGTGAAAGATGGAACTCGTCGATGATTCGCGCGTAACTCCTCGCCGATTCGATTGGATTGAGCTCCACCCGCTGCTCGTTTTCGATCAGAGCCAGCTCAAGAAGCTCTTCGTTTGCCGCGTCGCGAACCAGTGCCGGCACGGAGCTCAAGCCTGCCCGGCGGGCGGCCCGCAAACGCCGCTCGCCGGCGATCAGCTCATAACCCGCTCCACGCCGGCGCACGAGCACCGGTTGCAGCACGCCTTTTGAGCGAATGGAGGCTGCAAGCTCTTCGGTCTCACTGTCCTCGAACTGCTCCCGGGGTTGATAGGGATTGGGCCCAATGCGATCGAGAGCGATTTCAATGACCGGGCTCATTCGTCCGGAAGCGAAGCCTTGCCGCAGTCCCGATGGATCCGTGGTGCCGATGGGCGACATGGTTGCTAGCGCCGGACTCGGTGTCGACATTGGTGTTGGAGTCGGAGTTTGAGTCGGAGTTGGAGTTGTGGCGGTGGCTAGCGGCGTCGCTGCAGGCGAGGCGATTCGGGACTCCGGCTCGGCTTTCACGCTCGATGTAGCATCAGCTTTCACGCTCGAAGTCGCATCTTCATCCTCCGCTGTCTCCGGCCGTGGCGAAGGAGTGGTGAGCAGATCGCGGGCGTTCGGAATCAGCGCGTCGAGTCCGCGTCCGAGAGCCTTTCTAACCATTTCTAACCATTCTCCATCACCTCTTGGGCGAGGTTCAGATAGCTTTCCGATCCAGCACAGTCTCGATCGTAGAGGACCGCTGGTTTGCCGAAGCTTGGCGCCTCGCTGAGGCGAACGTTGCGCGGGATCAGCGTCTTGTAGACGCGCTCGGCGAAGAAACGTCGTGCCTCGTCCACAATCTGCTGGGACAAGTTCAGCCGGCCGTCGTACATGGTCAAGACCACCCCCTCGATGCGCAAATCGGGATTGAGGTTCTGCTGCACCAGGCGGATCGCGTTGAGAAGCTGGCTCAATCCTTCGAGAGCGTAGTACTCGCACTGGAGCGGAATCATGACCGAATCGGCGGCGGCCAAGCCGTTCACAGTGAGGAGACCGAGCGACGGAGGGCAGTCGAGGAGCACATAAGAATACTCGTTGCGGATGGCAGCAATGGAACGGCGCAGAATGAACTCGCGATCGGGTCGCGGCACCAGCTCCACTTCAGCACCGCCAAGGCGCTGGCCGGAAATGACCGCGTCCAAGCCTTCGATCTGCGTCGCGACTTTAGCTTCGGCAATTTCATCCCCGTTGACCAGCACCTCATAGATGCCCCGCGGCTCCGTCTCCGCATTCAATCCCAGGCCGCTTGACGCATTGCCCTGAGGGTCCAGGTCAATCAACAGACATCGCCGCCCGGCCATGGCGAGGGACGCTGCCAGGTTGACTGCAGTCGTGGTTTTACCGACGCCACCCTTCTGGTTGGCAATCGCCACGACGCGCCCTGTTCGCTGCTCGGAAATTGCCATATCATTATGTACCATAATTGCTTACGATGACTTAGGCGGGGAGGGATGGGGTTGCCGCGCCACCGCCCGTGATTGCCTTTGGCTTGTAGCCAATTGTTCTCTCGGGGTCTAGTTCTATTTATAACATAAATAATAACAATGTGTTATGTGGTTCAATGAGCTTGGGGAAGGGGAATGTTCCACGTGGAACGTGCTGCCGTCCTGGCCTCAAAGTTTTGCGTGGCGCCTGGATATTGAAGCGTAATGAGCCGCCAAGGATCGACGGCAAAAGTCAGGCAGGCTCTCCGACGGGCTCGCAAGGCGCAGCCGCCTTCCGGCCCGGCTCTAGAATGAAAAGCTACATCCTCTTCCCGAACGAATCTCCAGTGATGCAGGTCTAAATCTGGAGCCGGTAAACAATCTCGGGGATGCCTGTTCCACGTGGAACAGGCACGCAAACCCTGGAGACAAAAGGAAATAATTCGAGCTCAGTCGCTCCTCGGCCGGGGTCATCAGGCGGGGCCATGGAGTGTTCCACGTGGAACAAGGGCTTTGGGCAGATGCTCTCGGACGCCTGAGGCATCCAAGCACTCTTGGCGCTTCAGGGGCGGGAGCTCGGCCGCATGGACGTTCCACGTGGAACAGTCATCCAGGGTCGGAGGACCAGGAGAGTTTCAGCTGAAACATTTGTGGCCTTCAGGCCAACCGCCAAGGGGAGGTCCTCAGGACTCCCCTTCCGGTGCTAGAGCTGGGCGCCACCATCGAAGCGTTTCACGTGGAACAGGGCTGGGGCCAAATGCAACCGGCACATCTGAGCGGCAGATGGAGACCTCGGGACGGTTGCCGCACCGGCGCCCTGAGGATTGCCGCACCGGCATTCTGGGGTTACCGCACCGGGGTTCCGGGACTGGTTGCAGGTGTTCCACGTGGAACAGTCATCCAGACTGGAAGCGAGAGTTGTTTCAGCTGAAACCATCCGTGCTGCCCTTGCCCTGATGCTTCCTGGCGCTGGCCGGGCTCTTCCTCGCCTTCTCCACTGAGAAGACAGCTGACCCACCTGCTCCTTCCGAGTGGGAACGTCAAGGTCGCCCCGCGCCGGCGTTCCACGTGGAACAGTCCCCCCCGTGATGAAGCCCGGTCGCCAGTTCCAGCTCCTCAGAGGTCCACTCAGATCTCTCGAGCCGGGGCGGTCGCTAGGTGTTCCACGTGGAACCATGCTGGGGGAATCCAGGGTGGCGCCTGAACCTCTACTCGGTGATCCAGCGGTCGAACCAACGGCGTTCTAGGATCGCCGCGCACCGACGTTCCACGTGGAACAACCATGCAGGGCGGACTGGCACCGGGACGGGGCCGGCATGGCACGAGATGTTTCAGCTGAAACATCCGTGCGCCCTTGCCCTGATGCTTCGTGGCGCCTCAGCAGACAGCTGACCCCCCTCTGCTCCTTCCGAATGGGAACGTCAAGGTCACCCCGGCGCCGGCGTTCCACGTGGAACAGTCCCCCCCGTGATGAAGCCGGTCGCCAGCTCCAGCTCCTCAGAGCTCCGGTTCAGGTCTCTTGAGCCAGGGCGGTACGCTCGGTGTTCCACGTGGAACCATGCTGGGGCGAATCCGTGGCGCCTGAACCTCAGCTCGGTGCCCCAGCGGTCGAACCAACGGCGTTCCACGTGGAACAACCCATACAGGGCCGGCATGGTCACCGAGACAGGGCCAGCATGGCCGAGAGATGTTTCAGCTGAAACCATCCTCCTGGTCTAACCCTGCCCGTTAGGCTCTCCTCAGTCAGGTCTACCGACTTAGGGCGGCACCACAGGTGTTCCACGTGGAACAAGGCCTGGGCCTGTGTCACCGCGCCTGAGGCGCCGAGGTAATCCTTTCTGAGTTCAGTCCGCCCCGCAGGTGTTCCACGTGGGCCATGGGGAGATGTCTCAGCTGAAACATCAGTGTTCGCCCTAGGTTCGTGTCGACTGGAAACTCCGAAGGTCCCGAGCCATGGGTTTGCTAGAGCCGGGACCGCTGCCGGGGTTGTTCCACGTGGAACAGGTCCTGGGTCAGGAACCGGCGTGGTGCCTCGCCCATAGCTGATCGACTGATCCTTCTGCCTCAAAACCGCACCTGTGTTCCACGTGGAACAGGTGCCCAAAGAGCCGGACAAGACACGGGGGCGCATCCCCTTGACCCATCCGGCGGCCGGCCCGTTACGGGAATCTGCTCAGCAGGCCCGCTCTCCCATGCGTTCGACGTGGAACATTTGTGGAGGGCGTCGCGGCAACGCCCTGGAAATGTCCAGCTTGAATTGAATTGCTCCAGTCTCCCGCGTTGCCCTCAGCTCATACCACCAACTCCCGGTCCGGGCTAATCGAGCTGGGCCGTCACTACCTGAGGTGGAACAATGCTCAGGTAGACGCTCGCGGCGCGTTGCGGAGGAAACATCCGGACTCGAGGTTGGTCTGGAGTTCGTTCCACTGGCGTTCCACGTGGAACGAGCTCCACAAAGGAGGAGAAACACCCGTGCATGGCGATCACCCAGCCGCAGCACCGTTCCACGTGGAACGACGTGGAGCAGTCCTGTGCACCAGAAACCGACGGAATCTGCCCCGGACGCGAGGCCTCCAACGTATGGATCTAGTCGGGCGCGCGCGCGGATATTTCACCGGCCGAGAGCCAAGGACCCGTGAAGGTGTTTTCGCCGTCGCTCAAGCTCAAGATCCGGTCGAGCCTGTAGGTGCGCTCCGCATCAACTCCCAAGTCCCAACCGATGAGATACCGTTCTCCCTCGATGGCGCGCGCCCGTAGTCTCCGCACCACCGGCGTCGCCCCTGGTCGAGCCGCATAGACAAGAGTCACCACCGCTCCTGCCTCAGCCGCCCGTGAGGCCAAGTCAAGAAGCATGCTCGACGGACGGGCCACAAACACGTGAGCCGAGCCCGCCATCCGCCCGCGCACAAGATCGCCTACGGTTCGCAAGCCCCTCAGCTCGAGATAAGGTACGAGAGCGTGATAAACGAAGGCCGTTGTCTTCGCGTCTTCCGCCGCCCGATGTGCTCGCTCGCCGCCGCCGATTCCGTAAGATTCTGCGGTTTGCCGCAAAGAATTGCCGATGCGACTCCGACCGACGAATCGCGCCATGAGAAGCGTGTCGATCGCGAGATTTTCAGGCGGGGGCAGGTTCGCCACTACTGCTTCCTTGAGCAAGAAGTAAAGATCGAACGGCGCATTGTGCATGACCAATGGCGCCGCGCCGATCAGCTCCAGAATTCGCGGCAGGAGATCGCGCAGGCGCGGAGCTCCCGTTAGATCCCGATCCTCAATGCCGGTGATCCTTCGCGCATCAGCAGGAAGCGGGCGCCCGGGGTCTACGAGGGAGGAGAGGAGTACCTCGATGCGGTCGCCAGCAGCGGCGACAAGTCCGACCTCGCAGACTGTATCTCCCCGATCTGCGGCTAGCCCGGTAGTCTCGAAATCGAGGGCGACCAGAGGAAGTCCATACAACCTGGTTGCACCTGGCGTCACTCCGCAAAGATCCAGGGCAGGACCCGACTGCGGGAGCCCGGCCATCCACGCCCGCGGGTCAGGCTCGACGCTTCCGGTGAATATATCGATCTGCGACCCCGTAATATCCGCCCCCGGGATTCGTGGCGGATCCCGGTCAGCCATCTAGCGGCAAAGCGAGCCCCGAGACCAGCCGCTGCTCAAGCTCCGCCAGCGCCTCCCGCAAGCCGGCGAATGGAACGAGCTTAAGCGCCCCTCCGAGATCGACCCAACGTTGCGCATCGTGCTCGTGAGATAGCACCGGCTCGTCATCTGCAACTTCGACGCCGAAGCACGGTTCCAGGTAAACGACCTCATCACCCGGCTTGAAGAACACGTTGACCTTTTCGAGCAAGACGACTGCTTTGGGCTCCAGACCCGTCTCCTCGCGGACCTCGCGTCGCGCAGCTTCCTCGGCGGTCTCACCTCGATTCAGGTGCCCCGACACCGACTGCCAGAAGCCGCCGCGGCCAGCTTTGCGCCGAAGCATTAGATACTGAACCCGATTCCCCATGCGGCGAAAGACGAGAACGCAAACGCTCTGGCTGCGAAGCTGCAACCTTAGTCCTTCCGGCGAAGCAACACCAAGCGGCCCTCCCCCCAGCGCAGAGGCACGACATCAACCAATCCGAGCCCCGAAGTGCTCATCACGGCCATGGCCTGCCGGAGCTCTTTCTCGAACTCAGTCCCCTTGAATGCAACCAGGTACCCTCGCGGTCGTAGGAGCGGCGCGCACCATCGCACCCCGCGCGACAGCAGTCCAAACCCACGCATGGTGACCACCGCAAACCGGCCTCGCAGCTCGGGGCTCGCCGCCAGAACCTCAACCCGTGCAGCTCTCACCTGGACGCGTCCAGCGAGACCAAGCTCGGTGATGACCCTTTCCAGAAACAGCGCCTTCTTGCGCACGGATTCGATCAGCAGCACTTCGAGATTGGGAACCACGAGGGCGAGAGGAAGCCCGGGAAACCCGGCACCGCTGCCCGCGTCCGCCAGCGGCCCATCAGCGAGATCGATGGGGCAAGTGAGGACGTTGAAGCTCTCGAGCAAATGTCGCCGGCCGACCCGCTCTAGATCGCGAGGCGAAACCAGATTCATGCGGCGGCTCCATTCGCGCAACCGCCCCATGTAAATTGCAAAAGCTCGCGTCAGCTCGCCGGAAATCCGGATACCCGCAGCCGCCAGCTCGCGGGTGACCTCGTTGGCTTGGTCGAGAATGTCCGCAGGCAGATCCTGCACATCCGCGAGAGGTAATCCTGACAACGACCCTGCGTCTTGGCCGCCCCCCCCGCCACCTCGCAACATGCGGCCCCTCTCGGCAAGCGAATGCAGCGACCGGTTCGGATCAGCGCCGTCCGCCGCCGGACCGTTCCCCACCACGTCTAGCACCACCCCATCGTGGGCGGCGATCGGGTTGCTCGCCTCCTGGGCGCTCGCCTCCCGGGCGCTCGCCTCCTGGGCGCTCGCCTCCTGGGCGCTCGCGCTCGCGATCGCTGCCACGCGGATCGCCCTGCTCGCCATCGCCGCGCTCTCGACCACCTGGCTCGCGATCACCCCGCTGCGGGCTACGCTGTCGGTCAGCTTCCCAACCCCGCCCGGACCCACTTCCCCTGCCCGACCCGCGCGATCCCCCCTCGCGGTCACGCCCCCGTCCCCGCTCTCCCCGGTCGTCGCGGTAGCGGCGCTCAGTGGGACGGCGCTCTCCGGATCGGCGATCCGGCGGCCGTCGCTCTTCGGGGGGTGGGGCTTGATCGATCGGGGCAATGGTGATCGGCTTCACCAACCCATCGCCGACGGCGAAGGTCGTGATGTCAGGATCCTCGTTGAGAGCCAAGTGCACGACTCGCCGCTCCGCCGCTCCCATGGGCTCGGTCATGACCTGACGCCCGGTCTGACGGACCGCGTCAGCAAGCTCGTAGGCCATGTCACGCAGCTGTCGCTCGCGTCGCTGGCGATAGCCTCCGAGATCGACGCTCACCATCTGGCGACTGGCACTCTGCTTCGAGACGATCCTGGCCACTAGATGCTGGAGCGCATCGAGCCCTTCCCCGTCGTTACCGACCAGCTTCTCCTCGAGCCCATCTCCCTGTACGATGACTTGGATATGGTCGGGGCGGCGCTCTGCCTGCACCTGGCCGGATAGTCCAACCCGCTCCAAGATGTCCGCCGTCACCTGCCGGGCGAGCTCAAGGGCGTCGCCCGTCTTCCGGCTCAGACGGACCCGTGCCAACGCGCTACTCACCCATGTCCCCTGGCTCACCGTGTTGAGCACTTCGACGGTGACCTGCTCGCGCGTCCAGCCGCTGATAATGAGGCCCTTGCGGACGGCCTCGTCTACAGTCTTACCCTCCGCTTCGACTTCGAGCGGCTTCTCGTCCTCGAACATCGCTCCCTCGCCGTTCGTTTCCCCTCGAGATCTAATCGCCTAGCCTCGGGGGCATCTCACACGCGCCGACGCCGCCGCGACGCCGGCACCTCGGACTGCGGCTTCGTTGTCCGCCGCCTCCCGTCCCCATCACCATCTGCCGCCGGGCGCACCACCACCTGTTTGGCTTCAGCCGCCGGGGATTCGGCCGCACCATCCGCCGCCGGCGGCAAGGCGGTCGTGCGGTTGACCCAGGTCTGCTGAGCCCAAGCGCCCAGGTTGGTGACGGTCCAATACAGCACGAGCCCTGAGGGCATGCTGTAGAAGAAGACCAGGAACATGATCGGCATCAGCGTCGTCATCATCGCCTGCCGCGGATCCTTAGGCGCGCTCCGCGACTGGAGAACGGAGACGACGGTCATGACGAGCGGCAACACATGGATAGGAAAGCCGCCGACCCGGGTGATCGTGTCCGGGGCGGACAGATCGTTGATCCAAAGGCCGAACGGCGCCATCCGCAGATCGATCGCGAACATGAGCACAAAGTAGAGCGCGAAGAGCACCGGCATCTGGAGGACCAGTGGCAGACATCCTCCCACCGGGTTTACCTTGTGCTTCTGATAGAGTTGCATCACCTGTTTGTTCAGCTCTTGAGGCTTGTCGGCGTACTTCTTGCGAAGCGCCTCCATCTCCGGTGCCAGCGCCTGCATCGCCTTCATGGATTTGAGACTGGCGTGACTCAGAGGGAACACCAGCACTCGAACGAGCACGGACAGCACAATGATGACCAGGCCGTAGTTGGGGATGATGGCGTAGGTCCCTTTGAGAACCTTGAGCGTGAGCTGAGTCAGGGGGCGCATCCATCGATAGCCGAGGCTCACTGCGTCGCCGAGACCGACGTCCACCGCCTTCACCTGATCGAGATCCTTGGGTCCCAAATAGAGGGCCAGCTCCGCCCGCCCGCCACTCGCCGAGCTGGCCGGGAAAGTGAGCCAGACCGAGTTCCGCAATGAAGTTCGATCACCATCGGCCGTAGCCGCGGTGGCGGTTCCCGCCGCGGGCACGAGAGCCGCGAGGAAGTACTTGTTGCTCACGGCAGCCCAGCGCACCGCCCCCTCGACCCGGCGCGGTCCGTGCTTGAATTTGCCGGGGCTCCAACTATTGACCTCGTCTCCGACCCTCACCAAGGCGGCAAAAAACTGCTCATCGGACTGGCGGTTCTCTTCGGTGAATGGAATGCCGGCGCGCCAACCGACGACCAGATCCGGCGGGGCGAGACCTCCTGGAAGCCCTTCCACCTGGATGACGTGCCCTACCTCATAGGAGCCGTCGCGGAACGTGTACTCGCGGGTGATGGTGAACCCGTCGCTCCGGCGAGCCACCAGAGTGATCCGCTCGGTTCGGGTGCCGCCTTCGATCCTTGCCTCCCGGCGGGCGTCGAATCGGGCGTCTTGAAGTGACAGCTCTCGGCTGGTCCAGCTCAGTCCGAGAGCCAGCCCCTCGTGACCGGAGCGCACGAGGTCGACCGGACCCGGCTCCTGACCACTGGGGAAGGCCTTGAGCTTGAATTGAGCCAGCCCGCCGCCGCGAGTGGGGATTCGCGCAAGGATCAGGTCGGTTTCGACCGTAATCGTGTCGAGCGGCACCGACTCCCAGCGCAAGTCATCCGCATCCGTGGTCAGGGGTTGTCCAGGCCCACCGCTTCCACCATGCGCGGCTGCTCCTGCACCGGTTTCGAAGATCCGCGCTGCATCTGCACTGGAATCACCCAGGGTACTCGCCGCTGTCGAGTCGGGTGAGCTCGAAACCGGCGCCTGAGGTGTGGGGAAGAGGATGCCCCAGACCACCAAGACCGCGGCCGCCAGCGCGAAGGCTAGAAGCGTTCGCTTATCCATATGTTATTCTGAGCTGCAGGAGCCGGTCTTCACTGTCACCGTAAGAACTAAGAATTATGGAACAGGATCGTAGCCTCCCGAATGCCACGGGTGGCAGCGCAAAAGACGGCTTAGGGCCGCCCTGCCACCTCGCCAAACGCCGTGGCGCAGAACGGCGCTCTCGGCGTACTCGGAACAGCTGGGCTCAAACCGGCAGGCCAACGGCAGGAATGGGGACAGGGCGCGGCGGTAGATGGCGAGAGCAAGCAGCACGAGCGTCTTCAAGGCAATGGCTCCGCCGGGTGCGGGTGGCATCTTTCATCGACTGCGGGTCCCAAGCATCCTACATCGTTAAGCAGGGACAGCAGCTCGACCTCAACCTCCGGCCTCGATGCCTGGGCGCAAGCTCGCTGCGCCACGAGCGCCAGGTGACACGGCCCGCGGACCCGATGCCTATTCAGCCGATAGGCTTCACGCAGCAGCCGTTTCGCGCGATTGCGGGCAGTCGCTCCGCCCACTCGCCGCCCGGCGACGATCACGGCTCGCGTTTCCTGGGCTCCGCGCAACGCCCAGAGGGCGAGCAACTGACCGGGGGTGCGCAATCCCGTGTCGAACACAGCCCGAATGTCCCGGCGGCGTTGGAGTCGAGCTTGGCGCGGAAATCGGCGATCTCCGGGCCGCGCCGAGCCGACGGCCTCACACACAGAGACGGTAACGTCCCTTGGCGCGGCGCCGGGCCAGAATTGCCTTTCCGTTCTTGGTGCGCATCCGCCGCCGGAATCCATGCGTTCGCTTCCGGCTCTTGTTGTGCGGTTGATACGTGCGCTTCACTTTGGACCCTCTCTTGCATAAGACTTGGACGGACGACGCCGCGCTCGGAACTTGAACTTGAACTCGAGCGCACTCTTGCGCGTTCTCCGCACCATGCGTACAGCCGGTGGAGAATAATTCCGCTCAGCGGGGGGGTCAAGCGGGAAAAACTCCTTGCTCACGCGGCCTTCGGGTGATACGCTACCGCCGTCAAGGGTAGCTTGAGATAGTGAGCGGTGGTGATCCGCGAGCCATCCAAGCCCAGGGTTCGGGGCCGTCGCCCGCACTTGGGTACTCGCAAAGCTCGGCTACTGTCGAGGTCGTCCATCTTCCTGCATACTGCTTCTCGGAACCGCACCAGGGCTAGCTTCGTCGATTTGCATCAGGGCTGAAGGTCAGTAGCGTGGCCCGGTTTTGCGCCGAGCCCAGGGCCGACTTCGCTTTCCTTGCCTTTCTCATTCCTTTCGTCCTTACAAACTAACCCATTTTGCTGAGGGGTGGAACGTGTCCCAAGCCGTCGACCTCTGTTTCTGGGATCGAGTCCAGGAGCGGTTGCGAGAACGCGTCCCGATTCGGAGCTTTGAGACCTGGATTCGACCACTAAGTCTGGTCGCGCTCGAGGATGGGGAAGTCGTCCTTGGCGCGCCCCACGCTTTTCTCATCGACTGGGTGGAGGAGCACTTTCGAGGCGAGCTCGATGCTGCCGCGTCTGCCGAGCTCGGTCGTTCGGTCAGAGTCGTCCTCTCGGTCTGCCAGCGTGAAGAACTCTCCTCGGACGAGCCGCACCCGGCGGCCCCGCGGGCCAGCATTCGTCAGCCCAACGGGCTGAACTACCGGCATACCTTCGAGACTTTCGTCGTCGGTTCTTCAAACAACTTCGCTTCCGCCGCCGCCCAGGCGGTGGCCCAGCAACCCGCCATCATTTACAACCCGCTCTTCATCTATGGCGGCGTCGGGCTGGGCAAGACCCACATCCTGCATGCCATTGGCCATCGGATCCAGCAGCAAAACCGCGATGCCCGCATCTTTTACGTCACCGCGGAAAATTTCATGACGGCGATGATCCACGCTATCCAGCGGGGGAACGGAATCGACTTCAAACGTCGCTACCGCAGCGTGGACGTCCTGCTCATTGACGACATCGAGTTCCTGGCCGGCAAGGAAAGCACTCAGGAGGAGTTCTTCCATACCTTCAATTCGCTCTACGAGGCTCGGCGGCAGATCGTGATCACCAGCGATCGCCCGCCCAAGGAGCTCGACGGCCTCGAGGAGCGCTTGATCTCCCGCTTCGGCTGGGGGCTGGTCTCCGACATCCAGCCTCCCGATTTCGAGACGCGAGTCGCCATCCTTCGCAAGTATGCCGAGTTCCACCAGATGAACCTGCGCGATGACGTCGGTCTGCTCATCGCCGAGAACATCAAATCGAACATCCGGGATCTCGAGGGCGGTCTCACCCGCCTCTTCGCCCTGGCCCGGACTGCCAGTCGTCCCGTGGATCTCCCGTTCGCCGAGCAGGCCTTGAACGACCTGTTCCGCAGCCAGCGGCGTGCCCTGAGCCTGCGGCGGATCACGGAGGTTGTCGCTCAGGTGTTTGAGATTGATCTGGAGGAGCTAAAAAGCAAGAAACGTACAAATGCTGTTGCGTTACCCAGACAGGTGGCCATGTATCTCACCCGCACTCACACGGGGATGAGCCTGGCCGACATCGGAAAGGAGTTCGGCGGCCGGGACCACACCACGGTCATGCATGCCTGCGGCAAGATTCAAAAGGTCTTCGCCACCGATCCCGAGTTGCGGGCCACGATCAACGAAGTGGCTCGGATCCTAGGCGTTCAACTCGCCGGCTAGGAGAGCTGACCGGCGACATCCGACGGGGAGCATCGTGCGCCTCGACATCCGGCGGGCGCGGCCCACATCTGCGGGGTCGCGCCCGTCATGGTTCTGGTCTGGCTCCAGTCGCTGTCTGGCGGCTAGCCGCCGCTTTGCGCCCCGCTGCCCGATGTCCCGCTCGCTGCCTGAACTCGGAGCCTCTGGCCCGGGTAGATCCGCCCCGACCGGAGCCCATTGATCCGCCGCAACTGGTCTATCGTGGTGTTGTAGAGCTTGGCAATGGCGTAGAGCGTATCGCCCCTCTTGACCGTGTATGTGGTCCAGGCGGCCTCATCCTCACTTCCCGCGAGGATCTCTTCCTTCTCAGGCGCGGCGCGGCGCGATTTGTGCGTAGTCACTGCCGGCGGCTGGGAGCGGCCGCGCTGGCCCATCACCACGAGCCTCTGCCCCGGACGGATGCGGCTGGAACGAATATGGTTCCAGCGCTTGATGCTCGCCACCGAGACTCCGAACTTGCGGGCGATCGACCCCAGGGTGTCGCCGCGCCGGACCACATATCCCACCTGGCGCTTGGGAGTCTTGTCGCCCACTTGGGCGATCTCGGACCGATACCGCTTGCCGCTCCCGAGCGGCAGCTTGAGCTCGTAGGTGAGGTAATCCTTCGAGAGGACCGGAGTAACCCAGGTCCTCAGCTCGGGGTTCAACTCCCGCAGCATCTCCTCCGTGGTCCCGGCGCATTGGGCTGCGACCTCGAGATCGATCATGTAGTCGATGACGACGGTGTCGGCGTCCGCCGGCTCATCCCTCAGCTCAAACCCATACCGCTTGGGATGCTTGGCGATGATGGCGGCGGCATGGATCTGGGGCACGTGGTTCTGCGTCTCCCGGTGCGTGGCCCCTAGCTCCGCCATCTCCATGAAGTCAGCGATCTTGGACCTCGAGAT
>Ga0184637_10001020_pt1 | contig 19607 bp, 17 predicted proteins | sample PLM3_127_b2_FD_133143 | JGI IMG/M metagenome (GOLD analysis project Ga0184637, IMG submission 133143) | Groundwater sediment microbial communities from an aquifer in East River, Colorado, USA - PLM3_127_b2 | ecosystem: Environmental > Terrestrial > Soil > Riparian zone | place: USA: East River... | reverse complement strand
GTCCCCTGCCCGGTCGTGGGGAGCGTGGCGAAGGACTCGTCGGCCTCGATGGCGGCGGCGAGGGCCGCCCAGGGCTGGCCCTCGACCATGCCCTGGGGCAGGTCCAGCATGCTGCAGAAGGCCTCGTTGGCCCGAACGATCATGTCCTTGTGGTCGAGCTCCACGATGCCGTCCACGGCCGCCTCGAACACCAGGCGCAGGCGTTCCTCCGATTCGCGCAGCGTCTCGTTGGCCCGTTGCAGGCGCGCCAGCGCCTTGTCGGTCTCGCGAAGGGCGGCCTCCTTGGCCTCCAGCGCGTCCTGGGCGTCGCGGGTGGCCTGGGTGCTCCGGAGCTGGTTCACGAGGATCCGCAGCGCGACGGCCACGCCGAGCACGTAGATCAGCCCGGAGGCCTGCATCGGGCCGATCACCGAGTTCGTCTCCATCGCGGCGACAAGCCCGAGGGCGCCGCACGCCGTGGCCACCGAGACCGTGGTCAGCACGGCGCGCCCGTATCGCGACGCCCGCACGACCTTGCCCTCGCCCATCCGCCGGGGGGCTGCGGTCACCACGAACGCGAGCCCCAGCGCTCCGAGCGCGAGCGGCAGGTCGACCGCGGACCGCCCCGAGGTGTAGGTGCCCTGGACCCATTGCTGCGCGAAGACCACCGCGCCGGCGGAGAAGGCGGCGATCATGCCGAACTGCCCGACGTGGGCGAGCGACGGGACCCAAAGGACGAGCGCCCCGTACGCCGTGAGGGCCGTGGCCACCATCATCGCGAACACGGCGGTCGACAGTGATTCGATCGACGTCGCCACGTCGGGACGGAGCGCGAGGTACAGGATGACGGCGATGGATGCCGCGCCGAGAGCCACGTCGGCCGCGATCTCTCCCCGGATCTCCTTTCGGAAGTGCTGGCGGAACTCGATCTCGATGGGGATGAAGAAGATGGCCCCGATGAGCAGGAACAGCGAGTCGTACGGGCTCGGTGTGTACTGGGCGCCATTTCCAAGGTCGTTGACCATGAACAGGATGGCCGCGGCGGCCAGGGCCAGGATCCCGAACGCGAGGAACGGCAGGCTCCGGAGCAGTCCGGAGGAACGCACGCGCCACAGGATGACGCCGGCCGAGAGCACGCAGGCCCCGGCGAGGACCGCGTCGTGGAGGCCGTGGACGTCGACCAGTGAAGGGCCTCCTACGAGGTGGGTGGTCACCACACCGGCCATGGCTGCGCCGAGGACGCCCAGGACGAGCCACGTCGAGCGGCGGTCGGCCGCTTCGGTCGACATCGGCCCACTATGTTGCCTCGGGGGAGGGCTCGACTCCATCACCCGCATGGTGTGGCGCTGGGGGGGACCCGGCCTAGGCCGGTTGGAGGACGAGTGGGCGCTGTACCCCGGCGGAGCTACTCGATCAGGCGCCGGCGGAACTACTCGATCAGGCGCCGGCGGAGTGCCTCGGCCACCGCGGCCGTGCGGTCGGATGCCCCGAGCTTCTCGAAGATGTGCTCGAGGTGGGTCTTCACCGTGTCGGGCGAGATGTACAGGCGCTCGGCGATGTCCCGGTTGGTGTGCCCGAACGCGAGGAGCTGGAGGACCTCGATCTCACGGGCTGTGAGCGTCTCGGCCTTGCGGTCCTTCTCCTTGGCTTGGGAGAGCTCCTCGGCCAGGGCCACCACGAGCTGGGGGTCGATAACCATGTTGCCCCCGGCGACCAGACGGACCGTCTGGATGAGGTGCTCGGCGTCGCGGGCCTTCAGCACGTAGCCCCGAGCGCCGGAGCGAACCGCCTCCACCACGAACTGGCGGTCGTCGTAGGCGGTGAGCATGATGACGCCGACCTTGGGGAACCGGTCGCGTATCAGCCGGGCCGCCTCCAGGCCGTCCATCTCAGGCATCCGGATGTCCACGAGCGCGATGTCGGGTTTCTGCTGCTCGATGAGGTCCAGGAGCTCCTGGCCGTTGGAGGCCTCCCCCACGACCTCGATGCCCTCCGCCATATCCAGATACCGGCGAAGGCCCTGGCGGACCAGCGAGTGGTCGTCCGCGATGCCTACCCGTATGGTCGTCACCCGAGGCTCCCTCTGCCCGCCTTCGGCCCGGCTCACCGGCCCATCCTATATGTCGGCCCCGCCGGTCTAGAAGATGTAGTACCAGTTAACGAACAGCACAGCGAGGAGCCCGAGCCCGGCGGCCCCCACCGCAGCCACGGCCTTCTGGGGGATCCGCCATCGCTCGGTCAGCTCGGCCAGGGCCCAGAAGGCCGGGAACAGGGGCAGCACGAACCGGGGCATCGACATTAGGGGGCGGTCGGCGAACACGAACGACAGGGGGATCAGCAGCCCGCCCCACAGGTACACCGAGTACGAGGGCCGGTACCGGAACAGGGCGTAAACGGAGGCGCCGACCACCGGGACCACGATCAGCCAGTCGATCAGCCAATAGCCGCCGTTGGTGTTGCCCAGGTACCGGAAGGCGTCCCGGGTGCCGTCGGCGAGCGTGGCCCACGGCCAGGAGAACGTGCGTTGCCAGTTGGCCTGCTGGCTGACGGGGGCCAGCCAGTCGCCGGCCTTCGCCCCCCAGTACCCGAGATAGGCCAGCATGCCGAGCCCCGCGGCGACCGCGGCTCCCAAGCCCGGCAGGAGGGCCCTGCGCCCCTCGGCCCGCTGATGGAAGGCCTCCACGAGCAGCGCCGGCGCCAGCACCACCCCGACGTTCCTGGTCAGGGCGGCCAGGGCCCCGGCCGCACCGGCCACCCCCCACCTGCCCGACCTGGCTCCCCAGAACGCGGTCACCGCCACGAGCAGGAACAGCGACTCGCTGTAGGGGGCGAAGAAGAAGAAGGACGTGGGGAACAGCGCCACGAGCAGGACGGTCCTTCGGGCCGTCTCGACCGAGAGCTCGGACGCCGTGAGGGCGTACAGGACGCACAGCCCGCCGGCGATCGAGGCGTTCGAGACCAGGAGCGCCGCGGCGAACGGATGGCCCCCCATGACCCACGAGACCGCCCGGATGGCCATCGGGTACAGCGGGAAGAATGCGGCGCTTCCGTCGCCGACCCGGTACCCGCCCGAGGCGATCCGCAGGAACCACAGCGCGTCGAAGCGCTCGAAGCTGGTGAGGGCGTTGTGCCATCCGGGGTCGGGGAGGGGCTGCGCCCGCCACCCGGGGACCGAGACCGGCTTGAGCGGAGGGAACAGCCCGACGGCGACGAGCCCCAGGATCAGGAGCCCCAGGCGGACCGCGAGGAAGACGGTCAGGCTGTAACGGATCCCCTCCCGCGTCTCGGGCTTCACGCGGGGACGTCCGCCAGGGCCGGCGCGGGCGCGAGCGGGACCGGGTCGGCCTCACGGCTCCGGACCCAGGCCACCAGGCACCAGACCAGGATCGCCGCCCGGACCAGGACGGCCACCTCGAACGCGCCGATGGGGAGCCCGCCCACGTCCGTGTACCGGCCGAACCAGGAGAACCGGGTCAGGAACACGGCGACGTCGGCCGCCTCGAACGCGGCGAACAGCCGAAGGTCCGGAAGGATCAGCGCGAACCAGGGGAGCAGCCACAGCCCGTATTGCGGCGAGTACACCTTGTTCGTCAGCAGGAACGCCACCAGGATGGCGAACCCGAACGTCCAGCGAGGGAAGTCCGGCACCACCCTTCGGCGGAGCCGGTACAGCAGGACCGAGGCCGCCACGAACAGGACGGCTGAGGCCACGTTGATGAGGCGTGTGTGTCCGCAGTACAGGTTGCCGGTGATCCGGTTGCAGGCGATGAACCACAGGCTGTCCCAGTCGGCCGGCCGGACCCCGTTGAACCGGAAGAACTCCCACCAGCTCTTGGGGACGGCCAGCACGAACGGCAGGTTCACCGCCACCCAGGCGCCCGCGCCTGCCCACGCCAGATGGATGCCCCGGTCTGGCTCGCGATCCCGGAACCGTCCCAGGATGAATGGGAGGAGCAGCAGGGCGGGATAGATCTTGGCCGCGGCCCCCAGGCCGAGGAGCGCGCCGGCCCAGACGTCGCGCCTGTTCAGGTAGGCGAGCGTCGCCGCCGTGGCGAAGGCCACTGCCAGCAGGTCCCAGTTCATGAAGCCGTAGATGAGGAGCGTCGGAGCGACCGCGAAATACAGGGCCCGGGACCCCACCAGCAGGTACAGGCAGACGAGCACGACGAACGCCGCGATCGACAGCAGCACCACGTTGGCGTAGAAGAACCCTGCGACGCCGTCCGACATCCAGGCGGCCAGGCGCATGGTGTACATCGAGAGCACCGGGTACTCGTCGCACTCGCCATCCGCCGAGGCGCAAGCGTCCAGATAGGGGAGCCGGCCCCCCGTAAGCTGCTCGGTGCCGTACAGGGGCACGATGTCCGAGTAGCAGTACGAGCGGTACTGGCGGCCGTCGCCCCAGTCGCCGCTGGCGCAGGGCGCCTTCAGGGCGATCCCCAACGCCAGCGTGGTCGCGAGGCAGGCCATGACCAGCCCCAGTCCGATCTGCCTCGTGGGCAACGCCACGGGCCGATTATCCCGCCATGGCAGGGTCGGCAGGGGAGGCCGCCTCTCCGGACATGGTGCGGGGCCGCCGAGGGGGTGGCGGCCCCGCTGTCACCTGTGAGCGCGCGCCGAACCGGCGTCCGCACCCCCAGATGAACGAGAGAGCGGTGAGCTCTCGTGGTCCGGATCACCTTTCGGTTCGGCAAGATGGGGGACGCGCTGCATCCCTCACGATGGGTAGAAGCAGGTACCCGGATCCGGGTAGGCGTCCCTCGGCGGCTCGGCGCGCCCCCTAGATCGAGATTCCGCCGTGCTTCACGGCGAAGGCCACGGCCTCCAGCTTGGAGTGCACGCCGAGCTTGGCCAGCAGGTTGCGGACGTGCGTCTGGACGGTCTGCGGACTGATGAACAGCTTCTGGGCGATGCCCTCGTTCCGTATCCCCTCGGCTAGCAGCTGGAGGATCTCCCGTTCCCGGTCGGTGAGGTCGTCGAGGAGAGCTTCGGCGTCGCGGCGAGCCTCCCGTTCCTTCGAGACCTGGTGAAGGAGCCGGGTGAGGGTCGCCGGGTCGATCAGCACCTCGCCCTCGGCCGCAGCCTTGGCCGCCGAGAGAACCTCCCCGGCGGCCTCCTCCTTGCCCAGGAAGCCCGAGGCCCCCGCCTCGACCGCCTCCACGAGGAGCCGGTCGTCGTCGTGGGCCGTCATGATCACGACCTTGGTGGCCGGCGAGACCTCCTTGATCTTGCGGGTGGCCTTGATGCCGTCCATGTGGCCCTTGAAGACGATGTCCATCAGCACGACGTCTGGCTGGTGCTCGCGGCACAGCTCGATGGCCTCCTCGGGCACGTGGACCGGCGAGGCGATCATCCGAAGGGAGCCGTCCCGCTCGACGACCATGGCCAGGGCGTCGGTGAGGATCTTGTGGTCGTCGCAGATGAGCAGGGTGGTCGGCTCGCTGGCATCGCTCGACACGGCTGTCACCCTCCTGGAAGCGTGACCCGGAGCATGGTACCCCTGTCCCCTTCGTCCTCGATATCGATGCGCCCGGCCATGGCCTTGAGATGGGCCCGGCAGATGAACAGGCCCAGCCCGGCGCCCGGGGTCTCCTCGTACCCGGGTGGGCGCCACTCCGTGAACTCCTCGAAGACGTCCTCGCGGCGCTCGGCCGGGATCCCGGGGCCCCGGTCGGCCACCTCCACCACGGCCTCGCCTTCAGGCGAACGGTAGGCCCGGACCTCGATGGGGGCATCGGGCGGAGAGAACTTCGATGCGTTGTCCAGGAGATGGACGAGGACCTCGGACAGTCGGGTCCGGTCGAGCGGCGCGGTGAGGCCGTCCTGCACCTCCACCACCATGGCGTGCTGGCCGCTCGGCGTGCGCCACGCGACGTCCCGGACCAGCGTGGCCACATCCTCGTCTCGGACGTCGTAGCGGAGCTGGCCGGCATCGATCCGAAGGGCGGTGGAGATCTCGTCGGCGATGAGCTTGAGCCGGTTCGCCTCGACGTCGATCAGCCGGAAGAACTCGAGGCGCTCGTCGTCGCTCATCGAGCCGTAGAGGCGGATGCCGGAGGACGCGAGCCCCTTCACGGACATGATGGGGTTCTTGAGCTCGTGCCCGATCTTCGAGGTCAGGTCGGCTCGGCGCCGCGCGTCTTCGGCCCTCCCCGCCGGGGCGCGCCTGCGGGTTCGGACCCACACGGATGCGGCGACGGCGAAGGCGAGGAGGCCCGCCCCCGCTCCGAGCAGGAAGGCGCCGGCTGCGTCGCTCACCGAAAGGGAGTGTAGGCCTTCGGTGTCCGGACTCCTGGAGGAGCTACCGGCGACGGCTACTCGTAGGAGTGCTCCCGGTCCGGGAACGTGCCCGTCTCGACCTCCGCGGCGAACGCCTGCGCGGCCCGGGCGATCTCCTCACGCAGGTTCGCGTACGCCTTGGCGAACTTGGGCGGCTTGCCCTCGGACAGCCCAAGCAGGTCGGTGATCACCAGTACCTGTCCGTCGCATCCCGGCCCGGCCCCGATCCCGATGGTGGGGATGTGCAGCTGCTCGGTGATCCGCCTTCCCAGCTCCGCCGGGACGCCTTCCAGGACGATGGAGAACGCGCCGGCCTTCTGGAGCGCGCTCGCCTGCTCGAGGATCCTGGTCGCCGCCTCCTCGCCACGGCCTTGCACCCGGTAGCCGCCCATCCCGTGGACCGACTGCGGGGTCAGGCCGACGTGGGCCATGACGGGAACGCCGAGCTCGACCAGGCGGTGCGTGAGCTCGATCTGGGGGCCCTCGAGCTTGACGGCGTGTGCCGCGCCCTCCTTTAAGAACCGGCCGGCGTTTCGGACGCCCTCCTCCACCGAGACCTGGTAGGAGAGGAACGGCATGTCGGCCACGACCATGGCGCTTCGCGCGCCGCGGGTCACCGCGCGGACGTGGTGGAGCATCTCCTCCATCGTCACGGGCAGGGTGTTTGCGTAGCCCAGGACGTTCTGGGCCAGCGAGTCGCCCACCAGGAGCACCGGGATGCCCGCCTCGTCGAGGATCCGGGCTGTGGGGAAGTCGTAAGCGGTGAGCATGGCCCAGCGCCTGCCCTCCGCCTTCCATCCACGCAGGTCATGGACGGTCACGGTCATGGCTCGCGCCTCCTTCTGGATGAGTGCACGGCTCCTTGGAAGTGTAACGCCCGGCTGGTAGGCCTCCTTCCAGCCGGCCCAGCTGAGTGAGGGAGGCGCCGGGGTGGTGTCGGTGGCCGGTGCTAGGGTCGCCTTGTGGAACAGCCGGTAGACTCTGGAGGCCAGCCACGTCCTGCTCCCCGGTGGGGGCCGTCCAGACCAGAGGAGGTGGGGACCTGAGGTCCTACGAAGTGATGTACATCGTGCCCCCCGAGGCCGACGAGTCGGTCATCGGCGGGGTCATCGATCGGATCACCAAGATCGTCTCCCAGGCGGGGGGCGAGGTGGGCAAGGTCGATCGATGGGGGCGGCGGCGCCTGGCCTACGAGATCGCAAAGCAGAGCGAGGGCTACTACGTCGTCGTGGCGTTCACGGCGGAGCCGTCGGTGATCGCCGAGCTCGAGCGGAGCCTGCATCTCGCCGACGAGGTGCTGCGGTTCAAGGTGGTCCAGAGAGCCGCCTAGGAGACTTCCCCCTCCCCGGCAAGGCCATCCGCCGGGGGGTGGAAACGGACAGGTAGGTGATGGAGATGGCGAGTGACAACCAGATCACGATCGTCGGGAACCTAACGGACGACCCGGAGCTTCGGTACACGCCGAACGGTGCGGCCGTGGTGAACTTCTCGGTGGCCGTCACGCCCCGGATCCGGGAAGAGGGCGGTGGCTGGAAGGACGGCGACACGTCGTTCTTCCGGGTGAACGCATGGCGGACCCTGGCCGAGAACTCCGCCGAGTCCCTCACCCGGGGCTCGCGGGTGGTTGTGGTGGGCCGCCTTCGCCAGCGCTCCTGGGAGACCCCGGAGGGCGACAAGCGATCGGTGGTCGAGATCGAGGCGGACGAGCTGGGGCCGAGCCTGCGGTGGGCCACGGCCAAGATCGAGCGTCAGGGAAAGGCTGCGGGCGGCGACTGGTCGGCCAAGGCCCCCGCCCCGGTTGGTGCCGGCGGGAATTCGGACGAGGAGACGCCACTGGATGCCCCCTAAGACCAAGAAGCGACCACCCAGGAAGGAAAAAGAAGAGAAGGCCTGGCAGAAGAAGCAGAAGCGGAAGGTCTGCATCTTCTGCAAGGACCGGATCGACTACGTCGACTACAAGGACGTCATGGTGCTGCGCAAGTTCGTCTCCGAGCGGGGCAAGATCCGGGCCCGTCGGGTGAGCGGCAACTGCGCCCAGCATCAGCGGGACGTGGCCGTAGCGGTCAAGAACGCCCGCGAGATGGCGCTCCTTCCGTTCTCCAGTCGATGAAGGTCATCCTCCAGAAGCCCGTCGACAAGCTCGGCGTGCCGGGGGACGTCGTCGACGTCGCCGATGGGTACGCCAGGAACTACCTCATGCCCCGGGGCCTCGCGGTCAGGGCGTCCAAGGGCGGCGTGAAGCACGTGGAGAGCCTCAAGCGTGCCCACACCACTCGCGTGTCGCAGGCCCAGGCCGAGGCCCAGGAGGTGGCCGGCCGGCTGACCGCCAGCCCGATCAAGGTGAGGGCTCGGGTGGGCGAGGAGGGCCGGCTGTTCGGCAGCGTGACCGGGGCCGAGCTCGCGGAGGAGATCGAGCGCCAGACCGGGGTGAAGGTGGACCGTCACGACGTCCACCTGGACGAGCCCATCCGAAGCATTGGGGTCCACGAGGTGAAGGTGCACTTGTTCGCCGACGTCGACCCCGTCGTCCAGGTCGAGGTCGAGCCCGCCGAGTAGCGGCTGAGGTCGGGGGTCACCCTCGCTGGGGCTGAGCCGACGACGCTCGGGCGAGCCCCTCCTCGCGCACCGGAACCCGTCCCCTCGCGCCCTTTTCCTCGCGCGCCGGACCCCTCCAAGGGTTAAAATCACACAGTTGTCATTACCCTCCTGTACACATGTCTCCACGGGGTTCTCCACAGGTCTCGTGGCAGGTGGAGGTGGGTATGACAACAAAGTTTCCGTGCCTACCTGGGGCGGCGGAATCCACAGGCGTTTTCCCCGTGACTCGGCAGGTCGCTGCATCTAGGGTCGGCATCTCGCCGTCGGCAGTTTTGGAGAGGGGGATCGTTGGCCACGAAAGCTGACGATGTCCGCCGTCTCCGACCCGAACGGGTCCCGCCCCACAACCTGGAAGCGGAGGAGTCGGTCCTCGGCGCCATGATGCTGTCGGCCGAGGCCATCGCCGACGTCGTCGAGGTGGTCAAGCCCGAGGACTTCTACAAGTCCGCGAACGGCACGATCTTCGACACCCTTCGGGGGATCTACGGCCGAGGCGATCCCGTCGACGCGATCACCGCCGTCGAGGAGCTCCGGCGCCGTAGCGTGCTGGAGCAGGTCGGGGGCCACCTGTACATCCACGAGCTCGTCGAGCAGGTGCCCACGCCCGCCGCGGCGGGCAACTACGCGCGGATCGTCGCGCAGCACGCGCTCCTGCGCCGGCTCATCCAGGCCGCCGGCGACATCATGGAGATGGGGTACTCGGCTCCCGAGGACCCCGAGCGCGTGGCCGACGAGGCCGAGCAGCGCATCTACGACGTGGCCCGCCACGGCGAGAAGGACCAGGTCGCCTCGCTCCGGGAGCTGGTCGACCAGGCCATGACGGACCTGGAGCAGATCCAAAACCGGGAATCGGCGTTCGCCGGCCTGCCCACCGGCTTCCGGGATCTGGACGAGCTGCTGTCGGGCCTGCAGCAGGGCAACCTGGTGATCGTGGCGGCCCGTCCGGGCGTGGGGAAGTCCTCGTTCGCCACGAACGTCGCCCGGAACGCAGCGGTCGAGTCCCGGGTGCCGGTCGCGATGTTCTCGCTGGAGATGTCGAGGTGGGAGATCGGGATGCGGCTGCTGTGCGGCGAGGCCGGCGTCCCCTGGGACCGGATCCGGGGGCGGCGGGTCGGCGCCGACGACTGGTCGCGGGTCGTCCAGGCCGCGGAGGTCCTGCACGACGCCCCGCTGTCGATCGTGGACTCGGGCAACGTGACGATCGTCGACATCCGGGCCAAGGCCAGGCGGCTCTCGGCCCGCCGGCACGGCCTGGGGCTCATCATCGTGGACTACCTCCAGCTGATGTCGCACCACCGCAGGGTGGACAATCGCCAGCAGGAGATCGCCGAGATCACCCGGAGCCTGAAGCTCCTGGCCAAGGAGCTGAAGATCCCCGTGATCGCGGTTTCCCAGCTGAACCGGGACCCCGAGCGGCGGCAGGACAAGCGACCCCAGCTCTCCGACCTTCGCGAAAGTGGTGCGATCGAACAGGATTCCGACGTCGTCATGTTCATCCACAGGGACGATTCCGACCCGGCGAAGAAGGGGCTGGCCGACCTCATCGTGGCCAAGCACCGGAACGGGCCGACCGATACGGTCCCCGTGACCTTCCTTCCGCACCTCACGCAGTTCCGGAACTACGCGCCGGCCTCCGCCTAACCACGTCCTGCCCTAGGCTGCCGGGCAATGACGGCCAACTCACGCCGTGTCCGCGCCATCCACCGGCGCCTCCTGAAGCATTTCGGGACACTGGAACCGCCCCGGCGGAGCGATCCGCTCGAGGAGCTCGTCCTCACCGTGCTCTCCCAGAACACGAGCGACGCGAACAGCTTCCGGGCCTACGAGTCGCTTCGGGCCCGGTTCCCGACCTGGGAGGCGCTGGCCTCGGCTGGGCCGTCGGCGGTTGCGGCAGCGATCCGTTCAGGAGGCCTGTCGAACGTGAAAGCGCCGCGGATCCTGGCCATCCTGCGCGCGATCCAGGAACGGGAAGGAGACCTCGACCTCTCCTTCCTTCGTCGCATGAGCGACGCGGAGGCGCGAGACTACCTGACCTCGCTCCCCGGGGTCGGGCCGAAGACGGCGGCGGTGGTGCTGGCCTTCTCGCTCGATCGTCCGGCCTTCCCCGTCGACACGCACGTGCATCGCGTGGCCGGCCGCCTGGGCCTGATCCCGCCCAAGATGTCCGCGGCCAAGGCGCACGACATCCTGGAGGCGATCACCCCGCCGGAGATCCGGGTGGCCATGCACGTGGGCCTGATCCGTTTGGGCCGGGAGATCTGCAAGCCCGGCCGGCCGAGGTGCGAGATCTGTCCGCTCGTCGACATCTGCCCCACCGCGCCGACGATCCTGGGGACCAAGGGAGAGAGGGCGTGACCGGTTCGATCCGATGGAGCGGGCGAGGGGAATCGGACCCCCGTCTCGAGCTTGGGAAGCTCGCGTTCTGCCATTGAACCACGCCCGCCTGGCGCCACCGGCCGGTCACCCGGCCATGATGGCCCAGTGTATCGAGGCCTCGGGGGCGCCGTTTCCACGCGGCTTCGGGCGTGGGGCGACCTGCTAGCGTTCCTGCTCCCATGCAGGACCAGAGTGACACGCAAGACCACAACGCCACGCAGGACCCCAGCTTCTGGCCCACCATCCTCTCCCGGCTGACCGGCGGGCAATCGCTCTCCGCCGAGCAGGCCGCCCGCGCCATGCTGGCCATCATGGAGGGGAACGCCACGCCTGCCCAGGTCGGTGGGTTCCTGATGGCCCTTCGCACGAAGGGTGAGACCGTCGACGAGATCGAAGGCCTGTCGCGGACAGCGCTCGAGATGGCGCAACCGGTCAGGTCGCGCGAGCCCGTCGTCGACACGTGCGGGACCGGAGGGGACCGGTCTGACACGTTCAACATCTCAACGCTCGCCGCCATCGTCGCCGCCGGGGCCGGGGTCGTCGTTGCCAAGCACGGCAACCGGGCAGCCTCATCGCACTGCGGCTCGGCGGATCTGCTCGAGGCTCTCGGCGTGCGGATCGACCTCGGACCGGAGGGCGTCGAGCGCTGCCTGGGCGAGGCGGGGATCGCGTTCATGTTCGCGCCGGTGTTCCACCCCGGCGCGGCCCATGCCGCACCGGTCCGCCGGGAGCTCCGCGTGCCCACGGCGTTCAACTTCCTCGGACCGCTCACGAACCCGGCGCGGCCACATGCCCAGGTGGTCGGAGTATCCGATCTTCGGATGCTGCCGCTCATCGCGGAGGTCCTGGCTCGACGGGGGACCCGGGCCAAGGTGTTCCGAGGCCAGGATGGATTGGACGAGCTCACGACCACCGGGCCGTCCACGGTCTACGAGACCGCGGACGGCGACGTGAAGGAACGGCTCCTGGACCCCGGCGAGCTCGGACTACCCCGGGCCAAGGACGCCGACCTGAAGGGCGGCGACGCCGAGACGAACGCGGGCATCGCGCGGTCCGTGCTCGCCGGCGAGCACGGACCGCCGCGCGACGTGGTGGTCCTCAACGCCGGCGCGGCCCTGGAGGTGGCGGGGCGCTCGGCGAACGTCCAGGAGGGGATGGCCGCCGCGGTCGAATCGATCGACTCCGGGGCCGCGGCCCGGGCGCTCGAGCGATGGATCGAGGTCTCGCAGGCGGCGGGATGAGCGGCGACGTGGGCGTGCGGTCCGACCCGGTAGCATCGCCGCGATGATCCTCTCGGACGTCGACATCCGTAAGGAGATCGAATCGGGCCGCATCGTCATCGACCCGTTCGACCCGGCCGCGATCCAGCCGTCCTCGGTCGACCTCCACGTCGACGACCGGTTCCGGGTGTTCGCCAACTCCCGGTACCCCTACATCGACGTGAAGAAGGAGATGCCGGGCCTCACCGAGATCGTCGAGGTCGCCGAGCCGGATCCGTTCATCCTCCATCCGGGCGAGTTCGTGCTGGGCTCGACCCTCGAACGCGTCGCCCTCCCCGACGACATGGTGGCCCGGCTGGAGGGCAAGTCGTCCCTCGGGCGCCTCGGCCTGCTGATCCACTCGACGGCCGGGTACGTGGACCCCGGATGGGATGGCTACCTCACGCTCGAGCTGTCGAACGTGGCGAACCTGCCCATCACGATCTACCCGGCGATGAAGATCGGACAGATCTCGTTCTTCCGGCTCACGACCCCCGCGGAACGGCCCTACGGATCGACCGGGACCAGGAGCAAGTACCAGGGCCAACGGGGCCCGACGGCCAGCCGGTTCTTCGAGGAGTTCGGCGAGCCCGAGTCCCGCTGACGCCGGATTCTGGCTCGCCGCTCAGGCGACTCGGGGGTCGCTCGAGTCGACGCCCAGCCGGGAGAGGGCTTCCTGGGCCGCGGCCACGACCTCGGGGACGGGTTCGTGCACCACCGCCTCCACGATCGCTTGTTCCCCTCGGGGATCCCCCAGCGCTGCCAGGAACTGCGTCGAGCGGAGCCGGATCCGCTCGTCCGGGTCCGAGAGCACGCCGATCAGGGCGTCGACGGCATCGGGGCCACCGATCGCTCCGATCGCCTCGACCGCTCGCAGGCGGGCGTCCGCCTCGGTTGAACCGAGGCGGCCCGCCAGCCGGGCCACCCCGACGATCTCCCGGAGCAGGCCACCAACGATGGGGACGACCTCGGCGCTCCCGTGGAGCAGCACGTCGATGAGCAGCTCCTGCGACGACGGGCCGATCTTCCGGAGGAGGTCGGTGGCCGCCCCTCGCAGGTTGGGGACGGCCAGGACACCAGCCAGCCGCCTGGCCACCGCGGGCGAGCTCCACTGCGTGAGGACCTCGCTAGCCACCGTTCGGACCGCGGCGTCGGCGTCCTGGAGCGCGGCCACCAGGAAGCCGAGCACGGCCTCGTCGTCGATCACGCCCAGGGCCCGCACGGCCTGTACCCGAACCTCGGCGAAGGGGTCCTCGAGCGCGTTGCCGAGTGCCCGCACGGCCGACGTGTCGCGGAGCCGCCCGAGGGCCGCCGCGGCCGCGGCCCGCACCGCCGGGACGGGATCTTGCAATGACTGGATCGATGCCTCGAGGCAGCCCTGGCTCCTGCTCCATCCGGCGAGCTCGAGGGCGAGCACCCGTTCCTCGTGGTCCGGTGAGCCGTAGTGCATGAGTGCGAGCTCGGTCAGTGCGGCCGGGTTCGAGTGCGAGAACACCGAGCCGAGCTCGTTTCGCTCCTCCGGGCGACATTGGCGAAGGGCCGACCACACGAACTCGTGGTCGTTGTCCTCCCTGGATGCGAGCTGGTTCATGGCCGCGCGGCGAACCTGTTCGTCGGCATCGGACAACCCCTGCAGGAGGAAGGGATCGGCCTCACGACCCAGGGCGGCCGTGAGCTCCTCCAGGGCCGTGGCCCGCACGACGGCCTCGACGTCGGCCATCGCTCGAGCCATCGCCGCAGAGTCTTCGATGTTCGTCCGGGCGATCACGCGAACGGCTGCCGCTCGAAGAGGCGCCGATTGATCGGTCTCCAGGACGAAACGCGCCACGTCGACGCCGCTCGGGTCGCCGGATTCGCCCATCACCTCGAGGACCGCCATCCGGACCGCGACCGAGGGGTCGTCCAGATGGGCCCGCAGGTGCGGGAGCACGGGCGGACCCGACGAACGCCAGAGCACCCGAGTGGCCTCGGGCTTGCGGGATTCGTCGACCTGCCCGAGGAGGCCGACCAGATCCTCCAGCCGCACCCGAGCCAGGGCCTTGAGGAACGGCTCCCGCGCCTCGACGGGAAGCTCGATGGCGCGGTTCAGGATGTCCACCCCGATCTCGTAGAGGCGAAGCGCGCCCACGGTCTCCGCCGCGGCCGAGGCCGTCTCCAGGTCGCCGGTATGGAGCGCTTCCCGGGCCCAGGCGAGGACCCGGTTCCGCTCGACCCCGCCGAGACCCGACCGTGCCAGGTGGCGGACCGCCTCGTCCGCATCGTGCAGCGAGCGAGCGAGCGAGGCGATGCGCTCGACCTCAGCGGGATCCAGCGGAGCATCGTCGGAGAACTCCGATCGGCCAGCGGCCTGCTCGTCGGCGCGCGCCCTGGCGTCCGCGGCGACCTCCGCGACCTCGCGGATCTCGTCGATTGGGTCCGAGATCAAGGTTGCCAGCGCGCGCAGGATCTCTGGGGCCTCCTCGCCTTCCACCAGGATCCGGACGGCCCCAAGACGGCGGATGTCGGGCAGCGACAGGCTGCCCACCAGCCGCGAGATGCCAGCGGCCCGGCTCAGCCGAGCGATCGACGGGCCTTCCTCCGCGGTCGGAGGGGAGTCCATCTCGCCGATCGACGTGAGGAGGAGGTCGAGCTCGGTCTCGCCCAGGGTCGACGTCGATGCCAGGAGCTCGGGGAGCAGCTCGAGCACGGCCGCCTGGGTGAGCGGCCATCGCCGGGCGGCAACCAACGGAGCGAGCAGGACCAGATCACGAGAACCACGTTCGGCCGCCAGGCGAACGGCCGTGGCCCGAACCTCGTCGGCCGGGTCCATGAGTGCCTGCTTGATGGTGGCGTCGTCGACGCGATCGGCCCGGCTCGACAGGACCTCGAGGGCCGACCGGCGGACCTCCTGGTCCGGGTCGAGCACCAGGGCCACGATCTGCTCCAGCTCGCCGTCTCCAGGGCCCCGCTCGGCCACCTGCTGGAGCGCCAGGCGCCGCTGCGCGGGATCTCGTGCGGTGAGGGAAGCTCCGGCAGCCTCCGGCTCGGGCTCCGGCGCCTGCGGAGCTGAGGCCGCCGCGGGGTGAGGCTCCGCGGCCGCCGGCGGAGCCGTGGCCTCGGGGGCCGGTGCCAACTCCGCGTGCGTGGCCGTTCCCTCGGCCGTGATCGGTGCGGCCTCGGGTTCGGAATGTGCGACGGTGTCGAGGACCTCGGCGGCAGTGGCGGCTTCGGCGCGAACCGGCTCTATGGGCTCATGCACTTCGGGAGCCTCGGGCTGGGGGGTCTCGACGGCGGGCTCTGCTACGGCCGGCTGCTTCGACGGTTCGGGCTCCCCGGCGGCAGGTTGCTCCGGCACCTCGGCCGCAGCCTCTTCGAGCTTCGCCGCCGCCGGGTGCTCCGACGGTTCGGGCTCCGCGGCGGCAGGTTGCTCCGGCACCTCGGCCGCCAGCCGCTCCGGCTCCCCGGCTGCCGGTTGCTCCGGCTCCCCGGCGGCGGGTTCGTCGGGCGGCTCGGACGCCGGTGCGGCTTCCTCCTCGTCCTCCTCCACGATCTGGGCGCGGCGCTCGGCCAGCGCCTTCAGGCTGCGGTACCAGTCCTCCTCATACGCGTCGACCCGCTTGCCCTTCGGTGGAGGGCCACCCGCATCGGAGCCGCCGGCCTTGCCCGAGGAGGGGTCGCGGCCCTCGGAGCCCTCTTCTCCCCGCTGGCCGAGGAAGCCGCCGATCAGACCCTGCTTCCGCTCCATCTATCTGCCGCCTCCGGCCGTCCGCCTCGAACTCCTCGATCCGGGGACCCGCCTCCCATCTCCGGCCATGCCCGAGCCATTCGGGACAAGCCCGGGATCGCCGCTCATCTCCGCCCGCCTCCCGGTGACCACGGGAGGGTCACCTCTGGGTGGTTGCGTTGGACGGCTCGACGTCCTCCGGGTCCATCGCGAACGGGGTGGGACCGATCCCCATCGACACCGCGGCCATGGCGGCCTGCGTCCGGTTGCTCACTCCGAGCTTTCGGAAGACCGCGGCGAGGTGCGCCTTCACGGTCTTCTCGGACAGGAACAGGGCCCGGGCGATGTCCCGGTTGCTCTTTCCCTCCGCGAGCAGGGCCAGGATGTCGGTCTCTCGCTGCGTGAGGCTGGTCGACAGACGGCTATGTGACTCGTTCTTGTCGCCGCCGCCCACCTCCAAGGCGTCGAACAGGTTCTGGATGACCCTGGGTGACAGGACGTTCCCTCCTCCGGAGATCGCCACCTTGATGGCCTGCTCCAAGTCCTCCGGCGTCGCGTCCTTCAGCAGGTACCCTGCGGCGCCCTCGGCCAGCGCTCGCCGCACGTAGTGCGCATGGTCGAACGTCGTGAGCACGATCACGGGGACCGTGGGCCATCTCGTCCGCAGATCGTGGAGCAGCTCGAGGCCGTCGACGTTCGGCATCCGCACGTCGACCAGGGCGATGTCGACCGGGTCGGTCTCCATCACGCGGAGCGCCTCGTCGGCGCCCGCCGCCTCCTGAACGTCCGCATCGCCGAAACACTCGCGCACGACGTGAGCCATCCCGCGACGCACCAGCGCGTGATCGTCAACGATCATGATCCTCAAGGTTCGTCTCCTCGCTCTTCGACGGGCAGCCGGGCGACCACCCGAGTCCCGCGTCCCGGGGCCGACTCGATGTCGAGGGTGCCGCGCACCTCCGCCACCCGTCGTCGCATCATCTCCAGGCCAAGGTGGCCATCCCGCAGCTCTCCCGAAGACGCCTGGAAGCCGCGCCCTCGGTCCTCCACCTGAACCTCGACACCCTGGGGCGTCGCCTGTACCCGTACCGCGACCTCGTTCGAGGCCGAGTGCTTCGCCGCGTTGGCCACGCCCTCCCGGATGACCGAGGAGGCCACCTCGAGGACCGGACCGTGCACCGCGTCGAGGTCGCCCTCGATGGACCAGGAGGCGGGAAGCCGCCACCGCTCCAACACCTTCTGCACTACCAGCTCGAGCGGCTCCTCCTGTGGCGACCTCTCGGGCGAGAGGGCTGCCAGCATCCGGCGGATCTCCTCGAGGGCTCGTCGCAGCTCCAATGCCGCCTCGGCCAGTGCGGCGGTGGCCTGCGAGGGATCCAGCTCGACCCGCCTGGCCATCCACTCCAGCTCGAGCACCGACGCCGTCACGACTTGCGTGAGGCCGTCGTGGATGGCATAGGCCCACCGGGTCCGTTCCTTTGCGTACGGGTCGTCGGAGTCGGCCGGAGCAGCCGGCGCCTGGCCCGCGAGCGAGGAGAGCATCCCGCGCAGCGCGGCGACCGAGCGCACCGAGGACTCCGGTGTGAGGCGGGCGAACACTAGGTCGTCACCGCGGGGGCATGCGATCCACCCCTGCGCCCTTCCTTCGAGCACATCGTCGAGGTGAAGGGGGAGCGGTCCCGACCCCGGCGCGGCCCACCAGGCGATCCTGCGCGAGGACGCGCCCGTTCGCATGAGGCCCACGGCGTCGAGGTTCAGGAGCTCGGCGAGGCGCCGGCACTCGGCGGTCTCGTCGGCCCCGCGGACGACGGCTGTCTCCACCCGTTCCCTTCCTTCTCGGCCGGCACGGCCCACGGTCGTGCCGCCTGCCTCTCGCCTCGTTGGTGTGGACGACACCGGGGGTCGTCCGTTCGACCAGGCCAAGCCGTTCGGTCTAGTTCTTCCTTCGGACGGTTCGAGGGCGCGCTTGAACCAGGTGCCGGGAGTCGATGGCCCCGGGGCAGGTGACGACGGTCGGCAGGCGCGAACCCGCCGGTTCGAGCGAAGCAGCGAGGCTGGGAGTGGGCTACTCTGAAGGGACTACGGGGGTCCCGGCCGTCGCCCGGGCCAGGACCTGAGCCACGTCGGCGACCTCGATCTCGTCGCCCCGTGCTCGAGCTCCGTCCTCCAACATCACCAGGCAATACGGGCAGGCCACGCCGACGATGTCCGCGCCGGTGGAGGCGGCCTCGTCCATCCGCTCCCGGTTGATGCGCTTGCCGATGCGCTCCTCCATCCACATCCGGGCTCCCCCCGCCCCGCAGCACAGGGCTCGGCTCCCGTGGCGGGGCATCTCCACGGTCGACAGGCCGGGGACGGAGTCCAGGACCTGCCGGGGCTCCCCGTACACGTCGTTGTGCCGCCCCAGGTAGCACGGGTCGTGATAGGCGAGCAGGGCCCGCACCTGCCCGGTCGGCCGGAGGCGGCCCTCGTCGACCAGCCGGGCGAGCAGCTGGGTGTGATGGATCACCTCGTACCGGCCGCCGTAGTCCGGGTACTCGTTGCGGAGGGTGTTGAAGCAGTGAGGGCAGTTGGCCACGATCTTGGTGACGCCCGAGCCGTCGAGCGTGGCCACGTTCTGCTCGGCCAGCGTCTGGAACAGGTACTCGTTCCCGATGCGGCGGGCCGGGTCGCCGGTGCACAGCTCCTGGGGGCCGAGGATCGCGAAGGACACCCCGGCATCCCGAAGGAGGCCGGCCACGGCGCGAGAGACGCCACGGGCTCGGTCGTCGAACGAGCCGGCGCATCCCACCCAATACAGGAACTCGGGAGCCTCCTCGCCCTGGCCGAGCACGGGAACGTCCATCCCGTCGGCCCACGCCGCTCGCTGCGACTGAGGCTGGCCCCACGGGTTCCCGGCGGTCTCCAGGTTTCGAAGGAGCGCGGCCGACTCGGGGGGGAACCGCGACTCCCCCATCACAAGGTTCCGGCGGAGGTCGACGATGTGGTCGATGTGCTCGATGTCCACGGGACATTCCTGCATGCATGCCCCGCATGTCGTGCAGGCCCACACCACCTCCTCGTCCACGATCTCGGGGACGAGCGCCGTCTTCTGGTGCTCGCTCGAGGTTCGCCCTGCCTCGAGGATCTTCTGCCCTTCCTCGAACAGGTGATCCCGCAGGTTCATGATCAGGAGCTTGGGCGACAACGGCTTGCCCGTGTTCCACGCCGGACACGCGCTCTGACACCTGCCGCATTCGGTGCACGCGTAGAGGTCCAGGGCCTCCTTCCACGTGAGGTCCTCCACGGTTGCGGCGCCGAGCCGGATCTCATCGGACTCCGGGGCGTCCACGTCGATGCGAAGCGGCGTCAGGTAGCCCCGGGGCTTGGTGTTGGAGAAGAACACGTTGATGGAGCTGGTCAGGATGTGCAGG
>Ga0184637_10001019_pt1 | contig 19621 bp, 20 predicted proteins | sample PLM3_127_b2_FD_133143 | JGI IMG/M metagenome (GOLD analysis project Ga0184637, IMG submission 133143) | Groundwater sediment microbial communities from an aquifer in East River, Colorado, USA - PLM3_127_b2 | ecosystem: Environmental > Terrestrial > Soil > Riparian zone | place: USA: East River... | reverse complement strand
GGCCGAGCGCGTGGGTCTGGTGAATCGCGTCGTACCGGTCGAAGTGCTCGCGGACGAAGCATTGGCGCTTGCGCGGGAGATCGCATCGAAGCCGCCGATCTCGGCCCGGTTGGCGAAGGCGGCCGTGCTGAAGGCATTCGAGACGACCCTCGAGGAGGGCCTCGAGCACGAGCAGCAAAGCATGGCCGCGGTGCTCGAGACCGAGGATGCTCGTGAGGGCATTACCGCGTTCCTCGAGAAGCGGCGGCCGACGTACCATGGCCGATAGTCCAGCCCCCGGGGATTCGGTTCTACTCATCGAGCGGGCGAATCGTGTCGCTGCCCTCACCCTGAATCGGCCGAGCGTACTGAACGCCTTCAATGATCAGCTGCTGGCCGATCTTCTGGCGGCGTTGCGGGACGCGGAACGCGACCCCGATATTCGCGCCATCATCATCACGGGCGCCGGTCGGGCGTTTTGCGCCGGGCAGGACCTGCAGTCGCGCCGCGAGATCTTCGAACGGGGCGACGTGCCCCACCTCGGGGCGGGCTTGCGCGACCGCTACAAGCCACTGATCATGCGGCTCCGTACGCTGGAGAAGCCGATAATCGCGGCAGTCAACGGCGTGGCGGCCGGGGCGGGTTGCGGCCTGGCGCTCGCCTGCGACATTCGGATCGCAGCAGAGGCGGCCACGCTGAGCACCGCCTTCGCGCGCGTCGGACTGGCGTGCGACTCGGGGACGTCGTTCTTCCTCCCCCGACTCGTGGGTCTGGGCCGGGCGCTGGAGCTTGGTTTCACGGGCGAGGCAATCTCAGCTGGCGAGGCCGAGCGCATCGGGCTTGTGAACCACGTCTATCCGGCCGAAGACCTGATGGCTCGGACCCAGGAGTTAGCGGAGCGGCTGGCGCACGGAGCAACCCGCGCCATCGGGCTCATCAAACGCGACATGAATCGGGCGATAGCTGTGGACTTGGAGACGGCGCTCGACTACGAGGCCTATCAGCAGGAGATCGCCGGGAAGACGGCCGACTTCCGTGAAGGCGTGATGGCCTTTACCGAGAAGCGCCAGCCCCGGTACACCGGTGAATAGTCGGACCCCCTCTCCCTCTGGGAGAGGGGGGTGAGGGCGTGACTCGTCTTGGCGTCGTTGGTGCGGGAACAATGGGCGGCGGCATCGCCCAGGTCGCCGCGCAACAGGGGATGGAGGTCATCCTTTGCGATGTGACCGACGAGTTTCTCAGTAACAGCCTTGGCCGCATCCGCGCATCGCTGCAGCGGAGCGTCGAGCGCGGCCGACTGAGCCAGGGCGATGCAGACGCCACCGCCGAGCGGATCCGTACAACTACCGAGTTCGCCGATCTCGGCTCGGTGGATTGCGCGATCGAGGCGGTCATCGAGGAAATCGAGACGAAGCGGCGCGTATTTCGAGCCCTCGACGAGCACCTGAAGGACGGCGCTGTTCTGGCAACGAATACCTCTTCGCTCAGCGTGACCGAGATCGCGGCCGCGACACGGCGCCCGGGTTGGGTCGTGGGGATGCACTTCTTCAACCCCGTCCCGGCCATGGCGCTGGTCGAGATCGTGCGGGGCCGCTCGACCTCTGAGGTGGCGATGGAACGTGCCACGACGATCGCACGCGAGCTGGGCAAGACGCCCGTGCGCTGCGAAGACACGCCCGGCTTCATCGTCAATCGCATTGTGCGGCCGTTCTACAACGAGGGGCTCCGCATCCTGCAGGAGGGCATCGCGTCGCACGAGGACATCGACCGCATCATGAAGGGCTATGGCTTCCGCATGGGGCCCTTCGAGCTGATGGACCTCATCGGCAACGACGTGAATTTCGCCGTCACCTTGTCGATCTACGACGGGCTTTTCCAGGAGCCCCGGTTCCGCCCCTCGTTCCTGCAACAGCGGCTGGTGCAGAGTGGCAACCTGGGCCAGAAGACGGGGCGAGGGTGGTACGACTACTCGGGCGGAGTTGCAGGTTCCGAGCCGCGAGTCTCGAGTCAGGAAGCGGCTCAAGTGCCAAGCGCTAGGGAAATGAGCCTCGAGCCAATCGCTGTGATCGTCGATTCAGCCGTAGGTGCGGAGCTGGCGAGTGTCCTCGCCGCGACTGGACGACGGGTGCGAGCGGGGGTTCCCGAGGGCATCGAACTTAACATCCAGGGCGCGACGGTCTCGAATATCCCCGATGCCATAGACGGCGCGCGCTTGGCCATCGATGCGACCCTCCTCGCGCCATCAAGGGTCAGGCCCGTCCATCACATGATCAGCAAGATGCATCCGGATGGGACCGCGGGGATCCTCACGATGGCTTCGACGGCGACAGCGGTCTCCGCCTTGGTCGACGCCCCTGAACGTTTCTGTGGCTTCGGCTACGTTCCTCCATTGGCAGACTCTAAGGTCATTGAAGTGGCGCCGGGCTTACTAACCAGTGAGGCCGCAAGACAAGCCCTTATCAACCTGGTGAAGGCGCTTGAAAAAGAGCCCGTCGTCGTCGGCGATGGCGCTGGCCTCGTCGGCCCGCGCATCGTCGCGCTGATCGCAAACGAGGCGTCCCAAGCGCTGATGGAGGGTATCGCGTCGGCGGCCGACATCGACGCCGCCGTGAAGCTCGGTGCCAACTACCCGCACGGTCCCCTCGAGTGGGGCGACCTAATAGGGCTCGACACGGTCTACGCTGTCATCAGAGGCCTCCAGGAAGAGCACGGCGAGGACCGCTATCGACCTTCGCCGCTGCTGCGAAAGATGGTTTACGCGGGCTGGACTGGAACGGCCGCGGGTCGTGGCTTTAGAACGGAGGGTTAGACAGCATGCCGAACGCGGTGATCGTCGAGGCGATCCGCACGCCGGTCGGTAGGTACGGCGGCGCGCTGAAAGACATGCGCCCGGACGACCTGGCGGCGCACGTGATCAAGGAGCTCGTCGACCGAACTGGCATCGATCCGGAGTCCATCGACGATGTGATCTTCGGCTGCACTAACCAGGCGGGCGAGGACAACCGCAACGTGGCGCGCATGGCGCTTCTTATCGCCCGCCTGCCGGAAACAATCCCCGGCCAGACCGTGAACCGTCTCTGCGCCTCCGGCCTGCAGGCGGTCAGCACCGCGGCGATGTGCGTGCAGTCGGGCGCCGGCGACGTGTACATCGCGGGCGGCGTCGAGAGCATGACGCGTGCGCCCTTCGTCATGTTGAAGGCGCCGTCCGCGTTTCCCCGCGGCAAGATCGAGATGGAGGACTCCACGATCGGCTGGCGGTTCGTGAACCCGAAGCTCGCCGAGCGCTACGAGCCGATCAGTCTCGGGCAGACGGCGGAGAACGTCGCCGAGAAGCACGAGATCAGCCGCGAGCGCCAGGATGAGTTCGCCCTCGACAGCCAGCGCAAGGCCGGAGCAGCGATCAACGAGGGCCGCTTCCGCGATGAGATCGTCGGGGTGCCGATCCCACAGCCGAAGGGCGGCGAGCCCAAGCTCTTCGACATCGACGAGCATCCTCGGCCGGACACGAGCATGGAAGCACTGGCGAAGCTGCCCGCCGTCTTCAAGAAGGGCGGCACCGTCACAGCCGGAAACTCGTCGGGCGTCAACGACGGCGCCGCGGCGGTCCTGGTGATGTCCGAAGAGAAAGCGAAGGCGCTCGGGCTCAAGCCAAAGGCGCGCTACGTCGCGTCGGCGGCGGCCGGCGTGAACCCCCTGTACATGGGGCTCGGGCCCATCCCCGCCACCCGAAAACTGCTCGAGCGTACGGGCCTCAAGGTTGACCAGATCGACCTCGTCGAGCTGAACGAAGCGTTCGCCTCGCAGTCGCTCGCCTGCATCGACGAGCTGGGCCTGCCCCTCGACCGCGTCAACGTGAACGGCGGCGCGATCGCCCTCGGCCATCCCCTCGGCTGTACCGGAGCGAAGCTGACGGCGACGCTCGTGCACGAGATGGAGCGCCGCGGGACGCGTTACGGCATGGTGAGCATGTGCGTCGGCGTCGGCCAGGGTGTGAGCACGATCTTCGAGCGGGTTCCGTGAAACGGAAAATCCACGTCGAAGAGGTAGGGCCGATTATCGATCCGGTTGTACATGAACAAACGCGTGCGCATTACTGCCTACCACTTCGCGCGGGAGCTTTAGGCGGTTGCCCTTCAGCCCTGGGCCGGCCCCGGCAGCTCCCACTGGCCGTCGTATTGCATGGCCCGCGCCGTACGTCGAGCTACATCGGGCCCAAGCAGACGCGCGACGAGATGCAGCGACACGTCGAGACCTGCCGAAACCCCGGCCGATGAAACGATGTGGCCTTCGTCCACCCAGCGTACCCCGTCCACGACCGTCACGGCGGGGTAGCTCTGCCGAAGCCGCTCGACCTGGCGTACATGAGTGGTGGCGCGATGGCCGTCGAGCAGTCCGCGCGCCGCGTAGAGAAAAGCGCCGGTGCAGACCGATGCGGCGATCTCCGCTGAGGCCGCCGCGGTGGCGAGCCAGTCGAGTAACGCTGGGTTGTCCGCCTCGGCGCGCGTCCCCTGGCCGCCCGGCACGACCAGGATATCGAGCCTGGGTGCTGCCTCGATAGTGTAGTGCGGCATGACCTCGAAGCTAGCGCTCGGGGAGCCCACGCTGGTGCGGTAAAGCCGCGCTTCCTGGGCGATCAGGAGCACGCTGAAGGGCGGGTCTGCGCCCTCATCCGGAAGCGCGCTCGCCATCGAGAACACCTCGAATGGCCCGGCGAAATCCAACACCTCGACGTCGTCGAAGATCAGAATTCCAACGGTCCGCGTGCCTGACACTAGCCACCTCCTACCCTCGCATTGCGATCAGGCTCCCCGATTCGTAGCGGCGAAGACCCACGTGGAAGACCCACGTGGAAGACCCAGAGGGCAGCGCTCCAGAGCGCGCCGGTGAAGGCTACAAGCAACGCCATCTGGCCCGGATCGAACCGGCGTAGCAGCTCCACGGGGACGTGCGTCACGAACGCCGACCGAATCAGGGTCATGAGCCGGACCCTGGCCAACCCGTGGAAAATCGACCCCGGATAGATCGGGAAGAGGATGAGCGCGTAGCGCGCCTGGAAGGCCGCGGACTGCGCGTTTCCGGTAAAAAAGGCCAAAGAGACCCGACGAGCACCACGAAGCCCACCAGAACGGCGGTGCTCAGCAGCGTGAGGATGATGGCGAGGCCAACCGGCATGACGCCGAGCCATGCGGCCACCGCGAAAGCAGCGAGGCCGAAGGCCACGTCGCCCAGCCCGAGAGGCTCATCCGGCTGACCGGAGATCGGTTTCCGACAAGAAACGAAGAACGGGAAGCAACTTCTCGTCGAGGTCTGGCAGGTTAGAGGCAGTGGAGAACCGAGTTCGCAGTTCAGGCGCCGGTTCAACGCCCAGTTCATCTAGGAAAAGCGAGCAGAGGTCCGAAAGCAACACAGGGTCGGTACCAAAGGCCGGTGCCGCGCGCACTAGCAATAGTGGGGTGAGTGAGTCCGGCCGAAAACCTCTGTACGCAGACCGCCATTTCTGATCGGTTCGCGCCCGTTCGCGAAGACTCTTCGCAGGCGTCGCCCCAAGCAATATGCGCGCTACTTCAACCCTCGTCAGTTCCAACTTCGTAACTCTCAGCCAGCATCCTGGCTACAGCGCGTAATTCGTCGTTGCAGCCCGATAAGGCCAGTTTATACCCAGCTCGAGGAGCCGTGGGTGTGGCCGCTCAACTGGTGACGGCGCCCTCGGATGCCGAGGAGACGTGGCGCGCGTACTTCGCCATCACGCCCTTCGTGTAGTGTGGCGGCGGCGCCTGCCAGTCGCGCAACCGCAGCGCGATCTCATCATCTGAGAGCTCGGCGTCGAGGCGGCGGGCGTTGACGTCGATGACGACCGTGTCGCCGTCCTGGAGCGCTGCAATCGGGCCGCCGACCGCGGCCTCGGGCGCGATGTGCCCCGCCATCAGTCCGCGGGTGGCCCCCGAGAAGCGGCCATCTGTAATCAGCGCGACGGTCTCGCCCATGCCCGCTCCCATGATGGCGCTCGTCACCCCTAGCATCTCACGCATGCCGGGGCCGCCCTTCGGGCCCTCGTAGCGGATTACGACCACGTCGTTGTCGAGGATGCGTCCAGCTTGCACGGCGGCGAACGCGTCCTCTTCGCGGTCGAAAACCCGCGCGGGCCCACGGTGGAGCGGCCGCTCGTGGCCGGACACCTTCACAACGCAGCCCTCGGGCGCGAGGTTGCCCTTCAGGATCACCAGCCCGCCGGTCCGCTGGATCGGGTCGGATAACGGATGGATTACGGGCTGGCCGGGCGTTTCGTGGGCTTCACGTGCCACCTCACCTATCGTCTTTCCGGTGACGGTGAGGCAGTTCTCGTGGAGGACGCCGGCTTCTTGGAGCCGCCGGACGATCACGGGGATCCCCCCCGCGCGATAGACGTCCGTTGCGACGTAGCGGCCCGCGGGCTTGAGGTCGGCAAGGAGCGGGGTGCGCTCGCTGATCGCGTCGAAGTCGTCGATCGTGAGTGGGATGTCCATCTCGCGCGCCAGCGCCAACAGGTGGAGGACGGCGTTCGTCGAGCCGCCCGTGGCCGCGACCGAGGCAATGGCGTTCTCAATCGATTCGCGCGTGATGATGTGGCTCGGGCGGACGTCGCGGCGGAGTAGCTCCATGACCAGCTCGCCGCAGCGATATGCCATCTGGTCTTTCTCGGCATCCACCGCGGGGATGCTGGCGCTGCCGGCCGGAGAGATGCCCATCACTTCGAATACCGTCGCCATGGTGTTTGCCGTGAACTGACCGCCGCAGGCGCCGGCGCCCGGGCATGCCTTCGCCTCCAGCTCGCGTAGCTGCTCGTCCGACATGCGCCCGGCGGCGTGGGCCCCAACGGCCTCGAACACGTCCTGGATGGTGACGTCTCGGCCCTCGAAGGAGCCCGGCGCGATCGAGCCGCCATAGAGCATGAGTCCGGGGATGTCGAGGCGCCCCAGCGCCATAACCGAGCCGGGGATCGTCTTGTCGCAGCCGGACATCACGACGATTGCGTCGAACAGGTGCCCCCGTGCCGCGAGCTCGATCGAGTCGGCAACGACCTCGCGCGAAATGAGCGAAGCCTTCATCCCCTCGGTGCCCATCGCGATGCCGTCCGAGACGGAGATCGTGTTGACCTCGACGGGCGTTCCTCCCGCGGCGCGGATGCCTTCCTTCACCTTCGCAGCGAGCCGACGATGGTTGAAGTTGCAGGGCATGATCTCGATCCATGAGTGGGCCACGCCGACGAGCGGACGACGGAGATCTTCGTCGCCATAGCCAACGCCCCGCATCATTGCCCTGGCTGGGGCGCGATCGGGTCCCTGGATCAGCCGTCGGCTGTTGCGTTGGAAGTCTTCGCTCACGAGCAGCCACCTCTCGTCAGAATTCAGCGTGGAGACGGTGCGGGATTATGCATCGCGAGGAAGCACGGATGTGACCCCACCGTGATTGCACCCCCATTGACTCTTGCGACGCTCGGTTCGTACCCTTCAACGAGGGCCTCGCGAGGACAGGATGTCGTCTATTGAAAGTTAGCTCGCTCCTTCCCCTGCGATCCCTGTGGGGTGGCGGTGAGTCGTCGACATCCCCTGTCGAGCCACCTCAGGAACTGATCGCGTGCCTAGAAACCGCTTCCGATGTGGGGCGCCGGTTCGCGGAACACGTGGCGGCCTCCAGCGATCATCAGCCACAGGCGAACGCTGCCTCGATCTGCCGCTGGGAGATGATGCAGCTACGCGAGCGCGTCGCCGAGTTGGAGGTGCCGCGTCCCCACCAGACGCTCCACTCGGAGGTCGTGCGACGACTCGAGGAGGCCGCGGCGGCCGCCCGGCTCCTCAGTAGCGGCCACCGCTTCCATAACCTGGACCGCATCTGCGATGGCGGGCAGGCCCTCGACGACCACATCGCCGCTCTCTCCGACCTGAAGGACAAGCTCGCGAGCGCCTGAGCGTCTACAGAACCGCCACGTACGGCAGGTGCCTGTAGTGCTGGTCGTGGTCGAGGCCGTAGCCAACAAGGAAATCGGGTCCGACGGGGAAACCACAGAACTCGGGCAGATGGTCGCGGCCGGTCCCCTCCTTCACCAGCAGCACGCACTCTGCAAGCGAACGCGGTTGGCGCCAGAGGATCGATCCCCGGAGTTTCTCGAGGGTCTCTCCGGTGTCGCAAACCTCGTCGACCAGGACCACGTCGGCGCCGGCGACCGAATCGGAGCACTCTTTGATCACGTTGCCCGTCCCCTTTGACGTGCCGGAATAGCTAACGTACTCGACGAAATCGATGCGGTGGGGCGTCCGCATGGCGCGGCTGAGGTCCGAGAGGAAGTAGATGGCGCCGCGCAGCACGCCCACGAGCACGAGGTCCGTCGAGTCATGGTAGGCGGCGTCGAGCTCGGCGGCGAGGCCTGCCACCCGCTCGCGCACCTGGGGTTCGGTTAAGAGAATGCGCATAGGTTAATTTACGGGAGCGGACGAATAAGGAGAGTCGCGTGCCGCCTTCGGCTGGGGACATGGTGCTGGTACGCAAGCTGGACTATGCGACCGGGCACGTCCTCATCTCCTGGCCGGGTACGCTCGTCGAGCTGACCGACGAGCGTGCCGTCGTTCGTGCGCCCTTCGCTTCGCTCAGCGGCAATCCCGTCTTCGTAGACGGCGTGCCGTTCTCCGTGGGCGATGTCTTCACCGAGTTCCACTACTTCTCCCGCTGGTACAACGTGTTTCACGTCGCCGACGCCGCGGGGCAACGCAAGGGCTGGTACTGCAACGTCACAAAGCCTGCGTCCATTGACGAGTCAGGAATCTCGTTTGTCGATCTCGCACTCGACCTTTTCGCTCATCCGGACGGGCGCTACACGGTCCTGGACGAGGATGAGTTTGCGACGGCCAGCGGCGAGGTGTATGCGCCTGGCGACGTAACGCGGGCCCGAGAGTCGATCGACCAGCTCGTCGAGCTGGCGCGAGAGGGCCGTCTTCCCGCCCCCGACGATGCCGGCTGAGAAGCTCGCGCGCTGGGTCGCCATCCCCGTCGCGCTGGCCGCGATATCCACGTCGGGCGTATTGATCCGCCTGACCGAGGCGCCTCCTCTGCTCACGGCCGCGTACCGCATGCTCGGAGCTTCTGCCATCCTGTTGGCCTTCGCCCTCATCTGGCGGCGCGACGAGATCCGCTCGCTAGAGAGAAGCCAGGTGGCTTTGCTCGGGGTGGGCGGCGTGCTGGTCGGGCTGCACTTCGCGCTGTGGACGTCGGCCCTCTTCAACACGACGGTCGCGAGCGCGGTGCTGCTCACTGACACGCATCCGGTGTTCGTCGCACTGGCGGCGTGGGCCTTTCTCGGTGAGCGGACGCCTCTCACGGTGTGGATCGGCATCGCCGTGGCCCTGCTCGGGAGCGTGGTCATCGGGGTGGGCGACTTTCAGGTGGGCGGGAGCGCCCTCCTGGGCGACGCGATGGCGCTGGGAGCCGCGGTGACGTTCGCGGGGTATCTGGTGATCGGTCGGCGGGTGCGCCAGGGTCTCGGCGTCGCGGTCTATGCTGGGACCGTGTACGGCATCGGGGGGGTCCTCGTCGCGATTCTGGCGGTTGTCGCAGGCCAGTCACTCCTGGCGTTCTCGCAGCGCGACGCCCTCGTCTGGCTAGCTCTGATCCTCATTCCGACGATGGCAGGCCACACGGTCTTCAACTGGGCGCTGAAGCACCTGCCGGCATCGGTGGTGGGCGTCTCGATCCTCGGCGAGCCCGTACTGACCACCACGTGGGCGTGGCTCCTCCTGAACGAGGTTCCCCCCGCGACGGCGTTCATCGGCGGCGCGGCCATCCTGGGCGGGCTCTACGTGGCGTTGCGGCCGGCTGTCGAGGCGCCGCGAGTCGCTAATCGTAGTACTCCAGCCCGAGGTGGGTGATGAGCTCCTCACCCCGGAGGTGGCGGAGCGTGTTCTTCAGCTTCATCTGCTGAATGGTCAGGTCGTGCTCGGGGTAGAGGCCGGGCGCCGTCATCGGGCTCTTGAAGTAGAACGAGAGCCACTCCTGCACGCCGCGCATCTTGGCTCGCTGCGCGAGGTCCATGAACAATGCCAGGTCGAGCACGAGCGGTGCGGCCAGGATCGAGTCCCGGCAGAGGAAGTTGACTTTGATCTGCATCGGATAGCTCAGCCACCCGAAGATGTCGATGTTGTCCCAACCCTCTTTGTTGTCGCCCCGCGGAGGGTAGTAGTTGATGCGGACCTCGTGAGTGAAGTCCCCGTACAGGCTGGGGTACAGGTGAGGCTGCAGGATGTATTCGAGGGACCCCAGCTTGGACTCCTCCTTGGTGCGGAACGATTGGGGGTCGTCCAGGACTTCGCCATCCCGATTGCCCAGGATATTCATCGAGAACCAGCCGTGGAGGCCGAGCAGCCGGGCCTTGAGGCCGGGGGCGAGGATGGTCTTCAGCAGCGTCTGCCCGGTCTTGAAGTCCTTTCCGCAAACGGGGAGGCTCCGCTCGACGGCGAGGTCCATGAGGGCAGGAATGTCGACTGTCAGGTTGGGAGCGCCGTTGGCGAACGGCACCCCGGATTTCAGCGCCGCGTATGCGTAGATCATCGACGGCGCGATATCGGGGTCGTTGGTGCGCAGTCCCTGCTCGAATGACGCGAGATCCCGGTGGATCGCCGTGGGCTCAGCGAAGATCTCCGTCGAGGCCGCCCAGACCATGACCAGCCGCGAGCATCGGTTGTCGCGCCTGAAGGTCTCGATGTCGGCCATGATCTGCTCGGCCAGGTCCATTTTCGTGGCGCCCTGCTTCTTGTGGGTTCCCTCCAGCCGCTTCACGTAGTTTTGCTCAAAGACTGCCGGCATCGGGCTGAGCTCCGCGAGGTCCGGCTTGAGCTGCTGCAGCAATGACCTGTCGAGCACCCCTGCGTGGAGCGCGGCTTCATACGCGTTCTCAGGAAAGATGTCCCACGCGCCGAAGGTAAGACTTTCCAGCGAGGCGAGCGGCACGAAATCCCGTATTGCCGGCGTGCGATTATCGGTGCGCTTTCCGAGTCGGATGGTGCCCATCTGGGTGAGCGAGCCGATGGGTTCGGCCAGCCCCTTTCGAACCGCCTCTACTCCGGCCACGAACGTCGTGCTAACGGCTCCCAGGCCGACTAGCAGGATGCCGAGCGTTCCGTCGGCGGGGGCGATGGGGACGGGGGCGGCAAGAGGCTCCGACATCGTTTTGCACTCCACGCGGTTTTTCCGGTCGCTGGTGGATTCAACCATGTGGGAGGCGCGGAGACTTGCGAATCTACGGCTGTTGTGAGCGGCCGGTTGCGCTTCTTGCTTCGAGTAGCGGGCCGGCTGGCAGTCTTCCCGCTCGAAAGACGGTCGGGCTCACCCCGGTAACGGCCTTGAAGGCGTGGGCGAAATGACTTGCGCTGCGGTAGCCGACCCGAGGCGCGATCCGGGTAACGGGCAGCTTCGTGCCAAGGAGGAGCGCCCGGGCACCTTCGATTCGGACGTTCGCGAGATAGCCATGTGGCGTGAACCCGGTGAGGGCTTTGAAGAGATGAGCGAAGTGGTACTCGGAGAGGTAGACCGAGTCGGCCATCTCCTTCAGGCTCAGGTCGTCGGCGTAGTGCGCATGGATCAGCTCGATCGCGCGGCGAAGCCGTCGGTCGACGGGCCCCACGCGCGAAAGCTCGATAGCCGGGTACCGACGGACGCGGAGGTGTGACCGGAGCAGGTGCGTGGCGAGTTGCCGGACGAGCGCATGGAGCATGACGGTCTGCCCGGGCCGTTCCTCAGCGAGCTCGCTGGCAAAAACACGTGCGAGGGAGGCGATGGTTGCGTCGCCGGTCGTCGTGGCCTGAAACGCGGCGTAAGCGTCGGGATGGTACCAGCCGAGCTCGGCGAGCAACTCATTGACGAGGACAGGGCTTACGGCGACCGAGAGGAGCTCGCATCCCCTGGTGTGGGCCTCGTGGGGCTGCTGGGCGTCTATGAGCGCGCTCGTCCCGGTCCGCAGCTTGCACGGATGCTCGCCAATTCGCCCGGTCATGGACCCGTCGAGCAAGGTGGCAACCGTGTAGGCCGCATGAGCATGCAGCTCGAACGTCGCCTCCTCTGTCCTTAAATGCCGGACCGTGAATTGAGGCTGGGCGACAGCGCGATGAAACGTGTCTACGACGGTGATCCGCTCAGCTCCAAGCCGAACACCCGCGCAAACTGCTCGGCGACGAGCTCGGCGGTCTCCTCAATGGCGGGGGCGCTGCCGACGCATTGCGCAATTGACGTAACGGGAAGATCGAAACCGCAGGGTCGGATGAGGCTGAAGGCATCGAGATCAGGGTCGACGTTCAGAGCGAACCCGTGCCAGCAGACCCCGCGGCTCACGGCGATCCCGACTGACGCGAGCTTCGCGTCGACGACCCATAAGCCGGGCTGGCCGTCGCGGCGCGCGGCCTCGACCCCGAGCGAGGAGGCGCTGTAGATGAGCGCCTCCTCGATGCGACAGACGTAGGTGCTGACGTCCACGGCAAGGGCCCGGAGCGGCGCGATTGGGTAACCGACCAGCTGGCCGGGTCCATGGTACGTGGCGCGCCCGCCGCGCTCGGTCCGACGGAAGGCGATGCCGCGCCGCTCGAGCTCATCGGGCGGAACCAGGAGGTCGTCCAGCTCGCCGCGGCGGCCGACGGTCACGACCGGCTCGTGCTCCAGGAGAAGCAGCGTGGGTGGCCGTGCACCCGCGGCAACTTCGTCCCGGAGCTCGAGCTGGAGGGCGTGCGCCTGGTCGTAGTGCTGGCGGCCGAGCCAGCGGGCGTGGAGGCGCGCAGCGCGCGACTCCGTGGACGCGGCGACGGGGAGATACGGCGACGCGGAGACAGAAAAGACTCCCGCCACGTGCCCGTTCGCCGCGTCGCCGCGTCCACGCGTCTCCGTGTCAGTCACGCCGAACCCGGCCCGCGAGTATATGGATCGGCGTTCCCGCGGCCGCCCACGCCGCCTCCATCACAGACTCCGAGAACGTCGGGTGGACGTGGATGGTGTGGGCGAGGTCGTCGATCGTCGCGTGGAGACGCATGGCGAGGCACGCCTCGGCGATGAGGTCGCCGGCGCTCGGTCCTACTACGTGGGCTCCCAGGATCTCGCCCGTTTCTTCAGCCGCAACGATCTTGACGAAGCCGGTCATCTCGCCGCTCGCCTGCGCTCGGCCGCTGGCCGCGAAGGGGTAGCGCCCGATCCGCACCGAGAGTCCGCGGTCCGCGGCTTCCCGCTCCCGCAAGCCGACGCTGGCGATCTCCGGATGCGTGAAGATGGCGGCCGGCACGATGCGCTCGTCGAATCCCTCGGTCTTACGCCCGGCAATCGTCTCCGCCGCGACGATCCCCTGGTGCGAAGCCACGTGGGCGAGGAGAAACCGGCCGGTTACGTCGCCCACGGCGAAGACTGCAGGCACATTCGTCCGCATGAATGGGTCGGTTGGGATGGACCGTCCCTCCACCTGGACGCCGGCGTTTTCGAGGCCGAGGTCCTCGACGTTCGCGCGCCTGCCCACCCCCGCTAGCATCGTGTCGGCCTTGAAGACTCGCTCCTCGCCGTCGACCATCGCGATGGCCGCCAGTCCATCGCCTGCGCCATGAATGTCGCGGACCGTGGCGCCCGGCACGCACTCGATGCCCTTGCGGGCGAAGGCGCGCGTCAGCTCGCGCGCGATCTCCGGCTCCTCCGTCGGGACGATCTGCGGCAACATCTCGAGCACGGTCACCTCGGTGCCAAACGCCGCCCAGATCTCCGCCCACTCCACGCCGACCGCACCACCGCCGATGATGACCACCCGTCTCGGAGGCTTTTGAAGCTCGAGCGCGCCGTCGCTGTCGATGACTCCCGGGAGGTCTGCGCCGGGTACGGGAAGCGGCGCCGAGCGCGAGCCCGTCGCGACGATCAAATTCCGGTATCCAACAGTCGCTCGCCCTTCGGCGGACGCTACCTCGACGGTCTGGCCGTCGCGAATGGTCGCAGTGCCGCGGACAACCGCAACGCCATTGCCGGCGAGGAGGTTCGTCACCCCCTTCAGCAGTTGCGCGACGGATTTATCCCGGCGCGCGACTACGGCGCCATAGTCCGCTCGGACGCCCTCCGCGTGCAGACCGAACTCCTCCGCCCGCTCCAGGAGGTGGAGCACCTCGGCGCTGCGCAGCATCGCTTTGGAAGGGATGCAGCCGCGGTTCAGGCAGACGCCACCCAGGTCCTCGCGCTCGATGAGCGCCGTACGCAGACCAAGCTGAGTCGCCCGGATAGCGGCCACGTATCCGCCCGGACCGGCTCCGAGGACGAGGACGTCATAAGTCTCGGCCATGCTCGGAGTATAGGGTCTCCCCGCCCACCCGCCCCTATAATGCCGGCCATGGTGCCGGAAGCGTTCATGGTCGAGGCCGAGGTGTTCAGCCGCGCGCTCGGCGGCGAGCACTATCTCGCGGGCGCCGGCTTGAAGGCGGGACTCGATATCGCGCCGATCTACGACCGCCACCTGGAGCTCTTCGAGGGCGAGCGGTTCGAGGAGGCGAAGAGCTGGGCGCTCGAGCCCATCGAAGAGCGGTACATCCTCGACTTCATCGCCGGCGGCTACATGGAAGCCCGGACGAAGGAGCTTGCCGAGCAGCTCGCCGCCGCCGAATCCGCGGCGGCCATCGAGTGGGACGAGCGTCCGGTCGCCTTTCGCGATGCTCCGGTGCTCATCGCCAACGAGGCCAATGCCGTGCGCCGGCACGAGCTCGAGCAACGCTACCTCGAGGTGCTCGCGACGATGAATCCCATCCGCGAAGCGCAGGAGAAACGAGTCCAGCGCGAGGCTCGGGGCTTCGGTTACCCCGACTACGTTGCCCTGTACGACGACGTGCGCGCCCTCGACATCCCCGGTCTGTCGAAGACCATGCGGGATTTCATCGCGGCCACCGACGAGCTGTATTTCTCAGCGCTGGACACCTACCTCGGCGAGATGCGCATCCTGCGCGACGACGCCCGCAAGTGCGACCTCGCGCGCATCTTTCGCGCTCCTGGCTTCGACCTGCAGTTTCCCAGTGAGCGCTTGCTGCCGACGCTGCACGCCACCCTGTGGGACCTGGGCATCCGCCTCGAGGACCAGGCGAACGTGCGGCTCGATACCGAGTCCCGGCGGCTGAAGTCGCCGCGGGCCTTTTGCAGCGTCCTCGCGGTGCCGGACGACGTGCGCCTCGTTATCAAGCCGGGCGGTGGGCAGCAGGACTACGAGACGCTGCTGCACGAGGCCGGGCACGCCGAGCATTACGCGAACGTCGACCGCACGATCGGGTTCGCCTACCGCTGGCTGGGGGACGCATCCGTCACCGAGAGCTACGCGTTCCTGCTCGAGTACCTGACGACCGATCGCCATTGGCTGAGCCGTCATCTCAGCTATGAGCAACCGGAGTCGCTGCTCCAGCTTGTCGGGTTCCACAAGCTCTACTTTCTGCGCCGCTACGGCACGAAGCTGCTATACGAACAGGAGCTGCATCGCGCGAACGAGCCGAGTGACGTTGCCGACCTGTACGACGAGATGCTGACGCGCGCGCTGGGCGCAGGGTATGGCCCCGAGAGCTATCTCGCAGACGTCGACGCGGGCTTTTACTGCGCGCAGTACCTCCGGGCCTGGATCTTCGAAGCCCAGCATCGGCTCTACCTGCAGCGCGAGTTCGACGACGAATGGTTCCGTAACCCAAAGGCGGGAAAGTTTCTGATGGAGCTGTGGCGGGACGGCCAGAAGCATCCAGTAGAGCAGCTTGCGAAGTTCATGGGGTACGAGGCCCTCGATATCCAGCCGGTATCGGAAGAGATCCGCATGCTGATGGGGGCGAATTGACCCGCCTCTCGCACATCGACGAATCGGGCCGCGCCCACATGGTGGATGTCTCCGCGAAGGACGACACGACGCGTGAGGCGACCGCCCGGGGGCGGGTTCTCATGCGCCCTGAGACGCTCGAGCTGGTCGAGCGCGGCGCGATGGAGAAGGGCGACGTGCTCGCCGTGGCGCAGGTCGGTGGCGTTATGGCGGCCAAGCAGACCGGACACCTGATCCCGATGTGCCATCCGCTGCCGATCACCGGAATCGATCTGCGCTTCACTTTCGACCATGAGGCATCGGCTATTGAGATCGAGGCGACCGCGCGCATCGTCGCGAAGACCGGCGTCGAGATGGAAGCGCTGACGGCCGTATCCGTCGCGGCGCTCACGATCTACGACATGTGCAAGGCGGTGGATCGAGCCATGGTGATCGACGGGATCCGACTCATTCGGAAAAGCGGCGGTAAATCGGGAGACTTCGTTCGTGAGGAGTCGCCGCCAACCCAACGCTCCTCCGCAGAGGAGGAGGGGGTCAGGGAATGAGTGCCGAGCAGAAGCCGGTACGGGCGGCCGTGATGACGATGAGCGATCTCGGCGCGCGTGGCGAACGCGAGGACACGAGCGGCGACCGCATCGTCGAGTTCGTGGCGGCGCTCGGTGCGGAGCTCGTCGAGCGGGTCATGATCCCGGACGAACGCGAGCAGATTCGCGGCAACCTGATGCGCTTCGCTGACGAGCTGCAGGTAGATGTCGTGCTTACGACGGGAGGAACCGGCATCGCTCCTCGGGATGTGACGCCCGACGCCACCGCGTCAGTCGTCGACTACCAAGTGCCGGGCATCGCGGAGGCAATGCGGACGATGAGCGTGCAGAAGACGCCGTACGGGATGCTGTCGCGCCAGGTGGTCGGCGTGCGAGGCGGCACGCTCATCATCAACTTGCCCGGCAGCCCAAAAGCGGTCGCCGAGTGCCTCGAGGTGATCCAACCCGTCCTTCCGCACGCCGTGGATCTCATCCGGGGCGGTCGCGTCGATCACACACCCCCTGGGGGCGGTTAGATATGGCAGCGCGAAAGCAACCAAAGGGGGAGCCGTCGGCTGGTCGCGACAAACTCCACCGCCTCGTCGACGAGATTCCCCCGGACGAAACGGTCGTCGCTGAGCTATTCCTCGAGTATCTCAAGGGGGGACGAACGGACGCCATGCTCTTCGCGCTGGCCACCGCACCATGGGACGACGAGCCAGAGACCGAGGAAGAGCGGCGAGCCGTCGAGGAAGCCAAACAAGATTTGGCTCAGGGCAGGGTCAGGTCGTGGGAGGAGATCAAGGCCGAGCTGTTTGGACCTAGCTAAGTGCCATGGGAGGTGGTGCTCACCTCGGTGGCCGAGCGTGAGCTCCGTCGCCTGCAGTCGCGCGAACGAGAAGCGGTGCGCCGTTCGTTAGACCGCTTGGCGGCTGACCCGGGCAGGAGCGCCATACAAAAGCTTCGTGCTCAGGGCGATGAGTGGCGGCTAAGGGTTGGGCGCCTGCGCGTACGTTTTCTGTTCCACGTCGCCATTCACAAGATTGAGGTGCTACACGTCCTCCCCCGGGGCCGCGCCTACCGCGACTAAAGCACGTTGCCCCTCTTGAATCTGTCGCCGGCGACATTCCCGCCCGATGCCGACTTCACCGACCTCGATGCGGTCTCGGCTGCTAGGGACTGGCGAGCCCCACGACGGCACGGCTGGTCGCTTCGGTACACTGAGGGGCTTCGATCGACATAGACCCAGGGAGCCTCTGTGCGCACGCCGTCCGTATTTGGGTCCGATTCTCGCGTCCCAGAAGATCAGACGACCGCGGCGGGCAATAGGCAGCCCGGCGGCGGGATGCGCGGCTCCCTGTTCAGACTTCGGACCTTTGACGCGCTGCACTACCCCGACTTCCGCCTTCTCTGGCTCGGCCAGGCCTGCCTGTCAATGGGCACCTGGATGGACCAGGTAGCGCGAGGATGGCTCCTGTATCAGCTCACCAGCTCGCCGCTTCAGCTCGGGCTCGTCCGTGGTTTCCAGGCGATTCCGCTCCTGCTCCTGTCCCCCATCGCCGGCACCGCGGCCGACCGCTACGACCGGAAGGTGCAGATGATCATCGCCCAGGTGCTGGATGGGCTGATGTACACGGCGGTCGCCGTTCTCATCATTACCGGTCAGATCGAGGCGTGGCATGTGTACGCGACGGCGTTTGCCGGGGGAGTCGTCCAGACCTTCCAGAACCCGGCGCGTCTAGCCATGGTGGCGGACGTCGTGCCCCCGAATCATCTGACGAACGCGATCGCGCTGAGCTCGGTCCTGTTCAACCTCGCACGAATGTTGGGCCCCGCCGTCGCCGGCCTGCTCATCGCATTCGTTGGTACGGAAGCCGCCTACGGTGTCGAGGCCGGCCTTTACTTCGTAGCCACGATCTGGACGGTGAAGCTGCCGGCCGCCTTGCGCCATCCCGCGAAGTCCGACGACTCGCATCGCAGAAAAGAGGTGTCGTTCACACGGAGCATTCTCGATGGCTGGAAGATCAGCTGGCAGATCGAGGAGGTTCGCGCCGGTCTCTTGATCACGGGGCTCGCTTCACTGTTCATCATCCCATTCACCACGCTTCTTCCGGTCTTCGCGCGGGACATCCTCGATGTCGGCGCCAGCGGCCAGGGCTTCCTCCTGACGGCCATGGGGGTGGGCGCCTTCTGCAGCGCCGTCCTGATCGCCACTCTCGGGGATCAGCTTCCGCGGGGAATGCTTATGTTAGCCGGGGTGACGCTCTACGGCATCAGCGTGGCTATCTTCGCCGCGTCGCCGTGGTTCCAGCTCTCCGTAGCGCTCATGGCCATCGTAGGGCTCTTTCACGTCAGCTCCCACGCACTGGTCCAGACGGTGATTCAGACCTACAGCCCGTCCGAGTTCCGCGGGCGCACGGGAGGCATCTTTCAGCAAAGCCACGTCCTGTTGATGCTCGGCAGCATGGTGCTCGGAGGTCTGGCGGCCGTCTGGGGCGCCCAATGGGCGATGGCTGCGATGGGTATCGCGGGTGCCCTGGCCACTGTCGCGATTTTTCTGGCGATGCCCGTCGCGAGGAGGATCCGCTAGCTATGAACCCGCTCAGGCTGAGCTTGTCGAAGCCAGTGCCCTTCGACTGGCCGTCTACGTCAGTCCTTCAGCGTGGGTCCCCTGGTATTCGCCGATGAGCTCTTCGAAGGGGACCTCCCGCTCTTCACCCAGGCGGATCTCGGGATTGTCCATGGTGTCCAGGTACTTGACCCGGATGTGAATGTTGTCGGGCATGATGGAGCGGACCTCGACGAGGCTTCCGTCTGAGTGGGTGCACTGCATGCCCGGCCTGATGCTCTTGATGTTCATTGCTTAGCTCACTCCTCCCGTTTCTCTCTGGTTCAGGCGGGCACGGGCACCTTGGCGAGCGCAGGGTAGAACCGCCGCGCGTTGTCGCCCAGGATGTTCCGCTTGTTCTCGTCGCTGAGGTCGGTGCGCTCCACGAGCTGTCGAGTGCTGTTCGGGAAGTCCCCATCCCAGTGTGGGTAGTCCGATGAATAGAGCAGCGTCTGGTCGCTGCCCAGGAACCGAATAACGGTTGGGATCATCCACTCGCCCGGTTCCGCGCCGAAGAACACGCGCCCGCTCTTGAAGTACTCGCTCGGCTCCTTCGTGAGGAGCGGCGCCTCGAAGGGCCGATGCTCGTATTCCTCGTCCATGCGCTCGGCGAGCATGGGGATCCACCCCGTCATGCCCTCGAGGAAGGCGATCTGGAGGCGAGGGAACTTCTCGAGGATCCCCGCGTAGATCACGAGG
>Ga0184637_10001018_pt1 | contig 19622 bp, 11 predicted proteins | sample PLM3_127_b2_FD_133143 | JGI IMG/M metagenome (GOLD analysis project Ga0184637, IMG submission 133143) | Groundwater sediment microbial communities from an aquifer in East River, Colorado, USA - PLM3_127_b2 | ecosystem: Environmental > Terrestrial > Soil > Riparian zone | place: USA: East River... | reverse complement strand
CTCGCAGAAGAGCACCTCGCCTCCGCGCAGCGCCACCCAGTCGACGCCGGCCGCGAACTCCTCGAGCCCGCCGCGGTCGAGGCCGGGGAACAGGCGCGAGAGGTGGATCGCCAGCTGGAGCGCGCGCTCGCCCACCCCCAGGCGCAGGGCGACGATCGCGAGCCCGTCGGGGTCGACCGTGAGCAGCGAGTCGACACCGGCCAGCGCGATTCGCGCAAGCTCGGCCGACGGGGCAGCGCGCAGGGCCACCTCGTGCTCGAAGGCCGAGCAGCCTGAGAGCATCGCCCCGGGTCCGAACGACGCGATCGGACGGCCGTCGTCGCGGCGTACCACCTCGAGATCACCCACCAGGAGCGCCAGCGTGCCGCCGTCGGGCGGCGCTTCGACGTCGCCACCGTCCCCGATCACGCCGATCTCGGTGTGCGCGGCCAGCACCTCGAGCCCGGCGCTGCCGAGGCCGTCGCCCAGCCCGAGATCGCGCAGCCGCGCAGCCACGCTGGCGACGCGACTCACGCGGTCGGCCCGAGATCCGCGGGCGATTGCGCCTGCGCCATCCGCCACCAGCCCTCGAGGATCACGCCCACCGAGCCCGCGAGCTGCTGGAAGCGCTTCTCGTCGTCGGCGTCGAAGGCCTCGCCGTCCTCGCGATTCAGCAGCTGGGCCACGGCGAACACTTCGCCGCCGGCGTCGTGCAGCGGCACCGTCAGCACCGAGCGCGTGACGAAGCCGGTGGTGCGATCGACCTCGCGGTGGAAGTCCGGATCGGCGTAGGCGTCGGCGACGCGTTCGGCGCGGCCGCTCTTCGCCGCGCGGCCGACGATGCCGCTACCGAGCGGCATCCTCACCTCGAGCGGCACCCCGCCCTCTTCCTGCGCCACGCGCAGCCACAGCTCGCCCCGCGCGCGGTCCACCAGGTAGAGCGACGCCCGCTCGGCGCGGCACAGCCGGCCGATCTTGTACGTGAACGCGAACAGCGCCTGGTCGAGCATGCCCCGGAACGCCTCGTCGTTGGCCCGCGCGGCGGCGGCGACGAAGCGTTCGGCCTCGGCGGTGACCTCGTCGAGCAGGTCGCCGAACTCGGCGTCCGAGAGCGCGTCGACGCGATCGCGCAGGTCTTCCCTGCGCAGGTTTTGCGCCAAGAGGCTCATCATCTGCCGATTGCTCGCGAGCACGGCGTCCTTGAACGACGAGAGGCGCCCGTCCTCGAGGTGAACGATGCGGTCGGCGATGTCGAGGATGCGGTTGTCGTGGGTGACGAGCAGCACCGGAACGCCCTGCTCGCGCGCGAGCACCTGGAGTCGGTCGACGACGTCGCGTCCCGACTGCTTGTCGAGCGAGGCCGTCGGCTCGTCGGCGAGCACGATGCGCGGCTCCGAGACGAGCGCGCGTGCGATCGCCACGCGCTGGCGCTGGCCGCCGGAGAGCTGGCTCGGGTAGTGCTCGAGGTGCTCGCCGAGCCCCACCGCGGCGAGCATCGCGGACGCTCGCGACCGGATCTCGCCCGCGCTGCCGCCGTGCAGGCGCAGCGCCATCTCGACGTTCTGACGCGCGGTGAGTGCCGCGATCAGGTTGTGCGACTGGAAGATGTACCCGATCTGCTTGCGCACCGACTCGAGGGTGGACGGCTCCGCGTCGCGCAGCTCCCGGCCGAGCACGCGCAGCGACCCGTGCTGCGCCGAGCGCAGCGCGCCGACCAGCGTCAACAGCGTCGTCTTCCCCGAGCCCGAGGGTCCGGTGACGATCACGATCTCGCCGGCCTCGATCTGGGTCGAGACGTCGAACAGGATCTGCTTGCGCAGATCGCCGGAGCCGTAGTAGTGACTGAGACCCTCGATCGCGATCGGCGCGCCGTCCATCAGAAGACGTCCGCCGGGTCGAGCGCCCGCACCTTGCGCAGCGCGAGCATGCCCGAGAGCGCGCACATCACCACCGTGAGGGCCAGCACCGCCGCCCCGCGCTGCCATTCGAGCACCATCGGCAGGCGCGTCGCGCTGCCGACGACGCGATACAGCCACAGACACACGAGCGCTCCGGGGACGAAGCCGAGCGCGGCCAGGATCACCGCCTGCTGGATCACCACCCAGGACACGTAGCCGTTCGAGTAGCCCATCGCCTTGAGCGTGGCGTACTCAGGCAGGTGATCGGAGACATCGGCGAACAGGATCTGGTAGACGATGATCGCTCCAACGACGAAGCCGATCACGACACCGAAGCTGAACACGGCGCCGATCGGGGTCGTCGCCATCCAATAATCCCGCTCGCGCGCGATCCAGCCCGCGCGCGTCAGCACCAGCACGTCTTCGGGTAGCAGCGTGCGGATCGCGTCGCGTGCGGCCTCGGCGTCGGCGCCCGGCTCGAGCGTGACGAGGCCGATGTCGATCTGCGTGCGCGGTCGATTGGGGAACAGACGCAGGAAGTTGTCCTCGCTGGTCAGCACGCTCCCGTCGATGCCGAACGAGGTCCCGACCTCGAACAGGCCCGCCACCTCGACGCGGCGATCGTTCACCTCGGTGACGATCGGCCGGCCGGCATCGATCTCGGCGGCTACCGGACCATGCTCCGGCCGCGACAACGCGTCGAAGAGCAGCGCGTCGGGGTGGCGTACGCGCGGGAGGTTCTCCGGCAGCCCGCGCGCGTCGAGCACGTGGTCGGTCGGATCGACACCGAGGACGAGCACGTTGCGCGAGCCATTGTCGAAGGGGTTCTTCCAGACGCCGACGCTCGCGTAGAGCGGGCTCACACTCGCCACGCCGGGAACGCCGCGCGCCTGGTAGAGGCGACGGCTCGAGAACGGCACCGTCTGCGCGATGTAGAGCGTCTCGACGGAGACGATCGCGATGTCGTAGCGGAGCTTCTTGAGATAGCGCACCGAGCTGTCGAGCAGCGACGTCCGGAACCCGAGCTGCATCAGGATCAGGATCACCGCGAAAGCGATCCCCGAGATCGCCACCCCGAGCCGCACTCTCTGGTGTTTGAGCTGCATCCAGCCGAGCGCGATCGCCATCTATCCAGCTCCGTGGCTCAGGGAGCGATCTCGACTTCCACTTGGAGATTCGTCAGGCCGGCGGCGGGCGCGCTCTCGTCGAGCCGCACCTCGACCTCGACGACGCGCGCGTCCTTGCGCGCCGCCGGGTCCGTGCCGAGGGCATCCTGCACGGCGACCTTGAGGTTCACCCACTCGACGGTCCCCTCGAGCGACGCGGCCAGCACCGGGCTCTCGACGCGCGCTCGTTGGCCGGCGCGGACGCGGCCGATGTCGTCCTCGTAGACCTCGGCGATCGCGAACATGTGGTCGGTCTTGCCGAGCTCGACGATCCCCTCCTCGCCGACGCGCTCGCCGTCGCGCGCATTCACATAGAGCACGCGGCCGTCGATCGGCGAGCGGACGTGGGCGCGCTCGAGCTCGGCGCGGGCGTGGGCGAGCTGCGCCGCAACGACGTCGACGCGCATCTCGCGCTCCTCGCGCAGCGAGTCGGACACGACCTGGCTGGTGTTGAGCTCGAGGTGGCGGGCCCGCTCGCGCTTCGCGTTGGCGAGCTCGGCGCGCAGCCGCGCGATGTCGGCCTCGAGCATCGGCACCGTGTCGAGCACTGCGATCACGTCGCCCCGGCGCACCGCGTCTCCCTCGTCGACGCGCAGCTCCGCGATCACCGAGCCGACGCCCGACGGCCCCGCGACGCGGTAGATGCCGTCTTCGGGCTCGAGCCGGCCCAGCGCGGTTACGCTGCGCTCGGGCGCCGGGCCCGAAGAAACGGGGGCGTGCGCTTCAGAGGACGAGCCGTCGAGGCAGCCCGGGCAGAGGACAGAAAGCGCGGCGCAGCAGAGGATCCGCCATGCGCGCATCGGTTGATCAATCCGCGGATTTCGCGGCATCGCCACCCTCCCGATCGAAGGCGGCTGCGTCGCCGAGGCCGACCTGCTCGAGCAGATCGGCCCGCTCCGCACGCAGCGCCGCGTCTTCGGGCGCCGCCGCGATCGCAGTCGACAGGTCGGCGATCGCATCGTACCAGATGCCGTGGCGCGCCAGCGCGCGATGGGACGGCCCGGGCTGCGCGAGCGCGGCGCTGAGCTCGGGCGCAGCCTTGACGCGCTGCACCGCGCCCCCGGCCACCACGTCTGCGTCGCGGGCGCCGGGATCGACGACGATCGCCACCGACCAGTCGTAGGTTGCGCCCGCTTCGAGCTCGGCACCGAGCGCGGCGAGATCGACGAGGTGGATCCCGGCGCGCTGCGACCCCGGCAGCGGCGCCTCCAGCAGCGGCTCGATCGCGCCGTCGGCGATGATGGAGACGACGATCGGCACGTCGGTGTCGCGCGACAGGTACCACGCCAGCACCGGCTGCGCGCGCGTCGTCCATCCAATGTGATCGGGGGCGAGTGCTTCGATGCGCGGTGCATCGGCGCCGCCGCGCGTGCCGCCACCGGTGCGAACGCCGACCGCACCGCGGCTCGGCGGCACGTAGACCGAGAGCCGCGAGTCGCGGCGCCGTTCCTCGCGCGGCTCGGCGGCCACGGCGCTGGCATCGACGCCGATCCGCAGCGCGCAGAGCGCCACCCCGAGTGTCAGGAACCGGACCCGAGCGAGTCTCATCGCGAGCCTCCCGCAGCGTCTTTTCGCTCAGCGTACACCCGATGGATCGCGATCGGCTCGCCGCGTCCGCGCAGCACGTGCTCGCCGATGAACTCGGTCTGGAAGCCGTCGCCGAGGTGGCGGTGGGTGGTGCCGCCGACGAGCACCCGGAACACCGGCCCGTGCCCGTTGGCCGCCTCGGCCTCGAACTCCTCCTTGCGAAAGCTCTCGAGGCGCGCCGCGGTGTTCACCGTGTCGCCTACCGTCGTGTACTTCATGCGCGCGCGGCTGCCGAGGCTGCCGACGATCACCTCGCCGGTGAAGAGCCCGATCCGCATACGAGCCGTCGGGAGCCCGCGCTGGTCCCACGCCGCATCGATCTGCTCGAGCGCGCCGCCCATCGCCAGCGCACAGCGGACCGCGGTGCGGGCGTCGTGCTCGACCTGGGACGGCGCGTCGCGGCGGATCGGCACGCCGAAGTTCGCCTTGATCCCGTCGCCGGTGTAATCGTCCACGAACCCGCCGTGCGCCTCGATCACCTGGGTCATCTGGTCCATGTACTCGTTGACCCACTCCATCAGCGCCTCCGGATCCATCTTCTCCGCCGCGGTGGTGTAGCCCTTGAGGTCCGTGAGCATCGCGGTGATGACCAGCCGCTGCGTGCGCGGTCGACTCCCATCCATGAACTCGCCGCGGCGCTCCCAGAGCTCGTCCGCGACCGAGCTCGACACGTAGCGACCGAAGAGGTCCATCACAACGGCGCGCTCCGCGCGCGCGCGGCGCGCGACGTCGGCGAGTACGATTCCCCCCGAGCCCAGCGACGCGGCGAGCGGCCCCGCCGCGGGCACCCAGAACCCGGCGTCGAAGAGCAGCCAGCTCGCGCCCGCGAGCAGCGCAGCGCCGCCGAGCACGCCGGCAGCCAGCGCCCCGGGACGGCGCGCACCCGCCGCCAGCCCCGCCACCAGCAGGCTCCACGCGGCGATCCACGCGACCTCACCCGACGCGCTCCAGAAGCGCAGCGGCCGAGCGCTCCCGTGGGCCCAGCGCAGCAGCTGATCCGCGAGATGCGCGTGCACGGCGATTCCGTACACGGGTTGGTCCGACACGGCGGTGCGGAAGTCGTCTCGGACGCTCGGGGCCGTGGTGCCGATGATCACGATCCGGTCGCGCAGCGCGTCGGCCGGAATCGCCTCGTCGAGTGCGGCATCGAGCGGATAGGACGCAAAGTCGGATGCGGCGAAGTCGAGCAGCACCTGGTAGCCCCGCGCGTCTACCCCCGCATAACCCCCGTCGCCGCTCTCGAGCGGCGGAATCGATGTGGGCCCCAGGCGCACGTGCTCGGGGCGCACGGGATCCGCTTTCAGCGCGATGCCTTCCCGGTGCAGGTAGTGGAGCGCGAGCTGGAGCGCGAAGGCGGACGACGGCCGACCCTCGTCGTCCCACAGCGTCAAGATTCCGCGGCGCAGAACGCCGTCCCGGTCGGCGACCATGTCGTTGAAGCCGAGCGAGTCGCTGCTCGCCACGAACTCGGGCGCCGCGACGCCGGGGACTCCCGGCTCGGGCAGCTTCTCGATGAACACGAGGCCCGGCACCGCATCGGCCAGTGCAGCCAGCTCCGCACGGCCTTCGGGATCACCGACGGGAACGTCGCGATAGAGATCGACGCCGATCGCGCGCGGCTCGTGGCTCGCGATCCAGCGCAGCGCGCGGGCCAGCGTCGCGTCGGGCAACGGATAGCCGTGGCGGCCGATCTCGTCCTCGCGGTTCCGCACCAGCGTGATCGGAGCCGGTGTCGGCTCGGACGCGGCGCGGCGAGCCGCCAGCGCGTCGTAGAGCAGGAGGTCGGCGCGCTCCAGCGCGCCCGCGGCCCGGAGCCCCCACACACCCGCTCCGACCGCCAGGCCGATCCCGAGAGCGGCCGCGAGGCGCGGGGCCGCGCTGTCCCGCGCGGAGGGCGACGGAGGCATGGCGACATCATACAAGCACCCCGATCGCAGCGGGGCGACCGATGCGGAGGATCACACATTGATCACGGGGCCACGGGCCTCATCACCAATCCAGTGATCGCGGGCCAGATCGAGGCGCGCTGTTCGGTGGCCGGCACCCCCGAGTGCAACATCCGCGATCTCGTGATCCTGAAGCTCGCGATCGACGCCGGCGACCTGAGCGTCCCCATCGCTCAGCGGGAGAGTTGCCGCAGGACGTGCGAGGTGAACGGCTCGAAGTCCGACAGGCGCTCGTGAACGATGGCACGAACGATCTCGAGATCGATCTCTCGATAGCTGTGAACCGCGACGTTCCTGCATCCGACCATCGAGCGCATGGCGCGCGAGTTCCGGCGCCAGCAGACCGGCCCGCTCCATCAGGTCGAAAGCCTCGCGGCTCTCCTGGGGGAGGCCCAGGCGTCGCTTGCGCACGACGTACGTCGACAGGTCGATGCTGGCCTCGCAGGCGCGCTGGAGGTTCAGCAGGATCGAGTCCTGCCGGGTCGGGTCGTCCAGGGGGTTCGCGTCGTCGCCGGCGTGGACCTCTCTCACTCGAGCCAGACAACGCTCGATGATCGCCGCCTTGTTGAGGGATGTCATCGGCCATGGATGCGGCCCTCGCGCTGGATGCGCTCGAGGATCTCCCGGCGCTCCTCGTTGAGACGCGCGTAAGCCGAGTAGACCCGGGTCTCGAAGCGCTCCCGGTGCGCTGGATCTGCGTCCCGCAGGATCGTTCCCCGCGACACCACCTGCGCCTGCATGACGGTCGGCACGCGGGCGAGGTCGATCAGATCCACGTCGCGACGCGCCGTCTCCGCCAGTACCTCCCGGGCTTCCGCAATCCGCCGCGGCGCGATCGCCTCTGCGGCGACCACGGCGAGATCCAGGTCGCTCGAGGACGAAGCCTCGCCGGCTGCCTCGGATCCGTACAGGTAGACCGTCGTGGCCTCGGGGATGGCTGCGACCAGCGTCTCGACGAGCGCCGCCAGCCTCGCGGTTCCGCGCTCTGCGTTCGGCATTGTGGCAGGGTATCGCCGGGAGGGCGTCGAGTCCGCCGGCGCCGCCGGATCACGAATCGATCACGGTTGCCGACGCCCGCCGGTGATAGGATGCGCCGACAGGCTGATCGGTAGAGAGCCGAAGCGAGGTCGCCGTGGCGCATCGTGTTCGCGGTCTCGGGGTTGCGCTGGTTCTGGCGGGGCTGCTTCCCGCCGTTGCCGCCGCCGTCGACGGCAACGTCGTGCTGGAGAGCGCGAAGCTCGCCCCGCCCTCGGTGGTGGGAGCGGCCGACTACTTCGGCTCGGCGATCGCGCTGCTCGGAGACCTGAACGGCGCGGGCGGCCCCGACCTCGCGGTGGGCGCCGACTTGGACGGAAACAGCGTGGGATCGGTCTCGATCCTGTTCCTGGACACCCAGGGAGCCGTCGTCTCCGCCACCAAGACCAACGGCACGGCGCCGTTCGGCGGCGGTCGCTTTGGCCACGCGCTCGCGTCCCTGGGCGACATGGATGGCGACGGCAACCCGGAGCTCGCGATCGGGGCGCCCGAAGCGTCCGACGGCAGCATCGGCACCGGGGTGGTCTGGATCGCCGAGCTCGATCGAACCACCGGCGCGGTCGTGGGCACGCCGCTGCGCATCTCGAACGGGACGAGCGGTTTTCCCGCCGCGCAGCTCGAGCACGCCGACCAGCTCGGCAGCGCGCTCGCGGCGGCCGACTTGAACGACGACGGCAGGCCGGAGCTGATCGTCGGCACCCGCTGGGACGATGACGGCGCGAGCGCCACCGGAGCCATCTACATCCTGTACCTGAACGCCAACGGCACCGTGGCGCAGGCGACGAAGGTCAGCGACACGGCCGGCGGCCTCGACGGGGCGGCTCTCTCCGCAGACATCCAGTTCGGAACCGCGATCGCCGCGATCGACGATCAGGACGGCGACGGCCAGACCGATCTTGCGGTCGGCGCGCCGATCACCGGCACGGGCCGGATCTTCCTGCTCTTCTTGACGTCGGCCTGTGGCGCGCCGGCGCCCAACGCATGCGCGGTGAAGGCGGGAGCGGCCGGCTACCGCCTGATCGCCCACGGGGTCGGCGGCTTCCCGATTCAGGATGCGGCTCCCGTGACCTTCGGAACCTCGCTCGCGTGGCTGCCGGCGTCCTCATCGCTCGCCAACGACCGCCTCGCGGTGGGCGACTCCCAGTTCGGCCCGCAGGCGCGCGGCGCGGTCTGGCTGTTCGAGGCGGTCGAGGGCCTGCTGCTCGCCCCGAAGCGCATCGCCTCCTCGGAGAACTGGGGTATCGCGCTCGACGAGCTCGACAAGCTCGGCTTCGGGGTCGGTTCGCTCGGCGATCTGAATGGCGACAGCGCGACGGATCTCGCGATCGGCGCGATCGACGACGACGACGCCGGCAGCTCCGCGGGCGCCGTCTACCTCGCCTACCTCTCGCCCTGCGCCACGATCATCTCGCGCCCGAAGATCTTCCACGACCCGACCGACGTGGGCCGGGATCCGTGCGTGACGGTGCAGCTGCCGGCCTCGCCGGTGCTCCACCTCTACATCCAGTCGGGCGGTGACGTCTCCGGGAACCCCGCGAACGCGTGCACGGGAGCCCCGGCCGCCGGCGATGAGATGTGCGCGTGGGACGTGCGCATCTCGGTCGAGGCGCCGCTGTACGTGCAGGGCTTCACGCCGGCGCTCTCGGGTCTTTACACGAGCAACCCGTCGCAGACCCCGCACGAGCTGCGCGTGAACTGGATCGGCCCGAGCGCGCCACAGAACGGCGCGATCAAGATCGGCGACGTGACACTCGGAAACGTCGGGCCCGGTGGGGAGGTGGCGGTTGCCGCGGGCAGCGGCGCGGTGGGCGCCGATCTGCAGCTCCAGACGATCGGGGAGCGCACGCTCGGGCTGCCGGAGCCCGCCGTGTTCCTCAGCCTGTTCGCGGGGGGCGCGGTGCTCGCTGGGCTCGCGCGGCGCCGGAGGCGGAGCACCGCGCTAGGCCTGGCTCTGACTCTATGGATCGGACTGACGGTTTCCGAGCCCGCCCGCGCCGCAACCAGCATCTCGGGCCAGGTGCGCATCACCCCGGGGCAGGCCGGCTTCAACCCTCCCGCCTACGGAGGAGAAGGCTTTATCGGCTCAGCCCTTGCGCCCCTCGGCGATCTCGACGCAGACGGGACGCTGGATCTGGCCGTATCCGCCGCTGCCTACTGTTGTACTTACCCGATCCAGCGCGTCTTCACGATGTTCCTCGCAGAGCAGGGCACCGTCCTCGGCTTCGAAGACGAGCTGCGCTCCAGTGCGCCGAATCAGGATTTTGGCTCGGGCATGGCCCTGCTCCCGGACCGCGACGGAAACGGCGTCCAGGATCTCCTGATCGGCGCACGGGCTCAGGACGAAAATCCACCCTCGCAAGACCACACAGGACAGGTGTCAATCGTGTTCCTGAATCGGGCCGGGTTCGAGGTGGCACCGCGGGTCGTGATCCGGAACGGGCTCGGCGGTCTGCCGGCCGGCACGCTCGAACCGCAGCGGTACTTCGGGTCGGCCGTGGCCTCGCTGGGCGACGTGGACGGCGACGGGACGTTCGAGATCGCCGTGGGCGCGTCGCACTCGTATGGCGGGAACCCGGTTCAGGGCGGCGAGGTCTGGCTGCTCTCGCTGAACGCGGCCAACCAGGTCGTGGCCTATCGCGAGATCACCCTGCCCAGCATCGGTGAGCCCAACTCGTACGACATCCATTTCGGCGACTCGCTCGCCTCGGTTGGCGACCTCGACGGCGATGGCTACGGCGACCTCGCCGTGGGCGCGCCCGGGCAGGTGCCGGTGAGCGTCCAAACCGGCGCGCTCTACGTGCTCTTCCTGGAGCCGCACCCCGTCAGCGGCGTGCAGGTGAAGAGCAAGCGGCGCATCAGCCCCGGCGAGTCGGGTCTCGCGTTGGGCGTGGGCGTGGGTAGCTTGGAGCTCGGACGCTCGCTGGCCTGGATGGGCCCGTTGGCGGGCGGTGGCGGCGTGCTCGCCGTCGGCTTGAGCAGCCGTCCGGACTCGCCCAGCGCGGGTGCGGTCTACATGCTCCGCGTGAAATCGGATGGCACGGTGGGTGGGGCCTACCGCATCGCGTACAACGAGCCCGTGGGCGCCGTGATCTCGGCGACCACCGACACGTTGTTCGGCCACTCGCTCGCCGCGCCCGGCGATCTCGATGGCGACGAAATCCCGGATCTCGCCGTGGGCGCGCCGTTCGCGTCCCCAGGCTCGGTGTTCCTATTCTTCCTGAAGGACGCCGACCACGACGGGCTCGACGACGTGCTCGACAACTGCCCGAACGTCCACAACCCGCAGCAGGCGGACGCCGACGGCGACAAGGTCGGCGATCTCTGCGACAACTGCCCCGCGCTCGCGAACACGCCGCAGGCCGATGTGGACAGCGACGGCGAGGGCGACTCGTGCGAGCCAGTCGAGATGCAGCTCACGACGACGGGAACGCCATCGTCTCCCTCATGGAATCTCTCGGTCGAGTGCGGCGCCTACACGGTGACGCGCGTGAACGCCGCGATCGTGATGCCGGCGGGCTCGACGAACCCGAAGACACTCACCTTGAACGGCGCCTCGATCGGCGGTGGCTCGGGAACGTCCGGCCCGGGCCTCGTCTCACCCGCTGGCGTGCGCAGCGATGCGATCTACTTCTCCGCTTTGGGCAACGGCAGTGGCGGCCGGCTGTGCACCGCGCTCGATCCACCGACCTTGCTCGGCACGCTCACGACGGGCGCGATCGGCGGCACCCAGCTCGCCGCGGCCGCGCTGACGTCGGAGGGCGTCGGTGTGCCCGGCTTCGGCCTCGCGCTCGCGCGTGACGCCGCGGGCAACATTCCGCTGGCCGACGTGCGCCTCGTGAACGGCGAGCCGCTACCGATCCTGCGTCTCGAGCTCGGACCCGCTGTGACCACCTCGGGCGGCACGCGCTGGGACGTGATCGCGAAGAACGCGAGCGCGGAGTTCCACCGCGTCACCTTCGGTTTGATCGCGCCTAATGGCACGACCACGAGTCAGATGCGCTGGGTCGGCTGCAACACGGCGCCGAACGGCAGCGGTGTGCGCAGCTGCACGGGCGGCACCGGCTTCGGAACGACCACGAGTGCGTCCAACTCTTTCACGCAGGGCCCCATCGCTACCCCGCCCGGCACCCAGCTTCCCCATACCCTTTACGTCTCGCTCGTCGGCAACCGCCCCTCGCAGTCGTCCCAGCTCACCTTCAATCCGGTGAACGGCCCCACCCAAGTGACACTGGGAACGGTCGAGCTCGACGCAAGCCCCGATCTCGAGCCCGCGCTCACCGTCGACGGCGTCGAGTCGGTGACTGCGAACCCGCTCCAGAAGGCCGACTCGGGCGTCCCGAGTCCCACGCAGCTGCGCCTGATCGGCGCGTTCAATCCCGCCGATGACGTCGACGGCGACGAGGTTCAGGATCTCTCGGATGATTGTCCGTTCGCCTTCGACTCGGCCCAGCAGAACCGCGGCAGCTTCCTCGACGACACCGACGACTCCGATGCGTTGGGCGACGCCTGCCAATGCGGCGAGTCCACCGGCGACGGTGCCGTGCTCTCCCCCGACGACTTCAACACGATCCGTCTTTACCTCACGGGTCTGATCACCAATCCCGTGATTGCCGCGGAGATCGCGGCGCGCTGCTCGGTCGAGGGAACGACCGACTGCAACATCCGCGATCTCGTCCTGCTGAAGCTGGCGATGGACGCCGGCGATCCCAGCGTCGCGACGAAGTGCGACGCGGCGCTCTCGCCGGCGGCGCCGTGACTGTGAGAAGATGAACGGATGGGCCGCCGGGCTGCTGCGCTCCTCCTGCTGCTGATTCCCACGTCTGCCGCTCCGGCCTACGCCCAGTCCGCGATCGTGCTCGATGGCTCGCTGAACGGCCTGACCGACGACCTCACCGCGCAGCCCGGCCCGAACTACGAGATCGGCGAGGCGCTCGGCGTCCAGGTGGGGAGCAATCTCTTCCACAGCTTCTCGCTGTTCAGCATCGCGACCGGTGACAGCGCCACCTTCACCGAGGATCCCGCGCTGAACGCGGGGCTCCCGCCGATCGGCAACGTGATCGCGCGTGTGACGGGCGGAGTGCCCTCAGCAATCGACGGCCTGCTGCGCTCGACGATCCCGAACGCCGACCTCTTCCTACTCAACCCGGCCGGGGTGCTATTCGGCGGCGGCTCGGCGATCGACGTGCCCGGCTCGCTCACGATCAGCAGCGCGCACTCGCTCGTCTACGCGGGCGGCACCGAGTCGCTGAGTACCGTGGTGGCGGCGAACCCGGTGCTGAGCGCGGCCGCGCCCGAGGCGTTCGGCTTCTTGGGTGGGGCGCCCGCGGCCGATCTCGAGTTCGTAAACCCCGATCCGATCTTCCCGAAGCTGCTGCGCGTGCCCGATGGTGAGACCTTCACTGCGATCGGCGGCAATGTGCGCGTCGTTGGCGTTGGGAACAGCGCTCAGCTCGTGGCGTCCGGGGGCCGCGTGCAGGTCGCGGCCGTCGGCTCTGCCGCGATCGAGGTTCCGGTCGACCTCGCGAGCTGGGACGTCCAACCCGCTTCATCGACACAGTTGGGCGAGGTGCATCTCGAGGGTGCGTCCGCACTCGACGCGTCGCAGTTCGATGCGAGTCTGCCCCAGGGTCAGGTCGTGATCCGCGGAGGCCGCCTAACTCTCGCTGATCGCGCGATCGTGCGCGCCGGCGGGCAGATCGCTGGTGACACTGCGGTGGACATCGCCGTTGCCGAGGACGTATCGCTCGACGGCCGCTCGGAGCTGCGCACCGAGACTCTGGGCGGGCTCGCGGGCGGGACGCTGCGTGTCAGTGCGTCGGAGATATCGCTGGCCGACCAATCCCTCGTGCGCACGCGCGTGTTCGATTTTGGCGGATCCGAGCGCGGCGGCGATATCAGCCTTCGCGCGGGCACCGTCGAACTCGACCGCTCGAGCATCGTGTCGAGCACCGAGGGCTCGGGGGCGGCCGGCAACGTCGAGATCGTCGCCGACCAAATCAACGTCGTGTCGGGATCGATCAGCGCGGTCAGCAGCACGCTCGGTCCCGGCGGAGAGATCCAAATCAAAACCGGCAACCTGTCGGTGCGCGGCGGGGTCGCCGAGATCGTCACGACCAATGGCGTCACCACGGGAAATAGCACGGCCGGTGGCGACATCGCGATCGCGGCCACGGGTTCCGTCGCGGTGCGCGATGGCGGGCTGATCTCGGCCGAATCAACCGGGTCGAACCCGGGCGGAGCTGTGCGCATCGGGGCCGCCGTCCTGGAGGTTTCCGGCGAGGGCCTCGATGCGGCCGGCGCGCCCCGGCCTTCGAGTGTCCAGAGCGCGGCGCTGGCATCGGGTGACGGTGGTTCGGTGGACATCGTCGCCAACGAGGTAGCGGTTCGCGGCGGCATCGTGCAGGCCTTCGTCGCGTCGAGCGCCAGTGGCGGCGGTGGCGGCATCGATATCTCCGCGCGGCGCGTGAGCCTCGAAGACGGTGGACAGATCTCGACGACGAGCGCCGGCACTGGCGACTCGGGTGCGATCGACATCGCGGCGATCGACGAGGTGTCTGCGGTCGGGAATACCGTGATCGCAGGAACATCGACTCCGTCGGGAATCTTCTCTCGATCCTTGCTGAGCGGCGACGCAGGCGATGTCCGCGTCGAGGCGCCCGTGATCCGCGTGGAGAACGGAGCCGAGATCTCGACGCGTGCGGTGACGAGCGGCAACTCCGGAGACATCACCCTCGCGGCGCCGCAACTCGTGCGCGTGGCGGGTTCTTCGGTGATCACGGCTCGGGGTGTCGACGGCACCGGTGGCGATGTCCTGGTCGATACCGAGCGCTTCGAGGTGCTCGACGGCGCGGTGGTCGACGTGAGCACGAGCGGAACGGGACAAGGTGGTGAGATCCATGTTCGGGCGGGCGACGTGCTCGTGGCCGGTGCGAGTTCGAACGGCCAGCGCGCCTCGCTCGGGGCGCAGGCCGACTCCAGCGGCAACGCCGAAGGCATCACGATCGAGGCGAGCCGGACCGTCGAGATCGGCGATGGCGGTCGGATCACTGCGCTGTCGCGAGGAGAAGGCGGCCCGGGCAGCATTTCGATCACCGCCGGGCGAATCGTGGTCGGCGGAGAGGTGACGGCGGAGTCGTTCGGCGGCACCGGTGGCAACGTGTCACTGACATCGCGCGGGGACCTCGCGATTGCAGGTGGCCAGATCACTGTGCGCTCTGGCCGCGGAGGCGGTGACGCCGGCAGCATCTTCCTCTCCGCGGCGCGCGTCCTGGGACGAGGAGGGATCGTCGATGCGAATGCCGATGCATTCGGAGGCAACGTGGAGATCACGGCGAGTGAGCTCGTGCACCTCGCGGGCACCCAGATCAGCGCGGTGTCGCGCGGCGGCGCGAATGCGCAGGGGCTCGCGGGCGGGAACATCCTGATCGACCCGCCCGCGGTCGTGTTGAACCGGAGCACGCTCACGGCCAACGGCTTCGGCAACGCCAACGGCGGCAACATCTTCATCGCGGGCAATCCGCTGCTGATCTCCGCCGACAGCGCGATCACCGCGTCGTCGCAGTTCGGAACCGCGGGGACGATCGTGTTCGCCTCGCCGAACGCCGAGGTCGCGGGCGAGCTCGCGGCGCTGCCGAGCGCGTTCCTCGACGCGTCCTCGCTGCTGGCCGAGGCCTGTCTCGCGCGCGAGGAGGTGAGCGGGACGTTCACGGTGCGCTCGACGGGCGCGCTTCGTCCGCCGCCCGACGCGCCGCTCGGGCTGGACGCGGGTCGCGCCGGCGAGCAGTGCGAGCCTCGTTAGGCTGCGGCCTCGCGATCGATGGCGCGCCAACGCACGACGCTCGCAGCGGTCGCCCTCGCGCTGGGTGTGGCCACCATTGGCCGCGCGCAGGAGATCCGCCCCGGCGACGTCCGGCCGGAGCTCCCCGCGCCGGGCCGGGAAGCGGCGCCGCGCGTCGAGCTGCCGCCGTTCCCGGAGCCGGAAGGCGAGAGCCGGTCTGCGGCAGGGCTGCGCCTCCGTGTCGAGCGCTTCGAGATCACCGGCAGCACGGTGTTCTCCGCCGACGAGCTCGCGCGCGCGGTGGCGCCGTTCACGGGCCGCGAGCTCGGCACCGAGGACCTGCTCGCGGCGCGCGACGCCGTGACGCGCCTGTACGTCGACGCGGGCTATGTCACCTCGGGCGCGGTGCTTCTGGATCAGGATCCGGTCGGCGGCGTCGTGAAGCTCGAAGTGGTGGAGGGCGCGCTCGCGGATGTCGAGGTGGACGGCAATCGCCAGTTTCGCGACGGCTTCTTCGCGAGCCGGCTCTTGCGCGCGGGCCGCGCCCCGCTGCGCCTCGAGCACCTCGAGGCGGCGTTGCGGCAGCTCCAGCGCTACCCGCTGATCGAGCGCGTCGACGCGGTGCTCGAGCCCGCGCGCGTGCGCGGCGAGAGCCGCCTCGTGCTCACGGTCAGCGAGGCGAGCCGTTTTCATCTCGGCCTCGAAGGCAACAACGACCGCTCGCCCGCGGTCGGCAGCTGGGGCGGCGCGGGCGACGCCGCGCTGTTCAACCTGGCGGGCTGGGGCGATTCCGTCTCGGGGCGCGGCGAGCTCTCCGAGGGCGTCGGGGACTACGAGGTGCGCGGCGACGCGCCGATCACGCCGTGGGATACGCGCGCCGCGCTGCGCTTCCGCCAGACGCGCGTGGAGCTCGTCGAGGCTCCGTTCGACGAGCTCGACATCGTGTCGCACGCGCGCACGTGGGGCGTCGAGCTCGAGCATCCGCTCTACCGCGACGATCAGGACGAGCTGTGGGTCGGCGCGATCGGTGAGCTGCGCAAGCTCGAGACGCAGGTGATCGGCCTCGACTTCTGCTTCGAGCCCGCGGCCGACTTCTCGAACCCGCTGCCGAGCTGTAGCGGCCCGCACGCGACGGTCCTGCGCGCGAACGCGGCCTGGACGCGGCGCAGCGCGAGCGACGTGGTGGCGCTGCGCTCGCTGCTCTCGTTCGGCGTCGACGCGTTCGGGGCGACGGTGCACGGCGACCGCGACCTCGCGGACGGCCGCTTCGTCGCCTGGCTCGCCCAGGGTCAGTGGGCCCACGTGCTCCCCGAAACGCTCTGGGGGTCGCACCTCGTGGTGCGCGCCGACCTCCAGCTGGCCAATGATCCGCTGCTCTCCTTCGAGCGCTTCGCGATCGGCGGCCGCACGACAGTGCGCGGCTACCGCGAGAATCAGCTCGTGACAGACAGCGGTGTCATCGCCTCGGCCGAGCTGCGCGTGCCGATCTGGCGCGATGGGCTGGGCCGCCATCGCCTCGAGCTGGTCCCGTTCATGGATTTCGGGCACGGTTGGGACGAGGGGCCGGACCCCGAGAACGATCGGCTCTGGAGCGCCGGCGCCGGGCTGCGGGCCCAGATCCTGGACGGCTTGTTCGCCGAGGCCTGGTGGGGCGGGCAGATCGAGAAGGTGGAGGATCCCAATCGCGTGCTACAGGATCACGGCGTGCATCTCCGGGTGCGAGCCGATGTCCCGTAGCGCCCGCCACGGGTTGGCGGCGTGGGCACTCGCGCTCGGCCTCGCCTCGGCGGCGCCCGCCTCGGTCTGCACCCCCGAAGCGGCTCCGGTCGCGCCGTCGAGCCCGGCGGAGGCGGCGCTCTTGCAGGGCAACGCCGCGCTCGGGCGCGGCGACGCCGAAGCCGCGCTGGTCGCGTTCCGCGAGAGCGAGCGGCTCGCGGTGCAGGAAGGCTCCGAGCGACTCACCTGGCTCGCCGCCGCCAATACCCAGCGCGCTGCCGTCGCGGCGGGCGCGCTCGAAGGCGTCGAGGCGCGACTGGCGGTGCTGGCGGCGGGCGACGGCGTCGCATCCGCCCTCCGCCCAACCTTGCTCGTCAACCTCGCGCGCACCTACGTGCTGCTCGCCGCACGCGACGCGGCGCGGGCCGACCGCGCGCGCCGCAGCGCCGCGCTGCTGTTCGCGCAGGCCGCCGAAGCGGCGGATCGGGCCGGAGACGCGCGCACGCGCTCCTACGCGCAGGGCTACGCCGGCACCCTCTACGAGGAATCCGGGCACCTCGACGAGGCGCGCACCCTCACGCGCCGCGCGCTATTCGACGCGAGCCGCGCCGAGGCTCCCGACGCCGCGTACCGCTGGCACTGGCAGCTCGGGCGCATCGAGCGCGCGGCCGGCGACCCGGAGCGCGCGCTCGCGGCGCTGCGCGAATCCGTCCGCATCCTCGACACGCTTCGCGCCGAGCTGGCGCAGGGCGCCGCCGGCGACGCGTTCGCGTTCCGCGACGCGGTGGAGCCCGCCTATCTCGAGCTGGTCGATCTGTTGCTGCGGCGCGCCCACGCCGCGGAAGCAACCGATACCGAATCGCGTCAGTCTGCGCTGCGCGAGGCGCGCGACACGCTCGAAGCCCTCAAGGCCGCCGAGCTGCGCGACTACTACCGAGACCCGTGCCTCGGCGCGCAGCGCCAGACGGCGGCCGAGTCGGTGCCCGGCGCGGTGGTGCTGTATCCGGTCGTGCTCCCGGACCGGGTGGAGCTGATCGTCGGCGACGCCAGCGGGTTGGCCGTCTACACGGCGCCGGTCGACGGCCGCACGCTCGTCGAGACGGTGCGGCGCTTCCGCCAGCTGCTGCCCAAGCGCACGACGCGCCAGTTCCTGCCGCTCGCGGAGCAGCTCTACGACTGGCTGATCCGCCCGGCGGCGCCGTCGCTCGACGGCCGCGCGATCACCGCGCTGGTCGTGGTGCCCGGCGGCGCGCTGCGCACGATTCCATTCGGCGCGCTGCACGACGCGCGCATGGGGCTCTTCCTCGCCCAGAAGGTGGCGGTGGCCACCGCGCCGGGGCTCTCGCTGACCGACCCGCACCGGATCGATCCGGACCGCGTCGAGCTGCTCGCCGCGGGCATTTCGCTGGCGGTGCAGGGCTACCCGGCGCTTCCCAGCGTGCGCGCCGAGCTCGCCGACGTCGGCGCGCGCTTCCGCGGCGTGACGCTGATCGACGAGAGCTTCAGCGCCGAGCGCCTCGCGCGGGAAGTGCGCACGCGCCCGTTCGGCATCGTCCACATCGCCTCACACGGCGAGTTTCGCGGCGAGGCCAGCGAGAGCTTCGTGCTCGCCTACGATCAGAAGCTCTCGATGAGCGAGCTCGGTGACGCGGTCGGCCGCACGCGCCTGCGCAATGAGGCGCCGCTCGAGCTGCTCACCCTCTCCGCCTGTCAGACGGCGGCCGGCGACGACCGCGCCGCGCTGGGCCTCGCGGGCGTGGCGCTTCGCGCCGGCGCGCGCAGCGCGCTCGCGACGCTGTGGTCGGTCTCCGACGAGGCGTCGGCAAAGCTTGTGCAGCGCTTCTACGCCGAGCTTGCCGGAGGCGCCTCGCGCGCCGAAGCGCTCCGCCGCGCTCAGCTCGAGCTGCTCGAAACGCGCGCCTACCGGCACCCGGGCTACTGGGCGCCGTTCCTGCTGATCAGCAGCTGGCTGTAGCGCCTCGCGCGCCCCCGCATGGCGAGAGCACGCGACGCTTCAGCGCGTCGCGTGCGCGAGCGCAGCCGCCACGTCGGCTTGGCCCACCTGCTCGAGCAGCGCCGCGCGCTGGACGGCGGCGCGGGCGGATTCCGGGTGCGCATCCGCGATCCGGGTGATCGCGTCGAAGGCGTCGATCCAGTAGCCCGATTCTGCCAGCACGTGGCCGCGGTGCGCGGGACCGCCCTCCGCCAGGCGGCGCTCGAGGTCGGCAGCGGCGGGCGTGTAGCGGAGCGCCGCGCCGGCGACCCGGTCCAGGTCGCGATGTCGGAGGTCGGGAATCAGCGCGACATAGAATTGGTAGGTGGTGTCGGGCGCGAGCTGCACGCCGTGGTCGGCGAGCCGCAGCGCGTGCAGGCCGGCTGCCACCGGCGGCTCGACGCGCAGCTCGAGCAGTGGCTCGGTGCGCTGCTCGTCGATCACGGTCAGCTCGACGGGCGTGTCGCTATTCGCGAAGACAACCCAATACAGCGTGGGCGAAGCGTCGAGCGTCGCGCCGACGTG
>Ga0184637_10001017_pt1 | contig 19626 bp, 20 predicted proteins | sample PLM3_127_b2_FD_133143 | JGI IMG/M metagenome (GOLD analysis project Ga0184637, IMG submission 133143) | Groundwater sediment microbial communities from an aquifer in East River, Colorado, USA - PLM3_127_b2 | ecosystem: Environmental > Terrestrial > Soil > Riparian zone | place: USA: East River... | reverse complement strand
CGCGGCCTCGCTCACCGCCCCCGCGCGAAGCTCGGTCGAAAGCGCGAGCGCCGCGGCGTAGCGGTGTCCGGGGCGGATTCCGAGAGCCCGCGCTTTCTCGTTCACCCAGAGGAGAAACGCCTGGGGCTTCTCCTCGGCCACCACCGCCATCGGCTTTTCGAGCCACGCGGGATTCTGCTGCGCCAGGATCTGGAGAGGAAAGGCAGGCAGATCAACGCAAGCCAGCCGGCGCACGGCACACCTCGCGGTAACGACGTCCCGGTCCTCGACGCTTGTCCTTGATAACATCGATCTCGACCTCACAGGGTTTGTCGGGACTCCGCCGCGCTTCGCAGCGGAGAGAGATGAGAGAGTTGAGCGAGCTCGATTCTCGCGTCTTCTCAGTGAGCACCACGACCGCGGTCGAAGTCTTCTGCGCCAGACCGACGAGCTTGGTGATGAAGGGGACGGAGATACCCCCGCGCTTTTTCGGAAGGCGCTCCGCCTTCGTCAAGACTAAGGCGGACGGACCGAGGTCGAGAACCACGAGGCCGAAGCCTCCGGAGCGGGTGAGCTCGACGACCGCCCGGCAAGCGGCGATCCCATCCGAAACGCGCACCACCGCGAGCCTGCCGAGGTCGATTCCGGACTCCGCCGCGTCGGGAGGGAAGAACGTGCTTTGAGCGAGCGTCACCCAGGCGACGGGCTCGTCTTTCCCCTGAGCTTCGAGGACGAGACCGAAGGCGACGGTCAGGTTCGCGGAAGCGCGATGCCCGGAGATCTCGACGAGCCGGCCCGAAAGGGGCTCGAGCCCCCAGAAGTCTCCGACAGGGGAGGGAAGTCCTGCCGAAAACGACTGTGAGAGAGCCATAATCTCTTAATCAAGAGTGCGCCGGACCTCGATGACCTTTCCCAGAATCCTGCACTCGCCGGGCTTCGGTACGATGACCTCGAACGCCGGGTTCTCCGGGTGAAGCTCGATCTTTTCGGGCCTCTGTCCGGAAATCCGAAGGCGCTTGACGGTGGCGTCGTCTTCCACGAGCGCCACCACGATCTCTCCCGAGCGCGCCGTATCCTGCCGGCGCACGACGACGAGATCTCCAGGAAAGATTCCGGCGCCCGTCATGCTCTCCCCGCGCACCCGCAAGGCGAAGACTTCGTCGGCGTTGCGGGTCTCGACCGGGACATAACCCTCGAAATCCTCGATCGCGGTCGAGAGCGCTCCCGCCTGGACCCGCCCGAGAACCGGGACGAGCCGGGGGTGATTGGAGCCGCGCGGAAGCGGAAGCTCGAACCCGCGGGACTCGCCCTCCCGCTTCGAAAGCCGGCCTTCCCGAACGAGCGCTTCGAGATGCGCGCGCGCCGTCTCAACCGCGCAAAACCGAAACGCCCGTTGGACTTCCCGGATCGTGGGGGGCCGGCCCTCGAGGAGCCGCTTTTGCACGTACTCGAGGACACGGGCTCTCGTCTCCCCGGGGGGCGTTGCCGGCATGGGAGAACGATACCAGACAAATGTCTGGTATGTCAAGATCTCAAATGAGCGTTCTTGCGGTATCCATACGATCCATCTAAAATGTCCATATCAGTGGGAGAAACGATGAAGTCCACCGTAAAGAAAAAGACCTACAACCTGGATGCAGAGATGATCGATCGCGTCCGGAGGCTGTATCTCGCGAAGACCGATACCGAAGCGATCCAAAAAGCGCTGCAGAAAGCGATCGAGGACCATGAGATCCAGCAGGCACTCGAAAGGATGATGCGGGAAGGCCGCTTCCGGACGGTTTACAAATGAAGTGCATGCTGGACACCAGCGTTTACGTGGGCGCCATGCGATCCGCGAAAAAACGAGCCGAATTCACGGTGGCCTTCACGCCTCTGCTTCCCGCGACTTATCTGGCTGCCGTCGTCGCTTACGAGCTCTATATCAATGCCCAAGATCGGCTGACTCGCCGCCTCGTCGAAGAGTTCGTCGCTCCCATGGAGCGAACGAGTCGCGTGATAGCGCCCACGTTCTCCGACTGGCTGGGCGCGGCCGAGGTTATCTCGGGCATCGAAGAGCGGGACCGCTCGTGGAAATCCAAGCTTCCGGCTCTGCTCAACGACATCCTGATCGCCCTCTGCGCCCGACGGGTTGGTGCACATCTTTTCACACGCAACGAGAAGGATTTCCGATTAATCCGGCGTCATCTGGAGTTCTCATGGACGGTCGTCCCGGCATGAAATAAGAAAGACGAGAACGGAGTGGCCGGCCTGGCTTATCGGTAAACGTCCTTACGATGACCGATCTTGAGCACGATGATGATCAAAGCCCTCGCGACGCAGCTGTAAAGAATGCGGAAGTGACCTACACGGATCCGGTAAACGTCTTCGTAGCCGGTGAGCTTTCTCGAACCTTTCGGTAACGGATTCTCCGCGAGATCGAGCATGGCGGCTACGACCCGCTTCTGATCGTCTTTCGAAAGTTTCTTGAGCTGCTTCTCTGCCGTCCGCGAGATCTCGATCTTATATCTTGCCATCGAGCTTGAGCTCGGAAAGCACCTCCGAGAGAGGCCGCGTCGGCTCGTGTCGAATTGTCTTCAGGTCTTCGATGTCTTCGAGCTCCTCGAGTCGATCCAGAAGAGCTTCCTGGATGAAATGATTGACGACGATTCCCCGTGACTTGCAGTATTTCTCGATGGCGTTCTTGAGCGCCCTGTCGATTCGAGCGCTGATCTGTATGGTTCCCATGACCACCTCTGAGGCTATGTTAGCACCTGCTACCTAGATCAAGCAATTCATACCATGAAGGCGGAGAAGCGGCTCCCCGGGGGGGAAGGAGCGGGCTAACTTATTTTTCGAACGAGCTGACGTCGAGCGACGTGTCCCCGATGGCGAAGCGAGACATCTTCGCGCCTTTTGGAACGCGGAAGGAAAAATCGCAGGTGTATGACGGCGAGGCGTTCAGCTCGCCGAACGACTGCGCGGTCTTGTAAGGCTTGTCCGCCTCGTCATACAGGACGGGCTTCGGGAGCGGCACGGGCGTGAACGAGGCAAGCACCTTCACTTCGATCGAAACCGTCGCGAACTCGTTCTCTTCCCCCGGCCGGATTACGCCTCTCACGATGTTGTCTCCCGGCGGGCAATCCTGCAGGCTGACGTTCCGAGCGCGCTCCAAGCTCTTCACTGTGATCTCGAGGCCCTTGTAAACGCCCGGCGTCTGCATCGCGCCCGCCGCGAGCAGGACGAGACCCAAGATTGCCACTTAAAGCGGCCTGTCCGGCCAGATCATCGTCCGCCACATGTGGGACGAAGGCGTGTCGTCCCAGCCGAGGCCTTCAGCCGGCTGTTTGAAGTGGCGCCCGACGATGTCGACGAAAGGGTCGATCGCGACGACGGCGTTCCGGTCGAACGAGTAGAGGTCGTTCACCGTCACCAGGCGCGGATGCTCGTACCACTTGTGGTTCCTCACCCAGTCGTACGTGCGCTGCAGGTACGGTTCCGGCTGGTAGTCCTCGCCGAACGTTCGGAAATAGCTCTCCGGATACTCATACCCGAATTCCGTATCGGGATAAAAGCGAAGCGTCTGGTGGTAGCGAATCGCGAACGTGGTGATCTCCGGAACGTAGGGCTCGAAGAGCTGGGCGCCCCACCAGCCGTGATCGGGGTGGATCATGTTCAAAACGACGTCGTGAAGGAGGCACGCGAGGACGATCTCCTCCCGCATTCCCGTCTTGAGGGCGCGCGTAGCGCTCTGCAGCACGTGGTTGGCCGGGGCGAATCGATACTGGAAGAAGTCGAGGACCGTCGGTTTGTCCGGCATCTTCTCGATCGGCCGCAGCTTCCCCTCACGGTTCGGCACGAAGAGGTTTCCCGCCCCCCGCCGGCTGGGCCGGCCAAGATCCTGATGGCCCGCTTCGAGCTCCGCCACGGTGGGAAACTTCTCCGGCGGCGGGGCATCGAGCTGTTGCTGCATGTAATGCTCGAGCGCATCGGCTTTCTGGTCCGCCGTCATGACGGCCAGCGCTGCCGCACCGCCTACGCTCGAAATAAAGGCACGACGATCGATTTCCATGGGGGCCGCCTCCTGTCCGCTTGGGACGTGATCTTCCGTGAGAATACGCCTGGCTGCATCACGAGTCAACGGGCGGTTCGAGGCGGTTCGAGGGACGCAAGCAAGGCTCCGAATCTCCGATTGTCATAGAATCTCTTCCGTAATGGAGAAAGACGCCGGCGGCGGATTCGATCAGACCGTCGTTCAGGATGACGCCGAGCGCGCGCGCTCCAAGGATCGGAGCGAGGCCCTCCCGCGCCCCGAAGTTCCCGGTTACGACATGGAGCAGAAGCTCGGCGCCGGCTCTTACGGCGAGGTCTGGCTCGCGATCCACAAGAACACCGGCCGTAGAGTTGCCATCAAGTTCTTCTCCCGCTTCAAAGGCCTCGACTGGCCGCTTCTGAAGCGAGAGGTGGGAAAGCTGGTCGAGGTCGTGAGCGAGAGGCGCGTGGTGCACCTCCTTCACGTCGGCTGGGATGCCGACCCTCCTTACTACGTGATGGAGTTTCTCTCCGGGGGCTCGCTCGCCGATCGGCTGAGCGGGCGGACGCTTCCCGTGCGCGACACCGTCGCCGTCGTTAGAGAGGTGGCCGAAGCGCTCGTCTACCTTCACGGGAAAGCCATCCTCCACTGCGACCTCAAGCCCGCGAACGTCCTCCTCGACGACCGCGGCCAGATCCGCCTCGCGGACTTCGGCCAGGCGCGTCTGAGCAGCGAGGCGGGACCGGCGGTGGGAACTCTCTTCTACATGGCGCCCGAGCAGGCCGAGGCGGGCGCCCGCCCCGACGTGCGCTCCGATATCTACTCGCTCGGGGCGCTCGCGTACACGATGCTCACCGGAAAGCCCCCCTACTCGCGTGCGTCCGGAAGCGAGGGGATCGCGACCAGCGGTTCCACCCAGGAGCGCATCGAGCGGTACAGGAAGCTCATCGACGAGTCGCCTTCGCCCTCGGAGCATCACCGGGTCGAGGGAATCGATCGCGCTCTCGTCGCGATCATCGACCGCTGTCTCGAGAAAGATCCCGAGAAGCGCTTCGAGAACGTGCCGCACGTCCTCGAATCCCTCGCGGTACGGGAGCGCCGCGCCACCAGAAAGCCTCTCGTCGTCCTCGGTCTTCTGGGCCCCTTAGCACTTCTCGCGGCGTTCGCGGGAGCGGGCCTTTGGGCCCGGCATCAGGCGGTTACCCGCGCGACCTCCGCCCTGACCGAGCAAACCCTCGAGAGCGCCGAAGGCTACGCGGAGCTCATCGCCACGGTCGTCGACCGCAACCTCTCCGCCGTGAGACGGCAGGTCGATCGCGAGACTAAAGAGACGGATGTCGTTCGCTTCCTGGAGAGAGCCGGTGACGCTGCGAAGCCGGCGCTCCAGAGCCGGACGGACGCTCTTTACGAGAACTATCGAGACCGGCATATCCACAACTGGGTCGTCGCCGACGCGAATGCGGTCGTCCTCGCGCGGACGCCGTTCGACGCGCGCGTGGTCGGCTCCCGGTACGCCTATCGCGAGTGGTTCTCGGGATCCGAGGACGTGGCGCCGGAGAAGGCTCCTTCGGCCGCGACCCCCCGGAAGGCAACGGGGATCTCTCTCGCGTTCGAGAGCACGGCGGCGGGAAGCCCGCTATTGGTGAGCGTCGCGAGCCCCATCTGGTCCGAGGACCGGACGCGGGTCCTCGGTGTTCTCGCGGCTACGGTTCATCTCGCGACGTTCAACGAGTGGATCGCGGACGCCGAGGGTCCGAAGAACGACACCGGTTGTCCCGATCGGTTCGCCGTCCTCCTGAACCGCGGCCAGCTCGTCCGGCATCCCTGTCCCGCGGATCCCGCGGCCAAACTGCCGATGGGTCGCGGCGGTTACTTCGAGACCGACGGTGTGCAGCGCCTCGTCTCGAGCGGCGCTGGCCGAAGCGACCGCTACCTTGACCCGCTTCGCGCCGGGAGATCGCATTTCGCGGCCATGACCCGGTTCCGGGAGAACCCGGACTGGATGACCATCGTCGAGCACGATCGCATCCTGGCGATGTCTCCGATCACCAGCCTTTCGGACAGCTTCGCGACACTCGCGTGGCTCGCCGCGGGGTTCGGGCTCGCCGTCGTGCTCGGACTCTGGGCGCTTCTCTACCGGCTCATCCGAGAAGAGCCGGCGAACACCAAGCGGAAGGACGTCCTTTCGCTCGGCCTCTGAGCGCCGCCATGCCGAAGCTCGTCGCTCGAGGACCTGGCTCGGAGGAGAAAAGGTGCCGGCTCCGTCCGGAAAGACCCGTTCGCCTCGGCCGGCACCCGGGCACGGGCGATCCTGCCGTCGATCCCTTCGAGGTTTCGTGGGAAGGGAAGCTCTCCCGCAACCAGGCCGATCTTCGGTGGGTGCGCGGACGGCTCGAGGTGGAGCGGCTCCAGGAAGCAAAAAATCCTCTCTTCTTCAAGGGTGAGGAGAAGACGTCCTTCTTCATGGTCCTCGGCGAGCACTTCGTCGTGGGGGAGACCACGTTCACCCTCTCCGAGGATCGGGTCAGCGTCGCGAGCGACGATCCCACCCCGCTCGAGGTCGTGGGCTACACCATGGCGGAGATGCGGGAGACGCGCTATCGCGATCCCGATCAGCGGATCGAGGTTCTCGCGACCCTTCCCGACGTCCTCAGGAGCGCGGCCTCCGACGAAGAGCTCTTCTCGCGTCTCGTGCTTCTCCTCTTTGCCGCGATTTCCGACGCCGACGCGGCGGCGATCGTCCGGGTCTTCGGGAAGGACCATCGGGTCGAGGTGTCCTACTGGGACAGCCGCACCGCGACGACGTCGGAGTTCAAGCCGAGCAAGCGCCTCATCGTCGATGCCGTGGAGCATCGCCGTCAGAGCGTGCGGAGTCTCTGGAGCGGGGCTTCGGGGGACCTCCCCGAGTACACCATCTCGGATGCCCTCGACTGGGCGTTCTGCACCCCGGTTCCGGGGGAGGCCTGCGCCGGGTGGGGCCTCTATGTCGCGGGGAAATCGGGTGACGTGAGGGTCGACCTCCGTCCCGACATGAAGTTCACGGAGCTCGTCGCCGATCTCCTTGGCGCCATGCGGGACTTCCGAGCGCTCCAGAGACAGCAGGCGACTCTGGGTCGGTTCTTCTCGCCGGTGACGCTTCCGATGCTCTCGAGCGCGGACGGGGAGAAGGCGCTCGAGCCCCGGCAGACCGAGGTTACGGTTCTGTTCTGCGACCTCCGGGGGTTCAGCCGCGAGGCGGAAAAATCCCGGGACGACCTCATGGGACTCCTCAATCGCGTGAGCCGCGCCCTCGACGTGATGACGAAGTGCATTCACTCCCACCAGGGAGTCATCGGGGATTTCCAGGGCGACGCCGCGCTCGCGTTCTGGGGTTGGCCCCTCGACGACGGCACGTCCGCGATTCAAGCGTGCCGCGCCGCTGTCGAGATCCGCGAGCGCTTCGCGGTCGCCGCGGTGAGCTCTTCCGATCCTCTCTCGGGCTTCCGATGCGGCATCGGAATCGCGACCGGGGAAGCCGTCGCCGGGCGGCTTGGGACCGCGGGACAGTTCAAGATCGACGTCTTTGGGCCGGTGGTGAACCTCGCCTCGCGTCTCGAGGGGATCACGAAACAGCTTCGCGTGCCGATCCTCGCGGACGAGAACACCGTCTCCCGCGCGAAGTCCTCGAAAGCGGGAGACGACCTCCGGTTCCGCCGGCTCGCGAGGCTGCGCCCCTACGGCATGGACCGGGCGGTCACGGTAAGCGAGCTTCTTCCGAAGGGAGGGGAGCCCAACCTTCTGGACGACGCCGGGGTTGCGCTCTACGAGAAGGCGCTCGACGCCTTCGTCGCGGGGGACTGGAATCAGGCGTTTACGCTCCTTCACGAGGTCCCGCCGTGGGATCAGGGGAAGGACTTCCTCACCTCCCACATCCTGAGCCACCGCCGCGAGCCTCCTCCGGGGTGGGACGGGGTTGTGGCGCTCGAGAGCAAATAGCGTCAGAGAATCCCGTCGAGGTCGAGGACGAACCCTTTCAATACGTCTCCGCCTTCGAGAGTCTTCGGATGATCGACGCATTGGACCGCTGCGCCGGGACGGTAGACGTAAACGCGGTCCTCCAGCGGGTCGATGAGCCATCCCAGACGGGCGCCGTTCTCGACGTATTCCGACATCTTGCGCTTCAAGCTCTCGAGGTTATCTCGAGGAGAACGAAGCTCGCACACGAAGTCCGGGCAAAGCGGCGCGAAACGTTCCTGCTCTTCCTCGCTCAAGGCGTTCCATCTTGCAAGCAGAGCCCAGGCGGCATCGGGGGAGCGCTTGGCTCCGTTCGGAAGCGTGAAGCCGGCGTTGGAGCCGAAGCACAATCCGCGGCCGTCCTGGTCCGACCAATTGGCGAGCCGCTGGTTCAATTGGCTACTGCGCCATCCGGTTTTGGCCCCCGCCGGAGATAAGGTGACCAACTCGCCGGAAGCCGTGAGCTCGAGTTGAAGCTCAGGGTTGTCCTGGCAAAGCCGATAGAACTGCTCTTCGGTAACTTCCATGTTGGACTCTGTCTTGATTTAACGACGAATCACGGGATCGGAACTTTCCGCTTCAGCTCCTCGAACCAGTTGAGGACGACGTTCAATCGCGCCGGGTCGTTCTTCACCATGACGAAATGTCCATCGGGAGTCACGTCGTAGTTCGCCATCGTGGTGCCGGTGCCGTAAGCGTATTGCCTCTCGAAGAGAACCTTCGGCGTTCCGGCCGTGAAACCGGAATCGGTAGAGACATCGATCGCCATCATTTTTTCACCGTTGCGGTAGAAGAGCTCCTTGCCATCCCGACTCCACCGCGGCTGGTTTCCTCCTTCCGTGGAAATCTGAACTTTCGCTCCCGGGTCGGGGTACGGCTGCACGTAGATCTCCATGCGTCCGGACTCGTTCGACGCGTAGGCGAGGAATCGCCCGCCGGGAGAGATCTGCACGCCCCCCTCGAACGCGGGCGTGCTCAAGAACACCTTCCGCTTCCCTTCCCCTCTCAAGGGAACGAGAACGATGTCCCCGCCCGTCGCGTGGCGAATGTCTACAATTGCCAGAAACTCACCGTCGGGGGATACCGAGGTCGGGTAGAGGGCGGCCGCGTCGACCAGAAGGGATTCTTCACTCGAGCTTCCGTCCACCGCTTTCCGGGCGATCTGATCCCCACCGCGATAGAAAATGCTTTTCCCGTCGGAAGACCACACGGGGTAGTCCTGTTGCGAGCCCGGCCCGAACGTGACCCGCGTCATCGTGTCCCGGCGAAGGTCGACGAGCCACACTTTACCGTCGGCCGCAACCGCGAGACTTTGACCGTCCGGCGAAATTCGCGGTTTCATGTAGTCCCGCGGGGTCGAAGTCAGCCGGTGCTCCTCTCCATCTCGGGTGACCCGAACGACGTGTCCCCAGGCGAGAGTCCTCGGAGCGTACACGAGAGTGCCGGTTCGCGAGACGGCAAGCTTCGCTTCCCCCAGAGGGCCTACGGCTACTTCGTCCAGAACCACAACGGAGGCGTCGGTGATCTCGCACTTCTCCTCGTCGAAGGGCGCCGCGAGAATCTTATTGTCCCGCGCAAAGAGCAGGTGACCCGTGGACAAGTAGATGGGATTCGTCGCACGCTCGACCACAGTTCGTGTGACGCGGGTGTCGAGAAAGATGGCATCGATACGAGTTTCGGAACCGGGCTCGAGTGTCATGACGCTATAGAGGGCGGCTTTTCCGCCAGGGAGAACGAACGGCCAGCGGTAGGGTTCTCCCTTCGCCCCCGGTTTCGTCAGCCTTTCGGGCGAGCCTCCTAGCGCGGATACCCGAAAGAGCCCGTCTTCGCTCCCGTAGACGATCTGCTCGTCTGGACCCCAACTCACACCGCGTATCAAAGCGGACTGGGCGAGAGGAATCACGAGACCGTCCGAGGTCGAGACCTTGCTCAAGGTGGCGGCTGTGTAAACGCTCAGGAAGCGTTCATCGGGCGAGAAGGATACGCCAGTGGCGAGGAGTATTCCCGGAAGGGGATTCGACTCGTATGCATCAAGCGGCCGCAAATATGCTGTTCTCGTGGGCCCTTGCTGGGCGACGTAGGCCAGTTGCCTCCCATCGGGGGAGATCGCGATGCCGGGGCCGGACACGGTGTAAATCTCGACTCCAGGGGGCAGTGTGAGCTCGAGCCGTGTTACGTCGGCAGGAGCAGCCCTCTCACCTCGGAGCAGGGCGGCGAGAAGCGCCAGAGCGAGGACGCCTGTGATGGCCCAGGGCAAGAATCCAAAACTCTTTCGTCGGGTGTCAGTTTTGCGCTCCGGTGTTGCCGAAGCCTCTTCGATCTCGATCCGGGCATCGGCCATATCATGGAGGCGGTGCGCGAGGTCCTTCCGCAGACACCGGGCGAGAAGTGTGCGAAGCGCGAGCGGCGTGTCCGCCGGAAGTGCCTCCCAGTCTGGCTCCGTTTTCACCACCGCCGCGAGCGTGTCGGTGACGGTCTCTCCGGAAAACGCCCTGCGGCCGGTGAGGGCCTCATAGAAAACGCAGCCGAAGGACCAGATGTCGGTGAGCTTGTCGACCCTCTTCCCCCGCGCTTGCTCCGGGCTCATGTAGGGCGCCGTCCCCAGGATGACCCCAACGCGGGTTCTCTCGCGCGTGGGAGATTGAGAAAGGTCGTCGGTTCCGGCCGGCTGCTCCTCGAACGCCTTCGCCAGGCCGAAGTCCAGAACTTTGACCTTTCCCTCGGGAGTGACCTTGAGGTTCGCGGGCTTGAGGTCGCGGTGGATGACTCCCTTCTCGTGCGCCGCCTCGAGAGCTTCCGCGATCTGACGGAAGTAACCGAGCGCGTCTTCGAGCGGCAAGGGACCAGAAGTCAGGATCTCGGCGAGAGTCCTTCCAGGCACCAGCTCCATCACGAGAAAGTGAAGGTCTCCCTCTTTCTCGAAGCTATGAATGGTGGCGATCCCGGGGTGGTTGAGCGAGGCCAGAAGCTTGGCCTCCCGTTCGAAGCGGGCGAGCCGTTCTCGATCTCGCGCGAAAGCGTCCGGGATGAACTTGAGCGCGACGTCGCGGGCGAGCGAGATGTCCCGCGCTTGATATACCTCGCCCATGCCTCCAACGCCGAGAAGCGAGCCCACTTCGTATCGGCTCAGTCGAAGGCCAGAGTGAAGCGCCATGGACGCGAGCGCGTACTGTATCATCGCTCCGAGAGCAAGTAAGTCCCCTGTCTCGGAAGCCTCGGAAGCCCGTTTGACTTCAGGGAATCATGCCTGCTCTGATTGCCTGGGGAGTTGGGGGGAAATCGACCGCCGTGAAGAGCATCGGCAAGTACACCGTCCTGGGAGAGCTGGGAAAGGGCGGAACGGGTGTGGTTTACCGGGCGATCGACCCCATGCTCCAAAGAGAAGTGGCGATCAAGAAGCAGACGGTCGACGGGGTGCAGAAAGGGGAGTCGATCCAGAGGTTTTTCCGCGAGGCGCGCCTCATCGCCAAGCTCGAGCACCGGAACATCGTCACGGTTTTCGATCTGGGTCAGGAAAAAGACGGCGTCTACATCGTCATGGAGCTCCTCCGTGGGGAGGACCTGTCGGAGAGGCTCCGTTCGCGCCGGCACGTATCGCTGGAGCAGAAGGTGCGCATCCTCATGGAGGTGGGCCGAGGGCTCGCCCACGCGCACCGGAGAGGTGTCATTCACCGCGATGTGAAACCGCGAAACGTGTTCCTGACCGAGGACGGAGAGGTCAAGCTCCTGGATTTCGGACTCGCGCACATCTCGCAGTCGACGCTCACCGCGACCGGCCAGGTGATGGGCTCGCCTCACTACATGTCTCCCGAGCAGATTCTGGGCAAGAGGCCGGATCCGCGCTCCGACATCTTTTCCCTGGGAACGCTCTTCTACGAGCTCCTCACCGGAGAAAAGCCGTTCGACGCTCCCACTCTCCCGGGAGTCTTCGATCGGATCCTCGACACCGAGCCCGAGCCCCTGCGAGGTCTGGCGCCCGCCGTCGCGGAAGAGCTGTCGAGAATCGTTTCCAGGATGATGCGGAAGGCGGTCGGGGAGCGCTACGCCACGGTCGAAGAGCTGCTCCAGGACGTGACCCGATTCGAACGTCATCTGGCGCAACAGAAGTCGGAGCTCCGCCGTGGGGTCGAGGCCAGCGCTCGAAAGCTCCGGACTCTTCTCGCGCAGCATCCCGCGGCTCCGCCTCAGGCGGGAGCATCGACCGCCCGACTCCTGGCCACGGTCGAGCGTGAAGACTTGAGCTTCATGGCTCTCGTGGGTCTTCGGGATGGAATCGATATGGAGCTCTGGCGTCTCGAAAGGAGGGTGAGCTCCGCTCCCGCGAGCGCGCGGCGGAGCGTCGACCGGAAAGCCGAAGCCGCTTATCAGGACGCCCAGGAGCGGTTCGCCTCGGGCAACCTCGCGGCATGCCTCGTGCGAGTGAGCGAAGCCTTGAGGCTCTGCCCGGAGCACGGCGGCGCCGGCGAGCTCGGGGAAAAGCTGCGCCAGGCGGTCGTCGAGCGCGCGAGCTGGTTCGAGAACGAGACGGAGGCCGACCTCGACGTCCTGGTCGCCGCCTATCTCGCGTTCGACAAAGGAAGCTCTGAAGAGATCACCGGAGGCGGAGGACTGAGTCGAGATCCAGGAAAGGCGACGAGTCTGAGCGAGCTTCTGCTTGCAGAGCTTCCGGAGCGGCGACGCTCCGAAAGCGACTCCAAAAGCTGAGCTCGTGGATTACTCGATAAACGTCTGGCTCTGCTCTCTCAGGAACTGCTGCACGTAGTACGGTCCGCAGACGCCCTTGCCGCTCGAGCCGCTCGATTTCCAGCCACAGAACGGATTCACTCCCGGCCAGGCGCCCGTGGTCGAGCCCGTCGTGCGGTTCGCGTAGAGAATCCCCGCCTCCACCCGATCGAAGAACGTCTCGACTTCCGTCTTGTCCTCGCTGAAGATGCCCGCCGTCAGCCCGTACTCGACGCGGTTCGATTCTTCGATGGCTTCCTCGAGCGATCCGACGGGGGCGAGGGTGACGAAGGGGACGAAGAGCTCTTCCCGGAAGAGCCGGTGATCGCGGGGAAGCTCGTCCACGATCGTGGGAGCGACGAAGTAGCCGTTCGCGAGAGGGCCTTCGGTCAGGACTCTTCCGCCCTGGAGAATGCGCCCGCCGCCCGCGCGGGCCTCGTCCACATAGCTCTGGTAGGCGTCGTAGGCTCTTCGATTGATGACCGGACCGGTATAGCTCTCGCGCTTCGTGGGATCGGAGACGGCGAGGTTCCGCGTCTTGCCGACGAGGAGCTCGCGAAACCGCGATGCCACGTCGCGATGCACGTAGACCCGGCTCGTGGCGCTGCACTTCTGCCCCGAGAAACCGAAAGCGCCCCGCATGACGCCCTCGGCGGCCTTTTCGAGATCCGCGTTTGCGGTGACGATCGTCGGGTTCTTCCCGCCGAGCTCGAGAAAACACGGGCGCGGTCTCGTCTGGCTGAAATTCTGATAGATGGCGAAGCCCACTTTCTTCGAGCCGGTGAAGACGATTCCCGAGACCTTGGGACTCGCGACGAGCGTCTTTCCCACCTCGGCGCCGGAGTCCGTGAGGTAGCTCATCGCCCCCGCGGGGAGCCCCGCCTCGCGCAGGATCCCGAGGAGCTTGATGCCGGTCGTCGGAGCGTCGGGCGAGGGCTTGAAGACCACGGTATTGCCCGCGAGGAGCGCTCCCGCCGACATCCCCGCCGCGAGCGCGAGAGGGAAGTTGAAGGGCGCGATCACCCCGAAAACGCCGTAGGGCTTCAGGATGTCGCGTGTCTTCTCCCCGGGAGAGAGCCTCCCCATGGGGCGATCGAATCCCGAGGCATCCTCCATCTGCTGGGAGTAGTAGCGAATCAGATCCGCCGACTCCTCGGCGTCGGCGAGAGCTTCGTAGCGGTTCTTCCCGACCTCGAGGGTCATGAGCGCCGCGAGATCGTTCCGCCGCTCGCTGATGAGCTCGGCGGCGCGCCGTAGAATCGCGACCCGCTCCTGCCAGGGCGTTCGGCTCCAGCGAGCAAAGGCTTCGACCGCGGTTTCGATGGCGGCCTCGGTGTCGGCCGCGGTCGCCTCCTGGTGTTTCCCGATCAATAGATCGCGATCGATCGGAGATCGGTTCTCGAACGTAGGTCGGTTGTGGACCGCGCGGTCACCGATCCAGATCGGATGGGTCTTCCCGAGGCTCGCGCGGACGCTCTCGACCGCCGTCTCGTACCCTCGGTGCATTTCCTCCGGCGGCGCCGAGAGAGTGCTGTAGGTGATCTTGAAGGTGGTCATCCCGGGATTTTACCGGGATTTTACCGAGACGGGCTACCGCAGCGCTAATATCGGGTGACCGGGATGCGAGCGCTTTTGATCTGCCGAATGAGCACGCCATCGGTAGTGTGCAATCGAGCCCCGAGCTCCTGAGCCGTGGCAGCGGCGAAACCGTCGGCGAGAGAGCACCGAAGCTTCGCAACCCTCCGGGCTACCGCTTCATCCGGATGATGGATTTTAATCCCCGCTGCGCGAAGGAGCGTGACCGAGTCAGCTCCTGTAGCGCGAGACCGTTCTTTCGTGTGTATCAAGACTTCCGCCAGGTTCACCGCCGAGATATAGAGCACCAAATCACCTCGTCGGCAGGCCGCGAACAGCCCGTCGAGACGGCGTTGGGAGGGGTGTCCTCCCCGAATCCAGCCGATGGCGATCCCAGCATCCAGAACGCCGGTGCTCATCTCTTCTTGGCTTCGGTCTCGTTGGCTTCGGCCTCGCGCTCCCTGCGACGGCGCGCGTGCAATTCGTCGAGCGGATCGCGTCCGGTCTTTTTCATCCAGGACGAAAACCACGCTCGGGCTTCCCGAAGCATCTGGTCGAGGTCCCTGGATGAATCGTCAACCGGGGTGAACACGATCTCCCTACCGGCGCCCGGTCGCACGACGAGAGCGTCGCCGGCTCGAAGACCGGATCGTCGCCGGACCTCGGCAGGGATGACGATCTGACCCTTGGAGCTGATGCGCACTACCCGAGCTGGCTTTCCCATAAGTAAGAGTATATTGCTTTACGCGGTTCGTCAAGACCGAGATCGAAGACTCGGCCGCCTTCGGTGCCATTCCGCGAGGCGCGGGTCTCGGGCCGGGACATGTTCTGCTCGTGGTAGACCGCCCCTCCGAGAGTTGTGAAGAAGATTACATCATCGAGCTCGGGTGTTTCCATGCTTGACGGCGGCTCGGTCCCTGCGGGAAAATCACTGCTTCCAACCGGTACCCCCATGGAAGGAACTCTCGACGAGACACCTGTCCCCGCGGTCGTCCAGAGCTTCAGCGCCAGCGGCAAATCCGGCGTCCTCCACCTTTCGCGGGGGAGCACCACCAAAAGAATCTATTTCAAGGACGGGGCCATCGTCTTCGCGAGCTCCGACGACGCCGACGAGCGTCTCGGCGAGCGGCTGGTGCGCGCCGGGGCTCTCAAGCGCGTTGAACTGGAGCTCGCGTGCCGCGTTCTCGCGAGCTCGCACCTTCGGCTTGGCGCGACTCTGGTGGAGATGGGCTATCTCGCGACAGACGAGCTCGACCGCCGGGTGAAGGAGCAAATCACCTCGATCGTCCATTCGCTCTGTCCCTGGGAGAGCGGTGAGTTTCGAGCCGAGATCCGCGACAGTTCGGTCCCCCCCGATCTGGAGCGCGATGACCTCTCGACCGCGCGGCTTCTGATCGAAGGGGTGCGCCGGATCGAAGACTTCGCGACCGTAAGGCGGGGTCTCGGCGATCTCAAGGGCCTGTTGAGCTATGCCCTCGATCCAACGAAGCTCCAGTCTGATCTCGATCTCACGCCGGCGGAGGGATTCGTTCTCTCCCGGGTCGACGGCGCCACGAGCCCGGGGGAGATCGCGAAGCTGTCTCCGCTCGGGGAAGAGGAAACCCTCCGCTGCGTTTACGCCCTCGTAGCCTCGGGCATCCTCGAGGTGCGGAGCGCCGCTAGAGCGGCGGTCGTCGTCTCACCGCCGCAGGAGCCGGAGCTATCGCCTTCGGCTCTCCTGTTCCTCGAGGAAATGCACGAAAAGCAGCGGGCATCGGCCGGGAGCACGCTCTACGAGCTCCTCGAGGTTACGCCTGAGGCGTCTTTCGACGCGATCAAGGCCGCCTACTTCCGGCTTGCGAGAAAGCTCCATCCCGATCATCGATCGGGCCTCAAGCTCGACGACGCGGACGGCGTTTTCGACGATCTCTATCTTCGAGTCAAGGACGCCTACGAGATCCTCTCGAGCGAGACCGAAAGGAGGCGCTACGATTTCGGACTCTCGCGGAAAACTGAAAGTCAGGCGCGCGTGCAGGAGACGGCCGCGGCCAACCCCGCGCCCAGAGGAAAGTCCACTCTCGAGCATGCGCATACGAAGACCTTCACCTCGAACCAGACGGCGCGGATCCATTTCGGAAACGGCGAGCGGTACTTCGGAGACGGGCGCTACCACGAAGCCATCGAAGAGCTCCGGACGGCGGTTCGGCTGGACCCTTCGAGGGCCGAGTATCATCGGGCGCTCGGGCGCGCTTTGTCGAAGAACCCGAAATGGAGGAAGCAGGCGGAGGACGCATTCTCGAAGGCGCTCGAGCTCAATCGATTCGACGCCGACTCTTACGTAGGGCTGGGCGAGCTCTATCACGAGGGCGGGCTCGAGACCCGGGCGAGAAAGATGTTCGAGGAAGCGCTCGCCCTGAATCCGGACAACGTTCACGCTCGCGAGAGGCTTGGGTCGGGACGCCCTGAGAGCTCCACGTTCGCAAAGTTGAGGGGAATGATGAATCGCTCCCGAAGCCAGTAGCGGCAACCACTCCTCCATGGAAAAGCGCCTCTATTTCGTCCTCGGCGACCTCTTCGTGAACGCAATCGCGGGAGTCGCGGCGGCGTTTTCCGCCCACGCCCTCGTCGCCCCCTCCTGGCATCCGCTCGTCGCGATGCCTCTCGGCATGTGCGTGGGCGCGGTCGCGGCTTCCGTCGTCGCCTTCCTCTTCATGCCTTTCTTCGGGGCCTTCGAGGTCATGCTCCCGGCGATGCTGACGGGGATGCTCGCGGGAATGAGCGCTTCGATGCTCGGAGCGCCGGTGGTCTCTGGAGCTTCGATCGGGCTCGCCGTCGTCGCCTGGGTCTATTTCCTCACGGCCATGGCCGCGAGATCGCGCGATGGACGTTCGAGCCGAGCGTAAGTGGGACCGAGCCGCGGCGCGGTTCGACGTGATGACGGGCCTCGGTCCCGAGAGACGCTGGGGTCCCATCAAGCGCGAGCTCTTCTCCCATATGGGGGCGGGAAAGATCCTCTTCGTCGCCACGGGCTCGGGGCTCGATTTCGAGCACTTTCCACCGGGCCGCGACATCCTCGGGATCGACATCAGCAAGAGAATGCTCGAGAAGGCGGGACCGCGCGCCTCTCTCTATGAGGTCTCGGGAGGATCCCTCGTTCTCCGCCATATGGACGTCGAAGCGCTCGACGTCCAAGACGGGACGTTCGACCAGGCCTTCACCTCCTGCACGTTTTGCTCCGTCCCGCGTCCGGTCGAGGGCTTGCGAGAGATCCTTCGGGTTCTCAAGCCCGGAGGCGATCTTTACATGTTCGAGCACACCGGTTCTCGTTACTTCCCGTTCAACCTCATGCTCCACGCGATGACGCCGCTCTCGCGCCGCATGGGTCCGGACCTGAACCGGCGTACGGTCGACAACGTGGCCCGCTCGGGCTTCAACCTCCGTGAGGTCCGAAACTACTTTCTCGACGTGGTCAAGACGATTTATGCTACCCGCCCGCCCGTGGCTCCTCAGTCCTCCACGGAAAACGCGTCGAGCCTCTCGAGGTAAGGGGTGAGGAAGCTCGAGAAGCTCTCGGTGTCGTCGAAGTAGATCCCCGAGACCAGCAGGTACACGACGCGCTTGTCCTTCTTCGCCACGAAGACGTTTCCGAAGGGCCGGCCGTCCGCGAGGAGAAGTCCGAACCGGGACTCCTCGCCCCAGTGGAAGAGCTCGTTTTTCTCCTGCACGTCGACCTGCACATCGCCGAAGACGTAGAACGCGACTTTGGTTCCTCCCCAGAGCGAGACGTAGGTGGTGTTCGCGTCGCTCACGCTGGGCTCGAACGTGACGCTGTGGGAAAGGTAGGGCGCGTCGTCGTCCTCGGGGAGGTCGTAGACGTACTCGATCTCGAAAGAGTCGTCGATGTAGCGCGTCTTCTGAAGGGTCTCGCCGGAGGGGTTCGGGGTGTACCCCTCCATCCAGCCCGTCAGGTGGGAGATATCGACCACGAGCTCCCGTTCACCCGCCGCGAGGGCGACGTTGGTCGCGGTCAGGTTGAAGAGAGCTCCGAGTCCAATCACCGCTCCCAGTGAGGCCACGAGCCCGAGCGGAATGAGGACCAGGATCCAGATCCATGGCCGCGGGCGGGAGGGGGGGGCTGGCCGCGGGGGCCGAGGTCGCAAATGGGCGGGCCGGGTCGTTTCCATGACGGTTTCGATCTCGTTTCGCCGGATTTTGTGGGGACGACTCCATTGTACCGAAGCCTCGGCGCAGAGTGAATCAGCATGATCTGGCTAACAGACCGCGGGGCGGAGAAATGGCTAAAGTTGCCGCTCGGCCGGCAATGAGGCCGGTCCGAGCGAGCGGTGTGGGGCTTCTTCTCCGTAGCCTCACACCGCTCTTAATTGCTTCCGCCTACGCCCTTCCGCCTTCGCCCTTCCGCCTTCGCCCTTCGGGCTACGGCGGACCCGCCGAAGCGCTCCGCGCGAAGGCGGGCCGGGCCCCGTTGACCGCCCCGCTGCTCACGCGTTTAGAACGGGACGTCGTCCGCGGTGGCTTGGAACGACTCCGGCCGCCCCATGTCGGATGCTTCCGGGGGCGGTGGCCCAGAATCACGGGACATTCCGGCAGAGGAGCCGTCTCCTCCGCGGCCTCCGAGCATCACGATCTGATCGGCCTTGACCTCCGTCGTGTACCGCTTGACGCCTTCCTTGTCCTCCCAGGAACGGGTCTGGAGCCGCCCTTCGATGTAGACCTGCTTCCCCTTGCCCAGGTATTCCTTGGCAATCTCGGCGAGCTTTCCCCAGGCGACGACCTTGTGCCACTCCGTGCGTTCCTGGCGCTGGCCGCTCCCGTCGTTCCAGGTCTCCGTGGTCGCCAGGTTCAAGTTGGCGACGGCGGTTCCCTCTTTCGTGTAGCGAACCTCTGGATCCCTGCCCAGGTTCCCGACCAAAATTACCTTGTTTACGCCTCTCATGAATTTGCTCCTCCTGGGTATTTATGACGAAAAAAAACCACGCGGACCTCCTTGCCGAGCCTCAGGGCTGTCGCGGCACGGTCCGCATCAGATCCTCGAGCTTCCTCCGGGCTACCCGCTCCTGCGCCGTCCGGGGGAACTGCTCGATCACGCGCTCGTACATCACGTTCGCCTCCGAGCGGCGTCCCATATCCTCGAGGGTCATCGCCTTCTTCAAGTAGGCGTCGGGGCGCTTATTGCTCTGGGGGTAATCCCGGATGATCTTGTCGAATTCGCCGAGAGCCAGATCGTTCTGCCGCTGAGCCAGATAGCTCTCGCCCATCCAGTAATGGGCGTTGTCGGCGAGATCGCCCCTCTTGTCGAGCTCGAGGACGTCCTTGAATCCCGAGATCGCGAGGGCGAAGCGGCCCTG
>Ga0184637_10001016_pt1 | contig 19647 bp, 33 predicted proteins | sample PLM3_127_b2_FD_133143 | JGI IMG/M metagenome (GOLD analysis project Ga0184637, IMG submission 133143) | Groundwater sediment microbial communities from an aquifer in East River, Colorado, USA - PLM3_127_b2 | ecosystem: Environmental > Terrestrial > Soil > Riparian zone | place: USA: East River... | reverse complement strand
TTTAAAAGGCGTCATCCATCGGATTGTAGAATTCCAAAAACGGATCGAGGTAGAGACTCATGATCTCGTCGGGGGAGAGCGCCCGATTATAGATGCGCACTTCCTCGATTGCGCTGTTGAACCATTGAGAAATATGCGTCGTCAGCGTGTTGTTGCCCACGGCTAGTGCGCCGATCGACAACGGGACCGATATGGATGACTTTGACAAAGTGCCTTCGACTGTTCGAGTCCTAGCCACGCTTTGGGCGTTGACGTACATCAACGCCCCCGCGTCGTCATCCGAAGCCTTGAAGGAAAACGCCAGGTGCAGCGATGGCCCCAGCGAAGCAATAGCAGTCGAAGTGTAGATCAAACCTCCACTGCCGGAGCGAAAATACTCTATGACGAACGTGATCTTGTTGTCGTTGTCTTTTCTGACGACTATGAGGTCGTAATCCTGCCCAGTGCAGTTGTCGCCGGCAGGATCGTTGCAGCCTCCCAAGATCGATTCATAGGCTGCAGAATCCGTCAGATTCATCTGCGCGACTACGGTCAGATCATCGACGATCGTCGTCAACTCCGTCGTGTCAACGGCATTGTTCGTCCCGTTGAATCTTAAATTTGGTCCGAACTGCCCTTGACTCCACGTCGGACTCCCCGTCAGTGCACCACGGTTCCCCCTGCCGGAAAGATCGTAAGCCGTCAGCCCGCCGGACTCGTTGAGAATCCAGTGACCGACCACGCCGCGATAGCGCGGATGATTGGTGTGCGCCAGGCCATTGGTCTCGAAGTAGGCGGGCTTGCGGATATTCTGCGAGAAGGCAGGCGACGCCGGCGCGCCCCCGAGGGCTATCGACATGGCGCCTTTGAATGTCGTCGCGGACATCGTCAGCGTCGTATTCGTGTACGCTCCCGCCGTCGCCTTTTCGCCCGTGATCAGACAGTGCCCGCCGCCGAGTCCCGCGGTATCGCTGTTGTCCGTGCGCTCGGTGATGTTGGCGAGGTCGGCATTGGTCGCCGCGCCGCAATTCGCCGTCGAGTTGGCGTTATTGCTCGTGCCCTGGACCAGAACCACCAGAGAGTCGATGGCCGTGGTCGTCGCGCCGGGGATCACCGCGCTCGTGTCGTTGACACCGCCGTCGTTGCCCCCCGCCGTGATGTTCCAGGGATTGCCCGAGGTCTTCACGCCGACGAAGGCGTGGATCCGGCAGGTGGTGTGATTGGTGTTGGCCGTTACCACCGGAGCGGAGTCGCTGCCCACGGCGCGCTTCCAATAGACCCCGATGCGATTGGCGGGGTTAGTATCGAGAGTCCCGGCGCTTTGCGGGGAGTTGGTCACCTCGACAAAACCGTTCGGCGTCGTCAGCGCGATCGGATCGTTCTCGGTCTCCACCACGAGGATCAGGATATCGTTGGCCACCTCGTCCGCGGGCATGGGCGGGGTGCAAGTGCCGGTGGTAGCAGAAGTGAAAGTACCTGACGATCTGTACGTCGGCATGTCCGCCAGGCTCATCGAGGCGCAGAACAGGATCAGTAGGATCGCACCGGAGCCTGCGCGCAGCAAGAATCGTGTCAGGAGCCATGACCGAAAGGCTCCTGACACCGTTCCCGTTCCGAATAGAAATCGTTTCATCATGCCGCCCGCCGGTATCTGCCCTTGATCGTAACCTGATTGCCGCTCGATTGAAGCGCCGAGGCAGTGGATTGAGCGATGAAGATCACAAACTTTGCCGGCAGATTGCCGCCGAACACCCTCGCCACGCTGGGGCAATCGAGATAATAAACTCGGCTGGCTGTCGTATCCGTTGCCGTGACAGCGCAGCGCAGCGCAATACCGTCGCGGATCTCGGTGTCCGTGATCGTCTCCGCGCTCTGGGTCCCGTCGAACACATCCGGCCAGGTCGAGTCGTCGAGCATGCCCACGAGATAGAGCCGGATCTCGCCGGCGCTGAGGCCCGACGACGCAACAGTGAGTTTCGCCGTGACTCGGTAATCGTCGTAGAGGTTGGTCGTGTTGTCGATCGCGCCGGACTCCCAGCCGGCGACCCAGGTCGCGCTGGAGGCGAGACCATCTAGCGCCGTCACGGTCTGGTTGGCGCTGGCGGCGTAGGCGAGCTTGATGTCCTGGGCGACGTTTGGGCCTTGGCCCGATGCGATGTTGACTGTGCCAATGACTTTGGTGGTCTCGGCTGAGAGGGTCGCGTTGACTCCGAACGCACTATTGTCGGAGGCGATAGTGACGCGCGGCGTCCCGGTGCCCGCCGTGCCGTTCCCGGTTGACCATAGAACCCCGGCGAACGCCGGTTGGACCGCTAGCGCGCCGTTGCGCAAGCACCACGCGCGCGTGGCATCGGCGTCTGCCGACACATCCGAGGGCGCGGCGGCCGAGGCGTAGCAGCCGATCAAGAGCGGGAAAAATCCCCCGGCGGCGCCGTCGTGGGCGACCGGACCGCCAAGGATGGAAAAGCCGCGGGCGGGAATCTGCGCATGCGCGACGAAAACACTATTCACCACGAAGGACACGAAGAGCACGAAGGAAAAAAGTTTGAATCGGGTCATTTCGTGACTACTCCGTCATAACAGATCACCTTCGCGAGCGAGCCGTGGAGATTTTTCACCCGTATCCGGTTGCCGTTGGTGACATGGATCGCCGGGACGAAATTCTGCCAGTCGCCGCCCAGGAATTGCTTGATGACGGCGGTGTTGGTGCCGTCGAACCGCTGCAGCTCGACATCGAACTCAAACCAGATATTGTGGATCACCCACTCCACGCCGGCTCCCGGCTGGACGTCGAGAGTGGCCAGCGAGGCGACGCTGGAGCAGGAGGCGACGGTATCGCCGACGGCGGCCCATAGTAGTCCTGAGTGCTGAGTCCTGAGTCCTGAGAATAAGACTATGGCGAGGGCCAGGAAAATATTTCTCACGTTCATTCGCTTCGCTTCGGGTTGGGAAAGGGGACAGTCCCCATTCCGGAAGGGGGACTGTCCCCCTGTTTTTTCTTGGCGAGTTCGAACAGCCCGCTCGGATAGAGATAGCCGTCCCACTCCTCGCGCGTGCATTCGTACGGCGGCGGCTGACCGCGAAACGTCCGCGCATAGCCGGTGACGACGAACTCTTCGACCGCCGCGCCTTCTTTGATCACGAATTTGATTTTATCTTCCATCGGAAACTCCTAACAGGAGCAAACAGAGGCAACAGAGTTTTCTTGAAAATGGCTCTGTTATCTCCGTTAGCTCCTGTGAAACTCCCTAGAAACCCCCCAGCTTGTCTCTGTCGAAAACTCTTTCGGGTCCGGAGACCTCTCCCGCGCTGCTCTTGGCGGACTCCGCCGGCGCCGGATCGACGCCGAGGGTGATGACGCCCTTGGCGATGTCGCGGAGTTGCGCGACCACGTCGTCGTAATCCTGGCGCACTGTTTCCGGCACGCGCTGGCGGCGCGCCCAGAGATTTTTGACTGCGATGGTCTTGCTGAATTTCTTGACGAGATCGGTGGCCGGGGTTATCGGGACCGCGTAGCGCGTGGCGATGTAGCCGTTTATCTCGGCGTCGGCGTCGGTGATCGCCTTTGAGATCTTGGTCTCGTCGGCGATGCCGAGCTTGTCATCGTCGGTGAGCTGGACGAGCTGCTGCTCGGAGAGAGCGTCGAGCAGGTCGGTTCGGGTGATGTAAGACACATTTAAAAAAGGATGAAGGCGGAAGGATGAAGGATGAAATTAATCCTTGTCTTTCCCCTTGTCCTTCCTGTTCTCATCGCCGTCCCCACTGCCCATTGGCGCCGGCGTTTTAACCGCGGCGACTCGCGTCACCACCAGCCACGGATCTTTGCGCACGGCGTCGGGAACTGTTTCAAGACGCACCGGCGTGTTGCGGTTAAACTCCAGGCCGGCGCGATGATACGTGCCGATCGGATGATGGGTTTTTAAAATCACCTCGAACATCTCACGCCCTCTTTCCCCCGCAGTGCTGAGTCCTGAGTCCGATCTCAGGACTCGTTACTCATTACTCAGCACTATTAGGTGTTGGTGACCTTCTGGCTGTAGTACCAGAGGCCATAGCCGACATTGTAGCGGGCCTCGACGCCGAACAGCCATTCGCCCTGCATGAACACCAGCTCGGCCTGGGTGTCGGTCATCTCGACCGGCACCGGTTCTTTGCGCATCTGCAAAATAAACGCGCGCACCGGAGCGCCGACATAGTCATAGTAGTAATCGTTGGCGTCGACGAGAAAGGGATCGACGACGTATTCGATGCGGGTTTTCGGCACGGTGGAGCCGGGGGCCGGATTGTTGAGTTCGTCGAACACTACCTCAAGGGCTGCCGGTATCGTCGCCTTGATGGCCAGCGATCCCATGCGCCTGATGCGCGGCAGGCCGCGGTCGGTCTTGAAGTTGCGGAAGGCCGCCAACGCCTTGAAATAGTCGACGCGGACCAACGCCGCGCTAACGCCGCCGCCGGCGAACACGTTGGCCTGGGCGCCACTGTCGCCCTCGACATGGTCCGTATCATAAAAAAATTGGCCGTCGTAACAAAGGGCCGATGCCCCCGCGACCCGCGCCGCGGAGATCAGCTCGTCGGGATGGACGCGCGCTTCGACGCCGAGCTCCTGGATGCGCGGGGTATGTAGCCCCAGCTTGTCATCCTCGAAGTCCTTGCGCTTGACGGCGATCGTGCCTTCCCAGTCTTTGTTTTTGATCAGGAAGTCGAAGCCGCGCAGCTGGTCGATGGTCTTCTTATCGATCCATTCCTTGATCCGCGCGGTAGAGCCGAGCCACTGATAGTTTTCCTCGGACGTCCCGGAGGGCGCCATCATCACCAGGCCCGGCCACGCCGGCTCGGCTTTGTCGAAACTCTCGCGATACAGCGCGTTGAAACTTTTCTGCGCCGCGATGATCGTGCTTGACGCAAACATTCCCATGTTCAGTCTCCTTTGTTTCTGCCGGCCCCGGCGAAAATTCTCGGGCTACTAGCCCAGTATTAACGAGTTAACCTTGACCTTGAGATCGTTGATTAAATTCTGCTCCGCCGAGGTATAGGTGGCGCCGGCGTTGGCGAGCACCACTCCCACGCCGGATTCCGAGATTTCGATCCACCCCTCGGTGGTCGAGATAAACTCGACGAGCCTGCCGGCCTTGACGCCGTTGGTGCCCACCGCGTCGTCGAAGGTCTGATTGTCGACTACATACATGATCGTCCCGACCATCGCCTGAGTGATCGATGAAGCGGCGAAGCGGAATGTGCCCTTGCGAACATTGACGCTGAGCGCGCCGTCGGCGCCCGCGGTATTATCGACCGTGGCGTCTGCCACGCCGACCACTTTGAGCGAAGCGGCGTCCGACGCGGAAACGAGGAAGCCGGTGGCGTTCGCGGCCACCATTGTGCCCTTGAGGATTTTGGTCGAAGCGGCGATCAGATAAGATTTCAGACCCGGCTGTTTTTCCTGGGTGATGCGGTCGGTTGTTGCGGCTGCCATCGCTAAAATCAAGCCGCCGCCGCCGAGCCAGAGATCGAGCAACGCTCCGACGATGATGCTCAGAATCAAGACGATGACCAGATAGGCGCCGAGCGCCAGGTTTCTTTTCGCTGTACCTTTCATGTGCTCTCCTTTGTGCATGGCGGCTCGGTTGATGCGCCGGCGGATTAGTGCGCCGCGTTGTACTTAACGAACGTTTCTTTGCTCACGCCCATCTGGCGATTGATCGCCTCCTGCGCGGCATCGATGTGCGCCGGATCTTTCTTGCCGCTCGGAAGTTTGCTCATGATGCTCAACACTCTTGGCCGGTGCCGGATAAAGGCCGACATCGTTTCGAAGTCCTTGCGCGCCTCGGTGAGCGCCCAGTCGCGCTCGTGCGGATAGAGCTTGCCTTCCATATCGCCGTCGCCCGCGCCGCATGCTTTATCGATGAGTGCGAGCACGTCATGCTCATGGAGCTTTTCCTCTAGGCCGCGATAGCGCTCCACCGGCACGCGGTCGCTGGGGAACTTTAACGCCATGATCGCGCCGCGCGCCTCGGATTCGCTGGCATCCTCCTTGAGATCAAGAACTTTGAGCAAGGAGAGAGGGACGGCGATTTTCGGACGGTCGGGCGGCTCCTCCTTAGCTTTGGCTGCGACGATCAGCTCGATGGCCTTGCTCTCCTCGATATCATCGGCGCTCTCGATCCCGAGGGCGGCGAAAAGTTTGGCGAGAAATTCTTTCATCGGTTTCTCCTCTGTTCTCATGGCGCTGTAGATGATGCTGCGCTCCAGATCGATCTTGAGGCCGAACTTGCGCATGGTCGCTTCGCCCAGGATGATGTCGTGCAGGCTTTCCTCGAGTATGACAAACGTGTCCATGATCGTGCGCCCGGCGGCCTTGAAGACGAGCACGGCCATGTCGGTGACCGACAGCGTGCTGCCGTCGCCGATCTTGATCGTGAACGCCTTCGGCATCTTGGTGATGGTGGCGAGCTTGGCGGCGACCGATCGCGTGACAAAAGATAAAGTCGCGCCGGTGTCGAAGAGCACTTCGACGTCGCCCTGGCCCTTGTCGCCGGAGGCGCGGACCGTGGAGACCATCGATGCCATGCGGTGTGCGCCTTGCTCTACGGCCGACCAGGCGATCTTGGCGGCCTCTTCCTCGGAAAGTTTTTGATCGTAGACGGCGGAGTTGAAGGCTTCGCGCCAGGCGGTTTGTTTTTCCTCCGGCAGTTTCTTGACCGCGTCCGGCAGCTCGGCGTTCGTCTGGTAGGGCATCGGTTAATTTCCCCGCGCGCGAAAACTTTTGAGCAGTTGCATGTGACGCGACTATGCGACGGTGTGGAAAAAGTTGCAAAAAATAGACGGGAAAGATTCGACTAGGCAGGGAAGATAGAAAGAAAATGACGGCGAAGCCGTCATCCCGAGCGAAAGCGAGGGAACTTTAAATCGCCTCGCTCTTACCGGCGTTCCCCTCGAACCCCGGGTCCGGCTTCATCACGCCGCGCGGCGCCATGAACCGATAAGCGGGATTGTCTTTGTTGCGTTCGAGGTCTCGCACGGAGACCTGCATCGTGGTGCAGCGTCAATTGAAACCGTTCTTCGGATACCAATCGTCCCAGTAGCGATCGCCGATCGGATAGGTCTTCCCGTGCTGCGCCTGGTGGGTGGCGCGATTGGGCGGCGACGGCCCGCTCGGATCGGCGTGGACGTAGCGTAAATACGGAAACGCCTCGGTCACATCGGGATCGGTGATCTGTTTCCAGCGCCCGATCTCATAGGAGTTGCCGAGGTTGGTGCGGTAAACCGTCTCCCAGTACCACGGCGTGCGCGGCGAGAGGCCGGCGCTGTCGAGCACGCTCTCGGCCTGGGCCTGAAACTCGCGCAGCGTCATCCCGTCCGACAACGCCTGGTCGATCAAATCGTTGATGGAGGATCGTATCTGATCGCTGGCGCCTGCGGCGATGGAGAACGCCTTGGCCCGCGCCGCCTCGGAGAGCCGCTGGAACTGCTGTGGCGTGAGATTCGTTTTACTGCGGAAATAATCGATCGCTTCATCGAACGGCAAAGGCTCGAACTCCGGCGTCAGAACGATCGCGGCCAGCTTCGAGGATGGAGGATGGAGGATGGAGGATGGCGTCTTTCGATCCTCGATCCTCGATCCTCGATCCTCGACCACGTCCGCGTATATTTGCGCGCGGCCGAGGAGGTGGATGTTGAAGATCGAGATGGCAAGGGGGACGTTCAAGAGTTCAAGGTTCAAGGGTTCAAGGTCGGATTTGAGACTATCGAAGGAGGAGGCGGAGCGGATGAGATCTTCAACCTGAACGCTGAAACCTGAAACCTGGTCGGCGGTTTGGCCAAGGGCCGCATCGATGACGCGAACCGCTTCCGCTTCCTCGGCGGTGGGAGATTTTTCTACTCGTCCAGATCCACTAGCCGCGAGCCGATCGGGACTTTTTTTTTAAGCTGGAGGGCGGCGAAGGGATTTACAGGCTGCGGCTGCGCGGGTGGCGTGAGGATCGGCTCATCCCCCACGCGCTCGGGGATCCCGTATTTTTTCTGCACATAGGAGAGCGGGATCGGCGCGCCCATGTCGACGAGGCTCTTATGCGTGGCCGCCAGCTCGACGAGATCTTCCGGCTCTTCGATCGGGAAATGAACCTTGGGGATTTTCTTGTCCCAGCCGCGGTTGAAACCGACCCAGGGCCACACGACCTGCTGGCGCCAGGTCTTGGCGAGCGCCCGGGCGTCGGCCCTCAATAGGTCGTCGCGCACCCGTTCGCGCGCGCTCTCATTGCCGAGCTTGCCGGGAGTGCCTTCCGTCGTGGCGGTCTGGCCGAGCACGGCCATCGTGTAAACCTTGTCGAAGTACTCCGCGGCTTTTTGGTAAAGATCGCCGGAGGTCTGCGCCATCTTGGCTTCGAGGATCTCGATCACCGTGGTGTCCGAGATCATCGCGGAGGCGTCGGTGCCGAGACCTTGCAGCGCTTCTTTCAACACCCGCTTGTCATCGTCGCCGGCGCCCGGCTGGTACTTGCCGACGCGCATCGGCTGGGCATACTTCTCTAGGAAGATGATCCAGTCCTTGATGTCGTAATTTTTGAACAGGTAATAGTACGCCAGGCCGCGCAGGAGGCCCGCGCGCTGCGCGAAGCCGGACCGGCCGAGATAGCGATGATAAACGACTTTGAAGAGCGGAATGTCGACGCCGCGGATCGGCTCGGCGTCGGTCAGCAGGCGCGGCAACTTCGGCAGCGGCGTGTCCCAGCCCGCTGAAAGCTCGGTATAGGTGAAGCGCTTCTGCGGTAGCCATTCGAAGCCGTTGATCCAGGTCTGTCCGTCCTGCATGTCCCAGTTGATCTCGACGGCGCCGACTCCCTTGCCGATGGCGTCGAGCAAATGGAGCGTCGGCTCATCGACGTCGAGCTCGTCGTGGTTCTCCCTGTAGGCTTCGGCGATTTCCTTGTCTTCGGCGGAATCGCTGGCCGGGAGGATCTCCATCTCGATCGACTGCACCGCCAGCCTGCGCGTCTGGAGCTTGGACCCGAGCATCGGGTCCTTCTCTTCCATCTCTTCAAATAGCTCGGCCTGGCGGAGAATGTCGCCGCTGTCCGCCTCGCGGAAAATCCCGGCGAGTTTCTCCGGCGTGAGCCGGACCGACGGATAGCTCGACCACTGATCGCGCACCCGCACCGTGCCGATCATGTCGGTCAACGGCCGCTTGGGCGGGGATTCTATCGGTCTGCCGTAAGGATCAAATAACATTTTGGATTTTGGATTTTCGATTTTGGATTGCGGGCCAGGCTCTCGCCCCCTTTTCATCCCTCATCCTTCATCCTTCATCCTTTCTTCCGTCATAAGGGTGTTCTCCAGTGTTCCACAGTGTCCCGAGCGCATCTTCTCCCTTTTTAGGACGTCTGACCGCAACCGACCGCCGATCGTCGCTCTGTGGCCTTCTTTGGCAGTTTCGGTCTGTTTCTGGACCGGCCCTTCAGCCCGCTTCGCTGATGTCGATGAAATATTCCTTGCCCGGTTCGAATAGATCTTCCTTGTAGGTGCCGACCTTGAGGTTTCCGCTTGGCGTTGCCTCGAAGAACTTTTTGTTTTCCTCGCTATCGCCAAAGACTGCCGAAAATTCAGCGTCGAAAAGAAACCGCTTCTCATTCTTGTCCCAGTGCCGCCGCTTGGTTACGGACTGGCAACTGTATTTGCATCTGACCATTTTATCCTCCAATCCAAAATCGAAAATCCAAAATCCAAAATTGAATCACCACGCCCCGGCCCCAAAACTCGCCTCTCTGTGCCCGACGCTTTCATATTCGGGCTTGCCGCCGGCCAGACCCTCGGCCAACGTCGCCGCCATCTCGGCGGCGTCCGGGCCGTCGTCGTGGACCGACTGCTGCTCGATATATAAAAACTGCTCGATCATGACGTCCATGTCGCCGACCTCGTTCTCCGGGCCCGAGGCGAAGACGAACGTCCCATGCTCCATCAAAGGCGAGAGCCGGAGCACGCGCGGGATCTTCGCCACGCCGTGATGATCGATCGGCACGATCGGCAGATATCTTTTGTGCACCTTGGCCTCGCGGTCGAAGTCGCGCTTTAAAAGTTTCTGAAAGCCGATGGTTTCCAGCGCGATGGATACCGGCATGAATCGCGCCTGTAAAAGAAAACACGCCTGGACCATGCCGTCGATCGAGCGCCGCCTGATGTCGGCGTGGCGCAGCGCCAGCTTGCCGCCCGACAGCGCGGCCACGGTTGCGTGGCCCTGGAAGTCGCTGGTCTCGTGCTCGCCCAGCGACGGATCGAGCGCCTGATAATTATAGAGCCTCGCCTTGTCGATCTCGGTGAACGGCACGCGCTTGATCCAGGCCTCTTTGACCTTCGCCTCGTCGTCGACCGGATTGTTTTGATACTCCTTGTTGAAAGCAATCGACCCGATCACTCTTCGGATGGAAGAAAGTTTCTTCAGGCCGAAGCGCGCCGGCCAGATCGGCACGCCAGACGTGAACTCCAACTTCTCCCCATCCCAGACCGGCTCGTCGAGCGCCTTATATATGCGCGAGAGCCACTCGGGGTTTTTCATCACCGTGGCCAGCGCGGACTTTTTGCTGAGCATGGTCCCGACCCAGTAGAGCATCATGGACTCGGGCTCCAGCGACGGGTACACCGCTTCGAGCACCCAATTGACCAGGTTCTTGATCCGCTGCGGGTTGCGCTGCATCTCGTCGTCTTCCGGATCATCGACGACGACCAGGTCGGGGCGATACGGGCCGTGCTTTTCCCCGCGGATGCGCTGCTCGATGCCGCGCGCCCAGAAGCGCGTGCCGTCCTTGGTGACGAAATTGCCGTAGGTCCAGGGTTCGGACCTTTGATCGCCGAAGTCATGGATGAGGCGCTGGTTGCAGTCCAGCTCGGTGCGGATCGATGCCGTCATGCCGCGCGCCAGGGACTCGTCGTTGCCGATCAAGATGACGAATTTCTTTTCTTTATAGAGCGCTTTTTTGAGCGGGCGGGCGAACGTCGTGCGGGTCGACTTGGCATGGTTGCGCGGCGCCGCGATCGCTACCGGACGGCCAAGCTCTTCGCCGGTCTCGGTCAGCTCCTCCATGTCGCGGTGAAAGGTGGGCGATGCGCTCTTAAAATAATGCGGCAGATAGGTCTCGTTGAAAAAGTCCTGATCTTCCCGCGCGCGGCGCACCCGCGCCTCTTGCTTCTCCTTGGTGTCCCCTTCGAACGGGGAGACCTCGCGCCGGATCGTCTCGCGCAGAGACTCCAGCTCTTGGTCGAACTGCTTCTGGGTTAATTTCTTCTTGCGTTTGTCGCCGAAAAACATCAGTCGCTCCGCTCACGCAAAGCGCAGGGCGCACAGGGCAAGGCGTCCGGACGCTCTGCGCTCTGCGCTTTGCTCTTTGCGCTTTGCTTTCATCCCGCCTCTTTCACGCTGTCGGCAAATCCGCGGATGTGCGGCTCGAGGTGGCGCAGCGCGTCCGCGTCCCTCTGCTTCAGATAATCGATCAGCCCGCTCATCCATTTGATAAAGCGGCCGGCCTCGTCGGTCTCCCGCCGCGCCTTTCTTCCCGTCGGCATCACTTGGAGCAGCCGCGTCGCCGCGAAAATGTCCTGGGAGTGGCCGCTCTTGAGCGCCCGCTGCACCGTGTTGAGCTTGAGCTTATGGACGTCGGTGGTGAGCTGGAGATACTGGCGCTCGAACTCTTTCTGCGCCTCGACCCACTTGCCCTCGCCGCCCCATTTTTTTAATTGCGAGACCGAGACTCCGGTCTCCTCCCCCACCTCGTCGAATGTCACCCCGTCCTCGACGAACAACTGGCGGGCGCGCGCCTTGTCTTCGATCCCGTAACTCATTCGTCCTCTGGACCGCTATAGAGTCCGACGCCCGGAATCTTTTCGTCCGATTGCAATGCCCGCACGCCCCGCGCGGTGATCCGCGCGCTGTAGCGGTAGGGCGCGTTGTTGCCGTCCTTTTTAATCTCTGCAGCGGCGATCTCCGCGTCCGCCAAATAGATCAGATAGTCGATCAGGTCCGGCTCGCTCAGCGGATAGCCCTGGTCGCGCAGGATTTTTCTCAAGACCGGCAGCTCGACCCACCCCCCGGATCTGGCCCGGCGCTCCCGGCGCTCAGCCCATAGGATGGTCAGGATGATCCAGCGGATCTGCCGGCTATGTGTCGCCTCTTGAGACATCGGAAACTTTCTCCTCGATATTTTTTAGCCGCTCGGCGAACACGGCGATGTTGAGGTTCATGTCGTCGAGAGAGCTTTTAATGTCGTCCAACTTGCCCGACTGCCCGCTCATCACGCGCATCTGCTCGGCGACCGCCGTCATGGCCAGGGCTTGATGCTGCAAAGCGGCGATCAGGCGCGGCGCGAAATAAACGACGCAGCCAAGCGTCACGAGAAAGCCGAGCATCCCCACCGCCTGGGTCTCGATGAGTTTAACGCCCCAGGGCGGGATATCGTCCAGCGCTTTGAGCACCGCGAAAGTGGCGATGGAGCTGCCGATCACCGCCGCCGGCGCGGCGAATCGGCCCAGAGATTTGGCCTCATCTTTCAGGGATGAATCCTCCAATTGAACAAGAGCAAACGGAGTAGGGGCGGGTTTGAAACCCGCCCTTACAAAAACTTCTCTGTTTTCTCTGTTGCCTCCTGTGAAGAAGTATCATTGCTTAGCGATCGCCGCGCGCAGACCCATCACCGCCGCGCCGCCCATCGCCAGCTTGAACGCCTCATCCGCGCTCTGATAGCCCAGCGCGAAACCGAGGACCGCATAAACGATCATCGCGCCGCCGGCGAAGTAGCTTTTTTTGCCGTCGAAAAAATCTTTCATAGTGGCGCACCTTCCTTCTTCACTCCCGGCTCGGCCGGCTTGACCGCAGGTTTCGGCGGCCCCTCGATCTTACTCGGGGCAGGCGGCGGCGTTACGGTAAAACCCTGGCCGGCAAGGACGGCGATAGCCTGGACAATCGCCGCGTTCGTTTGCTCGTCGGTATTGCGCTCCCAGTTGACATAGCCGAGAGTCACCGGACCCCAGGGAGAGATCAGCGTGATCCCGACGCCGGTGACACGAACCTTTTGATCCCAAAACGATCTGGCCGGCGCATTGCCACTCGAGTCTTTTTTATAGATCGTCGGCGCCATGAAAGAGCAGCCGGAGATGGCAACCGCAAAGAACACAAAAGCGTAGGGGCGCACCTGCGTGTGCGCACTGCGAACTTCTTGTTTCACAATTGAATCCTCCTGAGCCATCCTCTGAGAAAAGTTTTTACCTGGCCGAGCCGCTCTCTCACCAGCTTGATCGCCTCGCCCTCGAAGCCGAGGCCGAACAGAAAAGTTTGCAGCTCCAGGCCGTTCATCAATTTGATCAGCGCGTCCTTATATGGATAGGCGTTGAGCGCGCCGATCGTCTGCGGCCCCATGATGCCATCGTATTTAATATCGACGCCGAGCAGGATGAGGGCGGCCTGGGCGATCTTGGCGGCGCGCCTCATCGAGCTGCCCGGCGCGTCGAGAATCACCGAGCTCTCGAACAGCTCGAAGGCGAGCCTCTCGTCGCGCAGCGCGTCGAGCAACATGCAATCCCAGTAGTCGCGCTTGTATAGAAACTGCGCGCGCTCCCAGGTGAGGTTGAAGATGTCCTCGTCGGGATAGGCGAGCTTGGAGATGCCGAACTTGGTTTGGCGGCCGGGATCGCCCGGGTGATCGCCCCAGCCGCCCTCAAGCTCTTTCAGCGCGGCAACACTTCTGAGATAAGCGGCGGAGTAGTTCATAGATGCTTCGCCTTCGGGTTGCCGTCGGCGTCCAGCTCGATCGACGCGGCGCAGTGTTTTCTATCGAGACGATCCAGCGCCCAGCACAGCGGCCGCGCCAGCGCCTCGGCCAGCCGATCCTCGCCGCGATGATCTGCGTTGACGCGCACCATCGCCCGCCCGAGACGTGACGAGATGGTCTCATCGGCCTTACCGCCGGCCAGTGTGTTGCCGAGTTGATCGATGGCGATCAAAAGGTTGCGGAAATAATTTTTCGCGGGCATATGTCGCGACTATGCGGCGGTGTGGGAAAAGTTGCAAAAAATAGACGGGAAAGAATCGGTTAAACAGGGAAGCTAGAAGAAAAATGGCCGCGAAGCCGTCATCCCGAGCGGATGCGAGGGACCTATCGCTATGTCGCCGCGCGCTCCTCGGCGAGGAGCCGATACCATGTTACGAAACGCTCGCGCGGAATGCGCAACTGTCGGCCGACCCGCAGCGACGGGATCTCGCCCTGATCGATCAGCTCATAGATCGTTGCGGTGGACACGTCGAGAAATTTTGCGATCTCGGCGGGCCGCAAGTTGGGCTTGGGGGGCAGGGGCGGAAAGGGGTCAGGAGCCTTTCCGGTCAGGGCTCCTGACCCCTTCTCGGTGGCGGTTTGAGTTTCCAAAACTACACTAAAATACAACAGAGCGGGGGAAAAGCAAAGCGGAAAGCGAAAGCGAAAGCGAAAGCTTTCGTCCCGAGCGCAGCGAGGGACCTTATCGATTGAGCGCAGAGCAGGGAGCATGGAGCGGGGAGCAGGGAGCAGGCGTCTGTCACGCTGAAACGTATATATATGGATAGGGATCAGGGCGAAAATAAGTCCTGAGTGCTGAGTCCTGAGTCCTGAGTCCTGAGTCCTGAGCGCTGCATCATTTTTTGCCGCGGTCGCTCACCAGAAAGATCGCGATGACCGCCAGGCCGCCGATCACGAGCGCCAAAATTATCCACGGATCGAAATCCCAAACCCACATAGCTAGCCCTCCGACGTATCAGGATATCGTCAACATGAACGTTCGGCCTTTCGTCTCCCGGATGATGCGGCCGTGGGCCGCGGCAAAATAGAGCGCGTAGGAAAGCGTGCTCTTGCTGATTTGGGGTAAGCGTTTATACAGTTCTGTTTGTAAGATGCCTGGCGAACTTTGGATAACAGGCAGGATCGCGTTGCAAGTATTGAGAAACAGCGGATCGGTCTTGGCGAACTCGCCATACTCGTTTTCGGCCTCTTGCAATTCAGATTCCAAGGCCCCGCCGCGGATTTTGTTCTGCTGCTTTACGCACTCCACCCATTTCAAAAAAGACATCCTGGCAAAATCGAAATTGCGCTCAATCGATGACCGATGGGCGTTGTCCCGATGATGAGCGATCTCCCTTACACGGTCGGGTGACATGCCGCTGTTTTTCATGGTCCCCTTATATTCATCGGAGATCTCTTGCCACCAGCTTGCCGATGTTGAAGTCAAACCCGTTATCTGGGACTGGGAACTCGAACCGGCGGTTATCCGAAACGTGACGGCCGTCGCGTTGCAGAGATGTTTCTGATTCGCTGCTCACTGTGCAGATACAGCCGAGACCGTTGGGAGGCAACCAGATATCCCAAAATAAATGGGCGAGTGGGAAAACTAGCGAAGATTTTTCGATGTGGCTCGACCTAGAATCGGGTAAGCGGGTACATACGTATCGAACATAAGGGAAAGCCCCGGTGACATCGGGATCGGTCATTTGCAACCAACGTTCGGCTGCATAGCTGAACTTTGAGATCAAGTCGGCAAATGCGGCCTCTGGCCCCAACTCTCTCAATACCCGGGAGGTTTTTTCTTCCTCTCTCAAAGCCGGGGCCCGACCGCCCCGAGGTCCGATCGGACATGTTGCTCGGAGATGTTCGAGCTGTTGCTTGTGGTCTTCGGTGGCAATTTTGAATAACCCTCTTGCCCTGAGAATCTCCAAGACGCGGCTTTCGACGGCCATGCTCAATCAGTCTCCCGGCGGCCGGGCGCCATTATTTTGTCGTCAGACGACGTTGCTGCGCCAATAGAAGCCTTAGGCTACGATGAAGCTCCGCGCGCAGTTTGTCGTCTCCTCGCAGTAAGATTTTTTCGACAGCCGCGCGCAGCTTGCGTTTTTGACTTGCGCGCACGGTTTGATAAAGAGCAAAACGCGATCCATCGGACAATCTCTCCCAACTGCGCATTCGGCGCGCCAAGCCTACCTGGCGCTATGTAAAAATTACCCCCCCGGCTCCCTTTTTTTCCGCGCCAACAACTCGAGCAAAAGATCGAGCTGGCCCGCGAGATGATTGAGTATCTTATCATCGTTCGATCCGAGCAGCTCCTCAAACATGTTCCTGCTCTCTCGATCGCGCGTGCGTGAATCTCGATAATCGGCCGGCGTCTCGGCGTCCGTGTCAGCCTCAATAGAGCCTACCTTATATATAGCGGCTTGGCCGGTCCTCAAGTAATCCTCGCTGCCTTTAAACTCCCGATAGATGTTGAGCAGCACGGCCGGCGATGGCCTCGAGTCTCCCAGCTCAATTTTGGAAATGTTATCCGCCCCACAGCCCACCCGTTTGCCAAAAGCTCCCTGACTTAGGCCCTCATGTTTCCTAAGTTGGCGCAGCCTTTTGCCAAAATCCGAATCATTAGAGTTTCTACTTGACATGATTCTAATAATTCGGTAATCTCCCCCTCAACGAGTTTACTAAAGCGGTTTATACGCCATGAAGCCTACCTCGGTCAACATCTACCTCCTCCAGCAGCGGGTCACCCAGAAGCAGCTCGCGGAGACGCTCGGTTTAGACAAAAGCACGATCTCGCTGCTGCTCGCCGGCAAGCTCCGGCTCGAAGCGCGGCTCGATCAGATCGCGAAGCACCTGGGGATCACCCGGCGCCGGCTGGACAGCCTCATCGCCGCGAACGGCGGAAAGAAAGCGAGGGCGGCGTGAGGGGCGGGGGGAATGATGGGCGACAGGAGACCGGGGACCGGCGACCGAGGACCGACGACCGGCGACCGAAGCTCCAGTCTCCAGTCTCCGGTCCCCAGTCCGCTGTCCCGGATATCCCCCTGGCGAGGTGCATGGGGGTGCTGCGCAGCTACCGCGCCAATGGCCAGGACGGTCTCTTCGAGGATCATCTGCTGTGGATGCTGCAAAACTTTCGTTGGAATGACGACGGCGGGTTCTTAATTACTCAAGACGCCGCCTGACGGCGGCCAAGGAGGTTCCCATGAAACGCACTTTGCTTCTTCCCAGGAGGCAACAGAGTAAACAGAGAAGTTTTTGTAAGGGCGGGGTTCAAACCCGCCCCTACTCCGTTTGCTCCTGTTCGATTCTAGCTCTGGCGGTTTTTGTCTTTTGGTTTTTCTACTTCGATCCGGAAACTAACTTCACGACCCGGCTCGGGCCGTTCGCGACCAGGACTCAGTGCGCGGCGTTCCGCGACGATCTGAAAGCGGCCGCGTCGCCGGCGCTGTATTTCTCCGCGTGCTGGGTGTCCGACTGATGAGCCTATTCACCACGAAGATCACCCTTCGACTGAACTCAGGGCAGGCTCCGGACACGAAGGTAAGAGAATGAGAGTTTCCTTTCGTCCGTTCCAGAATTCCATCGGGGTGGTCTTTCCCGTCGCGCCGATCGCGATCGCGCTCCAATGCGCGAAGATCGGCTGCGCGATGAAGCATTGGATACCGACGGCGCCGATACCGATGCAGTTTTTTATCAGCGTGCCCGAGGGAATCGGAAAGGGGTCAGGAGCGGATAACGGGTCAGCGGATAAGGGGTCAGGAGCTGTGACCGGAAAAGCTCCTGACCCGTTATCCGCTCCTGACCCCTTATCCGCTGACCCCCTTCTGCTCTTGAACTGGTTTACCGATCACCAGATCGACGTGCTCGACGAGATCACGGCGTGGATGATCCGCCCGATAAACCTCAACTGATTTTTCACCACGAAGGCATGGTTCGACCTTGCTACCCACAGGCTCCGGAACGGAGGGAAGAAGAAGATGGCACTGGACCTACGCGAAGTAGAAAAACTGATCCGCACCGAAGAGAACCCTGTGGAGCTGTCGCGCAAGCTCAGGGAGATGATCGAGTCGGCGCACCCGGCGCCGGTCTTCAAGATCGGAGAAGAGATGGCTATGTATGAGTTCGAGCGGCTTTTTAAAAAAAAGATTTGCAAGGGCAATGAAACGACCTATCAGCAATGGCGGGTGAGGATCAAGGGAGAGATCGATGGCGAAGTGTGTCTCGGCATCGGTGTCTATTTACCGCCGCTGCTCAAGGGCGAGCTGGGTCTCGATGGAAAGCCGGGGGGATTGAACGGAGGCGAAGCCGATTGAACGGTTTGAACGATTTGAACGGCGCTCCCCGCGAGCGGCCCACTACTGTGAATGCGGCCGGGCGATCCGGGTGCGCAAGGCAAGAAATCCGCGCAACTCGGCCAACTGGAACTCCTGGAAGCCGACCAAGGATCACGACCTCTGCGACCGCTGTTGGCGCAAGGCGCTGGCCCGTAACCATGCAGAATTACGCCGGTAAGGGCATAAATTAGCCGTGCAATTTTTGAGATTTGAAGCATGGGCAAGCTGATCAAACTGGACATCGAGCGCGTCACGCGCCGGGCCGACGAGAGCATTATCGTCGAGCAGGCGGTCGCGTTCAACTCCGGCCTGGCGCTGCTGTCCTTGATGCAGCGGGGCGGGCGGCCGGCCCTGCTGGTGCGGCTGCGCTCGATCTGGGAGAGCTACCCCGCCGATACTTTCGAGCATGTGCTCGGCTGGATATTTTTCCTCCGGCTCCGCCTCTGGGAGATCCGTCTGGCCAAGGCGGCGACCAAGATCCCCGGCATCTACGAGCTTTTCGGCCGCTCGCCGATCACCCACTGGTTTCAATCGCTGTCGCTGCGCGAGATCGATCTCGTGGACGATCCTGTCGCCGCGTTCGGCGCGTCGGTCGACGAGCTGGAGGAGCGCGGCATCCGCATGTTTCGCGAGCATCTGCAACGATGGCGGCAAACGAGAATAAAAGGAGCGGCGTGATGCGGGGAAAACAAAACGGGACTGAGATCGAGGCATTGAACGCGGGGCTGGCGGTCGGCGCGGGCGAGGATTATTTCCCGCCGGACGTAGAGATCGAGCTGCTGAGAAAAACCGTCGATGAACTGATCGCGCTCGGCCGATTGGGGGAACGGGTAAAAGATGCGACCCGCATTCGTAACGGCTGGGTCTGGATGATGCTGCGGCGCAAAGTCGGCCACGGCAATTTCAAAAAAACCGTCGAGGCGCACAAGCTTAAGTACTTCGAGGTCTGGCAGGACATGTGTTACGCCCGCGCGGTGCAGCGCTTCCCCGGACTGACCGGCAAGATCGCCGGGCGGGCCATCAGCCACGTGCTCTCTCTCACCGCGCCGCAGATCAATAAGATCGAGGAGCAAATCACCGGCATCCCCGCCGAGGCGGCGAAAAAACTCACCCGCTCCTGGATCGAAAAAGAATACCGCAAGATCCAGGGGGAGAAACAAAAGCCGCGCAAGCCACGCCCGCCCATCGATCTTCCCGACGACGAGAAGTGGGACGCGTTTAGTAAAATAATCGTCGAGGCCATCGATGCCCTGGGGAGAATCTCCGTCGCTGAGATCGACCCGGCCTGGTACGACCACATCTTCAAATACAAGCTCACCGAGAAGCTCGGCAAGGTCTACGGCGCGGCGATCGAGAAGCTCCATCCGATCGATGAGGTCATGAAGCGCGCGCAGATCGTCCATGCGCCGGGATACGGAGCGCGCAGCTAAGATGCGCATAGGGATCGATACGCGGGAAATTATTCTAGGCTCGCTGGCGGGCAAGGAAGGCGTGGAAGCAAAAACCATCATCGGCGATCTGGCCGAGCGTTTCGGACTCTCGCGCGG
>Ga0184637_10001015_pt1 | contig 19697 bp, 15 predicted proteins | sample PLM3_127_b2_FD_133143 | JGI IMG/M metagenome (GOLD analysis project Ga0184637, IMG submission 133143) | Groundwater sediment microbial communities from an aquifer in East River, Colorado, USA - PLM3_127_b2 | ecosystem: Environmental > Terrestrial > Soil > Riparian zone | place: USA: East River... | reverse complement strand
GAAGCGCCATGGGTGGTGGACGTGGTGCAGTCGCTGGTGGACAAGAGCCTGCTCAGGATGTGGGCGGAGGGAGAAGGGGGCGCCCGAGTCCCCGAGCCACGGCTCGGAATGTATGTGAGCCTTCAAGAGTATGCGCGGAAGAAGCTCGAAGAGGAGGGAGCCATCCCCGAGGAAGCGAGTGGTGCGCAAGCGGCGCGCGCAGCCGAGGAGCGGCATGGGAGATGGTACGCGCGTTCGGGGAGGGTGGAGGCGATCGAGGCGCTGGCCGGGCATGGTGGGAAGGTGCTGCGGCGAGCGCTCGGCCGGGAGCTCGAAAATCTAATGACGGCCTGCCGGCGCGCGGTGGTGCGGAGAGAGGGAGCGACGGCGGTCGCGACCTACCGGGCTGCATGGGCGGTGCTCGACTTGCGGGGACCCTATGGAACGGCGGTGGAGTTGGGGCGAAAGGTCCTCGGGCTGCCGCTTGAACGGGGGGACCAAGCATTCGCCCTCATCACGCTGGGACAGGCGGAATGGCGTTGTGGGCGGATGGAGGAAGCCCATGCTCATTTCGAGGCTGCACTCCAAATCCACCACGAGATGGGCGACCGGCGAAGCGAGGGAGTCGTCCTTGGCGAGCTGGGCAACGTGCGTCGCGAGCAAGGCCGGATGGAAGAAGCGCTAGGCCAGTACGAGGCGGCGCTCGAAATCCACCGCGAGATGGGTGACCGGCAAGGCGAGGGAGTCGTCCTCACCAACCTGGGCATCCTGCACTCCATGCACGGCCAGATGGTCGAGGCGCACGCCCACCTCGAGGCGGCGCTCGAAATCCACCGCGAGATGGGCAACCGTCGCGGCGAGGGAGTCGTCCTCAGCAATCTGGGAATCCTGCACTCCATCCACGGCCGGATGGAGGAGGCGCTCGCCCACATCGAGGCGGTGCTGGACATCCACCGCGAGGTGGGGAACCGGCGCGCCGAGGGGACGGCCCTCGGCGACTTGGGCAACGTGCACCTTGCGCAGGGCCGATTCGAAGCGTCGCTCGCCCATTACGAGGCGGCGCTCGAAATCCACCGCCAGGTGGGTAACCGTCGCGACGAGGGCGTTGCCCTCGGCAACCTGGGCTGCCTCCACCGCGAGCAGGGCCGGATGGAGGACGCACAGGCCTGCTTCGAGGCTGCGCTCGAAATTCACCGCGAGGTGGGCCACCGCCGTATGGAAGGTATTGTCCTCAGCTATCTGGGCCGCCTCCACCTTCTACAGCACAGGATGAAGGAGGCACGGGAGACCCTCGTTCAGGCGGAGGCTCAGCTGCGGGCAGTGAGCGATTGGATCGAGCTCGGCATTCTCCTCTGCGCCCGTGCTGAGTTGGAGCACCGAAGCGGCGATGTGGCTGCCGCACGGGCCTTGCTGGGCGAAGCCGAATCCCTCTTTGCGCGAGGCGGAGCCGGTCCGGACTCACCGCCCGGGCGCGAGCTCGCGAGGGTCCGCCAGGCGCTTGCCGCCCCCCCAGAAGCGCCGCCTTCTTGACGACTCGCGCTTCTCGGGAATGGGCGGCCGGGAGGTCCGAGAGCTCACCGGTCACCCCCCCGCCCCTTCGAGCCGGGTGAAGATTGCCCGCGCCGTCGCGTTGTCGGGATCCAACTCGAGGGCACGGTTCAAGTAGCCGATCCCGGCCGCGGTATCGCCGAGCGCCAGTGCTGCGACTCCCGCTCCGGCCGCCGCCGCCCCATCGCCGGGGTCGACTTGAAGCGCCGCCTGATAGACCGCGAGCGCCCGGTCGGGCCACCCGGCGGAGAGGGCGAGCCGGCCGAGATCCCGCTGCGCCTGGGTCACCACGTCCCGGAACATGACCGGATCACCGCGGGTGGCCAGGCGGAGCTCGGCCTCGGCCTCCGCCATCTCGCCGCGCTCGAGGGCGATCCGTCCGAGCCAGGCGTGGGGTCCGGGAAGCCCCGGGTCGAGCCGCGCCGCCTCGGCGAGCATAGGTCTCGCTTCCGCAATATTTCCCTGTAAGGCGTAATAAATCCCGCGATCGAGATGGCTGAGCGCTTGCGACCCAAACACCGCCGGTGCGAGCCGATAGGGATCGACGTTGAGCCCCACGACCAGGACGAGAGTGGCGGCGAGCGCAGGGCGGCGGCGCGGGCGCCGCACCAGCTCCACCCCCGCGTAAGCGGCGAAGAGGAGGAGCACCGGCACGACCGGCAAGCGGAAGCGGGCGCAGACGAAGAAGATCACCACTGAACCCATGTAGATGACGACGAAAGCGACGAGCGGCACGATCCGCCCGCCCAGACGGCGGAGGGCCAGGCCCATGCCGACGAGAGCGAGCGGGGCCACGAGCCCGAACGGCATGTACACCCCGTGGTGCCAGAGGAGGAGGCGGAGCGGCAAGGAATAGCGGCGCAGGAAGTAGATGTGCTCGTTGTTCGAGATCTCAGCTCCCCACCAGAAGAGATAGAGCTTGCGGGCGAGGAGGGACGCCGCCGCCCCCGGCTGCTCGAGGATGAACCTGACCCCCTGCTCCTTCCAGTATTCGGAAACTTCGGAAGCGCGGAGCGGGCGCTGGCGCCCCTCCTCGGCCAGAGCCACCGCATCGTCGTGCCCGCCCCACCAGGTGACGCGGGTGCCCGGGACGACGGCGGTGAAGCCGTCGGAACGCGGGTTGTTTCCGATATAGAAGTTCACCCCTCCCTGGCTCGCAATCGGAACGAAGTCTTGTCCGACGAGGAGGTTGTGAAGAGTCACCGGCAGAATGGGGAGAAGGAGACCGGCGAACAGAAGCGCCGCCTCGGTGCGCGGGCGCAGGGCCGGGCCGGCGGCCGCCCGCGCTCGCTCGCGCTTTGATCCGCGCTGCCAGCGGCGCGCCAGCGCGTTCACCAGCGGCAACACCACCGCGTAGGCGAGAATGTTGGGTCGAGTGATCGCCGCCACGCCGAACAAGAGCCCGGTCACGAACCAACCACCGCGGCTCGGCCGCTCGAGACTCCTGAGCTCAAGCAAGAGCGCTGCCATGGCCAGCACCATGAACGGCCCCTCGAGCAACAGGTCGGCCTCGTAACGGAGCGCCAAGGGATATACGGCCATCAGCCCGCCGGCGATCGTCGCGGCCCGCTCGCCCACGGTGCGCCGCCCGATGCGCACCACCAGAACCACCGTCGCAATGCCCAAGAGGAGCTGGAAGGCCCGGGCAAAGGCGATCGAGCCGCCCGAGACGGCGTAGAGGCCGCCCAGCAGATAGGCGTAGAGCGGAGCGCGGAAGAAGGGCCCGTCAAAGGTGAGATCACCGGCGGCGATCTCGCGCGCCCAGGCGTCATGGTAGCGCGGATCCATTCGCGGCACCGAGGCCAGGGGATCGTCGAGGATTCCCACCAGGTGGACGGAACGGACCACCAGGGCCAGGAGAACCAGCATTACTTCGGCCCGCGGAAACCGGCGCCAGAGCGCAGATTTCACCGCTCACTCTCCATCGGCGAGCCAATGTCCGCCCGCTCGTTCGTCCGCTCGACCAGCAACTTCTCCATCCAGCGTCCCCGTACGAAGCGGTGCCGCAGAACGAGCGCAAGGCCGGCGATCCAGATGAGGGCGGCGAACCACCCTCCGGCCGCCCCCTGATCGAGGCGCACGCAGAGCAACCAGACCAGCGGCACGAACACCGCCCACGCCATCAAGATGGCGGTGATCATGGGGAAGCGCGTGTCCCCCGCCCCCCGGAGCACACCGGATAGCACCATGTTCATGGCGTCGAAGATCTGGAAGAGGGCGGCGAACACCAACAACCGCGCCCCCACCGCCACGACCGCCGGGTCCTGGTTGAAGATCTCGATCAACTCCCTCCGGGCGACGAGGAAGCCCACGCCCATCGCAGTCATGAAGATCATCGCCAGGCGCAGGGCGTTCCTGGCACTCCTGAGCGCCGACTCCCGGTCGCCGGCGCCCAGATACTGGCCGACCAGGGTGGTCGCCGCGATCGAGATCCCGTATCCGGGCATGAATGAAATGTGAACGATCGCCACCGCCACCTGGTGGGCCGCCGCCTGCACCTCGCTGATTTGAGCCACCAAGGTGGTGAAGACCGTCCACGATCCCATCTCGAGCACCCATTGGACGCCAACCGGCAGCCCGACCCGCACGAGCCGCAGCAACTGGCGGCGCTGGGGTGCCAACACCGGCCGCGTCAAGTGTCCCTCCCGGAGTGCCCGCCGCTCGGCGATAACGAAGAGGATGGCCGCCTGAACGAAGCCGGCCACGATCGTACCGATGGCGGCGCCCGCGACCTCCAGCCGCGGCCAGCCGTAGTGGCCGAAGATCAGGAGATAGTCGAGGAGAATGTTCAGCCCATTGGCGACGAACGTGACCACCATGGGGGTGCGGGTGTCACCCACTCCCCGCAGATAGCCTTCGAGAGCGAAAGTCAAGAAGACCCCGGCGGCGCCCAAGAGTCGGATGCGGAAGTAAGCGACCGAGGGTTCGAGAAGCTCCGGAGCTACGTTTAGGGCGTTGAAGATCGGGACCGCGAATGAAGCGATGATGGCGATCGGAACAGCCGCGAGCAGCCCGACGTACATGCCTTGCCAGGTCATCTGGCCGGCGCCCTTCCGCGAACCCGCCCCGACGTGCTGGGCGACGAAGATCTGGACCGCGCTCAATGTGCCCGCGATGAGCGAGCAAAAAGTCCAGGCGACGGCTCCGGAAAAGCCAACCGCGCCCTGCTCGGCCGTCCCCAGGCGCCCGACGAAGAAGGTGTCGGATGTCCACATGAGGGTCACCGACAACATGCTCAGCACCGCCGGCCCGGCAAGAGCCGCCACTTCGCCCATCGATCCCCCCTCCCCGGGGAGAACAGGACGGCGCGGGCCGCCCGGCCCTCCCGGACCCGGAGGACTCCCGGTGAGCGGCTCGAAGACCGGCGGGCCGGTTTCGGGACCGGCCAAAACGTGACTCATCGACTGTCCATTGAGGGTTAAGAGGAAGGGGGACTTTTGGGATTCCCGCCGGGGCCGGCTCCCTCAAGGGGGCGGGTTGCGGGTTGCAATGGCAAGCATTCTATCGCAGAAGCGGCTCTCGTCTGTTAGATTCGCTGCAGCCGGGAGGAAACTTCCGGCGCCAGGCGGTGTTTCGACGATTCTCCATGCAAGCGCTTCTCGACCTGCTGCGGATCATCCTTCCCGTTTCCTACGCCCTGGTCCTCATGAACTATATCGGGCTCTTCCTGCGCGACGACCCGCTGGCCCGCCGGCTCGCCACCCGCGGGTTGGTGGTTGCGGTCAGCTTGCATGCGCTGAGTCTGGTCGCTCGCACCATCGCTCTCCATCGGCACCCGATCGCCAACCCGCTCGAGTCGCTCACCGTCATCGCCTTCGCCCTGGCAGTCGTCCACCTCGCCGTCGAGGCGGCCCACAAGACCCAGGGCGCCGGCGCTTTCGTCATCGCCGTCGTGTTCGTGTTTCAGCTCATCTCCTCGGCGTTCATGCGCTCGGTGGAGGTGGTGAATCCGATCCTCCGCTCGCCATGGTTCGGCCTTCACACCGGATCCGCCATCCTCGGCTACTCGGGGTTCGCCGTCTCGGCCTCCTATGGGCTCCTCTTCCTCCTCCTGTATCGCGAGCTCAAGTCCAGCCGCTTCGGCCGCCTCTACGAGCGCTTGCCCTCGCTCGATCTGCTCGCTCGCATGACGATCCGCGCCGCCGGAGTGGGGCTCGTCTTCCTATCGATGGCGATCGTGGTCGGCATCGTCTGGTCCTCGAGGTTGGTCATCGACGCATGGCATGATCCCAAGTTCATCGTCACCGTTCTTCTGTGGTTCGTTTATGCACTTTGCGTGGGCGCGCACTACGTCCTCGGATGGAGCGGGCGGCGGGTGGTCTACTTCTCGCTGATCGGCTTCACCATCATGATCTTCTCGATGGCTGCGGTGAATCTCATCTTCCCCTCCTTCCACAGCTTTGCCAGCTTGAACGGCAGAGTGAGCGGCTGATGGCCCGAACCGAGGACCTGATCCAGGCGCAAGCGCCGCGCAGCGGGCCGGTCATCACGCTGATCGGTGTCAATCACCGCTCGGCCAGCCTGAACCAGCTCGAGCAAGCGGCGCTGGATGAGGAAGGGGTGCGGCGGGCGCTGCAGGCGATGGCCGAGGACGCCCGGGTCGCCGAGGCGGTGATCGTCGCCACCTGCAACCGGACCGAGGCCTATCTGTTCGCCCACGAACCGGAGGGCGGGGCGGCGCGCATCGGGCGCGAGCTCATTCGCAGTCTCGGCGAAGTGGATGACGGCTCGATCTACGTCAAGTTCGGACGCGACGTGGTGTCGCATCTCTGCCGCCTGGCCGCCGGAGTGGACTCGTTGATGGTGGGCGAGGTGCAGATCCTGGGCCAGGTCAAGCAGGCGCACGCGCTCGCCGTCGAGCAGCACGTTGCGGGGCCGGTGCTTGGCAAGCTGTTCGGGACCGCATTCCGGGCCGGCAAGCGCGCGCGAACCGAGACCCAGATCGGTCAAGGGCCGGTCTCGGTCAGCTATGCGGCGCTCGGCCTGGCCCAGAAGATATTCTCCGATCTGCGGGAGCACACGGTGCTCATGGTCGGCGCCGGTCAAGCCGCTGCCATCGCCGCCCGGCACTTCGCCGAAACCGGGGTGGGCGACCTCATCATCGCCAACCGCACCCCCGAAACCGCGGCGATGCTCGCCTCCGCCCTGGGTGGGCGCCCGCTTCCCCTCGATCAGCTCGGCGAAGCCCTCGCGATCGCCGACATCGTGATCACCGCCACGGCGGCCCCGGAGCCGATCGTGACCCGCGACCTGGCGGCGGCGGCCAAGGCCCGCCGCGGCAACCGTCCACTCGTGTTCATCGACATCGCCATGCCACGCAACGTTGATCTCCGCGTCAACGAGCTCGAAGGCGTGTTCGTGCACGATATGAGTTCGCTCGAGTCGATGGTGAAGAAGAACTTCGAGCGGCGCCGCCGAGAGATCCCGCGGGTCGAGGCGATCGTGGCCCAGGAGGTGGAACGCCACGAACGATGGGAGAAGACACTGACAGTCGCATCCACAATTCGCGACCTGAGGGAACAGGGCGAGGCCATCCGTAAGCGCGAAATCGCCGGCTGGCAGGGAAAGATTCCACCCGCTGAGCTCGAGCGCCTGGACTTGATCACCCGCGCCATCATCAACAAGCTCCTCCACCTGCCCACGACCCGGATTCGGCGCCCGCGGGAAGAGGGCGGAGATCCGATCACGTTGCTTGCCGCTGTGCGCGAGCTGTTCGGCCTCGACCAGAGCGACGACCCGGACGACTCGCGTTCCCGAGGCGCGCTCCCAGACGAGGACGACGGCCGGCGCGGGCAATAAGCGAGCGGCGACTATGCCCCGTAACACGCTGCGCATCGCCACCCGCAGGAGCCGCCTGGCCCGCTGGCAGACCGATCACGTCGCGGCTCGACTCCGCGCGAACCATCCGGATCTGGAAATCGAGATCGTCGAGGTCGTGACCACCGGCGACCACGTGCGTGACCGCAAGCTCTCTCTGATCGGCGAGCACGGACTCTTCACTCAGGAGCTCGAACGGGTGCTGCTCGCGGGCGGCGCCGACATTGCCGTGCACAGCCTCAAAGATCTCGAGACCACTCTTCCTTCGGGGCTCGATCTCCTCGCCATTCCCGAGCGCGCCGACCCGCGCGACGCACTGGTGAGCCGGACGAGACGCCGGCTCGCCGAGCTGCCCCTCGGGGCGCGGATCGGCACCTCAAGTATCCGCCGTCGCGGGCAACTTCTTGCGTTACGAAACGATCTCACTTTCGACGACCTGAGGGGAAACGTCCCCACCCGGGTCGCGAAGCTGGCGGCGGGCGAGAATGGGCTCGACGCCATCGTCCTCGCCCATGCCGGCCTCGAACGCCTCGGACTCATCGAGCAGGTGACCGAGGTGCTCGATCCCGAGCGCTGCCTGCCGGCGGTGGGCCAGGGGGCGCTCGCGATCGAGGGTCCAGGCGATGATCGGAGGGTGCGAGAGCTCGTGATCGCGCTGGATCATTCGCCAACCCGCCAGGCGGTCCTCGCTGAGCGGGCCTTTCTCCGCCGGCTCCGCGGTGGCTGTCAGGTCCCGGCCGGGGCCCTGGGTCGCATCGCCGGCGACGCCTTGAGCCTCGATGGCGTCGTCTGCACGCCTGACGGCCGCACTCTCTTCCGCGACCGGGTCGAAGGACCCGTCGCCGAAGCGGAGGCGATCGGCGTCCGCCTCGCCGAGACGCTCCTCGCCGGAGGGGCAGATCGGGTGCTCGCGGCCATCCCGGCGCGCTCCGCGGACCTGCTAAAATAAGGGTGGGACCACCGCCGCCGCATGCCACCGGAGGAAACAACATGGACTTGTCGTGCCCATCCCGCCCCGCCGGCCCTGCTGCCATCGTGGTTCATGCCCTGAGTGCCGTCACGCTACTCCTGGCCACCGCGAGTGCCGTCACGCTACTCCTGGCCGCCGCGGCGGCGCCCAGCATCGCCGGGCCCACCTTCGGCTTTTTTGAAGACTTTAGTGATGGGACGACGGCCGGATTCATCAGCGGCGCAATGATCTCGAACCCTGGCACCGGGGGCGTCGGCGGGGACGGAGACGGTTTCTTGCGCATCGCCCGCCCCGACAGCTTTCCCGGTTTCGTCGGCGCCTTCAACCTCAGCCCCGATTACATCGGCAACTACCTCGCCGCCGGAGTGACGCGAATCATCTTCCAGCTCAATGACATCGAGGGAGATCAAGCGTTCGAGATCCATCTCGCCATCGGGAACGGTGTCAATTTCAATTTCTGGCAGTACAACACCGGATTCTCCCCGCCCGAGCAGAGCTGGGAAGGATTCAAGGTCGACCTCACCGACTCCCTCAACTTCACCCAGATCATCGGAACCGCCAACTACACACTCGCCTTGACCTCGGTCGACCGCGTCCTCTGGCGACATGATCTCGCACCCTACGTGTTCATGCCCGACGCCATCGCCGGCCAGGTGGGATTGGACCGCATTGTCCTCACCGGCGACGCCGCGGGGATCGCCGAGTGGGCTGCACCCGGTGCTATCCGGCTCGAGCTGCTTGGGGCGCGGCCGAACCCGGCCCGCCCGGGAACCACAATCGGCGCCAACCTCGGCGAGTCGGGTCAGATCAGGTTGACGATCGTGTCGGCCGCCGGCCGGATCGTGCGCGAGCTCTACGCCGGAGCCCTCGGCGCCGGAGCGCACGCTTTTCCCTGGGATGGACGAGACAGCCGCGGCGCCGAGGTGAGCGCCGGGGTCTATTTCATCGAGCTCAAGGCCGGCGAGCGCCTCGAGGTCGGACGGCTCGCCGTGATTCGCTAGGAAACGACTGAAACCAAACCAAGAGCCAAACCAAGTGGGGATGGCAGGACAGACGAGGCGGGCAGAGCTCGCCGGGAAGCGAATCGCCGTCTGCCGCCCGCCGGACCTGGCCGAGCCGCTCACGCAGCTCCTCCTCCCCCTCGGCGCCACGGTGCTCGCCCTCCCGCTGATCCGCATCGGTCCCCCGGTGGATCTCGAGCCGCTCAGGGCGGCGGCGACGCATCTCGAGCGCTACGACTGGGTGGTGGTGACGAGCGCCCACGCCGCCCGCGCCCTCGACAGCGCCCGCGCCCTCGACAGCGCCCCCGCTGCCCGCGGATACACGTCATGGCCTGAGTCGGTCAGAGTGGCGGCGGTGGGGGACGGCACGGCTCGCGCTCTCACCGGGCTCGGGGTGCCGGTTTCGCTCGTCCCCGCCGAGTCGAGCGGCGCCGGGCTCGCCGCCGCACTCGTCGCCTTCGCCCCCGGGGGGATGGCGGGACGGCGCGTCCTCTTCCCCCGCTCCAATCTCGCCGCGCGCGACCTGCCCGACGGGCTCCGCGCCGCCGGCGCCGCCGTGGACGAGGTGGAGGCCTACGTGACGCGGGCCGACCCCGAGCGGGCGAACGAGCTCCTGGCACGGATCCGTGACCACGAGGTCGAAGTCGTAGTCGTCCCCAATCCATCGACCGCCGAGGCGCTGGTTGCGGCGGCCGGGCGCGCTCGCGATGGGCTCGATCTCCTGGCCACGACGCGATTGGTGTCGATCGGCGCCACGACTTCCGGCCGGTTGGCGGAGCTCGGACGTCCGGCCGACGCCCAGGCCCCGCGCCCTGATGCCCCCGGGATCTTGGCGGCGATTCGCGCGGTTCTGCGGTAGGATTCGCCAATCGCCATGGCCACCGGAATCAAAGCCTCGACACCCAAGGCATCGCCGCGCCGGCGGCCTAAGGCTCCCGGCCGCTTCCCGGCGATCCGCCCCCGCCGACTGCGGCGGAGCGCGGCGTTGCGGGCCATGGTGCGCGAGACCGCGATCCGCCGCGAGGGCCTCGTTCATCCGCTGTTCGTCTGCCCCGGGAGCGGCATCCGCCGCCCGATCGTCCCCATGCCGGGCTGCGCCCAGCTGTCGGTCGACGTCCTCGTCTCCGAGGCGCGCGAGATTCACGCCGCCGGCGTCCCCGCGGTCATGCTCTTCGGCATCCCGGAACACAAGGATGCCATGGGCTCGGAGGGTTATGCCGAGCACGGAATCGTCGCGCGCGCGATCACTGCTCTCAAACAGGCCGTCCCTGATCTCCTGGTCTGGGCGGACGTCTGCCTTTGTGAGTACACCGACCACGGGCACTGCGGGGTGGTGAAGGGGGAGACGGTGGACAATGACGCGACCCTGCCCTTGCTCGCCGCCGAGGCGGTGACCTATGCCCGCGCCGGCGCCGATGTCGTGGCGCCGAGCGATATGATGGATGGTCGAGTCGGCGCCATTCGGCACGCGCTCGATGATGCCGGCTTCGCCGACACGGTGATTGCTTCCTATGCCGTCAAGTACGCCTCCGCCTTCTACGGCCCCTTCCGCCAGGCGGCGGAGTCCGCGCCCCGCTTCGGCGACCGGCGGTCCTACCAGATGGACCCCGCCAACTCCGATGAGGCGCTGCGCGAGGTGGCGCTCGACCTCGAGCAGGGAGCGGACATCGTCATGGTGAAGCCGGCGCTCCCCTGTCTCGACATCGTTCACCGGGTGAAGACAAACTTCCGCGTACCGGTTGCCGCGTATCACGTTTCGGGCGAGTACGCCATGATCCGGGCGGCGGCCGAACGCGGCTGGCTCGACCAAGATGCGGTCATCCGCGAGAGCTTGCTGGCGATCTTCCGCGCCGGCGCCGACATCGTCCTCACCTACTTCGCCAAGGACGTGGCGAAGGACTTCGCCTAAAACCGGCGATGGGGAGCACGCACAGCATCATCGCCGGCGCCGGACCCGTCGTCCCGGCGGGCGCGCAGAGCCGGCTTCTCTTCGAGCGCGCCCAGCGGGTGATCCCGGGCGGAGTCAACTCCCCGGTGCGTGCCTTTGGCGCCGTCGGCGGCACGCCACCCTTCATCGCTCGCGCCCGCGGCGCCCGGCTCTGGGATGTGGACGGCAAGGAGTACCTCGACTTCGTCGGCTCGTGGGGGCCGCTGATCCTCGGTCATGCCCATCCGGCGATCGTCGAGGCGGTGCGCGAGGCGGCGGCGGCTGGGACCAGCTATGGCGCGCCGACCGCGCGCGAGGTCGAGCTCGCCGAGCTCGTCACGTCGATGGTGCCGTCGATTGAAAAAGTGCGGCTCGTGAGCTCGGGCACCGAAGCGGCGATGGCGGCGGTGCGCTTGGCGCGCGCGGCCACCGGGCGCAGGAAGCTGATCAAGTTCGAGGGCTGCTATCACGGCCACGGCGACTCTTTCTTGATCCAAGCGGGATCAGGAGCGGCGACTTTCGGTCAGCCTTCGAGCCCGGGAGTGACCGTGGGTACGGCAGCCGACACCCTGAATGCACGCTACAACGATCTCGAATCGGTCGGCGCGCTTTTCGCCGCCAACCGCGGTGACGTGGCCGCGGTGATCGTCGAGCCGGTGGCGGCGAACATGGGCACGATCGCCCCGGGGCCGGGATTCTTGGCCGGGCTTCGCCGCCTCGCCAGCGGCGAGGGCGCTCTCCTCATTTTCGATGAGGTGATCACCGGTTTCCGACTTGGCCTCGGCGGGGCGCAAGGGTTGTTTGGCGTGGTCCCCGACTTGACGATCCTAGGCAAGGTCCTGGGCGGCGGGTTGCCGATCGCCGCCTACGGCGGCCCCGCCGATCTCATGGACCGGATGGCTCCGGTCGGGCCGGTCTACCAGGCCGGGACGCTCTCCGGCAATCCGGTCGCCACCGCCGCCGGTCTGGCTCAGCTCAAGGAGCTCGCCGCCGACCCGCTGATCTACCGCCGGCTCGACGAACGCGGGGCCGCGCTTGCGGCCGGTCTCGGCGAACTCGCCATGGCCGGGACGGTTAATACAGTTACAGTGAATCGGGTAGGCTCGCTTCTCTGCCTCTACTTCGCGCCTGGCCCGGTCATCGACTGGGAGAGCGCCGCGAGGGCGGACACCCGGCGCTTCGCCACCTACTTTCACGCCATGCTGGAGCAGGGGATCTACCTTCCACCGTCCCAGTTCGAGGCCCTTTTCGTCTCGGCGGCACACACCGAGGAAGACATCGCGCGCACCCTCGGGGCGGCGAAGGCCGCGCTTGCCGCCGCTCCCGCCACCCGGCAGTGACCATGATCCCGGCAGACCGGATCAAGACCGAGGCGGCGAAAGAGACCCCGGGTCGCCCGCTCGCCGGCGCCGGCGAGCGTTTGCTCCATCCGCTCACCGGACGGGAGCGAATCCTGCGCGCCTGCCGCGCCGAACCGGTGGACGTGGTTCCGATCTGGCTCATGCGCCAGGCCGGTCGTTACCTGCCCGAATACCGGGCCATGCGCGAGCGCATCGATTTCGCCACCTTGGTCAAGACGCCGGAGCTTGCGGCCGAGATCACGCTCCAACCGCTCAAGCGTTTCCCACTCGACGCCGCCATCGTCTTCTCGGACATCATGATCATCGCCGAGCCCATGGGGCTACGAGTCGCCTTCGAACCTGCGCCGGTGGTCTCGCCCCCGCTCCGCAGCCGGAGTGACATCGAGCGACTGCGTGCGCCCGAGACCGGCGAGGGTCTCGAGTACACTCCCGCCGCTATCCGCCGCCTTCACCTGGAGCTGGCGGGCAAGACGGCGCTCATCGGGTTCGCCGGGGCGCCGCTCACGGTGGCCGCCTATCTGTGCGAGGGCGAGCGAGGGCGGCCCGCCGACGGCTCATTCATGGCGCTCCGGCGGCTCTTGCACGCCGACCCGGTCGCAGCCCATCGCCTGCTCGAGAAACTGGCGCGGGTCATCGCCGGGTATCTCGTCGCGCAGGTGGAAGCAGGCGCCGATCTCGTGCAACTCTTCGACACCTGGGCGGGGCTGCTGGATCCTACTGACTACCGGACGTACGGTTTGCCGCACGTGCGCGCGATCATCGACGTTCTGCATCGACGGCACACGCCGGTCATCTACTTCGCCCGCAGCGCCTCCGGGCTGCTGGGGGAGCTGGCGGAGACCGGCGCCGACGTCATCGGCCTCGACTGGACCCTCGATCTCGCCGCTGCCCGCCGCCGGCTCGGTTCGCGCCCGGTGCAGGGCAATCTGGACCCGGCTCTCCTCCTCGCTCCGCCGGAAGTGATGGAAGCGCGCGCCCGGGCGATACTCGCGGGCGGGGGCGGAACCGGCCACATCTTCAATCTCGGCCACGGAGTCCCTCCCGACACCCTTCCCGACCAAGTCGCTCGCCTGGTCGACATCGTGCACCGTGTCGAGCCCGCTCAACCGCTGGACCATCCGACCAGGAGCAATCCCTGATGACCACTGGAATCACCCGCGAACTCTTACAAAAATACGACCGTCCGGGTCCGCGCTACACCTCTTATCCCACCGCGGTCGAGTTCCACGAGGGGTTCGCCGCCGCTCAGTATGTCGCTCGGCTCCAAGCCGCCAACGCCGCGCGCTCGGAGCCGCTCTCTCTGTATATCCACATCCCATTTTGCGAAGAGCGCTGCAGCTTCTGTGGCTGCCATGTGATCATCACCAAACAACGCGGTCGCGCCGAGGAGTACCTCGATTACCTCCACCGCGAGATCGATCTCCTCGCCGCCGCCCTTCCGGACCGGCGGCGCCTGGTTCAGTATCACTGGGGAGGCGGGACGCCCACGTACATTGACTCCGGCCAGATGATCGCGCTCATGTCCAAGGTGCGCGAACACTTCACCATCGAGCGCGACGCCGAGGTGGCGATCGAGATCGATCCGCGGGTGACGTCCCGAGAGCAAATCGACACTCTCCTCGAGCTCGGTTTCAACCGTCTGTCGATGGGCGTCCAAGACTTCACCCCTGAGGTGCAAGCAGCGATCAATCGCAACCAGGATGAACGCGAGACCCGGGACCTGTACGACTACTGTCGGAAAGCCGGCTTCACGTCGATCAATTTGGATCTGATTTACGGCTTGCCGCTCCAGACCCCGGCCACCTTCCGTTTGAACCTGGACTCGGTGTTAACCATGCGCCCGGACCGGGTGGCGTGTTACAGCTACGCCCACGTGCCCTGGATCCGCGGCCATCAGAAGGGAATCGCGATCGAGTCCCTCCCGGCGCCCGAGATCAAGCTCGAGCTGTTCGCCGAGGCAATCGACCGCTTTCGGGCGGCCGGATACCGCCAGATTGGCATGGATCACTTCGCCCTGCCCGAGGATGAGTTGTCGCGCGCGGCCGATGGCGGGATTCTCCACCGCAACTTCATGGGCTATACGACGAAGCCGGCGAGCGACATGGTCGGGGTCGGAGTGTCGGCCATCGGCGACGTGTGCGGAGCCTTTGCCCAGAACGAGAAGAAGCTCTCCACCTACTACGCCGAGATCGACGCCGGCCGGTTCCCGATCTTTCGCGGCTTCGAGCTGAGCCCGGACGACTTGATCCGCCGCCACGTGATCACCCAGCTCATGTGCAACTTCCTGCTCCGCAAAACCGAGGTGGAGGGCCGATTCGGGATCGACTTCGGCCGCTACTTTGCGCGCGAGCTGGACGAGCTCGCCGCCGGCCCGGCAAGCGTTGGGTTCCTGACCCTCGGCGAACAGGAGCTCCAAGTTAGCCCGCTGGGCCACCTCTTCATCCGCAATATCTGCATGGTCTTCGACGCTTATCTGCGCCGAGAGCAGGACGAAAAACCGGTCTTCTCGCGCACCGTATAGGCAAGCCCGTGATTCGACTCCCTCTCCTCCCGGTTCTGCTCATCGTCCTTCTGCTGCTGCCTGCGCCTCCGAGCACCGGCCAGAACTTCGATGGCTTCAGCGACTGGGAGATGGAGAACTATCGGCGTTTCCAGCTCGAGATGATCGGACGCGACCCCGGCTTGGAGGAGTTTCGCCGCGGCTACGAGTTCATCCTGCCGCTCTACCGGCAGTTTCCCCAGAGCGAGGCTTATCGCATCTGCTACGGGCAGGCGATCTCCGGCTTTCCGGCAACGCCGAAAAACGCCCCGTTGCACGTCCGGGGACACCAGGCGCTCACCGATCTCAATCCGGCTGACTTCGCCGAGAGCGGGTTCATGGGTATCTTATTGTTGAACCTGCTCGAGCGGGTGAGCGAAGACCGCGCCCTGCTCACTCCGGCCTCCCGGAGCGATTCGGTCCACTTCGCCTTCTTGCGGGCGGACGCGGTCGCCGCCTCGATCTTCGCCTACACCCTCAAGATGGGGACCTGGAACCAGGTCAAGGCGGGAAGCACCGACTGGACGATCCGGGCGGGGATGACGGAGCGCCGGATGAAGTTGAATGCGCTATCGCCGGCGGAGAAGCTCGGGCTTCCCGACTGGGAAAACATGGAAAGGACCGCGTGGCTGCCCGAGACCGGCCGCGCCCTGTCGGTGCTCGGCCCTGTCCTCCTCGATCCCCGCTCGTACGTCCCGATCCCTGATTCGCTCTCGTCTATTTCGCCTGGCGCTCGGCGTAGCGTTCCTTGATCCTGCCCCAGGTCGCCGCCTCCACCGGCGCCGGGGTGCAGGTGGTCCGGACCTCCCAGGCGCAAATCGTGCCCGTATCGCCGCCGGCGTTGTCCTGGGCGAAGAGATCCCACTGACCGGCCTGGTCGAGGCCGTCGAAGGCGGTCAGCGGCTGATTCGGCCGGTAGCTTCCAGGTGGGAACGGCCCCCCAGGATTGCAGGTAGTCTCGATCGGGGCGGAAGCTTCGTCATCGAGCACGATCGGGTCCGCACAGGCCAACTCACTGCTGCAGCCGAACTGGCCGGCCGGCTCTCCGGGGCGATCCACAATCGTGACCGTGACCGCATTGTGGGTCACTCTAAAGAGCAGATCCCCGATCCAGGTGTGCACCACCTCGAGGGCGATGTTCACATCCGTGATGGTGCAAGTCGGGCTGGCCTGGAGCGAAGTGGTTATTCCCGGAGCCGGAAATTCCGGGATGGCGACATTCGGTTCCGCACGGAAGACGTCAGCGGTCGCGACGCTGCCCAGCAGGGCGACAAGCAAAAGGACAATCGCTGTCAACCTCATGGCAACTCCTTCAAAGGTCAACACCATCCGGCCAAGACCCAGAAGGTCTAGACCAGAGTACCAAGGCTGGGGCACGGTACCCGGGGCATGGAGGCATCATACACCTCTGGGCTCACACTCCTCGGGCAATGTTATCATCGGGTTTCCCGGTGTTATCATCGGGTTTTTTCGCGGTGGGGCCCGGCATCATGATCGGGCCTGACCGGCAGTGCCGGACACTAGAGCCACTGGAGCCCAGGAAGACCCTGATGTGGCGCGAGAGCACCCACCTTGGCCGGCGACAGATCCAGATCGAGACTGGGCGCATCGCCCGTCAGGCCGAGAGCGCGGTGGTGGTGCAGGAAGGGGGCACCGTCTTATTGGTGGCAGTGGGCGCGGCGCCCATCGACGCCGGCCCCGCCCGCGACTTCTTGCCGCTCACCGTCGAGTACCGGGAGCGATTCTCCGCCGCCGGCCGCTACCCCGGCGGCTATCGGAAGCGCGAAGGACGCATCTCCGACCACGAGATCCTGTCGAGCCGGCTCATCGATCGCACGGTGCGGCCGCTCTTCGCCAAGGGCTTTACGATCGAGACCCAGGTCTTGGTCACCGTGCTCAGCTACGATCCGGAATCCGACCCCGAGGTGCTGGCGATTACCGGCGCCACCGCCGCCCTCCACCGCTCGGCCCTGCCATGGGCGGGGCCGGTGGCTGGAGTCCGGGTGGCGCGCGTGAATGGCGAGCTCATTGCGATGCCCAATGCCAATGAGCGAGAGCAGGCCACTCTCGATCTCGTGGTGTCGGCCGGGCCAGGGGGGCTGGTGATGGTGGAAGGCGAGGCGGCCGAGGCGAGCGAGGCCGAGATGGTGGAAGCGCTCCTCTTCGCCCAGGAAGCGGTTGACCCTATATGTCATCTCATTGAGAGCCTGCGTAGCGCCACCGGCATGGAGAAGCGAGAGTTCGTGGCACCGGCAGCGCCGCCCGAGCTCGTAGCGCAGGTTACTGCTCTGGCACGCGAATCCTTGCGCGAAGGAGTCGTGGTGGCGGACAAGCGCGAGCGCCGCGCGCGGATCGCCGCGGTGCGCCAAGCGGTCATGGAAGCCGTCGACCCGGAAACCGTCAATCCGGAAACCGTCGCCGCCATCCTCGATCGCCTCCATCACGAGGTCGTCCGCGAGCTGGTCCTGGTCGAGGGCCGCCGATTGGACGGCCGCGGCCTCGCCGACATTCGGCCGATCTGGGGCGAGACCGGCTGGCTCCCGCGCGTGCACGGCTCGTCCCTCTTTACCCGCGGCGAGACCCAGGCGGTGGTCGTCTGCACGCTGGGCACCGCGGAGGACGAGCAGGAGGTTGAGGACCTGACCGGTAAGCACCGCGAACGCTTTCAGCTTTACTACAACTTTCCGCCCTATTCGGTGGGTGAAGTGCGCCCGCTGCGCGGGCCGGGACGCCGCGAGATCGGCCATGGGCAGCTCGCGCTGCGCGCGCTCGCCCCGGTTCTCCCGCCTGCCGAGTCTTTTCCCTACACGATTCGCCTCGAGTCGGAGATCTCGGAATCGAACGGCTCTTCCTCGATGGCCACGGTCTGCGGCGGCTCTCTCGCCCTCATGGACGCCGGCGTCCCCGTCGCCCGTCCGGTGGCCGGGGTGGCCATGGGACTCATCCTCGACGGGGAGCGAACCGCCATCCTCTCGGACATTCTCGGCGACGAGGATCACCTCGGCGACATGGACTTCAAGGTGGCGGGCACCGAGCGCGGCATCACCGCGGTGCAGATGGACAATAAGCTCGGGAGTCTTCCCCGCACCGTGCTCGATCAGGCCCTCGAGCAGGCGCGGCGGGGCCGCCTGCATGTCCTGGGCGAGATGGCGAAGATCCTGGCCGAGCCGCGCCCCCAACCGGCGCCGCACGCTCCGCGGATCGCCGCGGTCAAGATCCGACCGAACCGAATCCGCGACTTGATCGGCCCTGGCGGCCGGATCATCCAGGAGCTCCAGGCCGACACCGACACCAAGATCGATGTCGCCGATGACGGCACCGTGCACATCGCTGCATCCGGCGACGCCGGTCTCGAGGCGGCGATGCGCCAGGTGCGCGAGCTCTGCGGCGAGCCCGAGGTGGGCAAGGTTTACCGCGGGACGGTGACCGGGGTTAAGGACTTCGGCTGTTTCGTGCGGGTGATGGGTTCGATCGAGGGGCTGGTCCCGGCCTCATCCCTGACCGGCGCCGGGGAAGTCGGCGAGGGGGACACGATCGACGTGCGAGTGCTGGGCGTCGACGACCGCGGGCGCATCAAGCTCACGCGAGCCGATCAGAGCCGAAACAGCTAGCGCCCCGAACTGGAAGGCCGGGGTCGAGCCGGCGCCTCGTCGCCGTTCCAGAAGCGCACGCGTGCCGGGTCGAGAGCGGCGATCTCCGCCACCTGCTCGCTCGCCACGAGACAGAAGTCCTTGCGCACCACACCGCCGGACTCGACGACGCCGAACCGGCCGTCGGCCAGGTTCCTCGATGCCGTATCTGAGACCTCGAGGAAGGAGACTGTGTTCTCGCGGGTGATGAAATAGAAGCGGCGGTTCCCCGCCGCGCCGTCGCGGACCAGGCCGGCGCGAATGAGATCGGGGATACGATTACCCTCGAGGTCCTGATCATGCTGCCGGCGGCGCTCATCTTCGCGCCGGCGGTCCTCGGCGCGCTTGCTCTCGGCTTCCTGGCGCGCCTCTCTTTCGTGCGCCAGCTTCTCCGCCGCCATGCCCTCCGTCCCGAGCTGCTTCTGCCGCGCCTTCTCCTGATGTGTGACCGCTCGGGCCCGCTTCTCGTTTGCCAGACCCTTCCTGATCAACTCATCACGCATGCTGCCCATAATGGAGATCAAGAATACAGCCATCGAGCGCCAATTGCACGCCTGTCCTCACCGGTCTATGCTTCGGCGGGTGCAACAACTCCACTTCGCCGACGCCGGGAAGCGCGACGCCGAATGGCGCCACGATGGTCATATGCCGCGCACAGTGGGCATCCTCCTCCTCCAGCTCGGCGGCCCGGAGAATCTCGAGGCGGTGGCGCCCTTCCTCCGGAATCTCTTCTCCGATCATGACCTCATCCCGCTCCCCGGCGGACCGGTGGGGCAGCGAATGCTCGCCTGGCTCATCGCCGCCCTGCGCGCGCCCCGGGTGCGCGGCTACTACCGGCGGATCGGCGGCGGATCGCCTCTGCGCCGGATCACCGAGCTCCAGGGGCGCAACCTCGAGGCCGAGCTCGAGCGCCGAGCGCGCGCACG
>Ga0184637_10001014_pt1 | contig 19708 bp, 14 predicted proteins | sample PLM3_127_b2_FD_133143 | JGI IMG/M metagenome (GOLD analysis project Ga0184637, IMG submission 133143) | Groundwater sediment microbial communities from an aquifer in East River, Colorado, USA - PLM3_127_b2 | ecosystem: Environmental > Terrestrial > Soil > Riparian zone | place: USA: East River... | reverse complement strand
CTCCGCTCGCCGCCCTCGACCGACTCGAGCAGGAACGCTTGCTTCTTGCCGCGGGAGAGCTTCAGGAACGCCGAGACGGGCGTCTCCGTGTCCGCGTCCACCTCGACGCGGACCGGGACGGCGCGCCCGGGCTTGCACAGGGAGAGGAACGTCTCGAGGTCGGGGAGCGGCCGCACGTCAGCGGCGCCAAAGGAACACCGTCATGCCGTCACCCGTCGCGCAGGTCCCGCGACCTCGATGGCGTCCTTGGCTACGATCCTGTTGGCCCGATCCACGAGCACCACCGTCGGCTTGAAGCTGCGGGCCTCGGACTCGTCCATGTCGGCGAACGTGGCGAGGATCACGAGGTCGCCCGGCTTGTTGAGGTGCGCCGCCGCGCCGTTGATGCAGATGACGCCCGAGCCGCGCTGTCCCTTGATGGCGTACGTCTGGAGCCGCGTCCCGCGCGTGATGTTCCAGACGTGGACGGCCTCGTACTCCCAGATGCCCGCCGCTTCGAGGAGATCCTCGTCGATGCTGACCGAGCCCTCGTACTCGAGGTCGGCGTGCGTGACCGTGGCCCGGTGGATCTTGGACTTGAACAAGGTCCGGCGCATAGGGAACTTGTTTTCTTACATGGAGCCTCCGGACCTGGCAACCCTGTCACGGTTGTGGCTCCCCGCGCCGGCGCGGTAGCGTCCGGCCCGGTGCCATCCCCCATCGCCGCGCGCCGCCTCGAGGTCTTCTCGGCCGCCCGCGCCGATCCGGCCTTTCTGCGCCTCGCGCCCGGCAAGGTCCGGTTCTCGCTCGGGACCTCGCTCGCCGACTTCGCGGTGCCGGTGGAGCTCGCGGCCGACGCCCGGGACATCGTCCGCGGCGCCGCGGCGGAGGCCGCCCTGCTCCTCTCCGCCGTTCACCGCGCCTTCGTCCCGTCGGACGACGTGGACCGGCTCATCCTGCGCGACGAGTACGCCCAGCTCCCCCCCGTCCCGCAGCAGCTCGGCCCCGCCGGGGGCGGGCCGGATCTGCGCGCGGCGGCCCAGCTCGCCCCCGCGATCCACCCGGCCCTGACCGGCGGGCTCGTCGGCGCGTGGATGGGCAAGGGCGGCCGCGGGCGCTCCCTCGTGGCGCTCTGGATCGAGCTCCTGCGCCGCGCGTTCACGGAGATGGCGGCGAGCCGCGGGCGGGAGGAGACGCCGCTCCTCGTGGTGCTCGCGCTCGGCGTCGAGACCGCCGCCGCCGAGCGGCACGTGCGCGACGTCGTGCCCGGGCCGCCGCTCGATCGCCCGTTCCGCACCGCCGCCATGGCGGCGCTCTGGCTCGCCGCCCGCACCGGGCTCGCGCGCGCCTGGCGCGAGGCGGGGCGCTCCGTCGACGACCCGCTCCTCGCGAAGCTCGAGGCGGCGCTCGCGCCCGGGCCGCTGCTCGGCGGCCGCGCGGGCGTGCAGGCGGGCGGCGCCACGCTGTACGGCTGCGAGCTCTCGGCGGGGCTGCCGGGCGGCGACGAGCTCGCACAGCGGCTCGCGGGCGGCGCGGACGCGGACGAGGCGATCGCGGCGGTGGCCCGCGCGCTCGCCGCGGACGACGAGCTCGCCCGGCGCGCCGAGCAGGCCGTCGCCCTGGCGCGGCTGCGCGAGCTGCTCGGCGCGGCGGTGGCGGCGGCGGAGGCGGTCGGGGCCGACGCCGGGCTCGCCGCGGTGCGCACGCTCTTCTCCGCGCCGGGCGCGCTCGCGGGCGCGGTGCAGGACGAGCCCGGCCGCAAGGCGCTCGCGCAGCGGCTCGCCGAGCCCGCGCCGGGCGGCGACGCGGGCGATCTGCTCGACCGCGCCGCGCGTGTCCTGAAGCTCTGGAAGCCGCGCGAGCCGGCCGCCGCGGGCGGCCTCGCGCGCGACGCGGCGCGGAGCGAGTACGCGGTCGCGGCGGCGGCGTTCCTGTGCGACGGCGCGCTCGACCGGCTCGCCCAGGGCGCGCGTCGCGTCCTCACGTTCCGGACCGGGCGCGAGGCGGAGGGCGGCGCGGAGGGCGAGTGGGAGGCGGGCCGGCTCTACCGGATGAGCGCGCGGCCGGGCGAGCTCCTGCGGGCCGCGGCGGATCGGCCCGTCGGCCACCTCTTCGCCGACGTGAAGGACTTCACGAGGCGGACCGCGCTGCTCGGCCAGGCGTCGATGGCCGAGTTCCTGCGCCGCGAGTTCTACCTCCCCATCGTCACCGCCGCAAAGGAGCACTTCACCGGCATGCAGCACCTCGCCGATCGCGGCGGGGTCTCCCTGAACAACCTGCTCGGCGACGCGGTGAGCTTCACGGGGCGCGTCGACGCGATGGTCTCGCTCGCGCAGGCCATCCGCGTCCGCTTCGCCGCCTACGCGGCGCGGCTCGAGCGCGAGCTCTCGACGGAGGCCGTCGGGCTGCAGCTCGCGGCGATCGAGGCGCAGCACGCGCCGCTCCTCGCCGCGGCGCGCGGCGCGCGCGCCGAGGCCGAGGCCGCGCTCGCCCGCGAGCCGGCCGGCTCGCCGCGGCACCCTGCGCTCGCGGGCCACGCCGCGCGGGCGCGCGCCGAGGCGGCGCGGCTCGAGGCGGAGCGGGAGCGCGCGCTCGGGCGGGCGCGCGGCGAGCTGCTCGAGGCCGGGCTCTTCGTCTCGCACGGCGCGGCGCCGCTCGTGGTGGTCATCGAGGACGAGGTCTTCGGACGGAACCGCGTCGCCATCGCCGACAAGATCAACGAGTCGGCCCGCGGCACGGCGCGCGCGCCCGCGGCCCGGGCCCACGCGGACGCCGCCCTCGCGCGCGAGCGGACGCGCACCGGCAACCCCGCCCTCGCCCACGCCTGGAGCGTCTTCATCGGCCAGCCGCTCTCGCTGCCGGTGCCGCCGGAGCTCGAGGACCAGGTGGTCGCCCTCTGGCGCGCCGGCGACGCGCAGGGAGCCATGCGCGCCCTCTCCGCCCCGGTCCGGGACGGGCTCGCCGCCGCGGTCGCGCGCGGCGACGCCGAGCGGCCGGGGGACATCTACAACAGCGGCGCGGCCCTCTCCGAGGACGCGCTCATGGCCTTCCTCGCGGAGGTGGAGGGTGCGCGCGTCGTGCGGCGCCTGGAGCTCGCGCCCGAGGGCATCCCGGAGCAGCTCCGGGCGCGCTGGTTCTACGGCGAGGGCCCCCAGTCGCTCGTCGCGTGCTTCCACCCCGACGGCCGGCTCGCCGAGCTCTTCCGGCGCGTCGGGCCGGCCGCGTTCAAGGGGCTCGGCGGCGTGGTGGTGTGGGAGCTCTGCGCGGAGGACGCCGGGCCCGGGGCGCTCGCCGCCGCGCTCGGCGCGGGTTGGTACAAGGCGGCGCGGGGTGAGTGAAGGTTGGGGCCTGCTCACCCATCGGACGCCTGTGAATGCAACTCGAACCGCCGCCCGCGATGACGTTGCGTTTCACCTACTTAACGACAGACGCTCCGCCCTTGGTGCGGGCCCGGCACGGCTGACACGCGCGGGGCTGCACGTCCAGCGGCAAAGGCGAGGTAGTGGGTGGAACGTCACGTCCGTGCTTCGCGGTGTTTGCCGACGACGACGCATTAGATCTCGCTGAGCGCTTCGGCGGACGCGATCGCCGAAGTGCCGAAACGTCGAGGCAGTCCCGTCGAGCCGTTCGCCTTGGCGCTCGTGGAGGCACGACTTCACGAAGGTCGTCGCGATTGGCTCAGCAGCGCAGCGAGAAACGGCGCTGCGCCCTGATCGCGGGCGGCCCAGACCTTACGACTCGCCCAGTCGACCTACACCCCAGGGGCGGGCGCCGTGGCGAAAGCGCACCGTGGCGAGCGCCGCGGCCACTGCTCGCTCCACCCCCCCCGAGCTCCTCTCGCTGCTCGGGGCGCTCGCCTTGACCACCGCGCTTCGCGCATCTCCGCGGCGTCGACCACGACGACGGGCGAGCGGCGGGGTCCGTATGGAGGTCCAACCCACAAAAGTCTTGCCGGGGCGCAAGCCTCCATGCGAGCGTCCGCACTCGTCGTGCGGGTGGGTCGCCGAAGCGAGGGAGGGTGCATGCACTTTGGAGCAGCTCGGGTGTGGTTCCTGGTCGGGGTAAGTGTTCACTCCGCGGGGTGCGGCCTAGAGAATGATAACGAACCGGCCACGATTGCGTCGCGGACGCCTATAATCAACGGCTCTCCTGTGGTGGGCGACGCGGGCGGGGTGCTGGAGTTGCAGATCACCACGCCCTATGGAACGCATCCGTGTTCGTCCGTGCAACTCAACAACACCTGGCTCCTAACGGCCAAGCACTGCGTCGACAAGGTCGCGCGCGCCCGCGACATATGGTATTTCCGCGAGGATAGGCCTGACTACAATGCAGCGTTTGCCGATCAGTATCTGTTGAATGAGGTCCAGGATGTCGCGCTGGTGCACTTCCCTTCCGGTGATCCCTATTACGCGCTGCCGCTCTTCTCTGATAACGGGCTGCACCTCGGGCTGGACGCTGAACTCGTAGGGCGCCCGCTGACCTGTTTTGGGTACGGTTGGAACGCGTTTGGTACCGGCGGTGGTGTGCTTCGAAGCGCGGTCCTAACGCCAAGCACCGTCGGACGCTCACCCTGTGGGCTCTACCAGACCGACTGTTATCCGACTGACGGCTATTTCATGCCCACAAATATCGCTGGGCAGGTTCTGGCAGAAGGTGACTCCGGAGGGCCGTGCTTCCTGGACGCGGGCGGGGAACGGGTTGTGACGGGGATCACGAATACTGTGGCAGAAAGCGGCGGTGTGGATACGGGTACATGGCAAGCCGGCGCCCAACACTTTCGCGAGTGGGTCAGAACCAATACGGGTGTCGGGGGGTCGTGCCCCTCCGGTTACTTCATGACGGACTTGGGCACGTGTTTGCCCGGGCCAACTACTGGGATGTGGCGCACCCTCAACGCTGACGGCGACCCGGGGCGCGATATCGTTCAGCTGTGGCCCAATAATGGGCGTTTGGGAATGGTTCTCTATAACTCCACTGGCCAAGGCCTCCAGGGTACGTGGGGCACGGGCGATGTCGGGGAGGGCTATGGCGCGCTCGCTTGGCTCACGGGAGATGTGAACAGCGATGGACGATCGGATGTGATCCAGCCCTGGAACAACAACGGGCGATTGGGTCTATTCGTTTATCTATCCAATGGGAGCAGATTGGCCCATACGTGGAAGAACCCTGACATGGGTCAAGGCTCCGCTGCATTGGCGTGGCTCACGGGCGACGTGAACGCAGATGGGCGTGTGGATGTTATTCAACCGTGGGACCACAGCGGGCGCTTGGGCATAAATGTGTTCTCCTCGAACGGCAGCGGTTTCGACACCACGTGGAGCACGGGCGATGCCGGCCAGGGATCAGGTGCTCTCGCATTCCTAGCCGGTGATCAAAATGGTGACGGCCATACCGACATCATCCAGCCGTGGGACAGCGGTGGACGACTCGGAATGTCCGTCTACTCTGCGTCGATGACCCAGGCTGGCTGGGGCTACGTTGCGACATGGGCCTCGCCGGACCTCAAACAAGGGTCCAAGGCGCTGACGTGGCTAACGGGCGACGTGAACGGCGACGGTCGCACGGACGTAATCCAGCCGTTTGTGAGTAACAATTTGGTCGGGCTAATAGTCTACACGGCCGAGGGTGCAGGCTATCGAGCGAGTTGGGGTCAGACTGGGTCCGTGCTCAAGTTGGTGCCGAGGGCGTGGTTGACGGGCGATATCAATGCGGACGGAAAGACGGACCTGATCCAGCCCTTCGATAATAACGGGCAACTCGGCTTCTATGTCTATACGAGCGCTCAGACTCAGGCCGGTCCTGGTTTGGTCTACACGTGGGGGACCGTCAACATCGGGCAGGGTTCGAATGCCCTCGCTTGGCTGAGCCAAGACGTGGATGGAGACGGAAGGTCGGACGTCGTCCAGATATGGGATAAGGGCGGAGGCCGTCTGGGTTTCATTGTCTATCGTTCGAACGGCATCGGGCTAGAGTTCTCGTGGGCTGGATAGCCGCGCTGCTATACGTTCCCGGTTCGCGCAGTCAGCGCTGACAGACGGGCGACGGATCCTGCGCGCGTCTGCGTAGGATCCGTCGCTTCGGCGTTAGGGACGCGGCGTGAGTTGGGGGGCGGACCACCTCGTTTGAGCTACAGGGGAGCGGTTGGCATGCAAAGGGGTCGATACGGCCCGGCCGCGTTCAAGGGGCTCGGCGGCGTGGTGGTGTGGGAGCTCTGTGCGCAGGACAGCGGCCCGGGGGCGCTCGCCGCCGCGCTCGGCGCCGGCTGGTTCAAGGCGGCGCGGGGCGGGTGAGGATCACGGCACCGGCACGGCGAGCGAGACCCCGAGCCTGAAGTTGGGCTCGCTCCAGCGGAAGTCCCGGTTCCACCGGTACGCTGCCGCGGCTTCCCACGTGAGCTCCACTCGGCGCGACAGGAGGAGGCCGCGCGCGCCGCCGGTAAGCTCGACGTCGTGCTGGCCGCGCGCGACGGGCTCGACGACCGCCCAGTAGTACGCGTCGTTCCGGCGCACGCGCTCGACGAACCCGCCGATCCGACCGCCGCCGTGGAAGACGTCGACCGCGATCGTCTGCGCGTCCGCGCCGGGCCCGACCCACGCGCCGAGCAGCTGTCCCTCGTGCGTGTAGCCGAGGTTCGCGCCGTGCGTGTACCAGACCGGCACGCCGCGCTCGTTCGCAAGCGGCCGCTGCTCCTGCAGGTGCACCAGCTCCGCTTGCAGCCGAACCCACCGCGGCCCCGTGCGCCAGACCTTCTGGAGCCCGAGCAGGTACGCCTGCGTGTGGTCGGGCTCGCGGAGAAAGTCGTTCAGGTCCCACTCGTGGTCCTCGCGACCCCATTCGCCGTAGACCTCGAAGCCGCTCGCCGGGAAGACCCAGCGCGCGAACACCGAGGCGAGCTGGTTGTCGTCGGGGTTGTCGCCGGGCAGCGCGTTCTTCTCGAACGGCTGCAGGCCGGCGAGGAGCGTCCGGGCGGAGAGCTCGTACTTCTGGACGAACACGCGAGCGAGCCCGAGGGTGAGGGTCGGCGCGAACCGCGGGGCGAGGTCGACGACGAGCCCGCTCACGAGCGGGCGGCTGCGGTCCGCGAACTCCTCCGAGCGCGAGAGGCGACCCCAGAAGACGAACGCCTCCGCGTCGCCGATCCAGACGTCGGCGGGGCGCGACGTGCCGACGAACACGTGCGGGAACCCCGGCGCCGCGTTGGACATGAGGAGGTTGTTCCGGACGCCGGGCCCGAACCAGAGGTTCTCGGTCGAGAGCCCGAGCCCGACGTTCGCGACGTCGGCGCGGAGGTAGCTCTGGCCGAGGCTCCACGCGGAGAACGGCTCCGAACCGAAGCGCTGCGGCAGGTCGATCCCGTCGCCGTAGTAGGGGTTCGCATAGCGGGGCGCCCCGGGGCCGATGCCGATCGTGTCGAACGGCTCGTTGGCCGAGGCCGAGAGCTCGGGTGCGAGGGCGGCGGACACGAACCGCCAGCGGACGGCGATGCCGCCCGAGAGCACGCCCGAGACGCCGCGCCCCGCGGCGAGGAGCCCGTCGTCGGCACCCGAGGGGTAGCGCGAGTTGAACACCGACGTGAGCCGGACGGGCACGCCGCGGAGCCGAAGGTCGGGTCCGGGCGGGGGGACGGACGCGAGCGTCCAGGGGAGCGGTGCGCCGGAGGCGCAGAGGGTCTCCTCATGCGCTCCTCCGCGGAGGATCACGCGAGGAGTGGGCGGCGCCGCCCCCACCAGCTCGGCGGCGCGGAGGAGCTCGTCCTGCGGAGTGCCGATCCCGTCGAGCGCGACCGCCCGCCCCGGCGCGCACGGGGCGTCGGCGGCGTCCGCCGCGGACAGGGTGAGCGCGAGCGCGATGGGGAGGAGCATGTGCGCCGGAATCTACGAGATGCCCGCGAGGGCGTCGAGCGCCGCGCCGAGCCGACGGCGGCTCGCGCGCGCGTTCCGTGGTAGATCGCCCGCTCGTGCCGGCGCCTTCGACCGAGCGATGCCCGCGGGCGTGACCTCCGAGACCCATCTCTGGCCGTGAACCCCCTCGTCACCATCGTCGCGCCCGCCTACCGAGCGGCCCGCTTCGTCCGGCAGTGCGTGGAGAGCGTGCTCGCGCAGACCTACCCGAGCTGGGAGCTCGTGGTGGCGGACGACGGGTCGGACGACGGTACGCCCGAGATCGTCGAGTCGTTCCGCGACCCGCGCATCCGCGTGCTCCGCCTCCCGCACCGCGGGCTCCCGGCGCTCGCCGACACCTACAACGCTGCGCTCGCCGCGGGGACCGGGCGTCTCGTCGCCGTCCTCGAGGCGGACGACTGGTGGCCCGCGGACAAGCTCGCCGTGCAGGTGAGAGGCTTCGAGGACCTCCCCACCGTGCAGCTCTCGTGGGGCGCCGGTGCGTGGGTGGACGTCGAGGGTCGGCCGCTCGAGGTCCAGCGGCTCGCGCCCGAGGGGTCGGGGGACCGGAGGTTCTCTACGGACGAGCTCTTCCGCCTGCTGCTGCGCGAGTATGTCACCTCGCCCTCGATCACGGTGATGACGCGGCGTTCGGCGCTCGAGCGGATCGGCGGCTTCCGGCAGGACGGCTCGTCCCACTACGTCGACTTCCCCACCTGGCTCGCGCTCCTCGCGCGGAACCCGGGCGCGGCGCTGTGGCATGACCACGTGCTCGGCTGCTGGCGGCGATACCCACAGCAGACCACCACGCGCTTCGGCCCGCGCATGCGGCGCGAGCGGTGGCGGGTGGTGCGCGAGGTGGTGAAGCGGCTCGACGCCGACGCGCTCCAGAGCGTCGGCTGGAGCCCCACGCTCGCCCGCGCCAACTGGGCGGAGTGGGCGCTCGGCTGTGGGCGCGCAGCGCTGAAGTCGGGACGTCACGGGCGCGCGTGGCGGCTGCACGCCGAGGTGCTGCGGCGCGGCCCGAGCGCTCGCCATCGCGCGAAGGCGCTCGCGGGGCTCGCCGCGGCGGGGCTGCGCGTGGACCTGCCCGGTGCGTGGCGCCGCGTGCGGCTCCGGCTGCGGGGCCGGTAGGCGCGCCCCGGGCGGGCCGCGTATACTCCGCCGCCGTCGGCCGCGACGCCGAAGTCCCATGCCCGTCCACATCGTCACCCAGGCGTACGGTCCCGAGGAGATCCGCGTCCAGGCGCTCTACGCCGCATGGTCGGCGCTCGCCTGGCGCGGCGACCTCGACCTCGCGGTGCACGTCTACACCGACGTGCCCGCCGACCTCGCGCCGCTCGAAGGCGCGGTCGAGGCCCGGGGCATGAGCGCCGAGCAGATCCGCGCCTGGCGCGGGCCGGAGGACTTCGTCCACCGGCTCAAGGCGGCGCTCGTCGCCGACATGACCCAGCGCTTCCCGGGCGAGCGGCTCCTCTACCTCGACGCGGACGTCTTCTTCACGCGGCCCGTCGCCGAGGTGTTCGAGCGCATCGGGCCGGGGCGCGGGGTCCTCCATCTGCGAGAGTACGACGTCGCGACGCGGGACACGCCGCAGCTCCGCAAGTTTCGCCGGCACCTGTCCCGCCTCACGTTCCGAGGCGCGCCGATCGACCTCGGCGCGGCGATGTGGAACGCCGGCGCGATGGGGCTCGACCCCGCCCAGTTCGGCCTCGTGGAGGACTGGCTCGCGTTCATCGACGAGGTGTACCCGCACTACCGGCGCGGGCTCGTCGAGCAGTACTCGTGCGGCTACTTCCTGCAGCGGGCGGCGCAGGTCACCGCCTGCGACGACGTGGTGTTCCACTACTGGTTCCAGAAGGACGACTACGTCGCCGCGATCCGGCGGCACCTCGAGGTGCTCCGCGCGCTGCCGCTCGAGGCGGCGCACGCGCACCTGAAGGCGAACCCCATCGCGTTGCCGCCACCGGCGCGGCGCCGCCATCGCACGACCCTCTGGCAGCGGCTGCGCCGCGTCCTCGAGCGGCGCGGGTGAACCCATGAACCGCCTCGTCCTCCTCGCCCACCACGACGCCGACGCCGAGGTGAAGCCTTACGTCCGGCGCCACCTCGCGGCGCTGCGACCGCTCGCGCGCCGGATCGAGCTCGTCTCCAACTCGCCGCTCCCGGCCGCCGAGGTGGCTTCGCTCGGGCCGCTCGTCGACGGGGTGCGGCTCCGCCCCAACACCGGGTTCGACTTCGGGATGTGGAAGGACGCCTTCGCGGCAGCGGACCTGCGCGGCGTCGACGCCCTCGTGCTCACCAACTCGAGCGTGATCGGGCCCCTCACGCCGCTCGCACCGATCTTCGAGCGGATGGTGGGCGCGGGGTGGGACTTCTGGGGCATGACGGAGTCGGGGCAGTTCCGGCTCCATCTGCAGACCTACTTCCTCGTGTTCACGCCGCGGGTCTTCGGGTCTCTGGCGTTCCGCTCGTTCTTCGAGTCGGTCCTCCCGTATCGGAACAAGACCAACGTCATCCACGCTTACGAGCTCGGGCTGACCGCCTTCCTGAGGGAGAGCGGCTTCCGCGGCGGGGCCGCGTTCCCGGTCGAGGACCTGCCCCAGCGCCCGCTCGCCGATCTGGTCGTGCGCGGACGGCTGCGCAGCCGCGGGTACGAGCGCCGCAAGAACCCGACGCTCTACTTCCCCGATCGCCTGCTCGCGGCCGGCATGCCCTTCGTGAAGACGGAGCTGCTCCGCGCCCACGCGCGCCGCGCGCGACGGCTCGGCCTGACCGCGGCCGTGGATACCTACTTGGCCGTGCCCGACGACGCCAGGCCGGGGCGGGACGCGCCCGCCGCGGGGCGCGCGGTGGGCAAGGCCTGACGGCGGGGGCCGCGGCGGCCCCCGCCGCGCGGTTCACCGCGCCGCGAGCTTGCGGTCGATGACCGCCTTCACCTGCTCGAACGGCACCGCGCCCACGATCCGCTCGCCGTTCACGAACATCGTCGGCGTCCCGCCGGCCCCCACGCGCTGCGCGACCTGCTGGTCCTCCTGGATGCGCGCGCGGAAGCGGCCGCTCGAGGTGGCCGCCTGGAACTTCTTCAGGTCGAGGCCGAGCTCGCGGGCGATGCGCTCGTAGGTCTGCGGCGACAGCTCGCGCTGCGCGCCGAAGAGCCGGTCGTGCATCTCCCAGAACTTGCCCTGCTCGCGGGCGGCCTCGGCGGCCTCGGCGGCGGGGAGCGCGTTCGGGTGGAACGGGAGCGGCTGGTGCTTCCAGACGATCCGCACCTTGTCGCCGTACGCCTGGCGGACCTGGTCGAGCGTCGACCCCACGCGGGCGCAGAACGGGCACTGGAAGTCCGAGAAGAGGACGAGCGTCACGGGCGCCCGGGCGTTCCCGCGGACCGGGTCGTCGGGGCGGACCGGCACGTCGGCCGCCTGCATCGCGGCGGGGATCGCCTCGATGCTCGGCGCGGGCGCGGCGGCGGTGGGCGCGGCCGACACGTTGGCCTCGCACGCCTTCTCGTAGAAGCCGGCGTCGGGCTTCTTGCCGGCGAGGAGCTTGTCGGCCTTCCCGAGCTCCTCCTCCGCGATCGCCTTCATCCGCTCGAACGGCTGGGCGCCCACCACCTGGCGGCAGTTGAAGAACATCGTCGGGGTGCCGTTCGCGCCGACCGAGTTCGCGAGCCGCTGGTCCTCGGCGATGCGGGCCTCGCCGCGCTTCGCGGCGAGCGCCTTCTCGAACTTCGCGACGTCGAGCCCCGCGGCCTTCGCGTAGCCGGGCAGCGCCGCCGCGTCGAGCGCGCGCTGGTTCTCGAAGAGCGTCGCGTGCAGGTCCCAGAACTTCCCCTGCTCGCGCGCGGCCTCGACCGCCAGCGCGGCGCCCATCGCGTTCGGGTGGATCTGGGCGATGGGCTGGTGCTTCCAGGTGACGCGCACCTGGCCCGGGAAGGCCTCCTCGAGCTGCTTCAGCGTGGGCTCGACGCGGGCGCAGAACGGGCACTGGAAGTCGGAGAAGAGGACCACGGTCAGCTTCGCGTCCTTCGGGCCGCGGGCCGGGTCGTCGGCGCGGACCGGCACCTTGCGGTAGACGGCGGGCGGGGGCGGGGGCGGCTGAGCCGGGGCGACGGGGCCGGGCGCCGCGCCCTGGCCGGCGGTCATCACCGGCGCGCTGGCGCCCTTCTCGACGATCCGGGCGTACACCTGCGACGCGGGCGTGCCGGCCTTCACCATCGCCTCGGCGCTCCGCAACTCCTCCTCGACGACGGCGCGGAAGGCCTCGAACGGCTGGGCGCCGGAGAGCTTGCGGCCGTTGATGAAGAAGGCGGGCGTGCCGCGGGCGCCGAGGGCGCTCACGAGCCGCTGGTCGCGCTCGATCCGCGCGCGGTGCTTCTGCGTCGCCACCGCCTCCTTCACCTTCTCGACGTCGAGCCCCACCGCGCGGGCGGCCTGCTCGATGGCCGCGTCGTCGAGCGACGGCGAGGCGAAGAGCGCGTCGTGCATCGCCCAGAACTTCGTGTCGCCGCCCTGGGCGCGGGCCTCCTCGGTCGCCATCGCGGCGGGCATCGCCCGGGGGTGGAACGGGAGCGGGTTCTGGCGGAACGAGAAGCGGACCTTGCCGGGGAACGCCTCCTCGAGCTGCTTCAGCGTCGGGACGACGCGCTTGCAGAAGGGGCACTCGAAGTCGGACGACTCGACGATCGTGACGAGCGCGTCAGCCGGCCCCTTCAGCGGGGTGTCGTCGACCGGCACGCGGTAGACGGCGCGCGGATCCTCGACGGCGCCCGCCGGGCGCGGCTGGCCGGGCTGGACGGCGGCGCTCCGCGGCGGCGCGCGGCCGCCGAAGTCGACGGATCCACGCAGCGCGAATCCGACGACGAACCCGATCACGACGGCGATGATCCAGGAGACGTGGTGCTTCATGGCGTACGAGGCTCCTCGCGGGAGGGGGCGATCGACCCGGGGTCTAACATGGAAAGACGAGCGCTACCAAACGGTTGGCGCTCCCGGACGGCGTCGTTCCCGGTCGACCCGGAACCCGCGGCGGAGCCGGAAATTCCGGGCGGGCGCCGGCGGGCGGCGGCGCCGGCGCGATTAGAACACGAGCGTCGCGAGCCCCATGAGCTTCATCTCGGAGTTCGTGGACTCGGTGTTCGGCAGGGTGCCGCGCCGCGTGAACGAGTCCCAGCGGATCACCGCGTTGAAGACCACGGTCTGCTCGAGCACCTGGACCCCCAGGCTGCCCTCGCCCGAGAGGAGCAGGTCCGGCTGGTTCCACATCTTCATTAGGTCGCCCTGCAGCGAGAGGATCACCGAGGGCGGCAGGAGCACGGTCCAGCGCAGGCGCGCGGCGGTGGCCACCTCGGGGCGGTCCGACTCCGTGGACCAGGCGGCCGAGTGGTCGATGTGCTGGCCGCCGTAGTAGTAGGCCCACGCGGCCTCGACCGGCGACACGTAGTAGTAGAGCCGCATCGAGTCGCCGAGCAGGGGGACCGAGCCCTCGACCGACGGGAGCGTCGCGAACTGGGCGAGCGTCTCCACCGCGAGGCCGGGGTAGCGCCCCACCTCGAGCCGGCCCGCCACCAGGCGGAACTCGGGACGGCCGAACATGTAGGCCACCTCCACCTCGCCGTCCGAGGGGACGTAGACCTGGCTCTCGCTGCCCGTGAGCATCCGCAGGCGCAGCCGCGCCGCGCGGCCGGAGCCCCGCGACCACGTGCCGTCGGCCTGCGCGCCGAAGTAGAGCATCACGCCGCGGTTCTCGCGGGTGGACGAGATCTGGAACCCTCCGAAGCGCCCGGCGATCCCGGTCGCGACGGCGAGCCGCCAGGGCGAGACGTCCAGGTTCGCGTGGAGCGGCGCGGCCTGCGAGCCGGCCGCGACGAACGGGGCGTCGCCGATGCTGCCCGGCGTCCGCTCGCGCGCCGGCGCGTCGGCGGCGGACGACGGGATCGGGGCCGGCGGCGGGGTGCGCTCGCCGCGGGGGATCTCCCGCGTGCCCGGCGGCGGCGGCGGCAGCGGCACCGGCTCGTCCGACGGGGGCGGGGGCGGCGGCGGCAGGGGCTCCTGGGGCGCCGCGGCGCGGGGCGCGGCGAACAGGAGCGCGAGCGCGGCGAGCAGCGCGGGGGCTGGGCTTCTCATGGGTGGCGATCTCCGCGAGGCGGGGACGCGCAAGCGCTAGAAGCGGAACGACGCGCCGGCGCGGAGGAGGAGCGGCAGGCCGGCGTCGCGGTTCAGCGGCGCGCCGGTGTCCACCTCGGCGTAGATCCCGAGGAGGCTGGTGAAGCGGAGCTCGGCGGCGATCCCGACCAGGAGCCAGCGCCAGCGCATGCCGTCGCCGCGGACGTTGGAGGCGTCGGCGGCGACCCGCACGGCGAAGGGCAGGCCGGCGATGCCCCAGCGGACGCCCGGGCGGATCGCGACGTGCCCCTCCGGCGCGATGCCGAGGGCGAGCCCGATCTCGGGGCGGATGCCGAGCGCGGCGAGCTCCCAGCCGGCGACGAGCTCGAGCTCCCCGAGGCCGGCGTCCTCGCCCTCGTCGAGGCCGAGCTCGCCGCCGCCGGCGAGCGAGAACGACGCGGCGAGCCCGGACGGTGGACCGTCGTCGGCGGCCCGTGCGGCGGCGGGAGTCGAGGCGAGCAGGAGGGCGAGCAGGGCGAGGCGGGAGGGGCGCGACATCGCGGCGAGCCTACCGTCCGCTCGCACCCCGCGGCAAGCAGCCGGCGGGGCGCCGTTGCCTCTCGCTCGCGCCGGGGCTAAAGGGGAGCCCGTGGCGCCGCTCCCCGACATGCCCGCACCCGTCCGCACGATCGACACGTCGGGCCGGCTCTGTCCGTTCCCGATCGTGGAGACCGCCAAGGCGGTCCGCACGCTCGAGGAGGGCGCGGTGCTGCTCGTCATCGCGACGGACCCGGGCATCGCGCAGGACATGCCGATGTGGTGCCGCGCCACGAAGAACGAGCACCTCGGTACGTTCCAGGAGGGCGTCGCCTGGAAGAGCTTCGTCCGCAAGCGCGCGCGCGCGGGAGTCCCCGGATGACACCTCCAGTGAAAGCGATCGCGCTCGTCTCGGGGGGGCTCGACTCGACGCTCGCGGTGGCGCTCGTGCGCCGCCAGGGCATCGAGGTGAAGGCCATCAACTTCTACACCGGCTTCTGCATCACCGAGACGCAGCGCCGCAAGGGCGGGCGCGCCGACGGGACCATCCCGCGCAACGAGGCGCTCCGCGCGGCGGCGGACCTCGAGGTCGACATCGAGTACGTGGACATCTCGGAGTCGGGCTACCTCGACATGCTGGTGAAGCCCAAGTATGGCTACGGCGCGAACGCCAACCCCTGCGTCGACTGCCGCATCTTCATGATGTCGCGCGCGCGGCAGATCATGGAGGCGGAGGGGGCCGCCTTCGTCTTCACCGGCGAGGTGCTCGGCCAGCGCCCGAAGAGCCAGCGCCGGGACACGCTCCGGATCATCGAGCGCGACAGCGGCCTCACCGGCCGGCTCCTCCGCCCGCTCTCCGCGAAGCTCCTCCCGCCGACCCTGCCGGAGAAGGAGGGGCTCGTGGACCGGGCGCGGCTCGAGGACATCAGCGGCCGCGGGAGGCTGCGGCAGATCGCGCTCGCGAAGGAGCTCGGCATCGTCGACTGGCCGCAGCCGGCGGGGGGCTGCTGCTACCTCACCGACGAGAGCTTCGCGAAGAAGTTCTTCGACGTGCTCGACGCGCGGGAGGCCGCGGGCGAGGAGCGGCGGATCGCGAAGGACGACGTGGTGCTCCTCTCCACCGGCCGCCACTTCCGGCTCTCGCCCCGCGCGAAGCTCGTGGTGGCGCGGAACGAGATGGAGAACGCGCTGCTCGAGCACCACGTCGAGGGGCGCGCGCGGCTCGAGGCGCGCGACGTGCTCGGCCCGCTCGGGCTGGTGGAGGGCGAGCCGACGTGGGAGGAGCGGGTGCTCGCCGCGTCGATCGTTGCGCGGTACGGGAAGGGCAAGGACCGCCCGGAGGTGGCCGTCGAGTGGCGGGAGGACGGCGCGACCGAGATCTACGACGTCGCGCCGGAGCACGACGAGGCTCGGATCGAGCGGCTCCGGATCTGAGGCGTCGTGCCGCGTGGCCCCGTTCGAGGGGTCTGCCCCAACCAGGTTCCGGCCCGGGCTGATTCTGGTATCAGGTTGACCCATCAGCCGGGAGGTGGGCATGGCCCAGAAGCGCATCTACGCGTTCGGCGGGGGGAAGGCCGAGGGCAACCGGGGGATGAAGGAGCTGCTCGGCGGCAAGGGCGCAGGCCTCGCCGAGATGTCCAACATCGGGATCCCCGTCCCGCCCGGCTTCACGATCACGGCCGAGGTCTGCGGCGCGTACTACCGCGCCGGCAAGCGGCTGCCGAAGGGGCTCGACGCCGAGGTCCGGGCGGCGCTCAAGCGGACCGAGGCGCTGGTCGGGAAGCGGTTCGGGGACGCGGAGAACCCGCTGCTCGTCTCGGTCCGCTCCGGCGCGCGGGTCTCGATGCCGGGCATGATGGACACGGTCCTGAACCTCGGCCTGAACGACGCCACCGTCGAGGGGCTCGCGAAGCGGAGCGGCAACCCGCGCTTCGCCTGGGACAGCTACCGGCGCTTCGTCGCGATGTTCGGGGACGTGGTCCTCGGCATGAAGGCCCGGGGGAAGGAGGACCGCGATCCCTTCGAGGCGCTGCTCGAGCGAAAGAAGCACGCGCGCGGCGTGCGGTTCGACTCCGAGCTCCCGGAGGAGGCGCTCCGCGAGCTCGTCCGCGAGTTCAAGGCCGAGACCCGCGCGCGGACCGGCAAGGACTTCCCCGAGGACGTCCACGCGCAGCTCCTCGAGGCGATCCAGGCGGTCTTCCGCTCCTGGGACAACGACCGCGCCGTCGCCTACCGCAAGCTGTACGGCTACCCGTCGGACTGGGGCACCGCCGTCAGCGTGCAGTCGATGGTCTTCGGCAACATGGGCGAGGACTCGGGCACCGGCGTCGCGTTCACGCGCAGCCCAGCCACCGGCGACGACGCCTTCTACGGCGAGTTCCTCGTCAACGCCCAGGGCGAGGACGTGGTCGCCGGCACCCGCACGCCGCAGAAGATCTCCGACCTCGCGGCGCGCTGGCCGGAGATCGCGAGGCAGCTCGAGGACGTCCGCCACAAGCTCGAGCGGCACTACCGCGACATGCAGGACATCGAGTTCACGATCGAGAAGGGCAAGCTCTACGTCCTGCAGACGCGCACCGGCAAGCGCACCGGCCTCGCCGCGGTCCGCATCGCGGTGGACATGGCCGACGAGAAGCTCATCACGAAGGAGCAGGCGCTCTCGCGCGTCGAGCCGGAGGCGCTGAACCACCTGCTCCGGCCCATCTTCGACGGGGACCGGAAGCTGGCGGCCGTGAAGGCCGGCAAGCTCCTCGCCAAGGGGCTCCCGGCGGGCCCGGGCGCGGCGAGCGGGCGGCTGGTGTTCTTCGCGTCGGACGCGGAGGCCTGGCGCGCGCGGGGCGAGGCGGTGGTCCTCGCGCGGCACGAGACGTCGCCCGAGGACATCCGCGGCATGGTGGCGTCGGAGGGCTTCCTCACCGCCTTCGGCGGCATGACCTCGCACGCGGCGCTCGTCGCGCGGCAGATGGGCAAGGTCGCGATCGTCGGCTGCGAGGCGCTCGGGTTCGACTACCACGCCCGCACGATGACGGTCGCGACGGAGCGGGGCGCGCGGAGCTTCGGCGAGGGGGATTGGCTCTCCATCGACGGCTCCACCGGCGAGGTGCTGGAGGGCAAGCTCGACACGCGCCCGTCCGAGGTGATCCAGGTGCTCGTCGAGAAGACACGCCGGCCGGAGGACGCCCGCATCTACCGGGAGTTCGCGAAGATCATGGAGTGGGCGGACGCGGCGCGGCGACTCGGGGTGCGCGCGAACGCGGATCAGCCGGACCAGGCCACGACCGCCGTGGCGTTCGGCGCGCAGGGCATCGGCCTCTGCCGGACCGAGCACATGTTCTTCGGCGAGGGGAAGATCGGCCCGATGCGGGAGATGATCGTCGCCGAGACGATCGAGGCCCGGCGCGCCGCGCTCGCGAAGCTCCTCCCGCTCCAGCGCGCGGACTTCCGCGGCATCTTCGAGGCGATGGGCTCGCGCCCGGTGACCATCCGCACCATCGACCCGCCGCTCCACGAGTTCCTGCCGCAGGACGAGAAGGGCGTCGCCGCGCTCGCGGCGGCGACCGGCACCTCGGTGGAGAAGGTGCGGCAGCGGATCGAGGAGCTGCACGAGTCGAACCCCATGCTCGGCCACCGCGGGTGTCGGCTCGGCATCTCCTACCCGGAGATCACCGAGATGCAGGCGCGGGCCATCTTCGAGGCCGCCTGCGACGTCGCCGAGCAGGGCGTGAAGGTGGAGCCCGAGGTGATGATCCCGCTCGTGGGGGCGAGGCGGGAGCTCGACGACCAGGCCGCCCTGGTGCGGCGCGTGGCGGACGAGGTCTTCGCGGCGCGCGGTCGCGCCGTGAGGTACCTCGTCGGCACGATGATCGAGGTCCCGCGCGGCGCGCTCACCGCCGCCGAGATCGCGAAGGCCGCCGACTTCTTCTCGTTCGGGACGAACGACCTGACCCAGACGACGTTCGGCCTCTCGCGCGACGACACGGGTCCGGTGCTCGCCGCCTACCTCGAGAAGGAGATCTGGCCGGGGGATCCGTTCGTCTCCATCGACCGGGACGGCGTCGGCGAGCTCATGCGGATCGCGGTGAAGGGTGGGCGCGGGACCAAGCCGGACCTGCACCTCGGCATCTGCGGCGAGCACGGCGGCGATCCCTCGTCGGTCGAGTTCTGCCACCAGCTCGGTCTCGACTACGTCTCCTGCTCGCCTTACCGGCTCCCGATCGCGCGGCTCGCGGCGGCGCAGGCGGCGCTGAAGGAGGCGGGCGCGAAGCCCGCGGCGAAGAGGAAGATGGCCGCGGCGAGGCCCCGCGCCGGGAAGGCGATGGGCAACGCGAGGAACGGCAAGGCCGCGAAGGCGGTCACCGCCGTCGGCGCCACGCTCGCGGGCCGGGCGGTCGCGAGCGCGGGGAAGAAGGTCGCGAAGGCGGCCGTCCGGGCGGCGCGCCGGGCGAGGTAGCGGGACGGGTTCGGGAGGGGAGGGGACCCCGGTTGCGCGAGTGGGGGGGGCTTCTTTGGGCCGCGAGCGCGAGCGCGACCTCACCTCGACCGCGACCCACCTCGACCGCGACCTACCTCGAGCGCGAACGCCCCCGCAAAGAGCGGACGGGGAACGGCAACGAAGGGGGCGGCCGGCGGGACGTGACCGCGCGCGGGAGACGTCACCGTGCAGCGGCTAACGTGTGGCCGCGCCGACGCGGGCGGATCCGTCGAGGGCCAGCGTGCAGAAGCGTGACGAGGGCGCGGCTCGTGCGGCGGCCCGCGTCCGGTTGGGCCCTGTGCGTGGGGAGCGGGTGGCGGCGTGCCGCTCGTGCGGTGGCTCACGTCGCTGAGCGCGAGGCGAGATCGGGTGGTCGCGCGGGCTTGCTTCTTCGTGCCGGACCCGAGCGGGTGAGTTTACGATCGCCAGAGATAGTGACGGTGGGTCACTGTCGCCCACGCGGCGGATCGACGTTCAGTGTCAGACCCTCGTGCGAGGATCCGCTCGATGGACGGAGCGTTCACCGAGCTCGCGACGGTCGGCCTCGACGCCGGGGACGTGGTCTGCGTGGGGTTCGACGCGCCTGCCATCGAGCTCGAGCCGTGCTCTCCGCCGGAGCTTCGCGCCCTCGTCCTCGGCGGAGAGAACGAGTCCGACGCGTGCGAGCTGCTCCTCGCGCAGACCGCGCGCATCGAGGGGGCGCTCGAGGTCGCCATCGGGGAGGGGCTCGCGGCGCT
>Ga0184637_10001013_pt1 | contig 19709 bp, 17 predicted proteins | sample PLM3_127_b2_FD_133143 | JGI IMG/M metagenome (GOLD analysis project Ga0184637, IMG submission 133143) | Groundwater sediment microbial communities from an aquifer in East River, Colorado, USA - PLM3_127_b2 | ecosystem: Environmental > Terrestrial > Soil > Riparian zone | place: USA: East River... | reverse complement strand
GAGCCGTCGGGGAGCGGCGCGGGCGGCGTGTGGCTGCCGCCCGGCCCCGAGCAGGCGCCGAAGGCGTCGGAGTCGACGCGGCACTCGAAGGTCGAGTTCGCCTCGGTGGAGGAGAAGGTGAAGGTGGGGGTGGGGTCGTTGGTGCTCGAGCCCTCGGCTGGACCGGAGTCGATCGAGGTGTCGGGTGGCGATGTGTCGGGAGGCGCTCCCTCGACGGTTAGCGCGAAGTTGCGTGTCACCCAGTGGGGATTGGTGCCGTCGGCGGGGCCGCTCAGCTGGTTCGATCCCCACACCAGGGCCGCGCTGGCCGGGTCCGGGCTCGCACCCGCGTAGTCGCCCCAGCGGCAGGGACCCGGGTTGCAGGTGAAGTCCTTGGTGGCCGCGGCGCTGTCGCCGAGCGTGACCTCGCCGACCATCTGATCGAGCGGCGTGGGCGCCTCGCGGGAGCGTGCGCGGATCTGGGCGAGCAGCGACGAGCTGCCGACGTTGTAGTCGATCGCGGCGCTCGCTCCGTCCGAGGTCGGGGAGATCGCGCCGTTGAAGACGAAGTGGGAGGGGTCCGAGATCGTCCCCTCCTGGCGCACCGCGGTGCTCCCGGGAAGCAATTCGTACCAGCGGACCACCGCGCGGCCCCCGGGCCCGTCCACCGTGTGCTGAGTCCACACCGCCTGCTCGCCCGCGGCCGGGTCGGTGCGCGCGACCGCCTGGGTCAGCCGAGCGTCGAGCGAGTCGAGCACTCGGGGCGGACCCGGCTGGGGGACGTTGGCGGGGAAATCGAACGTGCTCACGTTCATGTTGCCGTCCTCGCTCAGGCTCGGCGCGCCAGAGGGGCCGCTTACGTGCCAGGCCATGACCTGGCTCGGGTTGGCGACGTCGAACGGCGAGTCCGCGGCGACGACGTAGCCATTCGCCGCGCTCTCGAACGTGTTCGCCGGAACTGGGGTGAACACGGGGTTCCCGTCGGCGGTCTCGAGCGGGGAGGCCGGGGAGCCCGCGGAGAAGGCGGCCGGCGAGGTGCAGCTCGTGTCGCCGTCGGCGGGCTTCGGGATCGCCCAGATCCGCGAGGTGAGGAACTGGTCCTGGTTCGACCCGCCGCTGTCGTCGAACACGTTCGTCCCAATGATGATGTGGTTGTCGTTGTGGCCGAGCTTGGGATAGTCATCGAGCTCGGCGTCCGTGTCGATGAAGAACCGGCACCAGTTGCCAGACGACCCGCCTGTACCGAGCGGCGTCGGGTCCGCCGTCTTCGACCATCCGAAGGCGATGAAGTTGTCGCCCACTCCAACGACGCGATCCGCCGCGTACAGCCAGCGGTTCGCCTCGGGGTCCCACTGGATCTGGGGGTCGAAGACGTTGCTGCCGGGTGCGCCGACAAAGTCGTCGAGGCCGCTCTGGCCGGTGGTGGCTATCAGGCCCAGATCGGCCCGGCCGAAGACACCGACCTCGCGGTTGACCATCTCCACGTAGTGGCTCGGGCCGATCGCGCCGGTCGTGTCGGGCGGCGTGCTGTTGCCGGCGACCAGTCCGAGCTCGTTGAGGTCGTCGAAGACCGCCGCGGATGGCGTAGGACCGTCCTCCCCCGATGGCGCCGCGCTCGGCCCCGGGAGCAGCGGGCTTCGCCGCGCCTGCTCGCGTGCGGCTCGCGCCTTCTCGTTTTTCAGCCGCTCGGGATCGGGCACGCGCAGCTCGATCACGCGGGGGGGTGGGCCCACACGCTCACGGGGCACCTCCCCCGCGCTCAGCACCTCCGACGCCGGGAGCCGCTCGAGCCGCACCTGCTCGCGCGCGGATGCCGTCGCCGGGATCAGGGCCCCGATCACGATCAGCGCGCCGATCGCCAGCCAGGGCACCGAACGTAGCCGAACGCGCTTAGCCTCCTGGCTTCCCGGCGACATCCCTGGGCGAAGGCTCATCGCTCAACTAATTCTGACCCATGATGCGAGTCGGAACGCGCGGCTTCTGTTAAGTGCTGAACAATGTCCCTGCCGGGCCCAGCGAATCGGCAGGCCAACCTCGCGCAGGGGCGGGAATCTCCCTTCAGAGCGGTAGCGGCGGCCGGCGAGGTCGGGACGCCGATCACGTGACGAGCCGCCGCGCCGGGATCGCCCCCGGCGCGGCGGAGCTCGGCGGGCCGGGGCGCGCGCCTTCGGCCCCGGCCGGGCCGCCCGCTCTCCCCCTGCCCGCTGCGGAGCAGGGTCGGGGCGGGCGAAGCGTCACTCACTTCACTTGAAGGTGATCGCGTTCACGGCCGACTTGATCTTGCTCACGATCACCTCGGCCAGCTCGGTGCCCTGCTTGCCGTTGAAGCCCTTCATGGCCGCGACCATGCCGACCATGAGCAGCGAGACGAGCAGGATCAGGCCGACGTACTCCACCGTCCCCTGGCCGCGCTGGTCGGCGATGCGCCCGATTCGCTCGCCAGCGGTCAGGGCGCGGAAGTGAACACGGCCGAACAGTGAATGCATCGCATCTCCCTCCGTCGAATTGATCGGAGGAGATGCTCGCTCTGAAGCGCGCATCGCTCCAGACGTAACCGTGCCGATTTGGGAGCCGGGAATTCACGGAACATGCGGGCCCGACCGCGCTCGCACACGGGTTCAACCGGAGGGCGGGCCGCGGACTACCCGCACCCCCCGGGGCCGACTAGCCCTCGACCTCGATGCGAACCCCATGCGCTGCGCCGACACCGGTGAGGCCGGTCGGATTCCCGTCGGGGTCGAAGAACTCGAATCGATAGTCGTCGCTCTCGAAGGTCGTCGATTTCTGGTTGACCTTGAGCGTCGCGCGGGCTTTCAGTGTGCCGAGGAAGTCGCCCGACGGATCGAACTGAAGCAGATAGATGGTCACGGCAAACTTCCGCTTTCCGACTCGCGCCCACGAACCGTGCCCGGTCTGAATGTTCGGGTCGGTGATCGTCGCAACCATGCCTCCACCGGGCGAGACGGTGAGCTGCGCTCCGTACCAGTCCGGCAGGGCCGGCGTTCCTGGACCTCCGGTGATGCTGACGCTCCAGGAGCCCACCAAAGAGGCCTTTGACTTCGACTTCTGCCCCGCGAGGGCACCCTGACTGCCGACCAAAGCCGTCAGGACCGCAACCAGTGCGATCGCGATCAACGTCCGGACAGCGTTACCCGTGCGCATGAGTCCTCCCTGTTGCGGCGCCCGCCTGCGACAGCTTGACACAGGCAAGGCCGATCGCAGCGGCTCGTCGCGGTCCCACGGACGAAGAAGCGGCCCGGCTACAGTTGGCCGGCGTTGAGCGACGAGGTCACAGAGCCGGTCGAGGGCGAGGGCTACGCGGTCGGGAGCATCGACGGGATCGGCGAGGGGTACGGGTTTCGCAAGATCCGCCACGCGCTCGGGGTGAGCGCGTTCGGGATCAACGCGATCGTGATCCCGCCGGGGTACGAGAGCGGGCGCCACTTCCACGACGAGCAGGAGGAGACCTACTTCGTGCACCGCGGCCGGATCGAGATGGAGTTCGGGGACAGCTCCAAGCACGTGCTCGGCGAGGGCGGCATGGCGCGCGTGGACGCCGCGACGGTGCGGAAGATGAAGAACGTCGGCGGCGAGGACGCCGTCCTCGTGGTCACCGGCGGCAAGGACGGCTACGTGGGCCGCGACGGGCGCGCGCCCGACGACGAGGAGAGCCCCCGCGGGCCCGGGTTCTCCGGCCCGCCGGGAGCCGCGCCCTCCTGACCTCGGCGCCCCGGCTCTGCCCCGGCTCGCACCCGGCGACCGGACCGGAGTCGCGACGGCTTTTCTCGTAAGGTCCGAGGGCTGATGTCGAGGCGAAGGCGGATCTTCCGGCGCGATCCGGAGACCGGCTCCGGCCCCCCTGGAGCAGACGAGGAGTCGCCTGTCGAGGGTGGCGTGAGCGAGGGCTCCGCGGAGACGGACGACGCACGGGTCGAGGGCGAAGGCCTCCCCGGCGAGCCGTCCGGTGCCGACACCGGCGAGATCCTCGACCGGCTCGGCTACAACCTTCCGGACCGGGAACCCGCGCCGAGGGTCGCCGTGAGCGATCCGGCCGATCCGGCCGATCCTCCCGACCCCCCCGACACCGAGCCCCACGACAGCGTGGAGGAGCCCGCCGGCGACGGCGAGGAGCCGGTGCCGGACAACGGCGCCGAGCGTGGGCGGCGCGAGGACACCCGGGAGCGGATCCGGGTCGCGGCCGAGTCGGCGGCTCAGGCCGCCGAGGAGCGGGCCGTGGACGAGATCCTCGCGCTCGAGGAGGACGTCGAGCGGGCGAAGGCCGAGGCGGAGGCGCTGCGCGCGCAGCTCGCCGACGCCGAGCGCCGCGCCCGGGAGACCGAGTCGCGCACGCCGCCGGGCGAGGGAGAGATCGATTCCGCACCGGAGGCCGCGCCGGGCGAGGGCGACGCGCGAGCCGCCGCCGCGCAGTGGCTCCGGGGGCAGATGAAGACGGTTCGCCGCGATGCGGAGGAGCAGGTCCAGAGCGAGGTGCGCCAGGCGCGGCGCGAGGTCGAGGAGCGCGTCCGGGCCGAGGCGGACGAGCGTCTTCGCAGCGAGATGGAGAAGGTGCATCGCGACGCCGAGCGGCGCGTGCACGAGGCGACCGAGAAGGCGCGCCATGAGAGCAGGCGCAAGGGCACGGAAACCGCTGCGCCCGCGCGGCTGGCCGTGCCCGGCGACGTCGACCCGGACCTGAAGCGCGAGCGCGACGCCGCCAAGGAGGCTCTGGAGGGCGCCCTGAGGCAGGTCGAGGAGGCGGAGGCCCGCGCGTCCGGCGCGAAGCGCGCGCAGGCGGAGGCTGAGCACGGGCTCCGAGAGGAGGCCGAGCGCCGGGTCGCGCAGGAGACCGAGGACCTGCGGCGCGAGCTGCAGATGCTCCGCGCCGACGTCGACGAGCGGGTCCGCGAGGCGACGGAGGAAGGCCGCGCCGAGGTTGAGGAGCGAGCCCGCGCGGAGATCGACGGGCGGGCCCGCGCCGCCACCGAGGCCGAGCGCCAGGCACTCGAGGAGCGCGCGGTCCAGTCAGCCGGGACGACCGTCCGCGAGATCGAGGAGCGAGCCCGCGCCGAGGTGGAGACCGTCGCCCAAGAGGAGACCGAGCGGATCAGGGCCGGCGCGGAGGAGCGCACCGGCCGCGAGGTGGAGGCGGTCCGCAGGGCGGCCGAGGAGCGGTTCGCGGCGGAGCTGAGAGCCCGCGAGCAGGAGCTGGAGCAGGAGCGCCTCACAAAGGCGGAGATGATCGAGAGCTCCGACCGCCGCCTGCAGGAGATCGAGACGCAGGCCCTGGCCGCCGCCGAGCGCGTCGGCGTCGCCGAGAGGCAGCTCGCCGCGGAGACCGAGCGCCTGCGCGCCGACGCCGAGCAGCGGATCACCCGCAAGACCGAGCAGGCGCGACAGGCGGTCGAGCAGGCCGCCGAGGCTCGCATCCGCGAGCGCGAGCAGGAGCTGGAGCGGGTGCTGCGCGAGGCCGAGGAGCGGATCGCTACGGCGGTCGAGCGCGCCCGCGGGCAGACCGAGGAGCGCGTGCGGGCCGAGGCCGACGAGCGGCTTCGCACCGAGGCGGAGCGGTTGAAGGCGGAGGCCGAGGCCCGCCTGCAGGAGGCGGTGGATGCGGCGCGCACCGAGGCGCAGCAGCAGGTGGCCGCCAGGCAGAGCGAGCTCGAGGATCAGGTGAAGCGCGAGCGCACCGAGCGGACCAGCGCGATCGCCGCGGCGGAGCAGCGCGTCCAGGAGGCGGAGGAGCGCGCCCGCGCGGCGGAGAGCGCCGCCGCCACGGCCGGCGCGGAGGTTCGCTCCGCGGCGGCCGTTTGGCTCCGCACGCAGACCGATGCGCTGCGCCGCGAGGGTGAGCGAGACGTGAAGCAGAAGATCCGCGACGCCGTCCGGGAGGCCACCGAACGTGCGGCGGCGAGCGCCGAGCGCAACCTCCAGACGCAGCTCGAGCAGGTCCGCCACGAGGCCGAGGGCAGGCTCCGCAAGGACGTCGCCGAGGCCCGCAGGAACGCCGAGCGCGACGCCATGGCGTCGGCTCGCGACCGCGAGGTCGAGGGCGCCAGGCAGCGCGCCGAGCTGGAGGCGGAGCTACAGGCGACGAGGCGGCATCTCGAGGAGGCGCAGGTCCGAGCCACCGACGCCGAGCGCCGCGCCGTCGAGGTCGAGGCGGACGCGCGGCGTGAGATCGAACGCGAGCGCGAGCTGCGCTTCCGCGAGCTGGAGGGCCGGATCGGCGCGGTCAGCGAGCGCGCGAGCGACGCCGAGCAGAGCGCCAGGACCGCCGCGATCTCCGACACGCACGAGTGGAGCGCGCCACAGGCGGACCCGGAGCGCCCGGACCAGCCCGGCGAGCCCGAGCCCGACGAGCCCGAGCACCCGGCGGACGAGCGCTACAGGCCCGGCCAGTAGCCGCGGAGCCGATCCAGGTACCGATCGGCGGGCGCCGCCGGCGCCGCACGGGGCCGACGCGAGTCGGCGAGGGCGCCAATCGTCGCGCCCACGGACTCGGCGAGCGCGTCGAGGTCGTACCCGCCCTCGAGGCAGACGAGCACGGGCGCCTCGAGCTCGGCCGCCGCCTCGCGCATGCTCGCCGCCATGTCGGCGTAAGCCTCGGCGTCGAGCATGCACTGGGCGAGCGGGTCGGCGCGGTGGGCGTCGTAGCCGGCGGAGATCCCGATCAGCGCCGGCCGGTGCTCCCGGGCCACCGGGATCACGACGTGCTGGACAAGCGAGAGGAACTCGTCCGGCCCCGCCCCAGGCGGCACGGGCAGGTTGATCGTGAACCCCTCCCCCGCTCCGCTGCCGAAGTCGTCCGCCGCGCCGGTGCCGGGATAGAGCGGGCTCTGGTGGATGCTCGCGTAGACGACGCGGTCCGACTCCGAGAAGATCTCGTCCGTGCCGTTGCCGTGGTGCACGTCCCAGTCCAGAACCAGCACCCGCTCCGCCCCGTGCTGCTCGAGCGCGTGCGCGGCGGCCACGGCGATGTTGTTGAAGAGGCAGAAGCCCATCGAGCGCGCGGTCTCGGCGTGGTGGCCCGGCGGGCGCAGGCCGCAGAAGGCGAGGCGCTCGCCGTCGGCGACCATCCTGTCGACGGCGTGGATCGCACCTCCCGCCGCGTGCAGGGCGGCGTCGTAGGAGGCCTCGACGGCGACTGTGTCCATGTCGATCATCCCGCCGCCGTCGCGACAGAACTGGGCGATCGAGTCGACGTGCCGCGCCGAGTGGGCGCGCAGGAGCTGCTCCCGCGTCGCGGCCGGCGCCTCGGTCGGCTCCATCCCCAGCCAACCCTCCCGGTCGAGCGCCGCCTCGATCGCGCGCACGCGCTCGGCGTTCTCGGGGTGCGGGCCGGTGTCGTGCGCGAGCGAGGAGGGATGCCTGAGGTAGAGCCCCATGGCTGTACCGTAGCCGCGCCTTGAGCAGCGCATCCGGCGGACCCACATATGACATCGCCGTGGTCGGCGCGGGCGCCGCCGGGCTCTACACGGCGCTCGCCGCGGCCGAGCGCGACGCCCGGGTGTGCCTCGTGTCGCGAAAGCCGCTGGCGGGGAGCGCCAGCTTCTGGGCGCAGGGGGGCCTGGCGGCGGCGCTCGCCGACGACGACTCGCCCGAGCGCCACGCCGAGGACACGCTGAACGCCGGCCGGGGAGCCTGCCGGCCGGCCGCCGTCGAGGTCCTCGCGCGCGAGGCGCCAGGGGCGGTCGAGGAGCTGCAGCGGCTCGGGGTGCGCTTCGACACGGAGGAGGACGGCCGGCTGGCGCTCGGACTCGAGGGGGGCCACTCCGCGCGGCGGATCGTCCACGCCGGCGGGAGCCAGACCGGCCGCGCGCTGACCGGGCGGCTCGCCGAGCTTGTCGAGGCCCATCCCGGGATCGAGGTGCTGGAGGAGACCTCCGCACTCGCGCTGTGGAGCGACGGCGAGCGCTGCGCCGGCGCCCTCACCGACCGCGGGGAGATCCGTGCCGCGGCTACGGTGCTCGCGACGGGAGGAGGGGCGGCGCTGTGGCAGCGGACCACGAATCCCTGGGGGGCGATCGGCGCCGGCGCGGTGCTCGCACAGATGGCCGGGGCGGCCGTCGCCGATCTCGAGCTGTGCCAGTTCCACCCCACGGCGCTGGCGAAGCCGGGCGACCCGCGCGACGGCGCCCTGCTGACGGAGGCGATCCGGGGCGAGGGCGCGACCCTGCTCGACGCCGCCGGCAGACGGTTCACCGACGAGCTGGCGCCGCGCGACCAGGTCACCGCCGCGATCCTCGACCGCATGGAGGCCGACGGGACGGCCAGCGTGTGGCTCGACATGCGGCGTGTCGACCCCGACCGCTTCCCGAACGTGATCGCCACCCTCGCGGAGGCGGGGGTGGACGCGGCCCGCGAGCCCGTCCCGGTCGCCCCCGCGTCCCACTACCTGGTCGGCGGCGTCGCCACCGACCTCGACGGCCGCACGAGCGTCGCCGGCCTGCTCGCGGTCGGGGAGTGCGCGTGCACGGGACTGCACGGAGCGAACCGCCTCGCCTCGAACTCGCTCAGCGAATGCTTCGTCTTCGGGGCCAGGGCTGCGGCGGTGGCATCGGACCAGGAGCCCCAGGGAGAGGTCCCAATGCCCCAGGGACGCTTCGAGCCGCCGACCGCGGAGACCCGCGCGGCGCTGTGGAGGGACGCCGGGCCGCGACGCGAGGCCGCGGGGCTGGAGCGCCTGCTCGACGACCCCTATCCCCTGTCGCGGATGATCGCCGCGGCGGCGCTGGCCCGCCGCGAGTCGCGCGGAGTGCATCGCCGCAGCGACTTCCCGCGCCCCGACCCGGCTCTCGACGGCGTGCACCTCGTCCACGGGCCCAGCGGGCTGCGCGAGGAGCGATGGGCCTGAGGCGGCCCCTTAACGCGCCCTGAACGGTCCGCTCTTTGCGCTCAGCGCCCGTGTTGTATTGGTGCCATTGCCCTTCGGGGCAAGGAAAGGAATCCGGAGCAACAGCAAAGAGAGGTCGCAGGGAAGCATGTACCGCTTCAGCCGCTCGATCTACAGGGAGATCGCGCCCTACGTGATCGAGGATGATCGCTCGAACGGGTGCTCAAACCGCCGCCGGGTCCTCGACTCGTGCGAGGCCGCGATGCGGCGACTGGCCTTCGACCGGCGGTATTTCGCGAGGCCGGCACGGTCGCTGTTCGGGGAGGTGCGCAACTACTTCCCGATCGGCGAGCAGCTTCGCGTCTACAGGGTGATCGAGAGCAACGTGGAGCTCGCGATCGAGCACCTCGAGCGGCTGCCGGAGGACGGCGTCGTCCTCGACGGGCAGCCGGCGTCATGCCAGGCACACACTCGCAGGGGCACGCCCTGCAGGCGCGAGCCGCTGCCGGGCAGGGACTACTGCCCGTCCCACAAGCATCTCGAGGAGGCGCTGGGGGTGGCTTACTGAGCTCAGTCCTGCCAGGGACCGAGGCGCAGGGCGAGGCCGAAGCCGGCCTCGAACGCAGCCGCGATCCGGCAGCCGGGGATCGCCCGTGCCTGCTGCTTCAGCAGCCGGGCGCCCTCCTGGGTAAAGCGAAGCCGCGGATGGCGTGATCTGACGAGCTCGATCGCCTCGGCGCGAAGCTCCCACGCGCGCAGGCCGACGGCGTCGAGCAGCACCCCGTCGTGCATCAGGTGCGCCTCGGCGCCCTGCTCGGGTGGCACGGCCGGGTTGACGTGGAGGGTGATCGCCTCCGCCGCGGCCGTGCGGCGTTCGGGCGCCGACCCCGCTTGCTCCAGGTGGCGCTCGACGTCCGCGGCGCCCCTGAGCGTGAAGCAGCGCCCGCCGGCGGAGAGGTCGGGCTGCATCGCGCCCGCGTCGTGGAACATCGTCGCCACGAACAGCAGCTCCTCGTCGTGGCGAATCCCGGCGAGCGACCCGAGCGCCCGGGCGTAGATGAAGGAGCGGTAGTTGTGCTCCATCACCGTGCGCGGCTGGGCCTCCCGGCACGCATCGGCCGCCTCTCGCGCGAGCTTCGAGTCAGGGATGCGCAGGTCCGGCTCCTCGATCGTCGCCTGCCGGCGCGCCCGGCGGCCGAGCCGGAAGGCGAGCAGTCGGGGCGCGACGCGCGCCTGCTCGAGGGCGGCCGCCGCGATGTAGCGCGCCCGCTCGGGGCGGCTGAGCAGCCCGTTCGTGCGCCGCGTCCAATCGAGGGTGCCGATCTCGCCGAGCAGGTCTGCGAGCCTATCGGCCGATGAAGCGGCTCCTCCTCCTGCGCCACGCGAAGTCGAGCTGGGACGAGCCCGGGCTCGCCGACCACGAGCGTCCGCTCACGGCTCGCGGGCGCCGCGCCTCGAAGCTCATGGCCGAGCATCTGGAGCAGGAGGGCATCACGCCCGCGCTCGTCCTCTGCTCGTCGTCGAAGCGCACGCGCGAGACGCTGGAGCGGATCGGCCTCGACGAGACCGAGGAGCGGATCGAGGACGACCTCTACGGCGCGTCGGCGGGCGACCTGCTCGAGGCGCTGCACCGGTTGCCGGACGAGGTGGAGTCGGTGATGCTGATCGGCCACAACCCCGGTATCGAGGACCTCGCCATCCAGCTCGCCGGCTCGGGCCCCGAGATCGCACGGATGAGGCAGAAGTTCCCGACCGCGGCGCTCGCGACGCTCGACTTCGAGGGCGGCTGGCGCGGGCTGGCGCCGGGAGGCGCCGCGCTGGTCGGGTTCGTCAAGCCGAAGGAGCTGGCCCGGCGCGAGTAGCTTCGGCGTGGCGCGCCGCGCCGAGCAGCGCGGTGAGCTCGTTGAGGATCACCCGCACCGGGATCCGCTCGACCAGGTCCGAGAGGCGTCCCTTGGCGGTGAAGGCGCGCACGAACCCGCCTTCCCGTAGACGCGGCAGGATGTTCGGCGCGATGCCGCCGCCGAGATACACACCCCCGGTCGCCATCACCGTCAGCGCCAGGTTCCCCGCCTGGGCACCGTAGATCGAGACCATCACGTCGAGCGCCTCGCTCGCCACCGGGTCGCGGCGCTCCAGGCCAGCATGGGTGATCGCCGCTGCCTCGTCGCCCCGCCGCTCCTCCGTCAGCCACTCCGGCTCGGGGTCGCTGGAGCGGTGGCGCAGGAACTCGTAGATGTTGAGCAGCCCCATCCCGGAGCACACGCGCTCGTAGCTGACGTGCTCCCCGTCGCGCGCCAGGTGGGCGCGCAGCTCCGACTCCAGCTCCGTGCGGGGCGCGAAGTCGGCGTGACCGCCCTCGCTGGCGTGGACCTCTTGCCCCCGCGGACCGCGGGTGACGAACGCCTCGCCGAGGCCGGTGCCCGCCGAGATCAGCGCCAGGTTGCCGCCCTCCTCGCCGGCCGCCTCGTTCAGCGCGACCAGGTCTTCGCGCCCCAGCCACGGGATGCCCCAGGCATTGGCCTCCAGGTCGTTGATCACCGACACGCCTGCCTCCGGAAGCCCCAGCGCCTCGGCCAGCTCGCGGGCATCGACCGGCCACGCGAGGTTGACCGCCTCGGTGCGCCCGTCCTCGACCGGACCGGCCACCCCCACGGTTGCGGCCACCGGGTCCCCTGAATGCTTGGCCCGAAAGGCCTCGACGATCTCCACCAGGCTGCGATGCTCGGCGCTGGGGTAGATGTGGAGCTGAGCCGGCTCGCGCTCGCCCTCCCGGAACAGCGCCAGGCGGCTGTGCGTCCCCCCGACGTCCCCGGCGAGGATCGTCGAGCCCGCGCTCAGAGGGGCAGCTCCTCCTCGAGCGTCGCGAGCACGTGGTCCGCGCCGGCCTCGCGGAGCTGATCGGCGCTGTAGTTGCCGGTCGCGACCCCGACCGCGGAGATCCCGGCACCGTGTGCCCCGTCCACGTCGCGCGGCGTGTCCCCGATCCCCATGCACGCGGACACCTCGAGCGTCCCGCCCGAGACCATCCGCGCCCGCTCCAGCGCCTTCCTGGTGACCTCGACCCGGTCGCTGGAGTCCGAGCCGTAGCCGCCGAAGCAGAAGAACCGGTTCAGCTCCCCACGGGCGAGCTTGATGTGGGCCGCCGCCTCGAGGTTGCCGGTGATCAGCCCGACCAGGTACCCGTCGTCGACGAGCTGCCTCAACCGCGGCACCACGCCGGGCAGCACCTCGTAGCCATCGGACTCCCGGACCGCGGCGGCGAGGTACTTCATGTACTTCGCGATCGCCTGCGCGAGCTCCCGCTGCTCCGGGTCGCGGTCGAGCACGTGGCGCAGCGCGGTGCGCCCCACGTCGGGATCGGTCATCCCCGACTCGGTGACCTTGCGGATGTCGACCTCCTGGGCGTACAGCTCCTCGAACGCGCGTCGCCACGCCTCCGCCCCGGCGCCGCCGGTGTTGATAAGCGTGCCGTCGATGTCGAACAGCACCCCTTCCATCATCTGCTCCGGTAGCGGCGGATCAGCTCGTTGGTGGAGCTGTCGTGGTCGAGCTCCGGCTCCTCGGCGCTCTCCAGCTCGGGGACGATCCGCTTCGCCAGCACCTTGCCCAGCTCGACCCCCCACTGGTCGAAGGAGTCGATCCCCCACACCGTCCCCTGGGTGAAGACGCTGTGCTCGTACAGCGCCACTAGGCTGCCGAGAGCGTGCGGCGTGAGCCGCTCGACGAGGATCGTGTTGGAGGGCCGGTTGCCTTCCATCACCCGGTGCGGGACGAGCTCCTCGGGCGTCCCCTCCTCGCGGACCTGCTCCGGTGTCTTGCCGAACGCGAGCGCCTCGGTCTGCGCGAACACGTTCGCCATCAGCAGATCGTGGTGCTCGCCGAGCGGGTTCAGCGCCTGGTGGAAGCCGATGAAGTCGCACGGGATCAGCCTCGTCCCCTGGTGGATCAGCTGGTAGAAGGAGTGCTGGCCGTTGGTGCCTGGCTCGCCCCAGAAGATCGCCCCCGTGTCGTAGTCGACCCGGGTGCCGTCGAGCGCCACGTGCTTGCCGTTCGACTCCATCGTGAGCTGCTGGAGGTAGGCGGGAAAGCGCTTCAGGTACTGGTCGTAGGGCAGCACCGCGACGGTCTGCGCGCCGAAGAAGTCGCCGTACCAGACCGCAAGCAGGCCCATCAGCGCCGGCAGGTTGCGCTCGGTCGGCGCCTCGAGGAAGTGTTCGTCGAGGGCGTGGAAGCCGGCGAGCATCTCGCCGAAGCGCTCCGGGCCGACCGCGATCATCGTCGAGAGCCCGATCGCCGAGTCCATCGAGTAGCGCCCCCCGACCCATTCCCAGAAGCCGAACATGTTGTCGGTGTCGATCCCGAACTCCGACACGCCCTCGGCGTTCGTCGACACCGCGGCGAAGTGCTTGGCGACCGCGGACTCGTCCCCCCCGAGGCCGCCGAGCGCCCAGTCGCGCGCCGTGTGCGCGTTGGTCATCGTCTCCAGGGTCGTGAACGTCTTCGAGGAGACGATGAACAGCGTCTCCTCGGGCTCCAGGTCGCGCGTCGCCTCGACGAAGTCGGTGCCGTCGACGTTGGAGACGAAGCGGAACGTCATCTCGCGCTCCGAGTAGTGGCGAAGCGCCTCGTAGGCCATCACCGGACCGAGGTCTGAGCCTCCGATCCCGATGTTGATCACGTTGCGGATCCGCTTGCCGGTGTGGCCGCGCCACTCGCCGCTGCGCACGCGCTCGGAGAAGGCGCTCATCCGGTCGAGCACCTCGTGCACCTGCTTGACCACGTCGGTGCCGTCCACGATCAGCGAGCGCTCGCGCGGCATGCGCAGCGCCACGTGCAGCACGGCGCGGTCCTCGGACACGTTGATGTGCTCGCCGCGGAACATCGCCTCGCGGCGCTCCGCGAGTCCCGACTCGTCCGCGAGCTTGACCAGCAGCTCGAGCGTCTCGTCGCTGATCCGGTTCTTCGAGTAGTCGAGGTAGAGGCCGGCGCCCTCGGCACAGAGGCGCTCCCCGCGCCCGTCGTCGTCTCCGAACAGGTCTCGGAGGTGGCGCCCGGCGATCTCGTCGTGATGGCGCTGCAACGCCGCCCACGCGGGGCGCTCGGTGAGCGGCGCGATCTGGGTCATCTCACTAGCCCGACGCGACCAGCTTCTCGCCCTTCGAGGCGATCGTGCCCAGCAGCTCCCTCCACGAGGAGTCGAACGTCTCCTTGCCCTCCTCCTGGAGCCGCTTGGCGAGCGCATCCACGTCGATCCCGGCCTCGCCGAACCTCGCCAGCACCTGCTCGGCGTCGCCGCCGTCGGCCGGGAGCGGGTCCTTCACCTCGCCGTGCTCGGCGAACGCGAGCAGCGTCTTGTCGGGCATCGTGTTGACCGTGAACGGGGCGGCAAGCGCCTCGACGTAGAGCACGTCGGAGGCCTCCGGGTCCTTGGTCCCGGTGCTTGCCCACAGCAGCCGCTGCGGGCGTGCGCCCTCGTTGGCGAGCCGCTGCCAGCGCTCCGAGTCGAGCAGCTCGCGGTAGGCGCGGTAGGCGCGCTTGGCGACCGCGATCCCGAGCTTGTCGCGAAGCTCGTCGGGCACCGCGTCCATCACCGCCTTGTCCCAGCGGCTGATGAACAGCGATGCGACCGACGGAACCTCGGGGCTGAGCCCGGCCTCGATGCGGCGCTCCAGGCCCCGCATGTAGGCCTCGGCCGCCCCCAGGTACTGCTCGGTCGAGAAGAGCAGCGTCACGTTGACCGGGGTGCCGGCGAAGATCGACTCCTCGATCGCCGTGCGGCCCGCCTCGGTGCCGGGGATCTTGATGAAGATGTTGCAATCCGCCCGGGAGTGCAGGTCGGCGACCTGCTCGATCGTCTTCCTGGCGTCGTCGGCGAGCAGCGGCGAAACCTCGAGCGAGACCCACCCGTCGACGCCGTCGGTGCGCTCGTTGATCGGCTCGAACAGCTTCGCCGCCCGGCGCAGGTCGGTCAGGGCCAGCTCGAAGAACAGCTCCTCGGACTCCAGCCCGCGCTCGCGCAGCTCCGTGATCTGCTCGTCGTAGGCGTCGCCGGTGCCGATCGCGTTGTCGAAGATCGTCGGGTTGGAGGTCAGGCCGGTGACCGATAGCTCGTCGATGTAGCGCTCAATCGTGCCGTCGGCAAGCATCGTCCGCGTGATGTTGTCCAGCCACAGGCTCTGGCCCAGCTCGTGGAGCTGCTGCGTGGGCTTCACGAGCCTCCCCCGTTGCCGGCGCGCTCCAGCACCTCGCGCGCGGTCTCGGCCACCCGCTCCGGGGTGAACCCGAACTTGGTCTGCACGTCCTTGAGCGGCGCCGAGGAGCCGAACGTGTGCATGCCGATCGTCGCCCCCTCGGGGCCGACGTAGCGGTCCCAGCCGAGCGTCGAAGCCTCCTCGATCGAGACACGGGCGGTGACGCCCGCGGGCAGCACGCCCTGCCTGTACTCCTCCGGCTGCTGGTCGAACAGGTACCAGGACGGAAGGCTGACCACGCGGGCCCGAACGCCGCTCTTGCTCAGCTCCTCGTAGGCCTTGGCGGCAAGCGCCACCTCGCTGCCGGTCGCGATCAGGATCAGCTCGGGCTCTCCATCGTCGGGATCGGCGAGCACGTACCCGCCGCGCCGAAGTCCCTCGGCGGACGCGTAGCGCGAGCGATCGAGGATCGGCACGTTCTGGCGCGTGAGCACGAGCGCCACCGGGCCGTGGGTGCGGTCCACGGCCACCCGCCACGCCTCCGACACCTCGTTGGCGTCGCAGGGGCGGATCACGTTGAGGCCGGGGATCGCCCTGAGCCCCGCGAGATGCTCGACCGGCTGGTGGGTCGGCCCGTCCTCGCCCAGCCCGATCGAGTCGTGGGTGAAGAGGTGGATCACCGGCAGCTCCATCAGCGCCGAGAGCCGGATCGCGGGCTTCGCGTAGTCGGAGAAGGTCAGATACGTGGACCACAGCGGCCGCAGCTTGGTCAGCGCGAGGCCGTTGGAGATTGCCGCCGACTCGTGCTCGCGGACCCCGTAGTGGAGCTGGCGCCCGGCCCGCATCCCCGGCTGGAAGTCCGCGGCGCCGTCGAACGTGAGCCGCACCGAGGTCGAGTCGGTGAGGTCGGCCGAGCCGCTGAGCATCCACGGGATCCGCTCCGCGATCGCGTTCACGACCTTGTTCGAGGCCTTGCGGGTGGCCAGCTCGCCGTCGCCCGGGTCGAAGCTCGGTATGTCCGCGTCCCAGCCCTCGGGCAGCTCGCGCCGCTGCATCGCCTCGACCTGGGCGGCGAGCTCGGGGGCGTCGCCCCGGTACTGCTCGAACAGTCCCTCCCACTCCTCGCGCGCCCGCTTGCCGCGCGCCCGGATCCCGTCCGCGAAGTGCTCGTACACCCCGTCGGGGATCAGGAACTGCGCGTCCTCGGGCCACCCGTAGGCCCGCTTCGTCTCGCGCACCTCCTCCTCGCCGAGCGGATCGCCGTGGGCCCTCGTGGTGTCCTGGAAGTGCGGGGAGCCGTAACCGATGTGGCTGTCGACGATGATCAGGGTGGGGCGGTCTTCCTCCTGGTGGAAGCGCTCGTACGCCCGGGTGAGAAGGCCGCGGTCGTTCGCGTCACCGACCCGGGTCACGTTCCACCCGTAGCCGATGAATCGCGCCGCCACGTCGTCCTCGTAGGTGATCCCGGTGCGGCCGTCGATCGTGATGTGGTTGTTGTCGTAGATCCAGCACAGGTTGTCGAGCCGCTGGTGTCCCGCGATCGAGGCGGCCTCGCCCGAGACGCCCTCCATGAAGTCGCCGTCCCCACAGATCGCGTACACGTCGAAGCCGAACAGCTCCAGCCCCGGGCGGTTGAAGTGGGCGCCCATCCACTTTCCGGCGAGCGCCATCCCGATCGAGGTCGCGACCCCTTGACCGAGCGGCCCCGTGGTGCTCTCTACACCCGAGGTCCAGCGGTACTCGGGGTGCCCCGGAGCCCTCGAGTCGAGTTGGCGGAAGCGCTCGATGTCCTCGAGGCTCACCGAGGGCTTGCCGAGCGTCTCGTAGTCAGGGTCCACCGCCTGGACCCTGGTCAGATGAAGCAGCGAGTAGAGCAGCATCGAGGCGTGTCCGTTCGAGAGCACGAAGCGGTCGCGATTCGGCCAGATCGGATCCTGCGGGTCGAAGCGCAGGAAGCGCTGCCACAGCGTGTAGGCGGCCGGCGCCATTCCCATCACGGCCCCGGGATGGCCCGAGTTCGCCTTCTGGATCGCGTCGATGCCGAGCGTCCGGATCGTGTTGACGCACAGCGTGTCGATGTCGGTCTGTCGCTCCGCGGCGACTGCCACGCGGGCATCCTAGCCAGCCGTCGCGGCTCGCTGTTATCGGCCCGTGGACGTACATTCCCTCCATGGCACCGAGCCCCGAGATCGAGGACGAGAAGCGGCGCGCCGCGGAGGCGGCGGCTGAGCTTGTCGAGGACGGCACGGCGGTCGGGCTGGGGACCGGCTCGACGGTCGCCTACCTGCTGCCCGCGCTGGCGAAGCGCGAGCTGACGCTGCGCTGCGTGGCGACCTCGCCGCGCACCGAGGACGCCGCGCGGGAGCTGGGGATCGCCGTGGAGCCGTTCGCGGCGCTGGAGCGGCTCGACATCGCGATCGACGGCGCGGACCAGGTGGCGCCGGACGGGTGGCTGGTCAAGGGCGGCGGCGGCGCGCACACGCGCGAGAAGATCGTCGCCGCCGCGGCCGAGCGCTTCGTCGTCATCGCCGACTCCAGCAAGCCGGTCGAGGCGATCGCCGCGCCGGTCCCGCTCGAGCTGCATGCGTTCGGCCTTCGATCCACCCTGCGCGAGATCGGCGACGTGCGCCTGCGCGACGCGCCGCCCTCCCCCGACGGCGGGATCATCGCCGACTACGAGGGCGAGGTCGGCGACCCCGCCGCGCTGGCCGAGCGCCTCGCCACAATTCCCGGCGTGGTCGAGCACGGCCTCTTCCCCCCCGCGCTGGTCAGCGAGGCGCTGATCGCTCGGGGGGACGAGCTGGAGCGGGTGAGCTTCTGACGGCTCATGCGCCGCGCGTGATGAGCGCCGCGACCATTCCCAGCAGCGCGACGATCATCCCGCCGCCGACGCGCAGCATCGTCACGCGCAGGGCGTCTATCTGGCCGGACAGCTCGGTCCGCAGCCCGCCGAGCTGGCCGGAGAGCTCGGTCCGTAGCCCATCCTGCCGGCCGACGAGGTCAGTCCGCATGGCGCGCATTTCGGTCCTCAGCTCGCGCAGGTCGCCGTCCACGCGCTCGAACCCAGCGTCCATCCGACGCGCCAGGTCATCAAGCCTCTCGTCGGTCCACATCGCGCGCTCCACACCACTGAGCATAGCCCGCGACCAGTCAACGAACGCGGCGTGCGTGTGACGAATTCGCGCTGATCAACCAGCGGCGGCACGGTCGGTCAGGACCACCGCGTCGGACGCCTCGACGCGGCCGGCGGGGATCGACGGGTCCCCGGCGAGCAGCTTCGCGAGCGCGTCGCGCTTGTCCTCGCCCGCGACGAGCCAGAAGAGCCTGCGCGCGTCGGCCAGCGCCGGATACGTGAGCGTCATGCGGCGGCGGCCCTGGTACTCGCCGCCGGTGGGCGCGACCAGCCGGTCCGTGACCTCGAGCACCGGATCGCCGGGAACCAGCGAGGCGGTGTGCCCGTCGGGGCCGAGCCCGAGGTGCACCAGGTCGAGGGGCTTGGCCAGCTCCGCCTCGTAGTCGAACGCGGCGGCGTCGAGGTCCTCGTCGGTGACGGGCATGGGGCGAAGCCTCCCGAGCGCTCCGGCGGGCAGATTCTCGCGGAGCTGGGTGAGGTTCCGGTCGGGGTCTCCGTCCGGTGCGACCCGCTCGTCGACCTGGAACGCGTCGACCCGGTCCCAGTCGATCTGCATCCCGCCGAGCAGCGCGAACATCGGCCACGGCGTCTTCCCGCCGCTGAGCGCGAGGCTGAACCGGCCGCGCTCGGCGATCGCTGACCGCGCGGCGTCCGCGATCAGCTCCGCGCCCGCCCGCGCCGCCGCCTCGGCGTCCGCGAACGCTCGCTCGGCCGTCAGCCCTTCTTCTCCTCGTGCCCGCCGAACTGCTTTCGCATCGCCGACAGCACCCTGTCGGCGAAGTCGTCGAGGCCGCGTGAGGAGAAGCGGGAGTACAGCGCGTTGCTCAGCACCGGCGCCGGGACCCCCTCCTCGATCGCCGCAATCGAGGTCCAGCGACCCTCGCCGGAGTCGGAGACGCGGCCCTCGAAGTCGGACAGGTCGGGCGACTGCTGGAGCGATGCGGCGGTCAGGTCGAGCAGCCAGGAGCCGATCACGCTCCCGCGCCGCCACACCTCGGCGACGTCGGGCAGGTCGAGGTCGTAGCGGTAGTACTCGGGGTGCTCCAGCGGCGCCGTCTCGGCGTCGGCCTCGCGCTTTCGCTCCCCGACGTCGGCGTTTCGGAGGATGTTCAGCCCCTCGGCGTAGGCGGCGATCACCCCGTACTCGATCCCGTTGTGGACCATCTTCACGAAGTGCCCGGCGCCCGTGGGGCCGCAGTGGAGATAGCCCTGCTCGGCCGGCGCCGGGTCGCCCTTCCGACCCGGGGTGCGCTCGGCCGCGTCGAGGCCGGGTGCCAGCGAGGCGAAGACCGGATCGAGGCGCTTCACGGCATCGCCGGGCCCCCCGATCATCAGGCAGTAGCCGCGCTCCAGCCCGAACACCCCGCCGCTGGTGCCGCAGTCGATGTAGTCGATGCCCCGCTCACCCACCGCGGCGGCGCGGTGGATGTCGTCGCGGTAGTAGGAGTTGCCGCCGTCGATGATCGCGTCGCCGGACTCGAGGCGCTGCGCGAGGTCGTGGACAGTGCTCTCGGTGATCTCGCCGGCGGGGACCATGACCCACGCGGCGCGAGGCTTGGTCAGCTTGGCG
>Ga0184637_10001012_pt1 | contig 19711 bp, 19 predicted proteins | sample PLM3_127_b2_FD_133143 | JGI IMG/M metagenome (GOLD analysis project Ga0184637, IMG submission 133143) | Groundwater sediment microbial communities from an aquifer in East River, Colorado, USA - PLM3_127_b2 | ecosystem: Environmental > Terrestrial > Soil > Riparian zone | place: USA: East River... | reverse complement strand
CGCGGTGCTCGCTCAGAGGCCCTCGGCGCGTCCGGCGTCCGAGGAGCCCAGGCGCAAGCTCAACCCGCGGGTCGCGGCGCGGGACAAATGGAAGCGGCTCGAGGTGCTCTTCCGACTCGTCGACTTCCTCCATCGCTATCGCCAGGCCTGGCGAGCGAGGCAAGACGGCGTCGCGAACGTGGTCTTCCCGCCGGGTACTTACTTGTTGCGGGTGGCGCACGGCGTCACGTGCGCGGAGTGCTCCTAGCGTCCCTGCCGCGAAGGACGGCGGCGGGTCGAGTTGCGACCGTATCGGCAACACGCGCCGTGCAATCTGGCGCGTGGGGGCTCCTGTGTGAACGGCGATGGCCGTTCTCGCCCTGGGCGGGCGCTTCGTCGCGGTCGGTGAGCGTCCAGCCCGCGCCCCCGGCGGGCGCAGGCCCAATTACTCTGGGTCAGGCCCTCGGGGTCAGGCCCTCGAGGCCCTCGCCGGCGGAGCTGGAGTCGAGGTTGCGCTGGCGCGGCGCAGGGTGGTCGTCGCATTACTCTGGGTCGGGATGATGTGATGTGGGTGGTCGTCGCATTACTCTGGGTCGGGATGAGGTTGAGGTGTGAGGTGAGGTGGGTCGGAATGAGGTCCGCGTGACCCTCCCCCTCCACGGCCAGGCCGCCCGAGGCAACGGCCCTACGCCACCGCCCGATACAGCTTCACCGCGAACCAGGCCCGCTCGTCGGTCCACGTCCGCTCGGCCGCCCAACCCGCGATCGCGGCGAGCGCGTCGAAGGCCCGCGGCTCCCACTTGTACGAGCTCTCCGTGTGGAGGGTCTCCCCCGCCCGGAACGCGAACGGCCGCCCCGCCACGTGGACCAGCTGCGGCTCCAGGCTCTCGAGGTGCATCTCCACCCGCGACAGCCGATCGTCGAAGATCGCGTGGTGCCTGAACCGGGAGAGCCGGAAGTCCGCGGCGAGCTCCCGGTTCATCCGCGCGAGCAGGTTCAGGTCGAACGCCGCCGTGACTCCCTCCGGATCGTCGTAGGCCCGCACCAGCGTCGCCGCATCCTTGCGGAGGTCGACGCCGATGAGGAGCCCGCCCCCGTGCCCCGCATCCCGGGCCATGCGCCGGAGGAGCGCCACCGCCTCCGAAGGATCGAAGTTCCCGATGGTCGACCCGGGGAAGAACGCCACCCGCCGCTCCGCGGAGATGCCCGCGAACGGCAGCGGCGTGGGCCGCGTGAAGTCCGCCAGGATCGGCCGCACCGGCAGCGTGGGGAAGCCTCGCAGGATCCGCTCGGACGCCGAGACGAGCGCCTCGCGCGAGATGTCCACCGGCACGTAGCCCGCCGGCCGCACGAGCGCCGAGAGCACGAGCGCCGTCTTCACGGCGCTGCCGGCGCCGTACTCGAACAGGAGCGCCCCCCGCCCGACCGCCGCGGCGACGTCCCGCGCGTGCGCCTCCAGGATCGCGAGCTCGGTGCGCGTGGGGTAGTAGGCGTCGAGCTCGGTGATCTGCTCGTACAGCGCGGTGCCGCGCGCGTCGTAGAGCCACTTCGGCGGCGTCCACTTGGGCCGCGACCCGAGCCCCGTGAGCGCGTCCTCGAGGAACTGCCCCTGCTCGTCGAGGACGAGCTCCGCCTGCTCCTGCTCCAGTCCGTTCACGTGTCCCTCGCGAGCCGCACGCCCGTGAACTGCCAGCGGGCGTCGGGGTAGAAGAAGTTGCGGTAGGTGGGGCGCGCGTGCCCGAGGGGCGTCGCGCAGGAGCCGCCGCGCAGCACGAGCTGGCTCACCATGAACTTGCCGTTGTACTCGCCGAGCGCGCCCGCGAGCGGCCGGAAGCCGGGGTACGGGGCGTAGGCGCTGCGGGTCCACTCCCAGACGTCGCCGCGGAGCTGGACGGCGCGCGCCGCCGCGGGGTGGAGGCGCCCGCCGTCCGCGAAGGTGCCGTCCTCGGGCGCGCCCGCCGCCGCGGCCTCCCACTCGGTCTCGGTGGGGAGCCTCGCCCCCGCCCAGCGCGCGTACGCGTCCGCCTCGTAGAACGACACGTGCGCCACCGGCTCCGCCTCGTCGAGCGGCCGCAGTCCACCGAGCGTGAACTGGAGCCAGCCCGCGCCGTCGCGCTCCCAGTAGAGCGGCGCCTCCCAGCCGCGGCTCGCCACCGCCGCCCAGCCGTCGGAGAGCCAGAGCTGGGGGCGGCGATACCCGCCCTCTCCCATGAACGCGAGCCACTCGCCGCAGGTGACCGGCCGCGACCCGAGCGCGTGCGGCTGGAGCAGCTCCCGGTGGCGCGGCCGCTCGTTGTCGAAGGCGAACCCCTCCCCGGGCGCACCGATCTCCACGACACCCCCCTCCCGCGGGAGGAAGGCGAGCGGCGCGGGCGCGGCACCCGACGGCGGAGGCGGCGACCCGTACGCCGGCCGGAGCGGGTTCACCGAGAAGGCGTGCTTCACGTCCGTGAGGAGCAGCTCCTGGTGCTGCTCCTCGTGGGCGACGCCCAGCTCCGCGACGTCCACGAGCTCCGGGGCGAGCCCCGCCTCGAACGCGCCGGCGAGCCGCGCGTCCACGTCCGCGCGGTAGCGCAGCACGTCCTCGAGCGGCGGGCGCGAGAGGAGCCCGCGCTCCAGGCGCGGCTGCCGGGGTCCTGCGGCCTCGTAGTAGGAGTTGAACACGTAGGCGTACCGCGGGTGGAACGGCCGGAAGCGCCGCTCGGCGCGGGCGAGCACGAACGCCTCGAAGAACCAGGTGGTGTGGGCGAGATGCCACTTCGCCGGGCTGGCCTCCGGCATCGACTGGACGAGCGCGTCCTCGGCGGAGAGCGGCCCGGCGAGCGCCCGGGTCCGCGCGCGGACGGCGGCGACCCGCGCGGCTACGGCTGCCGCCCGAGCCCGAGGCTCCTCCTTGCCAGCGCTCTTCAACCCGAGGCTCCGTCCCGGGCGCACGCGCCGGCGCGCCCCGCAGCAGAACCTTTCAACGCCCCGCGCGCGCCGCAGGGCGAAGACGGGGCCCGCTCGCCCCGGCCGGGCTGGCGCAAGGGCATTTTTTACGGGATCGCCCCGGGGCGAGCGGTTAGCCTCCCGCGGCCATGGCCCCCCCACGTGAGGAGATCACGCAGCGGCTCGACGCCCGCCGCGCCGAGGTGGCGCGCCTCGACCGCGCGGACGCCGCGACCGCGCGCCTGCGCCTCGCGGTCTTCCTCTCAGCCGCGGCCGTCGCCTGGCTCGCGTACGGGGCCGGCCGGCTCCCGGCGTGGTGGCTCCTCGCTCCCGCGGCGGCCTTCGTGGCGCTGCTCGTGCGCCACGACCGGATCTTCTCCGGGCGCGCGCGGGCGCGCCGCGCGGTGGCCTTCCACGAGGCGGCGCTCGCCCGGATGGACGGGCGATTCGCCGGCGCGGGCACGCCCGGGGACCGCTTCCTCGATCCCGAGCACCCGTACGCCGACGACCTCGACGTCTTCGGGCGCGGGTCGCTCTTCGAGCTCCTCTGCGCGGCGCGCACGTATCCGGGCGAGGAGCGGCTCGCCTCCTGGCTCCTCGCGCCCGCACCGCCCGAGGAGATCCGGCGCCGGCAGCGCGCCGTCGCGGAGCTCTCGCCCCGGCTCGGCCTGCGCGAGGACCTCGCGGTCCTCGGCGAGGACGTGCGCTCCGGCGTGGACGCGGCGTCGCTCGCGCGCTGGGCCGAGGAGCGCGCGGTGCTCCCGGGCTGGTCCCGCGGCGCCGCCCTCGTCGTCGCGCTGCTCGGCGTGGCGGCGATCGGGGCCTGGAGCGCGGGCGCCGGCCCCGTCCCGTTCCTCGCGGTGCTCCTCGCGGGCTGGGCGCTCGGGCGGGGCCTCGTCGGCCGGGTCCACGCGACGCTCGGCGGCCTCGACCGCCCGGCGGCCGAGCTCCGGCTCCTCGCGCTCGTGCTCGCCCGCCTCGAGGGCGAGCCGTTCGAGGACGCGCGGCTCGTCGAGCTCCGCGGGCGGCTCGCCGGCGGCGGCGTCCGCGCGTCGGCGGCGATCCGCCGGCTCGTGTCGCTCGCCGCCCGGGTGGAGTGGGCGAAGAACCAGTTCTTCGCCCCCTTCGCGTTCGTGCTCCAGTGGACCCTGCTGCACGCACACGCGGTGGAGTCCTGGCGCGCCGTCCACGGGCGCGAGGTCCGAGGGTGGCTCGACGCCGTCGCCGAGCTGGAGGCGCTCTCCTCGCTCGCGGGCCACGACTTCGAGCACCCCGATGACGTGCTGCCCGAGATCCTCGACCGCGCGCCGGGCGGGCCCGCGCGGCTCGAGGGCGAGGCGCTGCGCCACCCGCTCCTCGCAGGCGCGGTGCCGAACCCGGTGCAGCTCGGCGGCGACGGCCCGGCCGCGCTGCTCGTGTCGGGCTCCAACATGTCCGGCAAGAGCACGTACCTCCGCACGGTCGGCGTGAACGTGGTGCTCGCGCTCGCCGGCGCGCGCGTCCGCGCCGCCCGGCTCCGGCTCACGCCGCTGCAGCCCGGCGCGACGCTCCGCATCCAGGACTCCCTCCAGGCGGGGCGGTCCCGCTTCTACGCGGAGATCACGCGCCTGAAGACGCTCTCCGACCTCGCTCAGGGCGGCGTCCCCCTGCTCTTCCTGCTCGACGAGATCCTGCACGGGACCAACTCGCACGACCGCCGCATCGGAGCGGAGGCGGTGGTGCGCGGGCTCGTCGCGCTCGGGGCGATCGGGCTCGTCACGACGCACGACCTCGCGCTCACCGAGCTCGCCGGCGAGGTGGGCGCCCTCGCGAACGCCCACTTCGAGGATCAGGTGCGCGACGGAGAGATCGCCTTCGACTACCGGCTGCGCCCCGGCGTCGTCACCCACTCGAACGCCCTCGCGCTCATGCGCGCGGTGGGGCTGCGGGTGTGAAGCCGCTCACTCGACGGTGAGGAGCTCCGCGCCGCCTGCCGTCACCGCGAGCGTGTGCTCGAACTGGGCGGAGCGCTTGCGATCGGCGGTGACGGCGGTCCAGCCGTCGTCCCACAGGTCGTCTTGCCAGGTGCCCTCGGTGATCATCGGCTCGACCGTGAACGTCATGCCGGGCTCCATGATCCGGCGGACCATCGGGTCGTAGTGGTGGGGGATCTGGAGCGAGGTGTGGAACGTCTCGCCGATCCCGTGCCCGCAGTACGCCCGTACCACGCCGTAGCCGTGGCGCGAGGCGTGCGACTCGATGGCCTTGCCGATGTCCGAGATGGGCCGGCCGGGCTTCACCGCGGCGACGCCGCGCTCCAGGCACTCCCGCGCGACCTGCACGAGCTTCCGCCCGCCCGCGTCGACCTCCCCGACGAGGAAGGTGGCCGAGCAGTCCCCGTGCATCCCGTCGAGGTAGACGGTGATGTCGAGGTTCACGATGTCGCCGTCCTCGAGCGGCCGGCTGTCGGGGATGCCGTGGCAGATCACCTCGTTCACCGAGGTGCAGATCGACTTCGGGAACCCGCGGTAGTTGAGGGGGCTCGGGTACCCGCCGAGGCGGACGACCTCTTCGTGCGCGACGCCGTCGATCGCGTCGGTGGTGATGCCGGGCCGCACCGCCTCGCCCGCGACGCGCAGCACGCGGGCGGCCGCCCGACACGCCCGGCGCAGCCGCTCCAGCTCCTCGGGGGTCTTCACGTCCCGGCCCGACTGCCGGGGCTTGCCGGAGAGCGCGTAGTCGGGCCGGGCGATCTGGCCCGGCACGGCCCGCCGCGGAGAGACGACGCCCTGACGCAGGACGCGCCGGCCCGGGCGCGGCGGCGCGGTCGCGCCGGGCGCCCCGTCCTCGCTCAGGTGGCACTTCTTGTACTTCTGGCCGCTGCCGCACCAGCAGGGGTCGTTCCGGCCCGGGCGCGCGCGCTCGACGACGGTCTCGCTCACGCCGGGGGTTGTAAACGCCCGCCGGCGTGAGGGCAACCGGCCGTCAGATCGGGGACGGCGCGTCGGTCTGGCCGGGGATGTCCTGGCTCGGGGAGCCCTCGCTCATCACCTCGTCGGCGAGCTCCTCCATCCGCGCGCCCAGTTCCTCGAGCTCCTCCTCCGAGAGGGCCTTCTTCACCTTGGGGAAGAGCTCGTCCTGCTCCTCCTCCACGTGGTGCTCGACCTGCTCCTTCAGCACCTTCATGCGCGCCTCGAACTGCTCGTCCGAGACCTCGGTCTCGAGGAGGTCCGCGAGGACCCGCTTGATGGCGAGGTGCTCCTCCACCGACTCGCGCAGGATGTCCTCGGTGTCCTCCATCTTGGACTCCGGGTAAAAGAGCTTCTCCTCGATCTCGGCGTGCACCGCCAGCTTGTCGGAGATCTCCCGGCAGAGCTTCTCCTTCGTCTTGCGGGCGCTCTCGCCGGTCCCCTCGAACTCCTCGAACAGCTCCTCCACCTCGCGGTGCTGCTGCTCCAGCAACTCGATCGCGTCCATTGGATTCCTCCCTTCCCGAGAGGCTAGACACCGCCCGCCGAAAAGGCGCCGGGGACGGGCGCGTCGCCGCGCTCCGTCCCCGGTCGGTCGGACTGCGCCGGGAGGAAGCCTCCCGGCCGGCGGCCCGCTAGGCGGCCCGGCGCGGCGCGACCTCCACCGGCTCGGTCGCCTGGCTGCGCAGGCGGCGATCCACGACGATGGCCTTCACGACGAAGGCGAGGAGCGCGCCCGCGCCGCCGAGGAAGACGACGTCGGGCACCACGCGCAGCCACGTCACCGCGTGGATGAAGGCGCTGCCGGTGACCTCGGGGCTCCGCGCGTACCAGAGGCCGTGCTCGACCGCGATGGCGAACTGGTAGATGCCGGAGGGCAGGAGCGAGAGGACGATCATGCCCATGAGGCCGGCGTTCAGGCCCCAGAAGGCGATCTTGAGGAGCTGATCGTTCCAGGCGTCCTTGCGGACGATGTTCCGCATCGCGAAGAGCATGAGCGCGATGGCGAGGAAGCCGTACACGCCGAAGAGCGCGCCGTGCGAGTGGATGGGCGTCGTGTTGATGCCCTGCGCGTAGTAGAGGACGATCGGCGGGTTGATGAGGAAGCCGAGCACCCCGGCGCCCACGATGTTCCAGAAGGCGACCGCCACGAAGAAGTAGAGCGGCCATTTCCACGGGGTGGCGTGCCCGCCGGCCCGCGCCAGCTTGAGGTTCTCGTACACCTCGAACCCGAGCAGCGTGAGCGGCACGATCTCGAGCGCCGAGAAGGTCGCGCCGAGCGAGGTGATGAAGAGCGGCGTGCCCGTGAAGTACAGGTGGTGGAACGTGCCGACGATGCCGGCGCCGAGGTAGAGCAGGATGGAGAAGTAGGTCGCGCGGAGCGCCGACTTCTGCCCCACCGCGCCGATGCGGGCGAGGATGAAGGCGAGCGCGACGGTCGCGAACACCTCGAAGAAGTTCTCGACCCACAGGTGCACCACCCACCAGCGCCAGTAGTCGGCGACGGAGATGTGCGTGCCCGGCGAGTAGAAGAGGCCGACCGAGTAGAAGAGCGGGATGGTCACCGAGGCGTAGAGCAGCAGGTGGGTGAGGCCGCCCTTGTCCTTCTCGGCCTGGAGCGCCGGCTTCACCGCGCGGTAGACGAGGAAGAGCCAGAGCAGCATGCCGGCGATGAGGCCGAGCTGCCAGACGCGGCCGAGCTCGATGTACTCGTAGCCCTGGTGGCCGACGAGCCAGCCGTTCGGGCCCGAGAGCTTGCCGGCGACGCCGAGGTAGGTGCCGGCGAGGGCGCCGACGACGACCACCACGAGGGCGCCGAGCAGCACGAGGACGAGGGCCCGCTGGCCCTTCGGCTCGTGGCCGCCCACGGCCGGGCCGATGAACAGGCCGGTCGCGAGCCAGCAGGTGGCGATCCAGAAGACGGCGAGCTGGAGGTGCCAGCCGCGCGTGGCCGCGTAGGGGAGGATCTTGCCGATCTCGATCCCGAAGATCGCGTTGCCCTCGACGGCGTAGTGGCCCGTGACCGAGCCGAGAACCGCCTGGACGATGAAGAGGAGGATGGCGACGAGGAAGTACGGGAGCGCGGCGCGCTGGGAGGGCGTCGGCTTCGGCTCGGCGAGCGGGGCGATCTGCGTCGGCTCGTCGGGATCCTTCGCGCGCATGCGCAGGTAGAAGTAGAGGGCGGCCGCGGTCCCGAGGATGAGCAGGACGACCGAGACGATCGACCAGACGAGCGACGACGCGAGCGGGGTGTTCCCGGCGAGCGGGTCGAACGGGAAGTTGGCGGTGTACGAGTGGTCGACGCCCGGGCGCGGCGTGCCGGCGGACCAGGCGGTCCAGAAGAAGAACGCCGTCATCGCCTTCGCGTCGGCCGGATCCGCCACGAAGCCCCTCGGGATGGACATCGCGTCGGAGCCCTCGCCGAAGAGGCGCGTGTAGTACGCGACGAGGCCGGGGTACGCGGCGGCCTGGCCGGGCGAGAGCGTGAGGGTCCCGGTCGCGGCGTCGTAGCGGTTCACGCGCAGCTCGGCGCGGGTCTCCGCCTCGACGCGGCCGCGCTCGCCGGCGGGGAGCGGCTCGAGGTCGGCCTGCGTGAACGCGGCGGGATCGCGGCCGGCGGCGAGGGCCGCCGTGGCGAGCGCGGTGCGGTGCAGCGTGTCGGCGGACCAGTCGGGCGCCAGGTACGCGCCGTGGCCCCAGATCGAGCCGGTGTTCTGGCCGCCGCGGGAGAGGTACTGCCGCTGGCCGAGGCGGACGTCCTCGCCGGTGAGGAGCACCTCCCCGGAGGGCGCGACGACGCGCTCGGGGATGGGCGGCTTGTGCTGGTCGATCTTGACCCCGCCGAAGATGAGGACCGTGAAGCACCCGACGAGGGTGAAGAGCAGGATGGCGCGTGTCTTGTGGTTCATGACGCTCCGTCGAAGATGACTGCGGGTGAGATCGGCGTGGAAGGGGTCAGCCGCCGCAGGCGAAGCGGGCGGCCTGCGGGCGCGGGTGGGTCACGGCGGCGTGGCGGAGGACGAGCCCCTCGGCGAGCACGACGAGCTGCTCGGCGGAGGCGGCGCGGGCCCGGTCCTGCTCGGCGCACGCCTCGCCGACGGCCTGCAGCACCTCGGGTGGGAGGCGCTGCTCGGCCATCGGGTAGAGGATCCGGTCCTCCTTGTGGATGTGGGCGTGGAGCAGGTCCGAGAAGCCGTGGGCGGCGGCGGCGAGCTCCTGCCGGTCCTCGTCCGTCCAGGGGCCCGGCGCCGCGACCTTCGCGGCGAGCACGCCGACGAGGGCGCGCCCCTGGTCATGCTCGTGCAGCATGACGGCGACGGGGCCGGCCTCGCGCGGGAAGCCGTGGGCGATCATCGCCTCGAAGAGGACGTCCTCCTCCTTGTGGTGGTGGTGCGCGTCCGCGTACTGGCGCAGGAAGGCGACGAAGCGGCCGAGCTCCTCCTGCTCGGTGGTGCCGCGGCGGCGGGTCTCGTCTGCGAAGCCGGTCATCGCATCGAGCACCCGCTCGATGGTCCGGTGCTCGTTCATCAGGGTCTCGATGGCGTCCATGGCCCTTGCGCCAGAGCAAAGGCGCGGCCAACCGGCATATGCCTTGAATCACGGGCTTTTCCAGGGCCGCCTGGCCCTCGGTCACCCAAGCGTCGTTGACCCGGGCACCGCTATTTGGGTACACGACGAACCATGGTTGGTCCTTCCCTGCCCGTCGTCGGCCTCCTCCCCGTGGTCGGCCCGCCGCTCGACGAGATTCACCGCAAGATCGTCGAGGAGGCCATCGAGGCGGTCCTCTCGACCGTCGACCTCGCCTCGGTGCTCGACCGGACCGGCAAGCTCCTGCGCCGGCACTTCGGCGTGACCCGCGTCGCGATCAACCGCATCTCCGGCGACGACGCCGGCCGCGCCGAGGTGGTGCTCGTCTCCGACCCACGCCACCCGGCGCCCGAGGTGGGGAACACCTTCCCGCTCGCGGGCTCCGCCGCGGGCCAGGCCCTCGCCTCGAGGACGCCCTGCGTCGTCGACCCCATCGACGGGAAGGCCGGGCGGTTCCGGGAGGAGTCCCTGCTCGCCGCGTATGGCTACGGCTCGCTCGTCTCGTTCCCGCTCGTCTTCGAGGGGGAGGCGCTCGGCACGCTCGACATCGCCCACCCGCCCGCCGACGGCCTCCTCGACTGCTGCTTCCAGGTCGCGAAGCAGGTGGCCCACCTCGTCGCGATCGCCCTCCACAACTCGCTCATGGTGGAGGAGGTGCAGCGGCTCAACCGGCTGCTCGGGCGCGAGAACGCGCTCCTCAAGGAGGAGATCCGCCAGATCAAGCGCGACGGGCGGTACGTCGCCGAGAGCCCGGCGATGCGCGCGGTGGTGGAGCGCGTGCGGCTCGCGGCGCCGTCCACCACCACCGTGCTGATCCGCGGCGAGACCGGGACCGGCAAGGAGGGGCTCGCGCGGATGGTCCACGAGTTCAGCCCGCGCTTCAACGCGCCGTTCGTGGCGGTGAACCTCGGCGCTTTGCCCGAGGGGCTCATCGAGAGCGAGCTCTTCGGCCACGAGAAGGGGGCGTTCACGGGCGCGCTCCGGCGGCGGCCCGGGCGGTTCGAGCAGGCCGACGGCGGGACCCTGTTCCTCGACGAGGTCGGCGACGCGCCGCCGAGCGTGCAGGTGCGGCTCCTGCGCGTCCTCCAGGAGCGGATCGTCGAGCGGGTCGGCGGGACGGACCCCGTGAAGGTGGACGTGCGGGTGATCGCGGCGACCAACCGGGACCTCGAGGACGCGGTCGCGCGCGGGACCTTCCGCGCCGACCTCTACTACCGGCTGGCGGTCTTCCCGGTGGAGCTGCCGCCCCTGCGCGAGCGGCGCGACGAGATCCGGCCGCTCGCGACCCACTTCCTCGCCAAGCACGCCGCCGCGATGCACCGGCGCCCGCCGCGGGTGGGCGAGGACGTCTGGCGCGCGCTCGAGGCGCACCCCTGGCCCGGCAACGTGCGCGAGCTCGAGAACTTCCTCCAGCGGGCGCTGATCCTCTCGCCGGGGCAAGAGCTCGCGCTCCCGGACCTGCCCGTCGGACCGGCCCGGCAGGCCGCGGCGCTGCTCGCCGCGGCGGACGAGGCGCCCGGGAAGTTCGACGACGAGGTGCGCCGCCTCATCGAGCGGGCCCTCTCGCACGCGTCCGGGCGCGTGTACGGGCCGAACGGCGCGGCCGCGCTGCTCGGCCTCAAGCCGACGACGCTGCAGGGCAAGATGAAGAAGTACGGCGTCGGGACGCCCGCCGCGCGGAATGCGGGGGAAGGCTAGGCGGGGCGCCTCCGGGCCACCGCGAGCCGCGAGCGGGCCCGTGCCAGCTTCGGTGGCTCGGGCCCGGCTCGCCGCCTACGATCCCGGGGCAGCGCCCTCGCGACCACCGGTGCGTCGCGGGCGCCCGAGGCGAGCCATGTGCCGCAACATCCGCGTGCTCTACAACTTCGACCCGCCCACCACGGACGACGAGATCCGCGCGGCGGCCGTGCAGTACGTCCGCAAGGTGAGCGGCCTCGCGAAGCCCGGGGCGGCCGACGCCGAGCCGTTCGAGCGCGCGGTCGAGGAGGTCGCCGCGGCGACGCGCCAGCTCCTCGGCGCGCTGAGCGCGCGGACGGCCGTGCGGACGCGGGAGACCGAGCGCGAGCGGGCCCGGATGCGCTGGGAGCGACGCTCGGGGGTGCGCAACGGTGGGTGAGCGGGTGCGCGCCGGGCCGCACGTGCCGCCCGCTGCGGACCGTCCGGTTCCGTGCTAGGTGGGAGGCGTCCCGGGGCCGGTCCGCCGCCCCGGCGGCTCGAGGTCGCAAGATGGTGACGCAGCTCCTCACCGGCGCCGATCGCGCCCGGGCGAGGGACTTCATCGAGGCGCAGGGGCTCTCCTTCGAGCCGGGCTTCGACGATCTCGTCGGCCGCTTCGAGGGGGGCGCACTGGTCGCGACCGGGGCGCGCGCAGGCGACGTCCTCAAGATGATCGCCATCGACCCCGCCTACCAGCACGGCGCGCTCCTCGGCGAGGTCGCGGGCGAGCTGGTGCGGCTCGGCCTCGCCGCCGGCCACGACGGCCTCTTCGTCTTCACCCGCCCCGCCCACGCGCCCTCCTTCGAGGCGCTCAACTTCGCGCTCCTCGCGAGCCACGCGCGGGTGGCGCTGCTCGAGTACGGCGGCCGCTTCGCTGCCTGGCTCGCTGCGGGGGCGCGCCTCGTCCGGCCCGGCCCGGGCGCGGCCGTCGTCCTGAACGCGAACCCTTTCACCCTCGGTCATCGGCACCTCGTCGAGGAGGCGGCCCGCCGCGCCGCGACCGTCTACCTCTTCGTCGTCCGCGAGGAGCGCTCCGCCTTCCCGTTCGAGGTCCGGCTGCGGCTCGTGCGCGAGGGGACGGCCGACCTCTCGAACGTGGTCGTGCTCGACACCTCGCGCTACGCGGTGAGCGCCGTCACCTTCCCGGCCTACTTCCTCGGCCGGACCGACCCGGTGGCCGAGATCCAGATGGAGCTCGACGCGACGCTCTTCGGCGCCCGCATCGCGCCGGCGTTCGGGGTCACCCGGCGCTTCTTCGGGACCGAGCCCACCTGCGCCACCACCCGCGCCTACAACGCGGCCATGCAGCGGGTGCTCCCCTCGTTCGGGGTCGAGCCGGTGGAGGTGGAGCGGGCGCAGGCGGGCGGCGCCCCCATCAGCGCCTCCACGGTGCGCGCGGCGCTCGCCGCCGGGGACGACGCGGCCCTCGCCGCGCTCGTGCCGCCGACCACGCTGGCCTATCTTCTGTCCGACGAGGGGCGGGCCGTGCGCGGGCGGCTCCACGGCGCGAAAGGCAGGCACGGATGAGGATCGCGAGGAAGGCGCAGGCGGGCACCATGCAGTCGAGCGACCTCATGGTGGCGCTCGAGCCGGCCGACGAGCTCAGCGTCGAGATCGCCTCGACGGTGAAGAAGCAGTTCGACCACCTGATCCACGCGGTGGTGTCCGAGGTGCTCTCGAGCCGCGGCGTGACGGCCGGCCGGGTCCGCGTGACCGACCGCGGCGCGCTCGACTACGCCATCCGGGCCCGCCTCGAGACCGCGCTCGAGCGCGCCGGTGAGCGCTAGATGGAAGGGCTCTGGTTCCGTGAGGTCGAGCAGGGGCGCCGCTTCATCCTCAAGATCTCGCCCGGGGAGAGCCTGAAGCAGCGGCTCGTCGAGTTCGCCCGGGCCGTCGACCTGAAGCACGCGGTGGTGGTCTCGGCGGTGGGGTCGGTCCAGGACCTCTCCTTCCGCGGCATCAAGTCCGGCGCGCGGCTGCCGATCACGCCGCCGCGCATGCACGTGCACGCGGTGGCCGGGCCGCTCGAGCTCCTGAGCCTCGCCGGCAACCTCCTGCCGGACGAGCAGGGCGAGATCGACTGCCACCTGCACGTCATCGCCGCGCGCTCGTCCGGCGACGTCGTCGGCGGCCACCTGTTCGACGCGCGCGTCTTCGCCACCTGCGAGATCGTGCTCTCCGAGCTCCGCGCCGAGGGCGTCGAGCGCCACCTCTCCCGGACCGGCGGAGTCCCGACCGTCTTCATCGCCGACGAGTGAACCGCATGGCCCCCTTCCAGCTGCGCCGGTCGCTGCTCTACGTGCCGGGCAACATGCCGTCCATGCTGCAGAACATCCCCATCTTCGCGGCCGACGCGGTGATCATCGACCTCGAGGACGCGGTGCCGCCCGGCGAGAAGGACGCCGCGCGCCGCCTGGTGCGCCGCTTCCTCGAGACGTACGTGGACCGGCGCCAGGAGGTGCTCGTCCGCATCAACGCCCTCGACACCGCCTGGGGCCTCGACGATCTGCGCGAGGTGCTCCCCGCCTCGCCCGACGGCATCCGGCTGCCCAAGGCCGACACCCCCGAGATCGTGGAGCGGCTCGACACCTTCCTCACCGAGCAGGAGGAGGCGCTGGGCGTCGAGATCGGCCGCTTCCGCGTCCTCCCCTCCATCGAGAGCGCGCTCGGGGTCATCAACTGCATCGACATCGCCGCCACCTCCAAGCGCATCCTGGGGCTCGCCTTCGGCGCCGAGGACTACACCGCCAGCATGGAGATCGAGCGGACCAAGACCGGCGAGGAGCTCTTCAACGCCCGCTCGCGCGTGGTCTGGGCGGCGAAGGCGGCCGGCGTGCAGGCCATCGACACCATCTTCTCCGACGTGAAGGACATGGAGGGCTTCCGGCGCGAGGCCGAGCTCGTGAAGGGGCTCGGCTACACCGGCAAGTCGCTCGTGAACCCGCGCCAGATCGAGGTGGTGCACGAGGTGTTCGCGCCCAAGCCGGAGGAGATCGCGTACGCGCTCCAGGTCATCGAGGCCATCCACCGGGCCCGCGAGATGGGGACCGGCGTGATCTCCCTCGCCGGCAAGATGGTGGACGCACCCGTCGTGAAGCGGGCGTTCCGCGTGATCCGCACCGCCCACGCCCAGGGGCTCGTGGACGAGATCCCGGACGAGGAGGTGCTCCGTGGCTAGGAACGCGCTCGGGCGGGAGCTGCCCGACTCCTTCGCCGGGCGGAAGGTGGTGCCGTACGAGGACCCGTGGTCCCGCCGCCCGGAGGGCGACCGCGCCACCCGGCCGGTGCGGCGGGTGGATCCGCGCGACCGGAAGGTCATGGACACGCTGCAGGCGGCCATCGAGGCCTCCGGGCTGCGGGACGGGATGACCATCTCGACCCACCACCACCTGCGCAACGGCGACCACCTGCTGAACCACGTGGTGCGGGTGATCGACCAGCTCGGGCTGAAGGACATCAAGATCGCCTCGAGCTCCGTCCACCCGGTCCACGCCGAGCTCATCCCGGCCATCCGCGAGGGCGTGATCACCGGGCTCGAGTGCGGCGTGAACGGGCTCATCGGCGAGCTGTGCACGAAGGGCGAGCTCTCCTGCCCCATCGTGGTCCGCTCCCACGGCGGCCGGGCGCGCGCGCTCGCCACCGGCGAGGTGACGGTGGACGTCGCGTTCATCGCGGCCCCGTGCTGCGACGAGTACGGCAACATGAACGGCTTCGAGGGGCCGTCCGCCTTCGGCAGCCTCGGCTACGCCCACGTGGACGCGCTCCACGCGCGGCGGGTGGTGGCGGTGAGCGACAACGTCGTCCCCTACCCGGTCGCCCCGGTCTCCATCCCCCAGAGCCAGGTGGACTTCGTGGTGAAGTCCGAGCGGCTAGGCGACCCGGCCAAGATCGTCTCCACCACCACCCGCGTCACCACCGACCCCATCGGCCTGCAGATCGCGCGCTACGCGGCGATGGTCATCGAGGCCTCCGGCTACCTGCGCGACGGCTTCTCGTTCCAGACCGGCAGCGGCGGCACCTCGCTCGCGGTGGCCGAGAACGTCCGGAACCTCATGCGCCGGCAGAAGATCGCCGGGAGCTTCGGCTGCGGCGGGATCACCGGCTACTTCGTGGACATGCTCGAGGAGGGGCTCTTCCGGGCGCTCTTCGACGTGCAGTGCTTCGACCTGCGCGCCGTCGAGTCGATCCGCAAGAACCGGAACCACGTCGAGATCAGCGCCGACACCTACGCGAACCCCTTCAACTCGGGGGCGGTGGTGAACCGGCTCGACGTGGTCATCCTCGGGGCCACCGAGGTGGACGTCGACTTCAACGCCAACGCCAACACCGAGTCGAACGGCCACCTGCTCCACAACACCGGCGGGCACACCGACACCGCGGCGGGCGCGAAGCTCGCGATCATCGTGGCGCCGTCGATGCGCGGCCGGCTCCCCATCGTGAAGGACCGGGTCACCACCGTCACGACGCCCGGCGCGGTGGTCGACGTGGTGGTCACCGAGCGCGGCATCGCCGTCCACGATCGCCACCCCGACCTCAAGGCGGAGCTCTTGCGGCGCCGCGCGCCGGTGAAGGACATCCGCCAGCTCCAGAAGGAGATCTACGCGGTCACCGGCACGCCGCGGCCGCTCGACTTCGAGGACGAGGTCGTCGCGCTGGTCGAGTACCGCGACGGGACGATCATCGATGCGGTCCGGCGCGTCAGGGGCTGAGCTGCTGGCGGCGCGGGACGCGCGCCAGCGGGTCATCGACGGGGCCATCGGGCGCGGAGCGACGCTCGTGGCCGTTGCGCTGAACGTCCCGGGCGCCGAGAAGGTGCCCCCGGGCGCGCGGGCGCTCCACGCCTGGGCGGTCGCGCAGGTGACTGCGGCGTTTCCGGGCGCGCGCGCGGAGCACGCGAGCGAGGACGCGCTCGGGCCGTTCGCGCTCCTCCTGGTCGCGGCGGCGCCGGAGGCGGTCAAGGCGGCCTGTCTCGCCATCGAGGGCTCGCGGCCGGCGGCCCGCCTCGTGGACCTCGACGTCCACGCGTCCTCCGGCGCGGCCGTCGATCGCGCAGCGCTCGGGCTCCCGCCCCGGCCGTGCCTCCTCTGCGCCGAGCCCGCGCGCGAGTGCATCCGGCTCGGCCGTCACCCGCTCGCGGAAGTCGTCGCCCGCGCGCGCGCCCTCCTCGCCGATGCGCCCGCTTGAGTCGCTGGCCGCGGATCTGCTCGAGGGCGCCCGGCGCGAGCTCCGGCTCACGCCCAAGCCCGGGCTGGTGGACCTCGAGGACAGCGGCTCGCACCCGGACCTGAGCCTCGAGGTGATGGAGCGCTCGCTCGAGGTGCTCGGGGGCGCGCTCGCGGAGCTGGCGGGCTCGCTCGAGCGCGGCGAGCCGCTCCTCGCGCAGGTCGCCCTGGGGCAGGCGGCCGAGGCCCGGATGCTGGAGCGCTGCGGGACAAACACGCACAAGGGGGCCCTGTTCCTCGGCGGGCTGCTCCTCGCGGCGCGGTGGCGGGCCGGCGACGCTGGGACGGAGGCGCTGCGGCCCGCCGTCGTCGAGGTTGCGCGCGAGCTGCTCGCGGGGCGGCCGTTGCCGGAGAGCCACGGGGAGGAGGTCCGGCGGCGGTTCCACGTGGGCGGCATCGTGCGCGAGGCGATGGGCGGGCTCCCGTCGGTGTTCGACGTGGCGCTGCCGGCGTTCGACGCCGCGCGCGCGCGGGGGCTCGAGGGTGACGGGCCGACGTTCGCCATGCTCGCCCGGCTCATGCAGACGGTGGAGGACACCACCGCGCTCCACCGCTGCGGCGAGGCGGGGCTCGAGTGGCTGCGGCGCGACGGAGCGGAGCTCGAGGCGCTCCTCGCACGTGGCGGGGATCACGTGGGGTTCCTGCGGGCCCGGAATGCCGCTTGGCGGGAGCTGCGGCTCACCATGGGCGGCGTGGCCGATCTGCTCGGCGTGGCGCTGGGGTTGCTCGCGCACCAGGGGAGGCTCGTGTAGCGGAGCGGGCCGGGTGTGGGAGGGCGAAGTTCCTTCCTGCTCGTCCGGGTCCGTGGTCCCATCGCCCCATGAACCGGAACCGTTTCTTTCGGACCGTCTGGCGCGTGAACGGGGTGCTCATCCTGCTCGCCTTCGTCCTCGCGGCGGGCGGGACGCTCGTCGGCGTCATCGTCTCCCTGTCCTTCGGCGGCCGTCGCGCCGATCCGCCCGCGGCGATGGCCGTCGAGGGGGAGACGCGGCTCGAGCTCGGGTCGCTCGAGCCGGTGCACGGGACGCCGTTCGTGCTGCTGCCGCTCGAGACGCGGGACACCTCGTCGTCCTACGGGAAAGGCCGGGCGTCCGAGACCCGGAACCTCCTCTTCTACGACACGACGACGGGAGGGACGCGCTGGCTCCGGCCCGACCACCGCGGGGTCGTCGTCGCGCGCGAGCTCCTGTCGGACGAGGCCCGGCCGGGCGTGGAGGATGACGGGCCGGTGCGGTTCATCCGGTACGAGCTCGCGGACGCGGACACGGACGGCGACGGCGAGGTGACCGACGAGGACGCCGCGCACGTCGCGGTCTCGGGGCCGGGGGGCGAGGGGCTCACGGCGGTGCTGCGGGGGTACGACCAGATCCTGGGGTACCGGACGGTGGGGGGCGCAACGCTGCTCGTGTTCTTCCGCCGGGGGGACCAGCACCTCGTCGCGGAGGTGGACCTCGGGGCGCGGAAGGTTCGCCGGACGGTGACGCTGCCGGCGGGGTGAGCCGGCGTCGAGTCAGGGCGCGGACGCCGCGCCAGGCGCGGGAGCCGGGCGCCCCGCGAGAGGGCCCGAGCCAGAGTTCCGCAGCGCAGACGAGCTCGCCCTCTGATTTCGGCGGGGCTGAACCGGGGGGATGTGGCGTTCGGGCGTACCTCGGGCTTCAGCCCAAGGCTGGGCGGCCAGGGCGAGATGCCGGCGTTGCCGAGCAAACGATCGACCTGCTTCACGGCGTGCTTGGTCTTGAGCCCCTCCGCCATCGCGAGCGCCTTGCCGATCGCGTGGATCCCCAGGGCCGCCCCCTCCAGAACGCCGACCGCGGCCCCAGCGAGAGAGATCACGCGTTTCGCGTGCAGGTCATCGGCGAAGATGGTGGAGACGAGCGTCGTGATCCGGTCGCGGTCGAGAGGTCCGTCAACGGAGCAGCGCGGGGTCGCGCACGGGCAGCGTGAGCGCCGCCGGTGCCGGGCTCCGCGGCGGAGCTCGCGCGGCGGCGCGCGGAGCGAGGTACAGGCTGAGCGTCGCGCCGGCGCCGAGGACGGCTAGGCCTGCCATCGGCTCCGTCCGGAACGCCTCGGGCGCGAACGCGGCGACGGCCACTCCCGCGACGTGCCAGGGCAGCGCGCGCCAGAACGCCCGGAGCGCGCTCACCTGCGGATCCGCGCGCGCCACCCCGCGCGCGGCAAGGACGGGCGGCACGACCGCCAGCCCCGCAAAGGCGCCGCGGACGATCTCGCGCCGGGTCGCATCGGTTGTCTCGCACTCGGGGTTCATGGGCCCCCAGTCCTCGCAGGTCAGGTTCGCGTGGAGGATCGCCGCGGCGTAGGCGAAGTAAGCGGTGCCGAGCACGACACCCGCCCCGCCGATTGCGTGATTCCTCGCCGTCGCCTCGACGGCGAGGCGCCGCTCCTCGCTGGCCGGCGAGGAGGCCCTGAGATCGGCGGGCGCCGGCGTGGGCGTCGAGAGGTCGGGAGCCGGCGCTCTCCCCGCGGGCGCCGAGGCGAGCAGCAGCGCGACGTACGTTCCGAGCATCCGTCCCCCGAGGAGTGGCTGGCCCCCATCCCACTAGAGGACGGCACGACGCCGCCGTGTGACGGGCGCACCGACGCGCCGTGGCACCACCCCCGCCGTCTGCTACACCCCGGACCCCGATGGCCGCGTGACTCCGGCTTCAGGCTGCACGACTTCGACCAGATGAGGGCACAGGCGTCTGGGCTCGGAGTCGAGATCGGGCCCCAGGAGCGCACGTTCCTCGCCGAGGCGGCGTGGATGTTCATCTACACCGTCGAGACAGAGCACGACCGGAGCTTGCTCCGCGTGTACGACCGAGACTTTGGGACCGTCCGGGTGGTCGAGAGCTTGGAGGACGTGTTCGAGGAGTGGTGGAAGCTCGTGACTGAAGGGTGACCTTTTACCTTTGACGGATGGTGCCCCATTCGTGCGTTTCAGCGGGAGCGGGGTGAGCCGGCGTCGAGTCAGGGCGGACGCCGCGCCAGGCGCGGGAGGAGCGCAGCGGCGAGGGCGAGGACGACGGCGACGAATGGGAGGGCGCCGGCGTAGGCGCCCGTGGCGTCCTTGACCGTCGCGACGAAGAGCGGGCCGACGAGGCCCCCGGCGCTCCAGGCGAGGAGGATCCAGCCGAAGAGGGCGCCCAGGTGGCGCGTGCCGAAGAGGTCGGCGACGAACGCGGGCATGGTGCCGAAGCCGCCGCCATAGCCGAGCAGCACCACTACCAGGGCGGCGGCCACCGGCGCCGTTCCGCCGTGGAGGCTGCCGAGGGCGAGGAACGCAGCCGCCTGCGTCCCGAAGACGAGCGCGTACGCGACCGGGCGCCCGGT
>Ga0184637_10001011_pt1 | contig 19719 bp, 14 predicted proteins | sample PLM3_127_b2_FD_133143 | JGI IMG/M metagenome (GOLD analysis project Ga0184637, IMG submission 133143) | Groundwater sediment microbial communities from an aquifer in East River, Colorado, USA - PLM3_127_b2 | ecosystem: Environmental > Terrestrial > Soil > Riparian zone | place: USA: East River... | reverse complement strand
GAGCGTTTGACCCCGCGCACGGGGCGCGTCTATATCCGGTCGGCATGGCGAGCAAGGGCCGTCGCAGCGCGCCGCGAGCGGCCTCGCGCGCGAAGGGGAGCGACCGGACCGGCGCCGGCGGGGGGGCCGACGTGACCAGGGGAAAGCGATCGCAGCAGCGGCCGGCCCTCGGGAACGACCCGTTCGCCCGCGGTGCGGCCCCACGTCAGGTGCTGAAGGTGGCGGAGGAACCGGTCGCCACGCCGGCGCCGACCCGCTCGGCCCCGGCTTCGTCCGCGCCGGCCGCGCCTGACGTCCAGCCGCCCGCCGGCCGCGCGAGGCCGGAGCCTCGGCTGCGCGCCGCGGCCGCGCGCCTCGACCAGGTGGAGAAGACGGTCGAGGCGGCGCTGGGCACGGTCGAGGCGCGGATCGACGCGCTCGCAGCCCGCACCGGCGCCGCGCAGGCGGGCGAGGAGCTGCGCGAGGCGGTGGTCCGGCTGCTGCCGAGGCTGAAGGACGCCCTCGCCTCCGCCGCGAACCTGGCGCTCCTCCTCGAGCCGCCCGAGCGGCTCGACCGCCACGGCATGGACCCGCGCTTCGCGGAGCGCGCCCAGCCGCTCCTCGAGCTCCTGTACTCGACGTGGTGGCGGGCGAGCGTGCACGGCGCGGAGCAGGTGCCGGCCGAGGGCCCCGTCGTCGTGGTCGCGAACCACGCCGGGGTGGTCCCGTGGGATGCCCTCGTCCTACGCCACGCGCTCCGTCGCGACCACCCCGCCCGGCGCGATCTCCGCCCGCTCCTCGACGATCGCGAGTGCGCCCTGCCCGTCTTCGGCAGCGCTGCCCTCCGGCTCGGCGCGGTCCGCGCGAGCCCCGAGACCGCCGAGCGGATCCTGCGCGAGGGCGGCGCCCTCGGCGTCTTCCCGGAGGGGAGCGCCGGCGCGCGCAAGCCGTGGCGCGAGCGATACCGCATCGGCCACTTCGGCCGGGGCGGGTTCGTGAAGGTGGCCCTCCGCACGGGCGCCACGATCGTGCCGTGCGCGATCCTCGGGAGCGAGGAGGCGTCGCCGGGCATCTCGCGCGTGGGCTGGCTCGCGGACCTCGTGGGCGTGCCGCTGCTCTCCGCGTCGCCGGCGCTCCGCTTCCTGCCCGCCGCGCTCGTGCCGCTCCCGTCGCGCTGGTCGCTCCGCTTCGGCGACGCGATCCCGCTCGCCGGCGCCGCCCCGTCGGACGCCGACGACCCGGCCCGGGTGAACGGCCTCACCGAGCGGGTCCGCGCCACGCTCCAGGCGATGCTCGACGAGGACCTCGCCGCGCGCGGGTCCGTCTACCTCTGACGAGCGGCGCGCCTCAGCCGAGGACGAGCGCCCCATCGGGCGGGGGCGCGGCGAGGAGCTCGTCGCGCGCCTTCTCGAAGCCGGGGCGCCCGAGGATGCCCTGCGCATACCGCTTCCCCGCCTCGACGCCCGGCTGGTCGAAGGCGTTCACGCCGTAGAGCCCTCCAGCGTAGGCGGTGGCGAGCTCGAGCAGCATGAGGAGCTCGCCGACCGCGCGCGCGTCGAGGCGCGGCAGGGTGATCGAGAGCGTCGGCCGGCCGTTGCGGCGGAGCGCGGCGTCGGTCGCGCGCCGCTCCGCCTCGATGAGCTCCCCCATGGTGTGACCGTGCAGGTAGGCGATCTCGGCGTGCGGCCGGTAGGCCTCGGGCACCGTCATCGACACGTCGGCGCGCGGCTGCACCACGCGGACGAACGCCACGACCTTGTCGTGCGGGCCCTCCATCATGAGCTGGAGCGACGAGTGCTGGTCGGTCGCCCCCACCGCCCGGAACGGCGTCGGGCCGACCTCCGGCCGCTTGCCGAGCGACTCGGCCCAGAGCTGCACGAACCAGTCGCCGAGGTCGCGCAGGCCGTCGGCGTACGGCATGAGGACGTGGATGCGCCGCTTCTTGCGGACGTCCATGAGGTGCAGCACCGAGGCGAGGAGGAGCGCCGGGTTCTCGAGCGGCGCGCCGCTCCGGCAGCGCGCCTCGAGGAGCGCGGCGCCCTCCAGCAGGGCCGGGACGTCGACCCCCGCAGCCGCCGCGGGGAGGAGCCCCACCGCCGTGAGCGCGCTGAAGCGGCCGCCGACGTTGGCCGGCACCGAGAGCGCGCGCAGCCCCTCCGCCCGCGCGATGGCGCGGAGCGCGCCCTTCGCGGGATCGGTCACGAGCACGCAGCGCTCGCGGTAGCCCGCCTCGCCGAACCGCGCCAGGCAGCGCTCGCGCAGCGCGAGGTGCTGGGCCATCGTCTCGGCGGTGCCGCCGGACTTGGTGATGGTCACCCACGCGGTCTCCGCGAGGTCGAGCGTGCCGAGCAGCGCCTCGAACGTCGCCGGGTCGGAGTTGTCCGGGAAGAAGACCCGGAGCGCGCCGCGTCGCTCCCGCGAGAGCAGATCGCGGTACGGGTGGGCGAGCGCCGCGATGATCGCCCGACCACCGAGCGAGCTGCCGCCGATGCCGAGCACGACGAGGTTCTCGAACTTGCCGGCGAGGTCCGCGGCGAGCGCGATGGCCGCGTCCGCCGCGGCCGCGTCGCCGGGCAGGTCCACGAACCCGAGCTCGCCGGCGCGGCGGCGCGCCTCGAACCCCTCGTAGGCCGCCCTCGCCGCCGGGAGGAGCGCGTCGAGGTCGGCGCGGGTCAGGCCCCCGGCCGCCGGATCGAAGCAGCCATTGACGTCGAGTGACAGGCGTTCCATGGAACCCTCCGGTGCGGCGACACTCTAGACGACGAGCCGCCCGCCGGGGGACCGATGCGCGCCCGGCACCCGTCAATAATCGGCGACCGCGTCCGGCTGCACCGGCGCGGCGGTGGTGAGGTGCGCGTCCCGCACGTGGTTCGGGGGGCGGCGCAGATCCCAGACCACCCCGACCACCGAGAGCGCGCGGAGGAGGTAGTAGGTGACGTCGACCTCCCACCAGAAGAAGCCCTGGTTCGCGGTCGACGCGTAGAAGTGGTGGTTGTTGTGCCAGCCCTCCCCGAACGTGATGAGGGCGAGCGCCAGGCTGTTGCGCGAGCCGTCGTCGGTCTCGTAGCGGCGGCGGCCGATGACGTGGGCGAGCGAGTTGATGACGAACGTCCCGTGCCACAGGAAAACGGTCGAGACGAAGAAGCCCCACAGGAGCGCGGGCAGCCCGCCGGCGAGGAACAGCCCGGAGGCGAGGACCACCGGGGGGACGATCTGCCAGCGGTCGAGCCAGCGCAGCTCGGGGTACTTCGCGAGGTCCCTCACGCGGTCGAGCTTGGTCTCGTCGTACCGGGTCGCCAGGATCCAGCCCACGTGGCTCCACCAGAAGCCGCGGGCGAGGGGCGAGTGGATGTCGTCGGGGCCGTCCGAGTAGCGGTGGTGGTCCCGGTGATGAGCGGCCCACCAGAGCGGCCCCTTCTGAGCGGACGAAGCGCCCAGCCAGGCGAGCACGAACTGGAAGACGCGGGAGGTCCTGAACGCGCGATGGGCGAAGAAGCGGTGGTAGCCCGCGGTGATCCCGAACATGCGCACCGCGTAGAGCGCCAGGGCGAGCGCGATCCACCGGCCCGCGACCGGGACGATGAACGGTGTGGCGATCGCCAGGGCATGAGCCGCCATGAACGGGAGGGACTTCGTCCAGGCGATCCGATCGGCGTCGCTTCGCATGCGTCCAGATCTGCTGGACGGGGGTCATGGGCGTGTCACCGTCCGGCGAGCGCCCGGGGATGCGCCTCCGCGCCCGAGATCGCAACCTTGGTTCAGGAGGATTCGACGGGCCGCTTCGGCCCCTCGAAGGGGGTGAAGATGCTCGGCACCGTCGAGACCACTGCACCGGGAAACGTCCACCGCGAGGCCTTCATCCGTCTCATGGCCGAGACGCTGCCGCTCGTCGGCTACTCGGGCGTCCGGGCGGATCTACCCGGCTGGGAGGCTCCGGAGATGATCCACGGAGCCATGCGCGATCACCGACCGTCGCTGTTCTGCGCCACGCCGAAGCCGATCTTCCTCGACGTGCTCTCGCCGGGCCCGGTCACGATCGAGGACGTGGCGAGCCGCTGGCAGCTCTTCGCGTCCGCCGCCGAGCTCGCGAGCGGCGAGTTCCACGTCGTCATCCCGCGCTGGATCGCAGGCCGCGATGGGCGGACGGTCGCCAAGCAGATCGCGGAGCTCGTGGGCGTGCGCATCGGTTACGTCTGGACTGTCTAACGGGGGGCTGCGCCCCCCGCCCCGCGGGCGGAGCCCGCGGGGCCCCACCCCCGCTCGCGGGGGCCCGTGATCGCGCGCGCCCGCCTTCGGCGGGTTCGCGCGCGATCCCCCGCGGCGCGCCTGCGGCGCGAGTGTCGGGGCGGAGTGATCCTGGAAAGAGCGTCCACGCAGCGCGCTCGCCTTCGGCGGGTTCGCGCGCGATCCCCCGCGGCGCGCCTGCGGCGCGGGTGGCGGGGCGGAGTGATCCTGGGGAGCGCCTACGTGGCGCCCGCCTTCGGCGGGGTCGCGCGCCCGCGGGCGAAGTGAACCGAGCGCGATGGCGCCCGCCGGTCGTTCGCGCCTCAGTAGCTGCCGGGGCGCGGGGGCGGGAGAGCGTCGTCTCGATCGTCGTCGGGGTCGCGGCGGTCGTCGCGCGTGGGCGGCGGCTCGGGGTGCGGCGAGCGGGCGACGGCGAGCAGGAACGCCCAGAGCTGGCCCTGGGCGGTCTCGTCCACGGCGCCGAGGCCGCGCTTCACGAAGTCGTGCCGGTCCATCGCCGTCGCAAAGCGCTGGGGATCGAGGCGGGTCCCGGCGGCGGTGAGCTCGGGACCCACCTTCCCGCCGGCGCCGCGCAGCTCGTGGCAGGCGACGCAGCGCGAGGCGTATTGCCCGGCGCCGAGGCGGGCGGCGGCGCTCGAGCCGATCGGGGGCGCGAGGGCCGGCCCGAAGGCGCGCGTCCACGGCACGAGCTCGAGGGAGACCACGCCGCGCGCCCACCAGCCCGGCGCGCGCGGGTCGACCGCGAGCCCGCGCTGCTCGAGGTTGGGCCAGGCGAGGGTCCGCTCCACGGCCTCGCCATCCGCCCGCTCCGCCAGCACCGGCTTGAGCTGGCGGACCATCGTGAGTGGAACCGGCACGGCGGCGCCGTCCTTCGTCCGCACGACCATCGTGTCGGGCACCGCGCGCTTCTGCGGCCGGACGCGCTGCACGAGGGCGGCGAGCGACGCCCCCTCCCACGCGGCCTCCTTGCCGCTCGCCGGATCGCGTCCGCGTACGGTGGCTCGAGGCAGGCTCGCGAGGTCGGCCGCGCCGAGCGCGATCGGGGATCCCTGGATCGTGCCGCTCAGCTCGAGCACCTTCTCGCCGTGCGGCGCGGCCGGCAGCCGGGGCGGGCCGCCGCACGCGGCGGCGGCCAGGGCGGCGGCGGCGACCGTCAACTTTCTCATGTCGGACCTTTCAGGTATGTTCGGCGCTCACACGGAGAGGGAACATCTCGAATGGCGCGCGCCTTCATCGGAAGCGTGGAATGCCGGGTCGATGTCAACAAGGACCTCGGCGACACCTGGGCGGTGGCTGTCGTCCCTCCGCCCACGAAGTCCAACCCCCTCGCCCCACTGGTGGTGAAGCTCCAGGGCAACGACAAGGAGAAGGCCACCCGCGGCGCCCTGGAGATCCTGCAGAAAGCCGGAAAAATCGATCGCTTCGAGCTGTAGCGCGCGCCCGCCCCGAGCGCGATCTCTCTATTGGAGGGCGCGCGGGGCGACCGCCCTGGAGCTCCCGGAACCGGGATGGCCGAACGCGAACCCGCATCCCTGTGGTCCGGCACCGCCGAGGGTGCCGGAGGGGACTCCATCGCCGCGCAGCTCGCGTCGCGGATCGAGTCCTCGCGGCCGGCGCCCGCCGACGCGATGGACTGGGTGGCCGTCGCGGGCGCCTACGAGCGCGAGGCGGCGGCCGCCGGCGCCGGGCCCGCCGCCGCGTCGCTCCTGTTCGAGGCCGGGCGCATCTACGAGGAGCGGCTCCAGGACGACCAGGCCGCGCTCGACCTGCACCGGCGCGCGCTCGCCGCCGATGCCGCCTACGTCCCGGCTGCCCGCGCGCTGCGCCGGCTCGCGCTCGATGCCGGGGACGACGCGCTCGCCGCCGACGCCGTGCGGGTCGAGGCGCGCGGCACGCCCGATCCCGAGGCCCGCGCCGAGCTGCTCGTGCTGCGCGCCCGGCTCCTCGCGGCGCTCGGCAACGAGCAGGAGGCGCACGAGGCGCTGGCGGACGCCTCCACCCTCGCCCCAGGCTCGTTCGCGGCGGCAGAGGAGACCGCCCGGCGCGCCGCCGCCCGCGGCGATCGGCCCGCGCTCGCCGACGCCTACGTCCGCTGCGCCCGCACGGTGCGCGACCGCCGGCTCGCCGCCCACTACCTCTCGGCCTCCGGCGCGCTCCGGGAGGAGGCGCTCGGGGACTCCGCCACCGCCGGCGCGCTCGCGCTCGAGGCCTTCGCCCTCCTCTCCTCCGACCCGCTCCTGCGCGGCGCCGCCCGCCGCCACGCCGAGCGGCTCGGCCGGCTCGACGTGCTGCCCGAGATCCTCCGCGCCGACGCGGAGACGGCCCAGGGCGCGGACGCCGCCGACACCTGGCTCGCGCTCGCCCGCGCCGAGGAGCGGCTCGGGCGGCTCGACGCCGCCGCCCAGGCGCTCGCGCGCGGGCGGGCCGCGTCCCCGCGCGATGCGTTCCTGCTCGCCGAGCTCGCGCGCCTCGAGGAGGCCCGCGGCCGCTACGCCGAGGCCTCCGACGCGCTCGCCTCGCTCGCGGAGGCCTGCGCCGGGCGGCTCGATCCGGCCGGCCGGCGCGAGGCGGTCGCGGCCTGGCTCCGCCGCGCCGAGATCGAGGAGACGGAGCTCGGCCGGGTGGAGGACGCGATCGCCTGCTGCCGCTCGGTGCTGACCGTCGACCCCGGCCACCGCGCCGCCCTCGCCGCGCTCGGGAGGCTCTGCGCCCGCGCCGGCGAGTGGGAGGGCGTGCTCGCCGCGTTCGAGGGCGAGGCCACCGCCGCGAAGGACCCGCGCGAGCGCGGGCAGCGGCTCTTCCGGGCGGGCGAGGTGCTCGAGCAGCAGCTCGGCCGGACCGACCTCGCCGTGCGCCGCTACCGCGAGGCCCTCGCGCTCGACCCGGCCCTGCTCGCCGCCCGCGCCGCCCTCGAGCGGCTCTACGCGCGCGAGGACCGCTGGGAGGAGCACGTCGCGCTCATCGAGTCGGACCTCGCCCAGTCGGCGGGCGGGGCCGAGCGGGCCGCGCTCCTCGGCGACGCGCGCTGGCGCACCGCCCTCCTCCAGCGCCGGGCCGAGATCCTCGAGAGCCACGCCGACCTCGAGCGGGCGCGGGAGGCCTGGGAGGCGGTGCGGCTCGCCTCCCCCACGCACGTCCCGGCGCTCCGCGCGCTCGGCCGGCTGCACGCCCGGGCCGGGCGGTGGGAGGAGCTCGCCGAGATGTACCGCGCCGAGGCGGACGCCGCGGCCGATCCCGAGAGCGCGGCCGACCTGGTGCGGCGCCAGGGCGAGATCCTGGAGCGCAAGCTCGGGCGGACCGACGACGCGGTCGCGGCCTACCGCGAGGCGCTCACGCTCGCCCCGGCGCTCCTCCCCGCCATCCAGGCGCTCGCGCGGCTCTACCGGGCGCGCGACGAGCACGAGAGCCTGGTCGAGATCCTGCGCGCCCAGGCCGCCCGGGCGGCGCCGCCCGAGCGGGCCGCCGCGCTCGCCGAGGCGGGCCGCATCAGCGAGGAGCGGCTCGGCGACGTCGAGCACGCGATAGAGAGCTACGAGGAGGCGCTGAAGGCCCGCCCCGGCTTCGCCCCCGCCATCCGTGCCCTCGACCGGCTCTACGCGGAGGCCGGCCGCTCCGAGGAGCTCACCGCGCTCCGCCGCTCGGCGGGCGCGGACCTCGACGCGGCGGATCGGGGCGAGCGGCTCCTCCGGCTCGCGCGTCTCGAGGCGGACCGGGTCGGCGACGCGCGCGCGGCGCTCCGGGCGGCCGACGAGCTCGCGCTCGCGCTCGGCGGCCATCCGGCGGCGCTCCTCCTCCAGGTCCGGCTCGCGGCCGACCCCGAGAAGCGGGCGCGGGCGCGGCTCGCGCTCGCGGACGCCGCGTCCGAGCCGACCGCCGCGGCCGCGCTGCTCGTCGCCGCGTCGGTGGACGTCCGGCCGGCGTCGGCGCGGCGCGACGCGCTCGCGCGCGCGGCGGGGCTCGTGTCGGGCACCGCGCTCCTCGCCCCGTGGGCGGCGCGGCGCCTCCGGCAGGCCGGCCACCCGGCCGCGCTCGCCCGCCTGGCCGAGACGCTGCGCGACGCGGCACCCGACCCGGCGTCCCGCGTCGCCCGCTCGCTCGAGGCGGGCGAGGCCTGGGAGGCCGCCGGAGACGCGGAGCGCGCCCTCGCCGCCTTCCGTGTGGCGCTCGAGATCACCCCCTCGTACCTGCCGGCGCTCCGTGCCGCGCGCGCGCTCTACGCGCGCCGGAACGACTGGTCGGCGGTGCGCGCCACGCTGCAGGCGGAGGGGGCGAGCCTGCGCGACGCGCGCGAGGCCGCCTCCGCGTGGATCCAGGCGGGCGAGATCGCCGAGCAGAAGTTCGCCGACCAGGACGCGGCCGCGGCCGACTACCGCCGCGCCGCCGAGCGCGATCCGGCCGACCCGGCGCCGCTCGCCCGGCTCGAGGCCCTCCTCGGCCCTGCCGCCGCGCTGCCGATCCTGGACGTGCACGAGGCGCGCGCGCGCGCGGCGCCGGACGGCGGCCGCGCGGCGGAGGCCTGGTTCGTGGCGGCGCGCGCGGCGGTGGCTGCGGGGGTGCGGGAGCGCGCGCTCGACGCGCTCGACCGCGCGCTGGTGCTCCGGCCGCATCACGGCGCCGCGCTCACGCTCCGGGCCCGGCTGCGCACGGAGTCGGGGAACCACGCCGGCGCGCTCGAGGACTGCGAAGCGTGCCTCGCCCTCGGCGGCGAGCCGGGCGCGCGCGTGCCGCTCCACCTCGCGGCTGCGGCGCTGCTCGACGAGCAGCTCGGCGACCCACGCCGGGCGGCCTCGCACCTCGAGGCGGCGCTCGACCTCGCGCCGGAGCACGCGGAGGGCCTGACGCGCCTCTCGCGCGTCGCCGCCCGCGCCGGCCGGAGCGCAGACGCCGCCGCGCTGCTCCGCCGGCTCGTGCGCGTGCCTGGCCTGCCGCACGACGCGCTCTCCGCCCACTACCTCGCCCTCGCCGACGCCGAGGTGAAGCTCGGCCGCGCCGACGACGCCTTGATCGCCTGCCGGCGCGCGCTCGAGATCGCGCCCGGCTCGACGCTCGCGCTCCGCAAGCTCATCCGGCTCGAGTCGGAGCGCGGCGATCCGCGCGGCCTCGTGCCCGTCGTCGAGGCGGCGGCGGAGTCGGCCCGGGACCCCTCCGTCCGCGCCGACCTGCACCTCGAAGCCGCCCGCATCCACGCCGGCCCGCTCCGCAGCCGGAGCCGCGCCATCGAGCACCTGCGCGCGGCCCTCGAGCACGACCCGGGGCGCGAGGACGTGCGCGCCGCGCTGGCCGAGGCCCTCGAGGACTCCTCCCCGGCGCTCGCCGTCGAGCAGCACCGGCTCCTCCTCGCGCGCGACCCGCTGCGCGCCGACTCCTGGGCCGCGCTCTACCGGCTCTTCGACCGCACGCGCGCGCACGATCGCGCCTACGTCGCGGCCACCGTGCTCCGCTGGCTCGGCGCGCCGTCGCCCGACGCGGGCGCGGATCGCCTCCTCGCCGAGGGGGACGGGCTCACCCCGCCCGCGCCGCCCGTCCTCGCCGAGCCGGACTGGCTCGTCCTGCGCGATCCGGCCGACCGCGGGCCGGCCGCCGACGTGGTCGCCGCGGCGGGCGACGCCATCGCCGAGGCGGTGGCCGCCTCGTGGGATCGGCGCGGCCGGCCGCTGCGCGACGATCATCCGTTCCGCGCGGTGATGTCCGACCTGGCGCGCGCGCTGGCGGCGCCGCCGTACGAGCTCTACGGCGGCGAGCCCGGCGAGCTGGCGCTCGACCCGGGCGCGCCCCACGGCGTCCTCGTGGGCCCGGACCTCCAGCGCCGCACCACCGTGCGCGAGCAGCGGTTCCTGCTCGGGCGGGCCGCGGCGCGGCTCAAGACCCGCAGCGGGCTCGCCGAGGCCCTCACGCCCTCCGAGCTGGCCGACGCGGTCGAGGCGGCGGTCCGCCAGGCGGTGCCGGCGCACGCCGGGCTCGGGAGACCGTCGGACGAGCTGCTCCGGCGCGTCGGGCGCGCCCTCTCCCGCCGCGCCCGGCGGCAGCTCGACGAGCCCGCCCACGCGCTCGCCGCCCTCCCCTCGCCGCCCGATCTCGCCGCCTGGGCGCAGGCCGCGGCCTCCACGGCCGACCGCGCGGGCCTGGTGCTCTCGGGCGACCTGCCCGCCGCCCTCGGCGTGCTCCTCCGGGACGCCGACGGCCGCGCGCCGCAGGCCGCCCGCGCCCTCGCCGCCGCCCGCGCCCGGCCCGAGGCCCGCGCGCTGCTCGCCTTCGCGTCGACCGAGGCGCACTTCGTCCTGCGCCAGCGGCTCCGCGTCGCGATCGCCTGACGCGGCGCGGCCCCGCGCGCGGCCTGGAGGCCGCGGCGCGAGGCCGCTCGCGACAGGGGTGCGGAGGGCGCGTCAGCGCGAGCGCGCCACCTGAACCACCCCGCAGCCCGTCCAGGTGAGCTTCACGCCCTGGTCGGCGTATTCGCCGTCCGTGGGCATCCCCGCCATCCGCTCCGTCCAGACGCGGCGGACCTCGAGCGTGCCGCCCGTCACGCAGAACGCGGGCTCGGGCTGATACGTCAGGTCGAGATCGGCGAGGGTCGTGTAGCCCATCCGGAAGCGCATGCCGTCCGCGTTGCCGCTCGCGCTGATGTCGGTGCGGGCCTGCCCCGCGATCGTCGACGCGGTGATGGTCACGGAGCCGGACGCCGCCATCACGGTGGTCATCGTGAAGTCCACGTCCGCCATGGTCATCGTCGTGTCGAGGTCCCAGGCGATCACGTCGCCGGTCCGGCCCATCCAGCCGTTGACGCCGATCGACATGACGTCAAGGCCCGTCATCGTGCAATGGTCGTAGGTGATGCGGCCCGGCACGAGCGTGACGCACGTGGGGTCGTCGAACCCGTCGCCGAGCGCCTGGGGAGAGACCGTCAACCCGCCGAGCGTCGCGGCAAACCCCTTCGAGACCCCCGGCGCCGCGTACGTCACGCCGCCGTCGCCGCCGAACATCGTGGCCCCGAGCGAGTCCGGGAGCGAGGGCAGCGAGCCCCCCGCGCTCTCGGCGACGAGCGGATCGTCGGACGTGCGGTACGCAGCGCCGTCGGAGAGCATGTACTCGCCCTGCTCGGCGGCAGACTGCTCGTAGTAGGTCGGGGCAACCGGCGCGCCGTAGTCGAAGTGGCGCGCGGCCGGATCCGGCTTGTCGTCGCCGCCACACGCCACCGCGAAAGCGCAGAGCGCGCCGAGGATGATCCGCTTCGAGGTCATGAACCCCTCCATGGGAAGTTGACGTTGAGCGACGGTTAGCACGGCCGCGCCATTCACCAAAAGGCGAAGATTCTCGGCGCCAGGGTGGGCCGGCGGAGCACAGGCGGCGATGTGCGTGGGAGGGCGACCTCAGACGGGCCTCGACCGCGACCTCGACGCCCGACCGGCTACGGCCCCTCCCGCCTCACGATCGCCCCCGCCGGCAGCGCGTCGACCAGCGCCGCCATTGCCGCCTCGACGAGCGCCACGTCCTTGGCCTCGACCGTCACACGCACCAGATGGTCCGTCGGATCGAACCGCGGGTAGCTCCCGATCTCCACGCCCGGGTGCGCGAGCGCGACCTCCGCGAGCGCGGGCGCGACGAGATCCTCCCCGAGCCCGAGGTACAGGGACGCGAGCCGGAACGGCGGCGCCTCGAGGAGCGGCGCGATCCGCTCGAGCTGCCAGCGGAAGAACCGCGGCACCCCCGGCAGCATGACGACGTTCTCCACCACCAGCGTCGGGAACTCCGGATCGCCGAGCAGCCGCGTCCCCTCCGGCACGTCCGCCATGCGCAGCGCCGCCTCCGGGAGCGGCTCGCCGGGGTGATGGCGCGCGTGCATCGCCCTGAACACGTCCGCGAGCGGCTCAGACCGGACGATGGGCCTCCCGAGCGCCCGCGCCACCGCGCCGACCGTCACGTCGTCGTGGGTCGGGCCCACGCCGCCGGAGGTGAAGACCCAGGTGGCGCGCAGCCGCGCCCGCCCGACCACGTCTGCGATCTCCTCCGCGCGATCGGGGATGGTGTGGATCGCGTCGAGCCGCACGCCGAGCGCGTGCAGCCGCTCCGCCGCCCAGGGGCCGTTCTCGTCCTTGACCTTGGCCGAGAGCACCTCGCTCCCGACGACGACGAGCACGGCGCTCGGGGTGCGCTCGCCGGGATCGGCCATGGCGTTACCCGCCGAGCTCCTCGACCGCGGCCCAGATCGTGGCGGCGACGGCGTCCACCGGCGCCTCGCCGTCGAGCTCCACCACCTGCTGGCCCGCGCGGCGGAGCCGCTCCATGGCCGTCTCGTAGCTTCGGGCCACCTTGCGCTGGAAGGCCTCCACCTCGAAGAGCTCGCGGTCGAGCGAGGCCGCCTTCCGGCGCCGCATCGCCACCTCGGCCCGCACGCGCAGGAAGAGCACCACGTCGGGCGCCGCGGCGCGGCCGTTCACCGCCTCCACCCAGTCCATGTCCCCGAGGTCGAGCCCCTGGTACGCGAGCGAGGAGAGCGTGAAGCGGTCGGAGACCACGTCCACCCCGGCCGCGAGCTTGGGCGCGATCTCCACCTCGAAGTGGTCGATCCGGTCGGCCGCGAACAGGAGCGCGAGGGCGGCCGGGTCGAGCCGCTCGCCCGGGCGTCCCGACACGCGCGCGGTGAGCACCTGGCGGACGAGCGCGCCCACCGGCCCGCCCGAGGGCTCCGCGGTGACGTGGGCGACGCGCCCCGCCCCGCGCAGCCGCTCGCCGAGGAGCCGCGCCTGGGTGGTGGTGCCGGCCCCGTCGAGCCCCTCGAGCACGACGAACCGGCCTCGCGCGCCGGCCCCGCGCCGCCGGGCGGCGCTCACCGGTCGAGCCCCAGCTGGTTGCGCAGCGCGAGCACCTGCGCGAAGAGCGCGTCCTCCTCGCGGCCGAGCCGGCGCGAGGCCAGGAAGGTGCGGACGGCGAACACCAGCAGGACGACCGTGACGGCCATCGCGAGGTAGAGGTAGAGCGGGATGCCAGGCGGGGTCCGCCGCTCGACGCCGGGCGGCAGGACGCCCCAGCGGTCCCAGGCGAGCTTCACCGAGAGGAGCACGCCGAGGAAGCCGGTGAAGAGGAGCTGGAACCCGCGCCGGGCGCGGTCCACCGAGCGGCGGATCGCCACCCGCTCCGCGAGCGCGTCGTGCTCGGCGCGCAGGGCGGCCTCGGCGGGCGGCACCGGGGCGAGGCGGCTCGCGGACGGCGGGCTCGCCGGCGGGGGCGCGGCGGCGGGCGCGCGGGCGCCCGGGTCGGAGGGGTCGCTCATGCGGGGCCCGGTTCTACCCCCGCCCGAAGCGGGCGGCAATCGCGTCCTGGACCGCGCCGAGGCTCGCCTGGAGCCGGACGCCGGGGTTGCGGAGCGGCGAGGCGAGGCCGGGCAGCGTCCCCTCGTGGTAGCCCACCTTGAAGTCGGCGAACTTGAGGCCGTGCGCGGTGGAGACGACCACCACCTGGTCGACCGGGCGGATCACTCCGCGGCTCGCCAGCTTCTCGAGCGCCGCGAGGGCGACGCCGGTGTGCGGACAGGTGAAGAGGCCGGCGCGATCGGCCCGCGCGGCGGCGTCCGCGAGCTCCTGCTCGCTGGCCTGCTCGACGATCCCGTCGAGCGCCTCGAGCGCCCGCAGCGCCCGCTTCGCCGAGACCGGCGCGCCGATCTGGATGGCGGAGGCGAGCGTCGGGCGCGCGGGGACGGACGGCACCGGCACGCCCGGCGCCGGCTTCACGCCCGCGCCGCTCGTCGCGAGGTAGAGCGGGTTCGCCCGCTCCGCCTGGGCGACCACCAGGCGCGGCAGCTTCGCCACGAGCCCGAGCGCCTTCAGGAGCTGGAAGCCCTTCCCCACCGCGCTCGCGTTCCCGAGGTTGCCGCCGGGGATGACGATCCAGTCCGGCGACCGCCAGCCGAGCTGCTGCGCGATCTCGATCGAGGCGGTCTTCTGCCCCTCGATGCGCAGCGAGTTCATCGAGTTCGCGAGGTAGATGTCCTTCGTCCGGCTGAGGTCCCGCACCACCGCCATGCAGCCGTCGAAGTCGGTGTCGAGCTCGAGCACGAGCGCGCCGTTCGCGATGGGCTGCACGAGCTGGGCGGTGGAGATCTTCCCGCGCGGCAGGAGCACCACGCTCGGGATGCCGGCCGCGGCGCAGTACGCCGAGAGCGCCGCCGAGGTGTCGCCGGTGGAGGCGCAGGCGACCGCCCGGACCGCCTGGCCGCGCGCGCGCATCTCCTTCACGGCGGAGACGAGCACCGTCATGCCGAGGTCCTTGAAGGACCCCGTGTGCGTGACGCCGCACTCCTTCACCCGGACGTCGCCGAGCCCGAGCTCCCGCGCGTAGCGGTCGACGCGCAGGAGCGGGCTCCCGCCCTCGTACATCGAGACGACGTTCTCGTCGGCGAGCTGCGGGTAGACCCACTCCTTCTTGCCCCACACGCCCGAGCCGTAGGGCCACTCGCCGAGCTTGAAGCGCCCGTCGAAGAGGGCCTTCCACTCCGCGGCCGGGCGGGCGCGCAGCGCCTCGAGGTCGTGCTCGACCTCGAGCAGCCCGCCGCAGCGCGGGCACTCGTAGACGACCTCGACGAGCTCGGCGTGGAAGTCGCAGCCTTCGGCGCAGCGGAACCAGGCGGAGGGGGCGCGCGCCGGCATCTACTTGCCGCCCGGCCCCTGCGCGAGGAGCTGCTGGACCCGCTCGGCGGCCAGCCGGATGCGCGGCTCCTCCTCGATGAGCGCGATGCGCACGAACCCGTCGCCGGCCTTGCCGAAGCCGATGCCCGGCGCGACGGCGACGCCCACGTCGATGAGCCGCTTCGCGAACTCGAGCGACCCGAGCGACCGGAACGCCTCGGGGATGGGCGCCCACGCGAACATGCTCGCCGCGGGCGACGGCACCTTCCAGCCCGCCTGGCCGAACGACTCGACCAGCACGTCGCGGCGGCGCTGATACAGGTCGCGGAGGCGGGCCGCCTCGTCGTCGCACTCGTCGAGCGCGGTCACCGCCGCGAGCTGGGTCACGCCGAAGAGGCCGTAGTCGAGGTAGCTCTTCACGCGCGCCGCGGCGGACACGAGCGCCGCGTTGCCCGCGCAGAAGCCGACGCGCCAGCCCGGCATCGAGTAGCTCTTCGAGAGCGACATGAACTCGAGCGTCCGATCGCGCGCGCCCGGGACGGAGAGCATGGTCGGCGCCTTGCCGCCGTCGAAGACGAGGTCGGCGTAGGCGAGGTCCGAGATGATGAAGAGATCGCGCGCCTCCGCGAAGCGCACGATCTTCTCGAACAGCGCGGGCGTCGCGACCGCAGCGGTCGGGTTGCCCGGGAAGTTCACCACGATGCCCTTGGGCCGCTTCTCGGCCTTCTCCGTCGCGTGCACGAGCGACTCGAAGAAGTCCACGCCCGCGCCGACCGCCACCGGGATGGTCTCGGCGCCCGCGATCACCGCGCCGAACGCGTGGATCGGGTAGGTCGGCGTCGGCGCGAGGACGGCGTCGCCCTCTGAGAGCATGGCGATGAGGGCGTGGCCGATGCCCTCCTTCGAGCCGATGGTGATCATCACCTCGCGCTCGGGGTCGAGCTCGACCGCGTGCTTGCGCTTCCACCAGCGCGCCGCCGCCTGGCGGAGCTCGGGGAGGCCGCGCGGGTTCAGGTACCGGTGGAGCCGCGGCTCGTTCGCGGCGGACTGCAGCCGCTCGACGATGCGCTTCGGCGTGGCCGTGTCCGGGTTCCCCATCGAGAAGTCCACCACGTCCACGCCGCGGGCTCGCGCCTCGTCGCGGAGCTTGTCCGTGATGGTGAAGACGTAGAGCGGGAGCCGCTTGACGCGAGAGAAGACCTCGGGATCGGTGAACGTCTTCATGGCGGACTGGCCAATCTGCCGGGACCGGACCGGCTTGGCAAGAGGCTCGCTCGGACGTCCGCCTATGCGCCGCCCGAGGCGACCCGGGCCCCGCAGGCGGGGCAGACCTGACCGCGCACCGGCGCGCCGCAGCTGCAGAGCCGCCGCGCGGTGGCGGGCGCGTCCGGGCGCGTCTCGTAGACGGGGAGGCGCATGCCGCAGCGGGCGCAGACCCTCTCGTCCGGGAGCGCCGGCTCGCGGCAGTAGCGGCAGACCACGAGGACGGGCACCGCGGTCGGGCCGTCGTCGGGGGCGTCGTCCCCGATGCGCTCCAGGTCGGGCGTCGCGTCGGCGGCGACGTCGACCGGATCCGCGGCGGTCCGCTCCAGCTCGAGCCCGGGCTCGGCTTCCACATACACCGGTCCGTGCGCGGTCGGCTCGAGCCCGGGGACCTCCTCCTTGGCCACGTCGGCCGGGAGGAACAGCGTCGGCTCGAGCCCCTCGACCGGCGGCACCGGCGGCGCGACGCCGCCCTCCTCGACGAGTGGGCGTCCGCACACCTCGCAGATGTCGCCTGAGGCTTGCGCGTGCTCGCAGAGGGGACAGACCGTCATCGGCCCGCAGTCTACCGCAGGTCGTCCGCGCCCGAGCCGGCGTGGGTCAAGGGCACGAAGCGGACGGGCAGGAGGTCGGTGGCGAGCGTCGTCCCCGCGGCGCCCTTCTCCACGAGCCGGAGCTGCTGCAGCTCCTCCACCTCGCCCACCGGCGCGATGAGCCGCCCGGCCGCCCGCAGCTGGGCGACGAGCGCGTCGGGCACCTCCGGCGCGGCGGCCGTGACGAGGATCCGGTCGAAGGGGGCCGCCTCGGGCCAGCCGGCGGCGCCGTCGCCGACGCGCAGGTGCACGTTGCGGATCCCCTGCGCGGCGAGGGCCGCCGCCGCCCGGGCCGAGAGCTCCGGGATGATCTCGATCGAGAAGACCTCGAGGGCGAGCCGCGCGAGGAGCGCGGTCTGGTAGCCGGAGCCGGTGCCGATCTCGAGCACCCGCTCGCTGCCCGTGAGGCCGAGCCGCTCGGTCATGAACGCGACGACGAGGGGCTGCGAGATGGTCTGGCCGTGGCCGATCGGGAGCGGCCGATCCGCGTCGGCCTCGCCGCGGAGCCGCTCGGGGACGAAGGCCTCCCGCGGCACCTCGGCGACCGCCTCGAGCACGCGCGGGTCGCGGATGCCCATCCGCGCGAGGCTCTCGGCGAGATCGGCGCTCATGTGAAGATCATAGCCCCCGCGCCTTCGGGCCGCGGGCGGCCGGCCGGAGGCGCGGCCCCGGGACGCGGCGTCCCCCCGACGGCTCACCCCACCCGCGCCAGGGAGACCCGGGCGGCCCAGCGCCCCCGGAGCGCCTCGCCGGCCGCCTGGTGCTCGGGGCGCGAGAGCGCCGGGTCCACGTCCACGAGCGCGAAGGCGTCCTCGCGCGCCTCCTCGAGGATCGCCTCGTCGCGGTAGAGGTCGGCGATCTCGAGGAGCTGCTGCCCGGACTGCCGCGTCCCGAGGAGCTCGCCCGGTCCCCGGATGCGCAGGTCCACGCGGGCGATCTCGAAGCCGTCCTGCGTCTCCTCCATCGCGCGGAGCCGCTCGCGCGCCTCGTCGCCGGCGCGCCGGAAGTGGGCGATGAGCAGGCAGAAGCTCCGCGCCGCGCCGCGCCCGACCCGGCCGCGGAGCTGGTGGAGCTGGGAGAGGCCGAAGCGCTCGGCGTGCTCGACGATCATCACGCTCGCGTTCGGGACGTCCACGCCCACCTCGATGACGGTGGTCGCGACGAGGACCCGCACCTCGCCCGCGCGGAAGCGGTCCATCACCGCCTGCTTCTCGTCGGCCTTCAGCTTGCCGTGGAGCAGCCCGACCTCGTGGCCGGCGAACACCTTGCGGAGCTCCTCGGCGCCGGTGGTCGCGTCGGCGAGGTCGGTCTTCTCCGACTCGGCGACGAGCGGGTAGACCACGTAGACCTGCCTCCCCGCCTCGAGCTCGCCGCGCGCGAGCGCGTAGGCCGCCTTGCGCTGCGAGTCGCCGTGGAGCCGGGTCGTCACGGGGGTGCGGCCGGGGGGCAGCTCCCCGATCTTCGACTGGTCGAGGTCGCCGTAGAAGGCGAGCGCGAGCGTGCGGGGGATGGGCGTCGCCGTCATCACCAGCACGTCGGGGCGCCGCCCCTTCGAGATGAGCTTCGCGCGCTGGAGCACGCCGAAGCGGTGCTGCTCGTCCACCACCACGAGGCCCAGCTTGTCGAAGCCGACCTCCTGCTCGAGCAGCGCGTGCGTGCCGACCGCGATGCGCGCACGCCCGTCGGCCACCGCCGCGCGCGCCTCCTTCTGGCCCTTGCCGCGCGCCGAGGCGCCGACGAGCGCGACCTCGTGCCCGGTCCCCTCGAGCCAGCGCGCGAGCGTGCGGGCGTGCTGCTCGGCGAGGATCTCGGTCGGCACCATGAGCGCCGCCTGCCAGCCGGACTGGACGGCGAGCATCATCGCGGCGAACGCGACCGCGGTCTTGCCGCTGCCGACGTCGCCCTGGAGGAGCCGGTTCATCGGCTCGGGGCGGGACATGTCCCGGGCGATCTCCTCGAGCGCCTTCCGCTGCGCGCCGGTGAGCTGGAACGGCAGGAGCGAGAGCGCCCGCCGGAGCCGCTCGGGAGACGTGTCGAACGCGATGCCGGGCTCGGTCCGCACCCCGCGGCGGCGGAGGGCGAGCGCGAGCTGCAGGAAGAAGAGCTCCTCGAAGACGAGCCGCCGGAAGGCGGGCGTCGCGCGCGCGGCGGCGGCGAGCGGGTCGGTGCCGGGCGACGGGAAGTGGGCCTCGCGCAGCGCCACCGCCCGCGAGAGGAGCGTGCGCCGGGCGCGGACGTCCGCCGGCAGGTCGTCCACGGCGAGCGGGGCGTACTCGTCCACGAGCCGCTTCACGAGCTTGCGGAGCGCGGGGTGCTGGTAGTCGGCGGGGCCGGCGTAGATCGGCACGATGCGGCCGAAGCTCGCGGAGTCGCCCGGCTGCACCTTCTCGACCTCGGGCTGCGAGAGCTGGGGCCGGCCGCCGAAGCCCTCGGTCACCTTGCCCGAGCAGAGGAGCGCGTCGCCGGCCTGGAACTGCTTCGTGCGCCAGGGAGGCGGGTTGAAGAAGACGAGCTCGAGCGCGCCGCTCGCGTCGGAGACGCCGACCTTGAGGAGGGGGCGCCCGTTGCGCATCCGCTGCGTGCGGACGTGCTTCACGGTCGCGAGCACGATCCCCTCGTCGCCGGCGCGGAGCTCGGCGATCCGGCGGACGGTGGAGCGGTCCTGGTAGGCGCGAGGGAAGAACTCGAGCGCGGCCTCGACGGTCGCGTGGCCGCGCTCCTCGAGCAGCGCGCGGGGCGCCGGATGGGCGCGCGGGACGTCGGCGAGCTTGATGGCGAGCCGGCGGCGGCGCGCGGCGCGCTCCGCCGCGTCCTTCGGCGGCGGCGCCTCGTGCCACTCGGGCTGCGGCGGGGTCGGAGACGGGGGCCGGCTTGCTGCCGCGGTCGAGGTCGCGGACGGGGTCGCGGTCGGGGTCGCGGTCGAGGTCGCGGTCGGGGTCGCGGGCGGGGTCGCGGTCGGGGTCGAGGTCGAGGTCGGGGTCGAGGTCGGGGTCGAGGTCGGGGTCGAGGTCGGGGTCGAG
>Ga0184637_10001010_pt1 | contig 19729 bp, 17 predicted proteins | sample PLM3_127_b2_FD_133143 | JGI IMG/M metagenome (GOLD analysis project Ga0184637, IMG submission 133143) | Groundwater sediment microbial communities from an aquifer in East River, Colorado, USA - PLM3_127_b2 | ecosystem: Environmental > Terrestrial > Soil > Riparian zone | place: USA: East River... | reverse complement strand
TTCCCGCCGCGGGCACGCCCTTGAGGATGAAGGGGTTCAGGTTGTCAAAGGTGCCGATGGCGGCCAGCTTGACGTCGCCGCCCTTGGGGGCCTCGGGATTGACATACTCGAAGTGCTTGAATCCCGGGCCGTACTTGAGGTCGCCGAACATCGACATCGCGTACGACGTCGTGAGCTTGGGCTGGGGCGCGGAGGGCCCCGCGGTCAGGAACAAGAGCACCAGGGCGGCGCCGGCAGTGATCAGTCGCACTCGAGCCTCCTTCCGACGGGGAATACGGGAGTCATGACGCCGCGCGCTCGGCGGGTGGGGCCGGCGTCAGGTGCCGCGCCCATGGTACCGTCTCTCCCCGCCTCGAACCAGCACGCGGCATCGCAGAATCGAGGAGCGCCCCGGGTTTCCCGGGGCGCTGCCGAGCGCTGGGGGGCATGGGGGGCCATGTCGGGGCCCCCCATGTGATAGCCTCGGCGCATGCTCGATCTGATCGTGCGCGGTGGACAGGTGGTGACTCCGCAGGGCGTAGGCGCGTGGGACATCGGCATCGAGGGCGAGCGCATCGCTGCGGTGGCGCACCCGGGCACCTTGCCCGTGGCCTCCGCGCGGGTGCTCGACGCCTCCGGGCTGATCGTGGTGCCGGGGGGCATCGATCCGCACACGCACCTGGCGCATCCGATCATGAGCCACCCCGAGCAGCCGTCGATCACCATGGGCCCCGAGGACGACACGCGGGGCATGGCCTACGGCGGGACCACCACCCACATCGACTTCTGCTACGTGCGCCCCGGCACGACCATCCCGCAGGCGCTGGAGAGCCGCGCCGCTCGCTGGAAGGGCAACTCGTACGTGGACTACGCCTTCCACATCACCCTGTGCGGGGCGCTCGACCTGCCGGTCTTCGAGGAGATGCGCGACGCCATCCACGAGGGCCATCCGAGCTTCAAGGTCTTCACCACCAACGTGCTGCCGCCGCATCCCAGGCGCGCGGGCAACCGGCTCGACTTCGGCCGCATCGCTTACGCCATGGAGAAGGTGGCGGCCCACGGCGGCCTCATGGTGGTGCACGGGGAGGACGAGGACGTCGTCCAGTTCAACTACGAGCGCTTCCGGGCCGAGGGGCGGATGGACGGGGCCAACATGCACCTCGTCCACTCCAAGATCTCGGAGCTGCTCGCCTTCCGGCGGACGACGGCCCTCGCCCGGCACACGGGGGCCGCCGTCTATTTCGTGCACACCTCCGCCCGCGAGGGCGTGGACGCCATCGCCGAGGCGCGGTCGCTCGGCCTGCCCGTGTACGGGGAGACCCTGCACCAGTACGCCTGCTTCAACGCCGAGTACTACCAGACGCCGCGCGGCTTCTGCTCTCACACCTATCCGTCATTGAAGTTTCCCGAGGACCAGGCGGCCCTGTGGAACGGTCTCGTGCGCGATGGCCTCTCGTGCCTGGCCACCGACGAGTACCCGACCAGCCTGGAGCTGAAGCTGCGGGGGCGCACCATCGAGGACGTCACGGGCGGCAACGTGGGCGCCGAGGCGCGCATGGGGATCGCCTACAGCGAGGGCGTGGTGCGGCGCGGGATGTCCCTCGCGCGCTTCGCGGCGGTGACGTCCACGAATGCGGCGCGGATCTTCGGGCTCTATCCGCGCAAGGGCGCCCTCGCGCCGGGGAGTGATGCCGACCTGGCCTTCATCGATCCGGCCGTCCGGAAGACGCTCAGCCGCGACGACTTCCACGTGACCGACTATAGCCCCTGGGAGGGCTGGGAGGTCGCGGGCTGGCCCGTCATGACCATGCTCCGGGGCTCGTTGGTCGTGGAGCGCGGCAAGCTCCTCGGCAGCCTGAGCGCCGGCCGCCAACTCACGCGCAAGATCGAGCCCGCCGTCCTCCAGCGTCCAGTCTGTTGAACATGGGGGGCCTAGCACGGGCCCCCCAAACCCCGCGCGCTCGTCGTGCCCCGGGGGACCCGGGGCACTCCTCGATTCCCCCAAACCCCGCGCTCGTCGTGCCCCGGGGGACCCGGGGCACTCCTCGATCCAGGGGACTGCCCAGGAATTCTCCGGGGAGGGGGCGGAGGCGTCTCGTGTACACTCGGTAGGCGCCTGGACGTCGGGTTCACCGGGAACCCGACTCTCAACCGGGCCGCGTCCCGAGTCCCTTCCGGCTCTGGTCGCGATAACTGTCGGAAGTTCACCGAAGGAGCCGTCCATGGCCGTCAAACTCTTCATAGGTGGTCTCTCGTTTTCGACCTCTACCGACCGTCTGCGCCAGGCCTTCGCAGGTTGCGGCACCGTCGAATCCGTCACCGTGGCCACCGACCGCGACACCGGTCGCTCGCGCGGGTTCGGCTTCGTCGAGATGGCCACCACGGAAGAGGCCAACGCCGCCATCGCCAAGCTCAACGGGACGGACCTCGACGGGCGGCAGATCCGGGTGGAGCTGTCGGCACCCCGCGGAGCCAAGGGCGGCCCGCCGCCTCGCCGTGGCGGCGGTGGAGGTCGGGACCGATGGTAGGGGAAGTCCCCGCGGGGCGGGTGACCTCTCGGTGAAGATCGAGGTTTTCGAGAACCAGATCGAGGCCGCCCTCAAGCAGCTCAAGAAGCAGATGCTCAAGGACGGTGTCTTTCAGGAGATGAAGCGGCGCGCGTACTACGAGAAGCCCTCCGTGAAGCGCAAGCGCAAGCAGGCGCTGGCCCGGAAGAAGCGTCGCCGCGCGGCGCGCCGCACCCGAAGCGACGACGAGTAGTCCGCCCATGGGCGTCATTGACGTCCACACGCACATCTTGCCGCGTGGCTGGGACGACTTCCTGGCCCGTCACGCTGACCCGCGCTGGCCGCGGGTGGTCCGCGAGGAGGGCGGAGGCTGTGCGCTCTACCGCGGAGCCGAGCGCGACCGCGGGCTGACCGAGCAGATCTTCGATCCCACCGTGCGGGTGGCCGATCTGGATCGCCTCGGGATCGAGCGCCAGGTGCTGTCCCCGCCGCCCCTCATGTTCTGCTACTGGGCAGAATCCGGGGCCGCCGCGGAGTTCTGCCGCTTCCACAACGACGCCATCGCCGCCGTGGTGGCCAAGCACCCCGCCCGCTTCCTCGGCGCGGCGATCATTCCGCTGCAGGCGCCCGCCCTCGCGGTCAAGGAACTGGAGCGGACCGCGCGCCTCGGGTTTCGCTGCGTGGAGATCGGGTCCAGCGTGGACGGGCGCGACCTCGACGACGAGCCCCTGCATCCCGTGTGGGAGGCCGCGGAGGCGCTTGACGTCGCGCTGTTCGTGCACCCCGCGGCCCCTGTCCTCGGCGCCGAGCGATTCCGCCCCTACAATCTCCCGCTCGTGCTCGGAAACCCCCTGGAGACCGCGCTCACCATCACGCGCGTCATCTACGGGGGGCTCCTCGATCGCTGGCCGCGCCTGCGCTGGTGCTTTGCCCACGCGGGGGGCGCCTTCGCCTTCGTGGCGGGACGGGTCGATCGCGGCTGGCACGTGATGGCGGAGGGCAAGGCGGCGGTGGCGAACCCGCCCAGCACGTACGCGGGCCGCTTCTGGGTCGACTCCATCACCCACTCCGCGTCGGCGCTGCGCTTCGTCCTCGACACCCATGGCGCCGACCGCGTGGTCCTGGGCAGCGACTATCCGTTCCGGATGGGCTACGACGATCCCGTCGGGGCGCTCGACGAGGCCGGCCTCGATGCGCCGACCCGCGCCCGTATCCTGACCGCGAACGCCGAGGCGTTCCTGGGGCTCTGACAGCGCCGCTACGGCACCAGCGACGCCGTGACGGCGTGCTGGCTCAGCGTGGTCCCGAAGGTGACTACTCGCCGCCGCCGACTGCGGGACTCTGGTCCGGTCGGGGGTCGCACCACCACCGAACGAGATCCTCCGTGCTTATGGCGCCAGAGAAGAACTATAAGCCGGGTCCTGTGCCCCGTGAGGGGCGACGGTCATCTCTCTAGGGCGCCGGTTGCCCGGCGCCTCAAGCGGCCTTACCCGAGAGCGCGGGCGGGCCACCCGATGCCTCTCCTATTTGGCCTTGCTCCAGGTGGGGTTTTCCGAGCCGACGCGGTCACCCGCGCCGCTGGTGAGCTCTTACCTCACCGTTTCACCCTTACCGCTCTTCAATGAAAAACGGCGGTTTGCTTTCTGTGGCACTGTCCGTGGGGTCGCCCCCCCTGGGTGTTACCCAGCACCCTGCCCTGTGGAGCCCGGACTTTCCTCTCGTCACGTTCCCGTGACCAGCGACCGCCCGTCCTTCTCTGGCGCCGCACCAAGTATAGCCGCCGTTGCGCTGCCTCGCGCGTGTCGGTGTGCGGCCGGCATGCTCTCGCAACGCGGCCACGACCGGCCCGCCGCGCAAATTGACGGCGCCCGTTCCAGAGGCTACCCTCAGCCCGCTGCGCCCTCCCGCGCAGCGAATCCAAGATCGACGGCAAGGAGCGAGCACCATGGCGCGGATGACCGGCGGCGAAGCTCTCGTGAAATCGCTCTCTCGTGAAGGCGTCCGCGTGGTGTTCGGGCTGCCCGGCGTGCAGATCTACGGTACCCTGGCGGCCCTGCGCGACGAGCCGGGCATCCGCATGATCACCACCCGACACGAGCAGGCCACCGGCTACATGGCCGACGGCTACGCGCGGGCTGGCGGCGATATCGGCGTGGCGCTCGTCGTCCCCGGCCCCGGTCTCCTCAACACGCTGGGCGGGCTGAGCACCGCCTACGCGGCCTCGTCACCCGTCCTGATGATCTCCGGCCAGATCCCGCGCGGGAGCATCGGCAAGAACGTCGGCCTTCTCCACGAGGTCAACGACCAGCTCGACTCGGTGGCCCCCGTCACCAAGTGGCGCCGGCGCGTCCTCGACATCCCCGAGATCCCGGCGGCCGTGCGCGAGGCGGTGCGCCAGCTCAAGACCGGGCGACCGAGGCCCGTGGAGATCGAGCTGCCGCCCGAGACGATGGAAGAGGAGGCCGACGTCGAGTTGCTGGAGCCCGTCCGGCACGTGCGTCCCGCCGCCAACGCCTCGGACATCGACCGGGCCGTGCAGATGCTGCTCGCCGCCCAGAACCCCGTGATCTATGCCGGGGGCGGCGTGAATCTGTCAGGCGCGCACGAGGCCCTCGCCGCGGTGGCGGAATATCTCCAGAGCGGCGTCATCCAGTCGGCCGAGGGCAAGGGCGCGGTGAACGACGACAGCGACCTCTCGCTGGGCGCGGCCCTCTGGCCGAAGAGCCGCCTCAAGCAATACCTGGAGGCCGCCGACGTGGTGCTCGCCGTGGGCAGCCGCTGTGCGGCCGCCGGCTTCCTGCGCGAGCAGCAGGTGATCCAGATCGACATCGACCCCGAGGAGATCGGCCGCAACCACACGAAGACCTTCGGCCTGGTGGGTGATGCTCGCGCCACTCTCGAGGCCATGCTCGAGCGCTTGCGCGCGGCGAGCGCCCCGCGCCAGCCGCGCAAGGCCGAGCGCGAGGCGTTGCGCGCGGCGATCGCCGACTCGGCCGTGCAGGAGCCGCAAGCGTCTATTCTGAAGTCCCTGCGCGCCGCGACGCCCGAAGAGGCCATCGTGGTGGCGGGCATGACCCAGATCGGCTACTACTCGCGCCCCTTCTGGCCCGTGTACCGGCCACGGACGTATCTGACGTCGTCATACTCCGGCAACCTCGGCTACGCGTACCCCGTGGCCCTCGGCGCCAAGATGGCGTGTCCAGATCGGCCAGTCATCTCCATCTCCGGCGACGGCGGCTTCCTGTACAACGTGCAGGAGCTGGCCACCGCCGCCCAGTACGGGATCAACGTCGTCGCCATCGTCTTCAACGATGGGGCCTACGGCAACGTGGCGCGCGACCTCGACGAGGGCTGGGGCGGGACGTACGGCGCCGAGCTGCGCAACCCCGACTTCATGAAGCTGGCGGATGCCTTCGGGGTGGCCGGCCTGCGCGCCAGCAAGCCCACCGACGTCGGCAACCTGGTGGGCGAGGCCCTGAAGCTCGACCGCCCGGTGCTGATCGAGGTGCCGGTGGGGCGCATGCCCCGGCCGCTCTTCTTCGCCGTGCGCCAGCCTCCCGCGAAGTATCAGCAGCGGGGGACGTCCCTGTCCCGATGAGCACGCGCATCGTCCTGGGGACGGCCACGCCGGGCGGTGGCTTCCCAGTGTATGGCGACGCGGTGGCCGCGGTGATCAACGAGGTCGACGACTCCCTTGGTGTGGAGACGCGCAACACCAAGGGCAGCACCGAGAACGTGCCCCTGCTTGGAGGCCGGCGAGCTGGATCTCGCCCTCGTGCAGGGCGAGGTGGTCCACGAGGCGCTGAACGGCGTCGGCCGGCCCCCGGCCACGCTCCACGTGCTGAGCGCGATGTACTCCACGGCTGGCATGTTCGTCGTCCGGGGCGACTCGGCGGCGCGGGTCATCGAGGATCTGAAAGGTCGGCCCGTGGCTTTCGGCGCGCGCGGCTCCGGGCTGGTGATCCTGGCCCGCTACGTCCTGGAGGGACTCGAACTCGATCAGCAGCGCGACTTCGAGGCGGTCTTCCTCGACCGCGCAGGTGACGGCCCGGCCATGGTGCTCGATGGGCGTGTGGCAGCGCTCTGGGGTGGGGGAGTGGGGTGGCCTGGGTTCGTGGCGGTGGCGGAGAGCCCGGCCGGGGCGCGCTTCATCACACCCGATGTCGACGGTATCCGGCGCATCCAGGCGAAGCATCCGTTTCTCAAAGCGCTGACCGTGGCTCCCGGATCGTACCCCGGCCAGACCTCGCCGATCACGTCGGTGGGCTCATGGAGCTTCATCATGACGCGGCCGACCCTGTCCGACGACGTGGCTCGTCGGCTGGCGCGCGCGCTCCATCGCGGCGAGTCGGCGCTGGCCGCGCGGCTGGCCCAGGCCCGGGAGACCACCGTGATTAACACCGTGACCGCGGTGGCCAGCCGTGATCTGATTCACCCGGGGGTGCGCGCGTACCTCTCGGAGATCGGTCTGGGATGACGCCGCTCGTGCCTGCGCACCCTCACATCAGGACGAGGGACTGAGATATGGACTATCGACGACTGGGACGAACCGGATTGCGCGTGTCGGCTCTGGGTTTTGGCTGTGGCGACGTGGGCGGGCTCATCGTGCGCGGAACGCTGGCCGAGCGCGAGCGGGCCGTGGCCCGCGCGGTGGAGCTGGGCATCAACTACTTCGACACGGCGGCGGCCTATGGAAACGGCCGATCCGAGGAGAATCTCGGCGAGGTGCTCCGTCGCCTCAAGCCGGACGTCTACGTCGGCACAAAGTTTCGCCTCGAGCCGTCGGATCTCTCCGACGTCCCGGGAGCCGTCGCCCGCGCGCTGGAGGCCAGCCTCGGGCGCTTGCGCCTCGAGCGCGTCGATCTCCTCCAGCTCCACAACCGCATCGACCAGACCTCCGATGGACGCGCCCTCGGCGCCGCGACGGTTCTCGACGACGTGGTGGCGGCCCTCCAGCGTGTGCGCGAGCAGGGGAAGATCCGGTTCTTCGGCATCACGGCGCTCGGTGAGACGGATGCCCTTCATCGCGTGCTGAGGGCGGGGGCCCTCGACACGGCCCAGGTCTGCTACAACCTGCTCAACCCGAGCGCCGGCGTCGCTGTGCCCTCTGGCTTTCCGGCCCAGGACTTCCGCGGCTTCCTCGAACCGGCGCGTGAGCACGGCGTCGGAGTCATCGTCATCCGCGTCCTGGCGGCGGGCGCCCTGAGCGGCCAGCTCGCGCGGCACCCGTTGGCCATGCCGTCGGTGGAGCCCATCGCCTCCGGTCCCGACTACGCGAGTGACGTCGCGCGTGCCCGTCAGCTTGAGGGGATCGTCCGGGACGGATACGCGGAGAGCCTCGTCGAGGCCGCCCTTCGCTTCCCGCTTGGATCGGAGGCGGTCTCGACCGTGCTGCTGGGCTACTCGAGCCTGGAGCACCTCGAGTACGCGGCGTCCGCGGTCGCCCGTGGCCCGCTCCCGGCCGCTGCGCTGGAGCGCCTCGCCACGGCCTGGCGAGATCTCGCCCGGCCATCCTAGACAGCTCCGATTTGGGCTCTCTACGACGGGGTGAGTGCCACGCGATCGCAGAGGCGGATGGGAAGCAAGATTGATGGAAACGCTGTCGGCTTGGCGGGCGAGTTCACGGTTCTGGCGCAGCTGCAGATGCGCCCCAAGCTTCAAGCAACTTTCACGCTCGGGCACACAAAGAGCGTCGACATTGTAGTTGTCAATGGAAGGCAAAAACCAATCCGCGTACAGGTCAAAGCCTCCCACCGAGGGCCGCGGTCGATCAAGCGGGGGAAGTACGGACGCAACTACTATGCGTGGCCGATGGACAGGAAGGACGAAGCCCGGTCGGATGTGGATGTCTGCTGCTTCGTGAAGTTCATTCCGCCAAAGACAAGTGGTGGAAGCTGGTCGCGCAGGTTCTTCGTAGTGCCATGGCGGGACGTGCGAACCAACCTCCGCTGGGGTTACCCGCAGTACCTGAGAGCAGAGAAGCGACGCCCGGCTGCAGGACGAAACATTGGATTCAGAGAGTTTCGGATACCCGTCGGGCGTGAAGAGCGTGCGCCGGCCTGTGTTCCGCCTTCATGTAGGAGGGGTGCACGGTGGCTGCGCTACGAGAACGATTGGGGCTGGTTCTCTCGCTCGCCGGCTCGTAGTTGATCAGTGGAACTGGGCGCAATCAGCAGCACGGCTTGCCCGCCGCGGTCAGGGAGGCGATAGCCCGGCGCGCCAGCGCATCCACGCGCTCGTTGAGCGGGTCGCCGCTGTGTCCGCGGACCTTGTGCCAGTGCACGTCGTGGCGGTGCATCTCGGCGATCAACCGTTCCCAGAGGTCGCGATTGGCCACGGGCTGCCTGCTGGCCGCGATCCAGCCGGTCCGCTCCCACCGTTCCCACCAGCCATCACGGAAGCAGTTGACGACGTAGGCGCTGTCGCTGTGCACCCGCACGCGCCGACGGCCGGGAATTGCGGCGAGACCCTCCAGGGCAGCCGTGATCTCCATGCGCTGGTTGGTGGTACGCGGTTCGGCGCCGGAGACGACCCGCTCGCGCTCGGTCTCGATGATGATGGCCGCCCAGCCGCCCGGACCTGGATTACCCGAGCAGGCGCCATCGCAGTAAACGATCACATCAGGGAGGACAGCGATTCCAGTTCTCGGCATGAGCTACGCCGCGCTACGAGTCGGCGGCAGGCCCACCTTTCCAGTCGCAGTAGTAGTAGTGGGCTTCATCGCCGTCGATCTCGAACGGTCAATAGGCGCATCTGGCGCGGATGGTTTCAGGGACATCGATCGGTCGTCCATCAGAATCGTGATCCATATCGTTCCATGAGATCGTGGTTTCCAAGAGTCGCGGAGGGATTCGCTTGAAGGTGGTGGGCGATTCCATGGCGCATGCTGTCTTTGGCATTCTCGAGAAGCGACAGATGCTCGTTCAACCAGCGTCCTTCGAAGTCGAACACCTCGGCGCGAGGTGGGATCCGGAATGAGATTCTTGGCACGCTATGACGGGAAGCGAGGTCCCCGAACGCCGTCGAAGACGGTGGCTAGTCGTGCCAGAAGAGAAAGCGGCCGCAGCTCTCGCAGAGCATGAGAGGCCGCGCCGTCCGCAGCTCCTGGATGGCCTGAGGGCGGATGGTCACGCGACACGCGCTGCACACCGCGGTGGTGCCCACGGTGGCCACGGCCACACCACCGCGCGCTCGGCGAATGCGGTCGTAGTCGCTCAGGAGCGCCGGCGGCAGCTCCGTCGCGCAGGCGGCGCGGGCGGCCCGGGCCGTCTCCAGCTCCGCCTCCACCGCGGCCAGCCGCTTCTGGACCTCGACCACGTCGCGCGTGGCCTGCTCCTCGCGGCGCGCGTGAAGCTGCTCGGCCTCGCGGATCTCGGCGGCCACACGCTCGCCCAGCTCCATGAGGGCGAGGATCTGCTCCTCGACCTCCGCCTTTTCCTGCTTGATCTCCTCGATCTCGATGAGGACGGCCGAGTACTCCTTGTTGGTCTTCACCTCGTAGAGCCGGCTCTCCGACTTGGCCCGCTTGGTGGAGGCGACCTCGAGATCCTTCTCCTTGGCGCGGAGGTCCTTGCGGGCCTTGTCCTGGCGTGCGCGGAGGACGTCCAGGGACTTTGTGGCCTCGGCGAGGGCCGTCTCGATGGCCGCCACCTCGCGGGGGAGGCGTGCCGCCTCTGCCTCGAGGGCGGCGATGCGGCTGTCCTGCTGCTGCAGGTCGCTCAGGATCTGGAGGTTCGCATCCACGGTCAGCTCACTCCGGGAACGTTGGTGGGCCCACCCGGGGTCGAACCAGGACCTGACCGGTTATGAGCCGGCTGCTCTGCCATTGAGCTATGGGCCCGAGGCGCATAGTAGCTCACGTCTCGAGAAAGCTGCGGAGCTTCTTCGAGCGCGAGGGGTGGCGAAGCTTGCGGAGGGCCTTGGCTTCGATCTGACGGATGCGCTCGCGGGTCACCGCGAAGTCCTGGCCGACCTCCTCCAGGGTGTGCTCGCAGCCGTCGGAGAGGCCGAAGCGCAGGCGCAGGACCTTCTCCTCGCGCGGGGTCAGGGTGTTGAGGACCTTGTTGGTCTGCTCGCGCAGGCTGAGCCCGATGATGGACTCCACGGGGGAGACCACCTGCTTGTCCTCGATGAAGTCGCCGAGGTGGCTGTCTTCCTCCTCCCCGATGGGCGTCTCCAGCGAGATGGGCTCCTGGGCGATCTTCAGCACCTTGCGCACCTTGTCCACCGGCACTTCCATCTTGATGGCAATCTCCTCCGGGGTGGGCTCCCGACCCAGCTCCTGGACGAGCTGGCGCGAGGTCCGGATGAGCTTGTTGATGGTCTCGATCATGTGCACGGGGATGCGGATGGTGCGCGCCTGGTCGGCGATGGCCCGGGTGATGGCCTGACGGATCCACCAGGTGGCGTAGGTCGAGAACTTGTAGCCGCGGCGGTACTCGAACTTGTCGACGGCCTTCATGAGGCCGATGTTGCCTTCTTGGATGAGATCCAGGAACTGGAGCCCGCGGTTCGTGTACTTCTTGGCGATGGAGATGACCAGGCGGAGGTTGGCCTCCACCATCTCCTTCTTGGCCTGGGCGGCCTTCTGCTGGCCGGCCTTGATGATGGTCATCACGCGCTTGATCTCGTCGGCGCGGGCCCGCGCCCGGACCTCGGCCGCCTTGATCTCCTGCTGGGCCACCCACACCTGCTGCTGCTTGGGGCTCTGGAACTTCTTGGCCGCCTTGAGGTGGAGATCGCCGTTGGCGGCGGCGCCGTTGGTGCCGACGGCGCCGGGGTCGCGGAAGTTCACGTAGATGAGGTTCTGGACCTCCTCGGGAGACGGCCGGCGCCCGTTGGTCCAGAGGGCGACGATGCGCTCGGCCCGCTCGATGTCCTCCACCAGGTCGCGCAGCCGCTGCACCAGCCCGCGCCTGCGCAGGTCCCCGTCCTCGCGGTCGATGATCTGTCCGCCGATGTTGAGTTTGCGCAGGGTCTCGAGAACCTTGGCCTGACGCTGCTGGGCCTGCGCGTCCAGCCGTTTCCACACCGGCTCCTTGCCCTTGACCTTCTTCTTGCCGGCGCTCTTCTGGCGGAGCGTGCGCGCCTGCTCGCGCAGCCTGTCGCGCTCCCGCAGCAGGCGGTCGACCTTGGCGAAGCCGGCAATGACCGACCGGGCCAGCGCCGCCGCCTTCTCCTCGCTGAACTCCTCTTCGTTGATATCGACGACGTCTTTCACGGAGATCTCGCTGCGACGGAGCTGGTCGCGCAGCTCGCGGAAGCGCTCGAGGGCGAGGTTGGTGGAGAGGATGGCACGGGTGACCTGCTCCTTGCCCTCCTCGATGCGCTTGGCCAGCGCGATCTCCCCCTCACGGGTGAGGAGCGAGACGCGACCCATCTCGCGCAGGTAGAGCCGCACGGGATCCTCGGTCCGCCCCACGGGACCGGGGGTGAGGTCGATCGCGTCCCCCGGGCCGTCGTCGTCCTCCTCCACCGGGGCGGGCCGCTCGACGACCTCGGAGGGCATGCGGGCGGCCTTGGCGGAATCGACGAGCTCGATGTCCATGGCTCCGAACATCATCATGATGTCGTCGAGCTGATCCAGCGACACGATGTCCGACGGGAGGGCGTCGTTGACCTCGTCGTAGGTCAGGAAGCCTTTCTGCTTCCCGATCGTGACCAACCGGTCCAGCTCTTCTAGCCGTGGCTCTTCACTCATTCGTCTGGGCTCCTTGAGGATCCGATGTTCCGTGATCGAGCGACTGGGGAGTCCCGCCCGACAGCTCGTACACCAACCGGCTTCTCTCGTTGAGAGAACGATACGCCTCGGACACAGGGACGTCGACCCCGGCCTTCTCCTGCGCTTCCGCCAGGCGGCGTCCCACCTCGCGCATCTCCTTGAGGCTCTGAATGCGGGTGAGGTGGGTTCTGAACTGACGGATGGCGGCGGCGAGATCGTCCAGCTTCCGCTCCTCCATCAGCATGGTGGCGAGCAGGTCGCGCGCCTCGTCAGGCAGCTCACCCATACGACTCGCCGCTTCGGCGTCCGGGTCGCGGCGCAGCAGGCGCACCAGCTCGCGCAGCACCTCGTCGCTCACGTCCGCGTCGTCGAGGACGGGGAGCAGCTCGCGTCGCGCCTCCGCCGAGTGCAGCAGGAGGGCGACCAGGTCGCGCTCGCGCGTGGTCGCCCGCGAGGGCGCGCTCGTTCGAGCGGCAGGCGCCGTCGTGGGGCGGCTCAGGGCCGACTGCAGTCGCTGTGACTCGATCCAGAGCTGGGTGGGGTCCACGCCGAGCTTCACGGCCGCCTCGCGCGACAGGGCCGTTGCCTCGTCGGCGTTGCCGACCTTGGCCAGCAGGAGGGCGACCCGGGCGAAGACGTTGGCGCGGGCCCGCGGGCCGGTGGCGCCATCGGGATCCGCCACGGCGCGATCCAGGGCGTAGGAGAGAATGCTGCGCGCCGCGGCCAGGCGCTCGGCGAAGGCCTCGGCTCCCTGCGCGCGCAAGAACGTGTCGGGATCGTGCCCGGCCGCGAGGAGCGCCACGCGCACCCGGAACGACTCCGCGCGGTCGAACGAGCCCGCGCGGTTGATCCCCCACAGGGCGCCCGCCGCCGTCGGCTCGAGCAACTCCTCCGCGCGCTCGGCGGCCTTCTGCCCGGCCGCGTCGGCGTCGAAAAAGGTGATGACCTCTCCGCAGAAGCGGCGCAGAAGGGCGAGCTGGGCGGCGGTGAACGAGGTCCCGAGGGCGGCGACGGTCTCGGTGAATCCGTACTGGTGAGCCATGAGACAGTCGACGTAGCCCTCGACGAGGACGGCCCGCCCTCGGTCGCGTATGGCCTCGCGCGCCATGTTCACCGCGTACAGGAGGTTGCCCTTCGAATAGATGGGCGTCTCCGGCGAGTTGAGGTACTTGGGCTGCTCGTCGCCGAAGGCGCGCCCGCCGAAGGCCACCACCCGTCCCTGCAGATCGTGAATGGGGAAGATCAGCCGCCCGCGGAAGCGATCGTAGACACCGCTGCCGCTGGGGCGCGCCACGACCAGCCCCGCCGAGACCAGCACATCCTCGCCGACGCGCTCGCTGCGCATGGCCTCGCGCAAGAACTCCCACCCCTCGGGGGCGAGGCCCAGACCGAAGCGCCGCGCCAGCTCAGGGTCGATCTCGCGGCGCTCGAGGTACGCGCGGGCGCCCTCCGCGCCCGGCTTCCACAAGGCCTCGGCGTAGACCCGGGCGGCGAGGGCCATGGCCCGGAACAGCTCCTCACGGCCGGAGCTGCCGGGGGCTCCTCCGCCCTCGTCGGGCATAACCACCCCGGCGATGCGCGCCAGCTCACGGACCGCCTCGGGAAAGGTGAGCTTGTCCTGGCGCATGACGAAGGCGAAGGCGTCGCCGCCCACGCCGCAGCCGAAGCACTTGAAGATGCCCTTGCGCGGATTGACGTTGAAGGACGGGGTCTTCTCGCCGTGGAAGGGACAGAGGCCTTTCCAGTTTTCGCCGGCCGGTCTCAATCGGACGAAGCGCCCGATCAGCTCCACGATGTCGAGACTGGCGCGGATCTGGTCGCACACACCCCGGTAGTCGAGCGCCATGGCCGCTAGCTCTCCCGGAGCGCCGCCACGGTGGCCCCGGCGCCCCCTTCGGACGGTTGACCCTCGCGGAACGACTCCACGAGAGGGTGAGCGGCCAGGAGATCGCGCACCGCCTTGCGGAGGGCACCGGTGCCCTTGCCGTGGACCAGGCGCACCGACGGCAGACCAGCCACGAACGCGTCGTCGAGGTAGTGCTCGACCAGGTCGCGGGCTTCATCCGTCGTGCGGCCGATCAGGTGAAGTTCCGGAGCGACGCCACTCTTCTCGGGCACGCTCGTCCCTCCACGGACCGTCGAGGCGGCCCTGGCCGGACCCGACACCGCGCGCAGGGCCTGCACGGGAACGCGGAGCGTGATGTGCCCCGACTGTACGGTCGCCGTGGCGCCGATCACGGTCACCAGCTCGCCACGGACTCCAAGATGGTCGGCGACCACGGTGGCGCCGGGAACGAGGTCGGCGGGAGGACGGTCGCCATCCGGCGGCGCCACCGGGGTGAGTCGCTCGGCGGCCTGGGTCACGCGCCGGCGGCTCTGCTCGAGGGACTTGCGGCTGCGCTCGCCCGTCTTGAGCCGCTCCCATTCGGCGGCAAGGGCACGCCGGATATCGGCGACGAGCGTCCCGGCGTCACGCGTGGCGCGCTCCACGATGGTCCGCGCGCGCGCCTCCGCGCTCACTTCCGCTTGCCGCGCCGCCTCGAGCCGCACGGCCGCTTCCCGCTCGCGTCGCTCGAGGGCGATGCTGCGCTCGGCCTCTGACCGGGCCTGGGCATCGAGGCGTTCGAGCAGCTCGGACATGCGCGCGCCCTGGGCCGAGCGGTGAGTGTGCGCGCGCGCCACCAGCTCGGGGGCCAGTCCGAAGCGCGCGGCAATGGACAGCGCGTAGCTCTGGCCGGGCCGGTCGTAGAGCAGCCGGAACGTCGGGGCGAGGGTGGCGCTGTCGAACTCCACGGACGCGTTGCGGGCGCCGGGATGGATGCTCGCGAACGCTTTGAGCGGCTCGAGGTGCGTGGTGGCCATCACGAGAGCCCCCCGCGCCTCCAGCGCTTCCAGAATGGCCTGGGCGAGCGCGGCGCCCTCGTCGGGATCCGTCCCTGCTCCGAGCTCGTCGAGCAGCACGAGGGATCTCTCGTCGACGGCGTCGAGGATTTCGCGCACCTGCGTGACGAAAGCCGAGAACGTCGAGAGGTGGGTGGCGACACTCTGGTCGTCGCCGACGATGGCGAACACCCCGTCGAAGACGGGAAGCCGTGAGCCCTCCGCCGCCGGCACGTGACAGCCCACCTGGGCCAAGAGGGCGCACAGCGCGAGCGTCTTGAGGGCGACGGTCTTGCCGCCGGCGTTCGGGCCCGTCACCAGGAGCAACGGCCGCTGGCGAGACAGCTCGAGATCCACGGGTACGACGGGGCGCGAGGCGTCCTTCCAGCTCTGGGCGAGGAGGAGCGGGTGGCGAGCGCCCCGGAGGGAGACTGTCCCGTCGGAATCGATGACCGGAAGGGTGGCCCTCATGCGCTCGGCGACGTGCGCCCGGCAGAAGATCCAGTCCAGCTCGCCGATGGCTTCGACCAGCGCGCCCAGGTCATCGATCCGGCCCCGCACGCGATCCGTCAGCTCGGCGAGGATCCGCTGAACCTCCTGCTCCTCGGCGCGACCCATTTCCACCAGTTCGTTGTTGGCCTCGATCACGGCGTCCGGCTCGACGAAGATCGTCTGCCCGCTCTGGGAGCGGTCGTGCACGATGCCGCGCACGCGGGCGCGCGCGTCGGCGCGCACGGGGATGACGTATCGGCCGTGCCGCACGGTGACGAAGCGATCCGCAACGGCGTCGGACGCCTGGAGCAGGCGTTCCAGCTCGGCGACGATCCGACGTCGGCGATCGCGAACGGCACGGCGGAGCTGGCCGATCCGGGCACTGGCCTGATCGGTGACGCCGCCTTCGTCGTCGAGGGCTCGACGCAGGGCATCCCGGAGCTCGGGGGCGCGGGGGAGGGCGTCGGTCAGGCGGCCGACGGCGGGGGCGCCCTCGTGCACGGCACGCCCGTAGGCGGCGAGGCGCGGGCTCGCCTCGAGGACGGGGGCGATCTGGACCAACTCGACACCATCGAGCACGGAGCCAGGCGTGCCGGCGCGCTCGAGGATCGGTCGGATGTCGGGAATGACGTCGAAGGGGGGTGGCCCAGCGACCGCCAGCGCCTGCCGGGCCTCGCGCGTCGTGGCGAGCGCTGACCGGACGCCCTCAGGGTTGGTGAGAGGCTCGGCCGCCTGGGCCCGCTCGCGACCCATGACGGTTCGTGCCTCCTGGGAAAGAACATCGAGGGCGGTGTCCCACTCGATGCCCCGCCCCCAGATTCGACCTGCCTCCAACCTCGGCCTCATTCGCTCCCGCTCCGCAGCGCGGGAGCTGGCGGTGCGGTCAGGAGTGTCGCGACTAATCGGCGACGCGCTCGCGGCGCTTGCCCTTCTTGCGCGCAGCCAGGGCCTTGCGCTTCCGGCGCACGCTCGGCTTCTCGTAGTGTTGGCGCTTCTTGAACTCGGACAGGAGCCCGGCCTTCTCACACTGCTTCTTGAACCGCTTCAGCGCGCTCTCGAAGGATTCGTCGGGTTCGACGACGACTGTGGTCACGCTGCTCCCCCTTCCGCGAGGACGCTGTCCCACTGGATAAACGCCAACTATATACCACGCGCCCCCCACCCCGGCAATTGAGCCCGGCCCAACTGGAAGGGGCGAGGCGCCACGCCCACGCCGGCGGCGATCGCGGTCAGGCCGTCCCCCGCTGGGGTGAGTGCAGAAGTGTGAGCACACGGTCGCCCGCCGTGGAGACGGCGGCCTCCACCAAGGGCAGCTCCTCGGGTTCGAAGGTCGACAGCACGTGGTCGGGGACGTCGGCCTTGGTGTCCGGGCGGCCGATCCCGACCTTGACCCGCCGGATGTCCGAGGTTCCCAGCGCCTCGATGACCGACCGCACGCCATGGTGACCGCCGGCGCTGCCTTTCATGCGGACGCGCACCGCGCCGAGGGGGAGGTCGAGATCGTCGTAGACGAGAATCAGATCTGCGGGGTCGGCGTGGAGCGTGCGGAGTACCGTGGTGAGCGCCGAGCCGGAGACGTTCATGAAGCTCAGAGGCTTCACGAAGTAGATGGGCTCGCCTCGCCATTGCGCCCGGGCCACCACGGCCTGGCCCTCGCGGCGCCACGGGCGGTGGAGGCTGCGGGCCAGCGCGTCCACCACGCGCTGGCCCACATTGTGCCGTGTCTCCCGGTACTCCGGACCCGGATTCCCGAGCCCCACCACGACCTGGGCCAACGAACGGCAGTTCCGCTACTTCCGACCTTTCTTGCCCTCGTCGGCGGTCGCTTCTTCCTTCGGCTTGCGCTCGGTGAGGACTTCGGGCTCCGCGGCAACGACAGCGGCCGGAGCGACTGCCGGCGCCTCCTCGGCCATCGGCGGCGAGATGATGGCCACGGCCTGGTCCGGGTCGTTCGCGACGTGCACGCCCTCGGGCACCTGTAGATTACGCACGGTCAACACGTCGCCGATCATCAGGGCGGAGACATCGGCGTCGACCCCATCAGGGATCAACGAGGGGAGGCACGAGACTTCGATCTCGTGCAGGATCAGGCTGAGGATGCCCTTTTGCTCTCGCACGCCCGCCGCGTCCCCGACGGTGTGGATGGCCACCACCACGGTGATGGGACGGTCGGCCGCCACTTCCTGGAGATCGACGTGGAGCAGTTGCTCGGTCACGGGATCGAACTGGAGATCTCGGATGACGGCCATCCGCTGGGCGCTGGCTCCCTCCGGCGGCTTCAAGCTGACGAGCTGGGTGGAGCCTTCGTGCCCGTGGATGATCCGGAGGACGGCCCGAGGATCTACGCTGATCGCCTCCGACGCGACGCTTCCATAGAGCACGGCGGGCACGACCCCGGCGCGGCGAAGTCGCTTGGCCACCTGCTTGCCCGTCCCCTCGCGATGATGAATCACCAACTCCTGCATCTCCATGCGTGCGATCTCCTTTCAACGGCCCATATCGAGGGCCGCTACGGCTCCGCCGGGGCGGCCCGAACGCCGGGGGGCTTGGGGGGCGCCCGGAGCCCCCCATCTTGTCAGACGAACAGTGTCGAGACGGATTCCTCGTCGTGGATGCGGCGGATGGCTTCGCCCAGCAACGGCGCCACACTGAGCACGGTGACCCGCGCCTCACGCTTGGCCTCGGCCACCGGAACGGTGTTGGTCACGACCACTTCCTCGAGTGCGGAGGCCTTGATGCGCTCGATCGCCGGTCCGGACAGGACAGGGTGGACGCCACAGGCCAGGATGCGCCGGGCGCCCTCGCGCTCGAGAGCGCTCACCGCCTGGACGAGCGTGCCGGCCGTATCGATCATGTCGTCGATGACCACCGCATCCTTGCCCTCCACCTCGCCGATGAGGTGCATGAACACCGCCACGTTGTGTCCGTCGCGCCGCTTGTCGATGATGGCCAACCCGGCATTGAGCCGCTTGGCGATGGCCCGGGCGCGCTCCACCCCGCCGGCATCCGGGGCGACGATCACCGGGTCCCTCAGATCCTTCTTGCCCAGATAGTCGATGATGACGGGCGCGGCGAACAGGTGGTCCACCGGAATGTTGAAGAACCCCTGGATCTGGCCGGCATGCAGGTCGAGGGTCAGCAGGCGGGCCACCCCGGCCGCTTCCATGAGGTCGGCCACCAGCTTGGCCGAGATCGGCACTCGCGGCTGGACCTTGCGGTCCTGGCGAGCGTAGCCGTAGTAGGGGAGCACGGCGGTGATCCGACGCGCCGACGAGCGCTTGAGCGCGTCGGTCATGACCAGCAGTTCCATCAGAGAATCGTTCACGGGGGGACACGTGGGCTGGATGATGAACACGTCGGCCCCCCGCACGTTCTCGGTGATCTGGACGAACACCTCGCCGTCGGAGAAGCGCGAGACCTCCGCGGAGGCCAGCGGCACCCGGAGGTACTGGGCGATCTCCTCGGCCAGGGGCCGATTCGCGTTGCCCGTGAACAGCTTGAGATCGTAGGCCATGGCCCCGCCTTGCCTGAACCTCACCCGGAGGTGGTTGGGGCGGAGGGATTCGAACCCCCGAATACGGGATCCAAAGTCCCGCGCCTTACCGCTTGGCCACGCCCCATCGTCTCTGCCATCACTGCGCCTTGAGCCGAATTGCCGGTCCGCGGATGGTCCGGACCGCCCAGCACGACCATGATACCCTCGCCAGCCGCGCCCGAAGCTGACGCGCATGTTCCCAGGAACGGGCGAGACCGAACACCGTTGGCCCGCTGCCCGACATGGCCGCACCCAACGCGCCCGCGGCCATGAGAGCGGCTTTGATTTTCACGACCTGCCGCTGGACGGGGCCGAGGGCGGCTTCCAACCCGTTGTACAGGTGATCGGCGATGCGGCCGGTCCGGCGACTCCTGAGCGCCGCCAGCACCGCTCGCGAGTGCTCGCCCCCCGTATACATGACCGAGGTCACTCGCCCGTAGGTCTCCGCGGTACTGGCGCCGATGCCTGGATTGATGAGCACGAGCGCCAACCCCGGGCCGTCCACGGGCTGCAACCGCTCGCCGCGACCCGTCCCGAGTGCTTTCCCCCCGCGCAGGAAGAACGGCACGTCCATTCCCAGCGTGACGGCGACCGTATCGAGTCGTGCCAGGGGCC